>Ga0179593_1291339_pt1 | contig 16615 bp, 19 predicted proteins | sample CZODoug2_1_08_16_FD_185931 | JGI IMG/M metagenome (GOLD analysis project Ga0179593, IMG submission 185931) | Vadose zone soil fungal communities from Angelo Coast Range Reserve, California, USA - CZODoug2_1_08_16fungal (PacBio error correction) | ecosystem: Environmental > Terrestrial > Soil >... | reverse complement strand
ACGCTCGTGTTCTCCTTTTCGCTGGGAGTCCGCTTATTTTGTCCCCTCTTTTCCCCTCCTGATCGATCTTTTTCCCTTTTGCGAGTCTCCGGCAGTCCGGCCCACCTCTAGCTGTGTCCCTTTCGAGGATTTTTCGTAAAGATATTTCTGCGAGCCGTCGCTTCCTGTCCTTGGTTCCACGAAGGCTCTCACGTTCCTGTCGTCCCTTCCCATCGAGACTGCGAGCCTGGAATCTTTTTAAAAACTTTTGATTGCCGCCTCGCCCACTCTCTGGTTGAGGCTGATTGAAGGTCCGTGGCGCCTCTCCCAATCTCGTTTTCGATGGGCGTTTCTCCACTCTATCTTCTCCCTGCCCCGTGCGCTTGCAAGGTGAGGTCTGGACTTTTCTCTTTTCCTTCCACGCGTATGGGCTATTTCCCCAAGCAATCCTTGTGTATCTCTGCCTGAATGTCCTCCGTTCTGCATTTCTTTAAATTCCCTCAAATTTGCCAACATCAACATTCGGTTTCGCTTGAGGCTTTGACCCACCTTCTCCGGGAAAGTTCGGACCAGGCATTCCCGCTCAATTTTTTATCGAGGCCCGCGCAGGCGGCACAGATACCCTTGAATTTCCTACCTTACACCTCTGAGCAGGTCATGCGCCTAACAGTCGTGCCCCTCCCCGGCAAGACCAGCTGCATGAAAATGAAGATGTCTCCTGCCAATTCTGCATCCCGGACTTCCCCCTTTATCTACCACACGGGGAATTCTCAATTGACATTTCCCCCGTTTGAAAAGTCCCAGGGCCGACCTTCTTGTTCAATCCCTTTCACCTCTCCCTTGGCAGTATAGGCATTCTCCTCATTAGCTCTCCTTTTCAATGTGGCCTGTAAAAAGAGGTTTCGCCGTTTTGAAGATTTCCATCTGATCGCTTGGTAACCTTCTTATTTGACCTTACTAGCAGATCTCTTAAATTTCTTGGGAGAACTCTCCTTTTCTTTTCCTTCCGAAGACCGGAATAAAGGGTTCTTAAAGCTCCAAGCCAAGGGCGAATATCAGTTCCGATTACCCCGGGGCCCTCTCTTCTCCTGGACTTTTTTTCCTATCCCCATTCGACAAAGTCTGCCGAAAGGAGGAAGGGTACCCTGGAGCGCCCCTATTTTGCCTTCTTTGCTCCCTGCCCTTCCCTCGCCTGCGGATTGCCTGGCGCAATCTTTTAAGGTCCTCTCGTTCCCCCTCTTTGTCTATTCTACTGCCACGTTTTTTTTGCCGCTTGTTTCCTTTTATTCTCCTTTGTGTCACTGTCATCCTTTAGAGGGGATTTGTTTTCTTATCTCGACGTTTCCCTCCTGCGTCACGGGTTGTGGAGTTTCCTGTCGCGGCTCAATCGCCTGATAGTTTTTCCGCTTTCCCCTCAAGTCCTATCTTTCTATACCCCTCCCGAGATTTCAATCCCTCCAGTTGTTGTTTTTTGGTTGAGTATTACTCATTTCGAAGACGACGTCCAACTCTCACTGATTTGATCTTTGCTTCCCGACGCATTGCACTTGAAGCTCGGAGATATAGTAGGAACGTCCCTCAAACACCGCCCCCACGGATCCTTCTGAATGTAACCCGATGGTGCCCTGGTTTTGGTTTTTTTTTTGTTTTTTGGTTTTTTTGTTGTTTTTTTTTTTTTTTTTTTTTTTTTTGGTTTTGGTTTTTTGTTCATGACACCCCGTCCCCCCAAAAGCGGTTCCCGGGAATCATTCCCGGACCACGCGACCTAAGCAGCCATTATTTCCACGTCTTTTCCGCAGGAATCCGGGCTTGGCTAGGAAGTAATTGGCTTTTTCCCATCCCCTTCGCTCCTCGGAATCCCCATTTAGGGAACGGGTGAGATTCCTCTTTTCCTTATCTCCCCTTTCGAAACTCCATCCCTGGCCTGTGGAAAGCAGTGGCGCGCAGCTCGGAGCACTTCTTTTCTCTTGCATCCCCCTTGATGTTTTTCTGGCGCGTCTGTCCTGCCCCTCGAACGTTCAGTGATTACAAACCCTTCCTTCTGAAGGTCACAATGCATAGATTCGGCCAATACGCAGTTGAAGAGTCCCATCCAAACAATGGCGACACTCTCTATCCCCCCCCCTCTCCGATCTGTGCGCTTATCCTTTGAGCGTTTATAGCCACATCTTCTCTCATGATCACTCGAATGTACGTGGGGGTCCCATTTTAAACGCTGCCCTGGGTTCTTTTCTCCTTTTTTCTGTTTCGTTTCCGCGTTGTTCGTCCGTTTGCCTAGGCGGCACTTCTCCTCATGCTGTATTTCTTTCGAGGCTTTTGCTTCTGTCACCCGATAGTTTTTCTCGTCTCCTTTCTCTAGAGGATTCCTTGCACGTTTTAGAGAGCTCGATCTGCCTTTCTGGCGGCCCCAATGATCTCCCTGAGGCTGGATTAAATCTGCTCCCTTCCCAGATCCGACTTGATCCCCCCTTTGGCAGTGTTTTCACACTTCTTTGTCGTGGCTACGATTTAATTTTTGACGGGGAAATTTTTCCGTCCAACATGGGATCGTCCCCGCCCCACCGTCTCCATTTTTCCCAGCTCCATAAGAGGTAATCGACGAACCCGCGGCCCAGATCTATTCTCCCCCGGTCGCCATAGATTTTCGAGATTCCGATTAACCACTTCCCCGACGTTCCAACTATTATGGAATTTGACCAACATTCCCCCTGGACTGATGAGAAGCACGCTTTCGAGGGTTATCGGACTCTCCCTTTTTTTTTTTTACCAGTAATAACCCAACTCTTGAGAATTGACTTCCCAAGAAATGATATTGATCTCCTCTTTCGGCCCACTGCGATGTCTTTATCATATAATTTCCCCCCGCACCCCTGTCTCCCCTGCACGTATATAGTTTTCTTGTTATTTGGCCCCTGGAGCTCTTTACCAGGGAAATTCCTAGATCCCCCTCTTTTTATTTTTCCTCCCCCTTTGGGTTGTTTGTTTGGTTGCTCCCTGTTCCCGCGAAATTCACATGCACTTGATCGTCCTCCCCCCCTTCTCATAGTTTTTTTTGTGATTTTGGTCCGCTCCCATTAGTTGAGCCAATAGCGAGGGGAACGTTTATCCCTCTATTAACCATGGTTCCCGCTTGTCCCCTCTCTCTCCTTTTTTTACCGATTCTTGGATTCAGAGGCCGGAACCCTCCGTCCCCCAATTTTTTTCGTGACAGGGTCTTCACGTAGTGATTAGATTGTGGAAGGTTCCGATTATATGCTCCTCGACTCTCGTTGCGTGTCTAGCTCTTCCCTCTCCTTGATTCCCCCGTAGTTCCCTCACCTTCTTGATTTCGCAGTGCACTGGTTGCATCGTTCGTTAACAACCCCCCCCAACTTGCGTTATTTTTTTTTGCGCCGCGTACCCCCTCCTCTTTTCGGCGTCTTTTCAGTCTTGTCGGTCGTATCAATTTTCCGTTTCTCTGGGTCGTTTCGTCTAGATATCCTATCTCTTTGACCCGTACCTTTCTTTCGTGTAGGTCTCTGCATCCTGTCTTTTATAGGCTTTGGATTGTTCGGTTGGTGGTTACCAGAAATACCGTCGTGATCGCGTCCAGAATGTCAGGTGGCTGCACTCGTCGCACTACATCGTCAAAGTTCACAACCCTGCACAATGCGACAAGTTTGTTGTAAGCGGTGGTCAGTTGAAACATACTCGCGGACCTTCGTATTCATTTCGACAAAGATCTCCCCTGCCAGGACGTCCCTATACTCCGGAAAAGCGTTTTCCCCAAACCTAGTCCAACACTTACTTCGTTCAATGCTGCTGTCAGGTCGAGTCCCCGACCATTTCACCTCTGCCCCTTCGCAATGGTTTCTTCGTGCCCCCCAAGGCATACCTCTCAGGCGGTTTGTACCGCCCCCCCCCCCCCACTTTTTTCTCTCAACTTGCCATTCCCGTTGAACTGACGACCCTTCCCTTCCCTTTCCCCCTCCCCCCATGCTTCGTTGAGTATAAGATAACGGCCGCCCATTATCGCGCAATGTTTTAGAAGCTGTGTTTTCGTTTTTTGTTCTCCCCACTATGAGTCTTTTTGCCGATTCTGGCGTAATTTGAATTCCCGTCTTGACTACCCCTTTCCTTTTTGGCGCTACTTGACGGCGCGTTCGGCTTTACTCTACGGTTAGTTTCACTCCTCGCGAAATCTAACTTGCTGGCGTCCTCACGCGGGCCACGTTTTTTCGGCTGTCGACCCTCTTTGAATTTTCTGTGTCCTCTTCTCCCCCTTTGCCTCCTTCTTTTGAATGGCTATCTTTACTGGCTGGTTCTGCGCAATGAAGCCCCCCTCCTTTCGATCCCTTCTGGTCGCCCGCGGAATTCCCCCTTTTGCTTTCCCGGGATCGCTTGATTTGCTAATGATCCTCGGTGCCGCTGGTCGTCTGCCTCTTTTCCCGTCATACGTTTGTCTGTGGTATCGGGTATCCCTATACAGTTTTCTACTTTGCCGTCCCGGGCCCCTGGTTTCGTTTCGCGTAACGAGCCTGCCCCCCCCCCTTCGTTACGTTCTTGCTCTCCCTCCCACATGCTGCAGGTGGCCTTACATCTTCTCAGTTGGGTTTTTTTCGAGATTTATATCCCTCGCAGTTGTATCCAGATTCTTTCAATTGACGCTTGTTTCCCCCTGGCCCGTGAGGCGCTTTCCGTCGACGATCGTCTCCCTCGCCCACGGCTCCTGATCTCCAACTTTTCTGGTGTCTACCTCCAATCCCTCCGGTTCTTCAGTATTTCAGCAGCGGCTCCCCCTCCCTCTCCCTACCGCAGATCCTTTCTTTTTGCGCGACGTCATTGGCGCGTCCTTTCCAGATAGGCGTCATATTGGTCCGTTTTTTTTTTGGCGCGTGGTGTGATCTAAAACTGTTCTCCCATTCTGAAAATCTCAACTTCTTTCCAGCTCTCCTATTCGACTTTGTCGCCTATGATCTTGCCCACAGTGATGGTTTATATTTTCCGGATCTTCCGTTCGCCCCCTCCTTCAACTTTCTTCCTTGATCTTCTCTTAGAAATGCTCCCTCTTCCCCTGCCAAATCGATCCTCTGACGGAGGAAAACACTTCCCATATACTTTTTTCCACCATTGTCCTTTTTTTCCTTCTCTCGTTGGCTCTCCTCCATCTGTACTTGTATTTCACCCCGCCTTCATGCTGCTTTGCCGGCATTTTCCGTGTTGTCCTAACCGGGTGTCCTTTGACTTATGAGAGTATGCCTATTCCGGTCGACGTTTGTTATTGCCTATAGGTCCTTTTCGGATCATTCTTGCTCATCATAGCCTGAAGATTGACCCGTTTATTTTGCGCGCTTCATGAAGACTGCGCCTTCGAGTTTGACCGTTTATCCATGATCGGCCTTTACTTCTTGGATGTTGATCCCGTTGAGCACTCTTGACCTCCCATTTGTTCTGTTTTCCCCAATTTGTCGATTGTCGATGTTTCGAGCAGGCCGCGGGGATTCTGGCTGTTCCCCAGGGCTCCTTACAATTCCTCCTTCCGTCCCACTACACCTAACCCCTTTAGTGCCCCCTCGGTACGGTTTGCCAGATATAGTATATAGAGCTCCAAACCCCCCCCCACCCCGGTTTCCCCCCCCCCCCCAAACACAACCCAACATTAAGAAGATGGTTTGTCCTACCCGATTTGTCCTTACACGCAGACTTCAATTCAGCTCCCCCCTTTGCTCTTTTCTTTAGTTCGGACTCATGGGGATCAAGTTTTCCCTTTCATCCCCCCCTTTCCATCGCTCTACGGGAATGTGAATTTCAATCAATTTCCTGTGAGAACCCCCTGATATCTTCTTTGTTTTGAGCGAATGGAGTCCTCATTTCCAATCAATCTTCGTCTCCCTGTCCTACGATATTTTTTACGAGAGGGCCAATGGTATATTTTTCCGTCTCGACTCCTTCTCCCCTCTGGGAAAGAGATGTTCATAATCGATTCTTGATGCCCCGCGGCGAATTCTTCAAGTGATGTTTCGGTATCAGATTTCCTTTCTCCCCCTTCTTTGGAGCTCGAATACGCACTGGAGGTGAAGGCCACTTGTTCCTTTCACTTTTTCTTGAAAAATGTTGGAAAAGTTCATTTTTCATGCCTTTCTTCATTTGGCTAGTCCCCACGCTTTGCCAATTACGCCCCTAGTCCCTTTTCTTTAGTATTGTGCGTTCCTCTTCTCTGCCTCTCCCGACTTAGATTCTTCCTTAAGGCCCCCTTCATAAATTCCACTTCTAAGAGGTGGAGAGGACTTTTTCCAATTCAGTCCCCTTTTACCCCTCCCGTGTAGCCTACTTTTTCCCCGGAGTCTTCTTTGTATTTGGCGGGTTCCATCTTGTTCCGTCGCTGCGTTTTTATCGTCATTCTTTGATTATACCTATCTCTTCTCGGTTACCCTTTCTCTTTTGCACAGTTTTTCTCCCACTCTGGTGATCTTGCGTCCCCGTTTATTTTGGGTCCCAGCCGTAAATTTGCTCTCCTTCCAGAATTCCCTCGTTTGGCTGCAATCTTCCCTCATCGCAATTCCGAAACTGTTGCCGCCAATTTTCAGTTTTCCTTTCGTCCGGCTGGCGGATTGCAAAAATTTTCCTTTGAACATTGACCCGTGACATTTGACGGCCTCAATGCCGCGCTCGCTGCCACGTCAACACTTTCGAGTCAATACCCATGCCCCCCCTTCCATCCATCAACAACGGTCTACTCGCCCTCCCCTTGAACACACTCATGCACACCCATTAATCTCCCCTCTTCTCTAACCCCAAGACCTGCCCAAAACACCAAATGACACACAGGCCCCTCCCTTGAGCGCAACTTCAACACGCCGCGTTTCGGTATCCCAAATCCCCCCCTAGGTCCCACTTCACTACCCTCACTGCTCAGCAAGTTGCCCCTATGGATGTCAGTTACTGTTTTGGTTTCGAATAGACCAAGTTCTGAAACAGAAACACTAGTGCCCGTGAATGAAGGGCTCGCCAAGCACCCCCCCCCCCTTCTTCCCCCCCCCCCCCCCCCCCCCCCCCCCCCCCACTCCCCCCCAGACACCCCCATCTTCGGTTTCCCAACGTTCTACACTGGAGAAAAGCCCCCCCCCGACCTTCAGGACCCGTTTTTGAACCTTCCCTTCTCCGCCTATTTCCAATCCTTCGTCGATCAGTTATTTTTTCAACTTATTCTATCCTCCTTCTATCAATCATCCACGTGGTCTCCCCTTTGCATTTGTGTGCAGGGGGTTTTGCCTCTCCCTATGAGATTTTCCCCTTCTTCTTACCCTGAATGAAGTTGATATCTCCTGACTTGACGGTTAGAACGTTCTGCCCTCGCCAGTCCACTCCATAAGTGTGACTTACCGATAATACAACCCAAGTTGTCTCCTTATTCTGTTTTTCCAAGAGGGCCCTCCTTCGGCCTTTCTCCATCATGGCTTACCCTTCTCCCCCCCGCTGACACATGAGGACGGGACTTTGAGATTTATCCTATTATCCTGTATTTTTTTCCTGGATCTCCCCTCAGGATCAACTGTCGTGTTCAAGTGTGACCAATTCTTTTATTTTTTCGCTGATACTGCTCCTACGTGTGCCTGTTGCGTTTGTACGTTCAATAGTGTATTTCCCTTTTTCTTGTGATCTTGCTGATCTTACGCTCTGGCTCCGCTTCTCGATTTCGGACGAGTGTGGTTGACGTCGATGTCCTCCCCCTAGCCTTCCCTCGTTGAATCGTTCCGGCGATTCGCGCTGCGGTTACCCCTTCTTCTTCCCCCCCCTTTTTTATTTTTTCTGCTTAGAGAGGCTCCATATTTCGCCTTCACCTTCCCTGTTTTTTTTTGGGCGGCCTGAACTAACCAGGTTGTAACGCTTTTTAAACTCTCTCGTTCCGCTCCCTCTTATTCCTTAGGCTAACAGTTAATTCACCTGTTTTCTAATAACCACCGGCCCCCTCCGTTCTTCCCCCTGTATCATCGCCAAGCGATCCCGCCAGACTCCATTTGGCATTCCTTCTTCGTACACTCCCTTACCGTTTTTGCGGCGTTTCTTTTTCTAGACCCGCCCAGTTTTTCAAGATAGGGTATTTTCCTTCACTTGGGGCACTTTGAAGATAGTCAGATCGGACAAGGTCCTTCACTTCTCAATTCTCTTTCCCTGTGTTTTTGAAGGCTCCGCCTCTCCTCCCTTTGTAGCCCGGCGCCCGTGCTGCTTCTTTCCTTCGCGGTGTCAACTGCGAATCAGTCTCTCACCCAATATCTCTATATGAACTGTCAAAATGTCATACGTCGTCCAAATTAGTCCCATGATGGACGGCAAACATATTTCACCCTTCTCCCCAAATTTCCCTTTGATAGATTTAGGATTTCTTATCGAGTATATGCAAGCTTCCTCCTCCTCTTTTTCTTTCCTCCTATTTCTTTTAAGGTTTTTCAACCTTTGTGACCTGTCATTTCGCCCTGGTTTCTCCCTGTACTGATCGTATGCTATGGTTTCGGTCGATGTATTCGATTCGTCCGCTTTTCTTTCCCTCGTAGGCCTTTTTCTGACTTACCTCTCCAAGTGTACGAGTGCGATTCTTTTTCCTTCTCTTTTCTGCTTCCTCCTGAGAGTAGAATATTCGTGAGCTTTTCCTTTCTCCCGATTTTGTCCCCGGGCTTTTTTTTGCCTCTTCGCGCTACGCGCCCCCCCCTTTTTCAGTTTGGCAAAGTGTATATTGTCTCTTTTAAGTTTTTGCAGCCCTTCCTTTGTACTTCTGGCCGCACACAGGGTTTTACACTCCCCCCTTCCCCTCGGGCCGCAATTCAAGCCTTTTTCTTTCCATCTACCCCCAATGACTTCAGCCGTCTTTTTTAGAAAGATCAGTTTTGGAGGAGATCATAGTTACGGGGTAGACCACCAATTATTCCATGACCCCCCTCCTCAGTTTTCCATGAGGCCCCCTTCAATCGTTTTCGAGATATTCATGGGCTTTTTTAGGGACTTCGTTTCACTTCCCGCTCTCCCCTCTCTATTTCCTTATAGCCTTTTTATGACTTAGATATGACCGGTCATCGTAAGTCGGCAGAACTAACTTTCCTCCTTAGTTTCTCCCTTCCTACCTATATTTTTTCCTGATCCCTTCTTGGGCAAGCCCCACGGCCGGTATTCCCTGTTCCCCCTCCTCTTTCTCTCAACAGTTTTTTAATAGCGCCTTTGCTTGAACTGGCAGAGCTAATTATGTTGCACCTCTTTCTCTCCCTTTTTCTTTTTCTCTCGTGTTGTTTTTGGATTCATCTCACTAAGTGCCTCCTTTTCTCCCCCTGTCCCTTTCTTACTTTCTGCCAAGATGTTCCCCCGCTTGCTTCGCTCTCGTCATTTTACCGGCTTCCCCAAGGCACCCTCCTATCAGACAATTCCTTCGTGGGTTACAGGAACGAGATTTTTCGATTGCCTCCATGTTTTTCTTCTTCTCGCGCTTGCTGGGCTTGCGCCTGCTCTTCAAGGAGCATGTTTTGTGTTCCATTCACACTCGTTTTTTAGTATAGAGCGATGGCCGGAAACTTCCATTCAAGTCCCTGTTCAACACTCCAAAAGTGAGTCCCGATCGCAGAATCCCCTTATTTCTTCCTTGCATTTCTTCATTTTTCTTTAGGTGTTCCCCTCCCCTCTTTGCTACCTGATACGGTTTTCCTACTCCTTTACTATCTCCTTCGTAAGGTACCGTTCGTTATTTTTTCCCCTTTTTCTTTAGGCAAAGCCGTCTTTGTAGATTGCTTTTTTTACGTGGCTTTCTCGGCTTTCACAGGTGATACTGGGCGCGGAAAACTTCCCTCTGGTGCTTCCTTCCTCGACAATCCGTTAACAGTTGGCCCATGCTGGTCAAAGGATGTGTGATTTTCCTCTTCCCCCCCTAGTCAGGGATTTTCGACCATCATTTCCTCCCGAAAGGGACTCGAGGCCTCGCAGGTTCTGGCACAGGTCATACCGAGCAAACTTCCTTTCGACTAGTCCCCCCCCCCTTTTCCTTCTCACGTTTCTTCCCGCTTGCTTTTCCCAGTGTCACGACCCTTTCCCTTGAACCTGCCAAATCCCTTCATACTGGTTTTTATAAGGCGGTCAACTCCCCCCCCCGCGGTTCCTCCTATTGAAAGGTCCAAAGGTTTGAAAAGGCAGTGTCCATTCATGAGTATACACTTCCCGTAAGCCCCGTCCGCCGCGTCAGTCTATAAGCTCCCTTGGACTGGAGAATTGATTTTTCCCTTATTTTCACTTCTTGATAGACTGTTTTTTTTGCTTCATTTTGACTCATTAAGAAGAATTCTCCTTTCTTTGGCCCGCTCCCTTTTTCTCGTTCGAGTCTTTCAATAGTCCTGCCAGAATTATCCCCCTTTCAGTCATTTCCCACGGTGAATATGTATGGACGCAAGCGTCCCCCCATTCCCCCTCTTCTGAGTTTCCTTTAGATCCGGGTCTGATAAGTCTCCACTTTGCCTTTGTTTTGACCATCTTGACTGACGGTTTCGCGCCCTTAACTTTTGAAAGAGACCACCCCCCACCGGATTCCTTCTTTGCTCTTTGATGCAACCTTTTATAGTTCTCTGCGTGGTTCTTTGATCTTTGCTACTTGTTTTCTTTCCCCTCTTTTTTCAGTCATCTTGGTAAGTGCGCTCGGATTCGTAGAGAGGTATCTTCTTGACTTTTTACCTTCCCCTCCTTTGGTCTTTCCTTACGGCCTCCCAACGTAAAGTTTTATTCTTTTCTCTTTCGACTCTGCGAGTTATCAAGCTCTCTTTCCTAATCAGCCCGTTTTGTTGTAGCTCTTATATTTCTTTCCTTTTCTCCCCCTCAACGATACCGATTTTTTAAGGCTCTTTTTGAGCCCTTCGATCCACCCCCCTTTCCGTGACCCATGTCGCTCCTGTTGATCCCGACCCCTCTCCGTCTCCTTATGACTGAACACCTTCTGGTTAGTAATGACACCCCTCACCCCTCCCCCTCCCTCCCGCTTATCCCAGTCTCAAAGGATCCCTCCTCTCCTTGGCCTCACGTTTCCAGCATTTTCTGGTCTCCGTCCTTTTTCCCTCCCGTCCAGAGGCGATAAGCCGGCAGGGTGCCCCAGTTTGTTCTCTTTCTTTCTTTCCACTGTACGCCCTTCGAAATCGCATTTTTTCCGCTTGCCCCCCACCTCTCTCATATTCTCCACTGCGTTAGCGTCTTGAGATTGAACCCACCTTGATGCTTCCTTTCTTAGGGCGCCGTCTCCCACTTTGCCAACTTCCCTCTCTCCTTCCTTTTCCCTATCCAGAAGTTCCCTTCAGATATTTGCCGATCTTCCCCCCCCCCCCCCCCTTTAAAATATCGCCTTTCCCCCCCCTTGCCTCTGATAGTTGCTCTACCTCATCTGATCCGTTTCTTTTTTGGCGCACCGCTGACCGCGCGCGCTTTTTTCCCGTTTGTCCCCTTTCCCAAGACCCATTTTCTGGGGACTTGTCGTATGTACTCTTGCCTTCGCCGCCCGGCGTTCATGCATATTTGTGACCATGGGAGGCGCGTCTTGTGAATCCCCTCCTCTTGTTTTGGACCGGTCGAACGTCTTTTTGTTGCTCACGTTATCTTGCAGTGCCGAGTGTCTTCTTTTCGTCTAAATGGGACCTTCTGCGTGTTCCCTGCTCTTTATTTAGTCCCTACGTCCCCACATTCCCCCTTTTGTCACGCCCCATTTCGCGTTTTGTTGAACCCTTTTCGTTCCTTGTCGTCTCGCGTGCTACCAGCTTTTCCCCCTTTTTTTTCCGACTACACGTGCTCTTATCATTCCCCGCTTTCTCCCCCCAATTCAAGCATCTTGCACGACCACAGCCCTCTTCTCCCGGCCTTTTCGTCCCTCAGCTAGGATCTTACGATCGCCTCCTTTCCGGTTACCCCAAGATGATGTCGACCACCGAGCCGGACTCTGCTCCCCCTCCCCTCTTGCGCTCTGGTTCGGACACTTTTTTTGTTGAAAACCGGGAAGTCTTTCCTCTCTCTCTATGTGATTTCGTTCTTTTAGCATTCTCCCTCCCGGCAGACGCGATTTGCTCTCAATTTTCCCCAATACTTACCCCCTTTTCCTCTATATTTTGATCGCGGGCCTTTTACGCAGCGGAACCGGTTTCCATGCCGATCTGATCAAGCGGTTTTTCACTCCTCTTTCATAGCGCTGTTTGACCTTGCTGCTCCTTTTTCTTTCTTTTGAGCGGTATTCCTCGGTTAAGTAATCCCCGTTTGGTGTTCTCTCTCTCCCCTGTTTTTTCAAGTCTCTAATTCGAGCGGCTCTCTTTAGCAATTTGCCCGCCCACCTGAGTTGATTCTGCTCTTCCATTTTGACCGTAGGATCCGATCCCCGTCCCCAGCACGCGATCATCAATTTTTTAGTCTTCCCTTCCCGTTGATGAAGATATATCTCCGACTCGCCTGTCCTCTCAGCATCTTCCTTTCACCGGCTTTCAGGAGAGGTTAATCCCCCTTTTTCCTGAGTTCGTCTCTCTTCAGGACCCAAGTCTTGAAACCCCACGCTAGTGTAATGTAAGCCGTTACGGCCCATCGTTATTCCCCTTTTCCGTTCTGAGTTTTGGTGTTAATTACTCCCCGTTGTGTCTTCCTTACCTCGATAGAATATTCTCTGACTTTCTTTCTTTCTGCTTCTATGCAACCTCGGCTTGTTTCCGTCTTACCGAGGGTAGTTCTTGGTTGTAAAGACACTGGATGGGCACCTTTTTCTCCTGGGGACTCCCGAAAATACCCTCAAAACGTGGCCACCCGGCGGCCTTCCCGGATTTTTTGTTTTGCGAGCCCTTCCCAACCACTGGTCCTCCCTTTTGGACATGCCCTCAATAGTTGTTTTTCTTGCTGGAAACAACCAGACGTTTCCCCCCCTCCTTCCACACCATGACTGAGCCCTACTGACGGCAGTCTCTCTTTCCCCTTTCACCGGCCTCAGAAAGGTTTTCCTTCCTTTGCCAACATTCGTTCCTCCTTGGTTTTTCATTTACACCCCGTAGGAACGCGAAAAGCCCAATTGACGTTGCCCCTATTTCCACCGTTCCTGCCCCTCCATAGCGGTTCCCTTTCCGATTCCTATCCGCTCCCCGTTTGCTTTAAGTTTTTTTTCAATGTTCGAGATCCTTTCGTCTATGTTAGCTGGGGTGAAGCTTCTGGATAGATTTGAGCCATTCTTCTCTTTCCATGCCTTTTTTCATCTGTTTTTGACCTTGACTTTGGCGCTACTGTTGGCGTTCCGGCCCCCCGTATCCCGCCTCCACGGTTCTTTTAGTTTCGACAAGGTGCGAGACTCTTCGTATTTTGGCTCTATTTCCACGCGCTGACCCTTTCACGATTTGCTCCCCTTCCCCCGTTTTTTTTTAAGATCCGGGCCGTTTTCTCCTTTGCTATCTTGTCATTTCCTGTTCAATGACTTCCGCTTCCCCCTCCCTTCTTCCTGCGTTTCGCAAGCTTTGATTCCAATGGCTGCCTTCGTTTCTCTTTTCCCTCGTTCTCCTTGTTTTCGTTCTCCATCGTTTTCAGTCATGTGTTTTTGCTCCGGGTTTTTTTTCTCTCTTTAGTGACAGAGTGATAGATCGTCCGCGTGTTTTTCTGTATTTTTTTCTTCCCCTCCCGAGCATTAATCTTGTTTTAATCGTTTTTTCTTTTCCTGACCAAGCTGCGAGGTCAACTATTATGCTGTTGTGTTGAGATTTATCTTTATCTCCCCTCTCATCTGAGACCGATCGGACGGAAAAGATCCCCCCTTTTCCCGTTCGGGGCGTGACTCCGTCCCCCTTTTTAAGTTCCCCGCGCTTCGCATTATCTTCACCTAGTCACTTCCCCCCGTCTTACGTGCCCCTTCTTTCTGCCAATACCACCCTAACAGCGACGCTTTGGATCCGTTCCCTGCCCCCCGAGAAATTGGAATTTTCCCTCTTTGCTCCCCGCCGTTTCCTTTTTTGTCTGGATCCTTTTGCCTCGATCCCCCCAGGTAAAGAGCTCTAATAATTCTCAGTTTCGGTTTCCCCCTGTTTTTCTTGATCAGGCCCGGTTCCGTTTCCCATCCAGTCGTACTCGCCTTTGTCCCTCTGTTCGCAAGCCGATTTTTCTCCCCCCCCTTTTCCGGCCTCTGCGCTTGCTCCCCCCCCGTTATTGGTTTTAGGTTTTTCGACCCTCGCATTTTCCCCCGTTGATCGCCCCAACCTTGTCTGCACTCTCTTTCTCGCAAGGTTCCAAAAGGACCGGACGAGGCCCACCATCGATCACGCTTTCCTGGTCCCTCCCCACCGGTTTCCCAATTATTTCTCCAGGCCCCCTGTTGATTAGATTTGTTTGCTTACTCCCTTTCGTCCGCTATTTGTCAACGACTGAATGTCCGGTCGCATTGCACCGTTTTCCTCGACTCCACTTGGTTCCCTTGAAATAATTCTTCGTTCTGCCCTTTGCCTGGTCTTGTTTCCTCATTATCTTCTGTTCCCGATTGCAGGCGCCATGTCAGTCAGTTTGGCCGCGTTCGTCCCGTCTTTTTCTTCCCTTGTGCGCCAGAGAGAGCGTGAGGAATTTCGGTCTGCAATGACTTTAGTAAGGGGCTTGATGTTTCCCCCTTTCGCCTCTCTACAAGACTTTTCTGCCCATTTGTCATTGTTCCCCCCCCGTTCCTTTCTTGTGTCGAGTGCACCGCCACTGCCTGGGACTTTCGCTCCTTCCACAGTGAGTCTTTTCCCTCCCTCCACTCCTTTTTCGCCAATTCAAGCCGCCTTGCCCGTTCCCTTGTTTTCTTTCCTTGTTTCGCCAGAGAATCTAGATACCTCTCCTAATAGAGTAGACCTATGTCATTTTTCCTGGACCGATTTTCCAGGCTTCCCCCCCCTCGGCTTGCGCACGGGTTCTGAATTCCTTTGTTTTTTTTTGAATTTAATGCATCTCCTCCTCTTGAGACGTGAATTTAATCCATGACGTTTTTTGCTCGCCGGTTGCTCTCTTCGTCCTCGATATCTTTCAATCGCACACTCGTCCCTGTCAACGCGATTTTCTGATCGCTTTCTTTTCCATCCCGTCCTCTTTCCAAGACGCGAGCGCTCCGCGGGCCCTCTTTTTTAGCGGCTCCTGTTTTCCCGCTCCCTTTCAAAAAAACAAAAACCAAATGGTTGGGTGCACGGTTTCTTCCCCCTGTATATTCCTTTTCCTTTTTTGTTTTTGCTCGCGATACGTGTCTTTCACGTCAGGCCTCCCCTTTGGCTCTTCCTTCTCACCAAACGCTGGGGCCCATGATCGAGATCGTCTCCTCGTTTCTCCTTTTTTTATTCTCACGCTTAGCCTTATCTGTGTCCCCCGTGATACGGGACCTTTCGCTTTCCTTCAGATGACCTCGACTTTCGTTCTCTTTGGAGATCTCCCTTTCCGTTTCTCACCCGGATGAGTAACCCGCATGGTCGTCGCGTTGCCGTCCTTTCCTACCTTTTTCAAAAGCCACCAAAAGTGCTTCTCGGCAGCTCCATCAGTTGAGGATGCTATTTTTTCCTTCAGTGTCGCTGGTGCTATCCTTTTTTCAGTCGTTTTAAGTTTAGTTTCGGTCGTTTCCTTCCTTCCTCATACCTATGTTTTGCAAGGTCCTCTTTCTTTTCCCCATTTGGTAGGCCTCCTGCTTGATAGTTTCCTAGTCTTGGCGGGTCCCCTTCCCCCTTTTAGAGGCCCCCCGAGGGGCTGCCATTCACGCATATCAATTTCCCTTTTTCCCCCCCCCCCCAACATTCACACTGTCGGCCTGAAAGGACTGTCTAGGTTTTTTTTTCCCCCACACTCTTGCCGGCTTTATGGCCGGTCCCCGAAAGGTTGCTCCTCCCGTCGCTTTTATTTGCCCCCCTATTTACTGCCACGACGTTTCGGAACCGACCCCTGCGGCATGGTCTCAGGCCCTGTTACTCGAACATTTTCCTCACAATCTGCCTTTGAAGCCGTCATTTTGTGTTCCACCCCTTCCCCCTATCGGAGTTTCCCCGAACAATTATAGGACTCTAACTTGCCATTGGCCCCCGTAATTCTCCGACATTCTTCCGGTCCCCCTGCTCTCTTCCGTATCCCTCCTCAAGTAGTGAGTCTAAGCGCACTTTTGGTGTTCTGGCTTTTGCTTTGTTCCTCTTGGGGTTCTTTTGCTTAATAGAGATTTGTCAGGACGTCTTTCTTCCATGTTTTTCAGAGTTTTTTCCTCCCTTTTTAGTGGTGGACTCACTTCGTGTCGTTGCGTCCCCAAGCCGCCCCCCTCACTTTTGAGGGTCCTCTCCCTCGTCACATTTCCGACTATGCGCGCTGCGACGCGGTACAGGGTTTTCTTTCCTTCTTTTTTTTTCTCTAGACCCCTGTCGCCCCCCCCTGCCCAATTTTTTGTGCCTCCCTCTGACGTGGCCGGTCATTTTTCACTGACGTTTCCCCTCGCCCAGCGAAATTCTCCTGTCGTCCAGGAGTGATGCCAAGCTGCGTTGACCGTCGGGAGTTTTCTTCCTTTCCTGCTGTTGTGTCCCCTTTGTTAAGTTTCTGTTGCCTAATGGATCCTCCCCTTCGACTCTATCTATCTGCCGGTTCACTCACTGTTTGGAGTAGTTCTGGCTTTCCTCTTGTCCTTTTTTCAGTTTAGACACGCGAT
>Ga0179593_1565049_pt1 | contig 16619 bp, 15 predicted proteins | sample CZODoug2_1_08_16_FD_185931 | JGI IMG/M metagenome (GOLD analysis project Ga0179593, IMG submission 185931) | Vadose zone soil fungal communities from Angelo Coast Range Reserve, California, USA - CZODoug2_1_08_16fungal (PacBio error correction) | ecosystem: Environmental > Terrestrial > Soil >... | reverse complement strand
GACGACATCATTCATAGATGGCATGGAGTACCCAGATGGTCCCCTGCACCTTTTTCTTCCCTAATGCTTTTTCAAAAGTAAGGAAACTTTTCAAGGGATGTCATTTTTTTTCCTAGACTTACATCCGTTCTCCGTAGTCTTTCCCCACTCTTCATTCTGAACTTTTTCAGTTGGAATGCTTCCTTTCTGCGCAAGATTATTCTGATGTTTTGATCCCTCCTCCACGGTTCCCCCCCCCCCTCTTTGGCGAGGGGCGCCCATCCTGAGAAAAGACATGTCCCCCCCACTCCATGTGATGCATTCGACACGTTCCCATTTTCGAGGGCTTGCCCGCCGCCACCCGCCACCACTCTTTTTCTCCCTGGACATTCCTTCTAGACCTGTTCACTCCCAACGGAGCGTTCTTTTTCATTCTCATCAGGATGTTTCAGCCTCTTTTTGCCTCAAGATCTGTTTTGATGCTCTTGGTCTTTCTTCCTCCACGGCGGTTTTGCCGCTCCAGAATAACTCCCCCTCTTCAGTTTATGAACTGATTTCTTCTGCTTTTCTGAAGATGTTCGTGATTCCAAAAAATCGCCTTATCCTGCATTTGAACTCCTTATGGAAACTTCCTCGATGGTCCCAGAAGGAGAAGGGACCTCCTTCATACGTTCTTCCCTGAACCTTTTTTCCCCGGATCTGACCTCCTCCCTTCAAGACTTCTGTTTGCTTCCCCTAATGGGATTGTCAAACAGGCGACACTTCCTCAAAGGCTATTTCAGTTCCGGTCTCTCGATCGCACGTCCCACCTCCCCAGAAAACAGGAGACCGGTTAGGAAGATGTAGTAGTCTGAGGGGGAGTTGTTCTAACTCGAACCTTTCTCCTTTTTGTCAAGGACACCGTCCCCCGAGTTAGTAGTTAGTAAGTGTAAACTTTTCCCATGTAATTAGTGTGGTCGTTCGGCGGCACCCTTGGAAGATTTTTTTCCTCTCTATCGGGGTGAAGGCGTGCGATCGAGGAGGGACTCCTCGTACAAACTTTCTACCTCCAGGCGTCCCGGAACTCTTTTTTTTCACCCCCCCCCCCTAGGTTTTGTGATTCCTTGCTTCGAGGCCTTCGCGATGATGGGAAGGGCTTTTCGCTCTCAGTTTCTTTTTGCGGCGTTCTGGATTTTCTTTTGATAGATGCCTGCAACTTTTTTTCTACATGATGGAGTATTTAGGAGTAAAAAGTATGCGCGTTTCTTTTCCTTTCCCCCCCCCCAGTCTCAGTGCTCTCCACAAGTTCGCCTTCCGACTGAAGCAGCAGCAAAGCTAGGTAAATTCGTAAACAGTCATAGAGCAGTTATATTGACACCAAGTTTTTTCTGGTGTGCTTTTCCCCCTCCCCCCGAAAAATGCCTCTTCAGTGTAATTCTCTCAAAAATTCCTTTCAGTGGTAGAGGTAGGATTTATGTGTGTTGTGGTATTGGTTCTGTGTCCTCCAAGACCTTCTTTCCTCGTCCTCTTCATATTTGCTTTTTTATGACCTAGGTAGCACGAGGAGGACCCCCTCAAGGAAAGAGAAGAAACACTCCCCCAGGAACAGGATCACCTAGACGGCCCTTTCACCTATTATCCTCCCCAACCCCCCACCCCCCCCCTTTTAGTAGGACAGGAAAAGTAGTAAGGTATTCCTCTCTCTTCAGAACCCGACTTCTAGGTCCTTTTTCCTCTTCCTTTTCCAATTGCGCTCTTTAGGGTAACAAAAGTGATCTTGGAGATGATCACATCACCCGCTGGTAAATTGAATCCCCCGTCTGTACCCCGCCATCGGTGTCCTTGATACCCGCCCAAGTTTTTCCAAAAGAGCCTTCATTCTCCCTTCCCAAACTCACCCGAGCCCTTTCGTTCTTCAACTCCCCCTAGAAATCCCTTTCCCATCATCGATTTCTAGTCCCTTCCCCCTGAAGACCCCACTTTCTAACCGGTTTATGGCAACTGCCAGAACGTCTTTTCCATACCGTCCTTTCAGTGCTTATAGCCGCCTTTAGCCCGACTCCTGCCCTCACAGATAAGTAGAAAAGGTCAGTATTTTTTTCCATGCCTTCTGAAGTTTGGCCTATAGCCTACCCCGTTCCCTTCCTTGACACTCGTAGAAGAAAGAAGTTCGGTGCCCCCCTGACCAAGCCCCTCTTTTCCATTATCTTCCGGTGGTTCCCCCCCCGTACGCCCCTATTCAGTACAATCTCTTTTAGGGGTCGGTTTTGGAATTCCCCCGTCTCCCCAGGTCTTTTCCTGACTGTTTTCTTGACATCCAGTATCCGCACAGACGTTCGCATAACAGAGAGTCTTTCCTTCAGTCCCTCTCATCTCCTCCAGCTGAGCAGTCTTCCGAAATCTCCTCTGTTCCTCTTCTGGTGTGAAGCTCCGGCAGATCAAATCTAGTTTTTTCCTACCAGAGGCTCTCTGAAGGCTCCTCCTCGGCCCTGGTAATTCTGGTTTATTCATTCTGAGAGAAGCCGCCCGACTCTGAACCCCCCTGAATATTCATACCCCTCCCCCCCACTCAGGGTAGCTCGAAAACTCATTAGGTCGATGCTCGCCCACGCTTTTGGTTCTCCATGACCCCTTGCAACGAGTTCTACGATTGTGCTTTCTTCTTGCGCCGCAAATAGAAAATTTGTTTCTTCCTGACACGGTTTCATGTTCCCTTCGGCCTAACGCGCCCCCCTTCCGCTGCGGGTGCCCCCTTGAATCAGTCCTGCGTTCGATACGGGTCGGGCTTTTGAGAGAAGGCACACCCGTTACTTTCCTCCCCCTTTCTCCTAAATAGTTCTTCCTGACTCTACATTGATAGGTGGCCCTTCTTGAAAGTAAGAATCAGAACTTTTTAAAAGGTAAAATGCGCCTTCCTCCCTCAACCATGTCATTCTCCCGCCCCTACAACCCTCCCCCTCAATCGGAGAGGATTTTGCTCAGCAAGCCTCGGCGTCCCCCTACTTTGAGCCAGGAATCCTCTCGGTGTGCCAAAGCCGGATTCTTTCCTCTTCATTACTCCCACTTTCTCATTTTAATCAAGGGACGATTTCTTCAAGTGCACCCTTGTTTTTGCCGCGGCGCGTTCCTAAAGAGAGAGACTCTTCCGTGTGCTTTCTAATCCCACCCTACGCTCCCTTCTATAAATCCATAGTGTGCACGCACCTTTTCAGTAGGGTTGAAGTCCAAATAGAAGAGCCCAGAGGACCTCCTCTCCCTACCCTAGGTCCCCCCCTTCTTCCGGACATCTTTAATTCCCTCTTCCTTTTCCCCCTTGTGATCGTTTTGCCTCCCATGCGTAGGTCCCTTAGGCCCGACAGCCTCGTAAAGGACGATGCTGCACTTCTTATTCTCCGCTTTAGACCTCTTCCTCGAAACATTAGGGCCCCTCGGTGATGGACCCCCCCCCCCCCCCCCCCCCCCCAAGCAGTATACCTGAATATTTCCACTATTCCCAAGAAATCTTCTCATAGACCCCTTTCCCTTCCGGTGCCTTTCCCTTCCGTCGTGGTTTGCTCTTCTAGAGTGATGGAAGTTTTTATAGAAGGGAGACCCAACCATACTCCCCACCTAGTGCCCCCCCTCTATGTTTTCTCCTCACCAAGTCCTCCTGAGATGATCGCAACTTGGGGGATTATCCCAGGATAGGAAGATTTTTTCTTCCACCTACTCCCGGGAGATCTTTTCTTCCCCGAAACCGGTATAACCCCCCCGGAGAAGAAGTAGTTTTGTAGAAGACGCCCTCCTGGCGGTCCCCCCCCTCGACCTTGGCTAAGCCCGGCTCCTGAGGGAGCTGAGCACTGTCAAATAATAGCAGCTTCCTTTGCGCTGCTTTTTTTTTGTCCCCTCAATCTCTTTTTGTGACCCCTTTCTATAACCTTCAGGAGCGGTGAAAGTATTCCCTGAAAAGTTTTCTATTTTACTTCAACCTCTCCTTTGATCACATCCTTTCTCTCTACATAGGCCTTTAGAGTGAACTCTCTTCGGTTTTTGGTGCTCGCCCCCCGACGAACCCGCTTTCCCTGCGGAGACCACGGGAAACGCTTTTCCTTCCCCCTTGCTGCCCTTTTCCCAAATGTCTCGTACAATTCTCCACGATTAAGGATTGAAAGACACTTAGGGAGGCGGGCACCTCACACACCCTCTCCCCCCCCTCAGTTCCTCCTAGTCCAAGTATATATCGTTCCTCACCCCCCCTCCTTGCTTAGCAGTCTCTCTTTTAAGAAAAGGGGCTTTTTGGGGGGGGGGAGGTAAAGCCCCTACTCTCAGGGATTCCTTTATCCTTTGTGGTTCGATCTTTTGATGCGATCATACTAAGAGTTTCCTCCACTTACAGCTTATGCCTTCTCTTTCCGGCCGCTTCCTTCTTGTCGTCTTAAGCCACACGGAGTGTTCCCTACTTCTTTTTACCTCGAACCTTTTTCTTTTTGCCCCGTAGACTCCTCCCCCCCTTCTCTATTCCAAGGGAAAAGTTTGATTTTCCCTGAACTCCCAGGCAGGTTCGGGTCTTTTTATTGGTTTCCCTTCCCTCCGGAGGTTATGTCATTGCCTTCTCCGTGGTCGAGCGCAAGTCCCCTTCACAGAAAACAGGCGCCCTGCTCTTCGTCTTCCTTGTTTTTTCACTTTCCCTTTTGGAGAATCTTTTCAGGAGGTGAACTTTCCTTTCGTAGAAGTAAGTTCCGAGAAAGTTATGTGTCTCTTTCCTTTGAGGGTTAGGAACCTCTTCAAATTTGCGTCTCCCTCCTTGTCTTATCTTTTTAAGGAGAGATCAGTTATAGAGGAGGCCCCTCGTAACACACCTTGTTTCTTTCATGTAGCCTTCCTACACCAATTCTTGGAGGAGTGGCACACCCCGTATTTAAGGAAGGAGATGCTGTCCCGTACTTGGACTCTTACTTTTATTGTCAGATTGGATCGTTGCAGTCTTCTGATTCCCCCTATTAGGTGGAAGGTTTTTGCCCCCCCCTCTGAGTATAAGAATGGCCAAATGCTCTGTTTTGCGCTCATCTTTAGGAAAACTCTACTGCATCATCCTTCAAGTAAGCGGGGGTTGTATCCCCTTACTGTACCCTCTCTCTAGGTCTCCAGCACCTTTCCTCCTCTTCAGCGAGCGATTCCAAATAAAAAAATTCTTCTGGTTTTCATGGCCTTCCTAACTAAGTTGAGAATCTTTCTTCTGGGGGAATCACCTGAGTTCTTTGGTCCTTTCCTAAAGGTGGAGGTTTGGGGATTGGGGAAGGCGCTTTCCCCTTGTTTACGACCTCTTTTCTTCCCCTCTATTTACTTCGAGATCTCTTTCTCCCCCTCCCAACAGGCTTTTTATTTTTACCGAACCACCATACCCCAAAACCAAGTCCCCCTGTCAACCACCCCGGAGATCCCTCTTCTCATTCTACAGACATTTTCTTTTTCGACAGGCACCAAGTTCTTTTAATGCATTGTGTGATTTCCTAGAGAAAGGAACTCTTTACGGAATCCCCTCTTTAAGCTTCTCTCAGGCCCTACTCTTTTTCTTGATCACCTTAATAACCTCCCCTTTGTAAAGGAACTGAGAGCCAACCCTTTCGCCAACCCCCAGTTTTCATACTTTCAAACGGACCCCTAAGTTCTCCCCTATTGTTCAGGAACCCTCCATATCGGTGGCCATTTCAAATAACCCCCTAAGAATAGGAGGATTGAAACTCTCACTAGCTAACGCCTTTCCCCTCCCTTCCTTCCTAGACATCCCTCGTTCATTTTTAACCTGACAGCGAAAGGCTTAGAAAGCTTGCCCCCCCCTAGATGTTTTCACCCCTCCCCCCTCGAGATTCTCGTTAATGACATCCCCGACCCCCCCCCTAACCTTCCTCTCCTTGGCAGGTTGATTGCTTGTAGGGAAGAACTCTCACCATCCTCGCCCCTCCTCTCCGGGGACACTTCTCAGGACTTTTGTCCTGCACTCCTATTCCAGTGTTTTTTTGAAAACCCCCCGTCTCGACGACTGCCCCGAGACGACACCTTTCTTTGTGCTGGTTCTTTTTCTCTCGACTTCCTCCACCTTCCTCCTACCTCCGTAAGCGTCTTTTATTAATCCCCGTGCTCCAACTCCTCCTTGCCCCCCGCTGATTACAGATACGGTTATTTAGGTCTACTTTTTAGATTCAGCCTTCCCCCAATCTTCCCCGCGTTAGCATTTGTCATGCTGGAAGGTCAAACTCCCTTTGGGATGACCGTCTCCATGGTACACAGAGCTCCCTCCCTCCTTTCAGCCCTTCTTCGGTAGTCGTTTCATTCCACCGCCGTTTCCCCCTTTTCGCAATCACGAGATCCCCTTAACCCCATCTTCTTGAAGATCCTTTCCCTCCTCACTTCCAGGGTTCCCTTTTCGAAATCGCTTTTTTCCTCTGGTCTTTTCTTGAATTTTTCAACTAGTCTCGATGTTGGCGGGACGCCGCACCCTTGTGTATTGAAATCAGTACGACCTCCTTCCTCATGTTTTCTTAAGAGTTGTGTTGTAATTCTTCCCCGAGCCGGAGCGTCTTAGATGTCTCCGCAGTGTCTTCTCCCACAAAAAAGGGAACAAACTCCCGGAGAGTTTCTTCTATCCAGTCGAGCATTGCTACCCTCCTGAAGATGTCTTCTTCCCAATCCCTCCGCCACCCCGACGGACTTTTTCTAAGAATAAGCACGGTTCCGGTTCACGAGCCGGATTGTCTGGTTCTAAACTCCCCGTTTACCCCCGGACGTTCCTTCTAGGCGTCTCTTTTCGGTGATAACGACGAGTTGAAAAGCGGATTTAGACCCCCCCTATCTTCTAGAAGGTGGTGCCCTCGTTCCCTAATCATCCCCCCCCCTCGAAGTGTATCTTTTTTAGGTGACCCCCTCTGGTGGGGAACCCAATTGCCTTGCGTTCAGAGGATCTTGTGGGAAATCTCTCTCATTGAACTTGAGACTCCCCCCCAATTAGATCATCTCCTCCCCTTAAATGAATTGGTTCATCGTAAATTTTTTAGAGGTCTCTTGGGCCCTCTGTCCTATTCGCACTTAGCCCAGCGGACCCTATAATAAAATATAATCCTCCTCCAAAAAGAAGTACTTACCACTTTCGAGCTCTATGCTCTGCGTCCCCCTATGTTTCTCTAAGTGCTTGTTAGGGAAAGAATTCCTCAAGAACACCTCAACCCTGCCTCTAATGCCCCCTCCCCTTTTGTGCCCAGTATCCCATTCGTTCATAGGAAGCCTGGTGGATGGCTCTCTGGCCAGACTCCTTTCCTGTTTGAACCCCTTCCCCCCGTCCCCATCGCTCATAGACGCGCAGCTGGTGATTCGGCCCCCGGACGGAGTGGTTAGTATTTTTCCGCAAAGTAGAAGTTTTGTTTCCGTCCCCGTTTCGGGAGCTCCTCCACGGTCCCCAATATTGCCCCGCTAGTACTATTTTTCCCCCAATGTTTTTTCTTCGATTCCCCCCCCCTTTGGCCTTCTTCCCACCCACACCCGCCCCCCCCCCCCCCCCCCAACGCGTCGACGAGTCATCCGATATGTCCCCCCCCTTCTTTTTTTTGGAACTTTTCACCCCTCTTAACGGTCTGTTTTTCCATAAAGGAGAATCCCCTTCCCGGGTGGAGCCGCCTATTTTAGGGCACACCGCCGGCTCTGGCATTGTTCGGACGTCTTTCTTTCCGCTCTTATTGAAGTTCCTCTTGTCACAGCGGTTTTTTGAGAAGTACCACATCTTGTATTTTGGTGTCCCCCTTCCCTTCGCTTTTTACCGTTGGAAGGTGATTAATGGTAAAATTCCGGCCCTCCTCTCTTTCAGCATTTTTCCCCGCATAGGAGTCCCTCTTCTCCCCCCCTCCTTCCTCCCCCCTCCCCTCCTTTGGTTCCACCCTCCCCCGGACCTCCAAGATATGCCCCCGAGATGGAGGAGCCCTCCTCCGAAGGTCCTCCCGGTCCCCCTGATGACCCCCTTCCTTTTTAGAAAAAGGACTTTTATTGCAGGACCATTCTCAGGAGCAACGTCCCCCTCCTCAATACGTCACGACAGGGACTCATTGAGTAGATTCCCCCCCCCGAGTCTTCAGAGTTTTCCAGACTCTTTTAGAAGATTTGCCGAAATAAACGGAGTGGGAGACCTCCACTCCGACTTGGGTGAGAACTTTCTGGCTCTCTTGGAGTTTCCTTCCGACTACCGATACCTTTGCTGAAGGAGGAGGACCGGCCGGTTCTTGTCCCAGCTTGCGTCCCCCCAATGGGATCCTTCTCCCCTCACTCTTTGGACGCGGACCCAAGCCCATGTTTTATTGCTTTTTATCCCCACCGCTCCCCAGAACTTGACTTCCCATGAGCAAGAAGGATTTTGGAAGGTGTCCCCCAGTCTGACCACTCACATCAACCCCGTTTTCAGTCCCTTTGATATTGGTCCCCCCCCTCCCCGACAAACGGCGCTTTCTGACGTTGTTCTTCCTCCCCGGGAGTACATTCCTCAAATGGCCCTCTTGCACTCCTGGAAAAAGAAGAACTTGTTAGTAGACCCGCAACTTGGAGCTTTGGTTTTTGAGGACTCTAATAGTCCCATGAGCTTTTCAAGTGGAGTTCTCGGAGTTGAAGGAGCTCCTATCCCCTCATATCCCTCCAACCCTTCGCTTAGCGTCTCCCAAGTAAAACAATTTTCCTTCAGGCGTGATCTAAGGATGTCTATCTGACTTTATATGATTCCCTTTTTCACGTTTCTTTCTTTCTCCGCAGGATTTTCTCCCCTGTTCGCTATCTCAGCATAGGTTTTATAGATGAATGCAACTTCGGTTTCTTGATTTTGGTAGTATCCTGTTGTCCCACCGATGCGCCTTCCGTTCCCCTTAATTGTGATCATCTCCCTTTTTTTTTTCAAATGAAGAGACTTCCTGGAGTAAATTAGTCCTTTTTTTTTTTTTTTTTTCCGCTTCATACTATGACATCCCATCAGTGACCTTTTCTTCACTCCCCCTAAGAGCCTTTCTCTTGAGAGGGGTAATCCCCCGTTCTTGGTATAGCGTCTTCTGGTGGGAAGTGGGGTTTGGTTTCGATGTTCCACTTTTCCCTCCTCGGGAGAATCTCCCTCCCTTTGGTTCTTCTGTCGAAATAGGTCCCTTTTTTCTAGTCCTCCCCCCCCAACCACAGTCCCACCGGGTCTTCGAGACCACGCTGAACCGACCCTGGGTCCCCCTTCCCCCACTCTTTGACCCTTTTTTTCACTCTTTCCTGCATTTTTACTTTTCCCGATCCCTTTTACTTTTTGGAACTCATTTCCCTCTCTTCCGCTGCAGGTCAGTTTTTCCCAAAAGAGAGATTTCCCTAACTTTTTTTGTAACTGCGATCCCCCTTTGGCAATAGCTCTTTCAGTCTATTGATTCCTTCTTCCCAGACCCGAAGCACCTTAATATAGGTCCCCCACTTTCCCCACACCTCTCCGTCGTCTGAACCTCCAAACGTGCATTTCCCCCTCCCCCCCCAGCATTCTCCTTTCCCATCTACCCCCGTAGAGCAGCTCCCGTCGAACTTGGTGTTTTTCCCGCCCTGCGATTGTGCCTCCTCGGTTCAGTCCCCCGAGATTCTCCTTAAGACCTGACGCTCCTGTGTCATTTTTTAGCCGAAACGCCTAATCAAAGAACGTCCCCCGCTTGACGTCCGAACGACAGTTAGCATGTTCTGTGAACCTTTCCTCCTACACCCCCCCAGGTTACTGCCGAGTTCCAACATAAATCCCGGTCCCCTCTTGCCGAAACAGAGTAAGACCCCTGTGGTTGTACGGTCGTGTCGTGAGAGCCCCTCTCACACCCCTTTTTGAAGAATTTTCTAAGTTTCTTTGCTCCCAAATACCAATAAACGTACCTGCCCCCTCTCCCCCCGCTTTATGTCCGTTCCTTTTCGGTCTCTCCTTGAGACTTCCTTGTCCCCCTTAAACCTCTCTTTTTCAAGAGTTCGCATAGTGCATTTCAAGTACGTTCATCGATTGTTGAGGACCCCTCTTTCAAGATCCCTTTTTTCCGGCTTTCAGAAAGACGGTTTAGTCGGGATGCCGGCACTTCGTATTAATCGGGTTAATCAGAACCCCCTCTAAACACCATTTCTTTCTGTCACGTGGCATTAAGACCTTCCCACTTCCCTTTTCTTTGCTGACGTTTGATTCTCGTCACCTCTTTTTTTTTATCGGTGAAAAGGTTCCTCTTTGTAAGGCACAGCCTCCCCCACCCCCTTTCTGTTTTCCTCACGCCCTCGACCTTTTTTCTACCGTATCGAATCCCGTTGTCCCTCTTTCTGTTCCTTCAGGACCTTTCGCGGGCCCCCCTCTTCTTTCAGCCTATCCCTGTTCTGTTTCGGCGAGAAAGTCCCCTGAAACGGAGCGAAGGCCTCCTCTCCAACTTAAGATTTTCCGATCGAGCCCCCCCGGCTCAGCCACCTTGTGGAGGAATGGGACCAGTAACCATCACCTAAAATCTCGCTTCTCCTCCTGTCAAGCCATGCTCGGACGCGTGAGGTCGCCCCCCTGATGACCAATCGGAGATAGAGTTTCTTTTTCCGGAGTGGATCAGCACGCGTAGTTCCAATTGCTAGCCTTCTTCTCGACGTTTCTGACCCTTTTCCCAACAGCTTCCCTGAAGAAAAGGGAACTCTTTTTTTGTAAGCAACATTGTCCTTTTTTTTTGGAGAGTTATTGGGTCCTCTCGTCTATTCGTCTCCTACGGGAGAACCCTTCCTTCCGCTCCTTCCCCTTTTCTCCATAGCATATGTCTTATTTCAATTTTTTCTTTATTAACGATAGAAATCGACGAGCACGAAAAAGGATTCATAACTTTCCCCTCCTCCCACCCAAGACTCCTTGCTTACCTCCAACCTCCTGCGAAGTCTCGGGCTGTAAACATTCCCTTTTATTTGGTGCCCGGCGTTAGGGAAGAAGGCGCTCCTTACAGTCCTCTCTCTCACTATCGATCCTTCTTTGTGTTGAGCTCCTCTTCTTAGACGTTTCCTCCTAGGCAGTTCAGTTTTTCTGGCCGCCAGGATGTTCCCCCTTCAGGGAAAAACGATAAACTCCAGCAATTTTTTTCATGCTCCATTCGCCGCTCCAATCTTTCGTCCCCTTTCCTTTTAGTGGTTTCTTCTTTTTATTCTAGTTTTTATTTTTTCCCAGTGGGCTAGGCGACGACGGGCGATCCCCCTGCCCAATCCCCGCTTTCTTTGTCTTTGTACCCAAGGTTTGAGATGATACAAGAACTCTTTCTCCAAGCATCCGACACCGCCTCGCCCCAAGAAACTTTCTTCCACCTCCCCCCTCCTACAAAAATAACTTTTTGCTAGATGTTGTAGATCCTTCGCATTAAGGGAGGGTTGCCCAATTCGAGCATTTGGAAGTCCTCCGTTAGCCCTCGGTGTCCCCTGTCAACTTTCCCTCGTTCCCCCGATGGGGCAGCGGCGGTTTTAGACCCTCCACCCCCTTTTCCAAAGCTTTTCTCCCTTAGAGGGTGACAGGGGAGGACTGAATGATGGCTTTACTTCCGTGACCATTGATGTTTCCTTCTGTGTTCCCCTCGATAGTTCCCCAGAAGTCCCTTCCTTCCTCCACCGGTGTTTTGGTCGCAGAAACCGACCGCCTTTGCCTGAACTTCTGTGCCCATCCGGGGAACCCCCCTTTAGGGCTTGTCCTGATTCCGCATGGGCAAATCACAGCGTTGACACAACGGGATTCGTTCTTCCTTTGCGTCCTTCCCCCGCAAACCCTCCTTTTGCCTTTCTTTGTTCACCGAATTTTTGGCAAGCGCTTTTTTATGTCCCCTCTTCGGTGGTACCCGCTCGTGGGAGAAGGCGGTCGGACCCTCACATCTACTGACATGGTTTCCTTTTCTTGGATTTTTCGGAATAGTTTCCTTCTCACGCTACACCTCTTTCAGAGTTGTCTTCTTCTTGGACTTTTTTTTTGAAGCTGTCCAACCCAACCTTTCCTGAAGTACTTCCCCTCATAGGAAGTAATTTCTCCCTGGCTCTCTCTCACAGCCTCCTCTAACCGGGAACCCTGACTATTCCTCCTGGATTTTCTCCCCTCCTTCTTTAGGGAAGGTGGATCAATGGATTTGTCACCCTTCCATTTCATCCAACCGGAGGCATCCTTCCGAAATTGGTTAGTTTCCTCTCCAGGGTCTGAAGCTTTCTTGAAGGGATGGCAGGGTTTAACCGTTCCCCCCAATGGAGAAGATGATGACAAGGTTCATCTCAATGTTTCTCTTTCTCGTTTTTGAGATTTATGGTAGGGTCGCTTTCTTCTCCTTTGACACAACTTGCCCGAGTTTTCCTCTGACCCGGCTCGGTCCTTCGCATTCCCCCGGCGTCCTATGACCTCAAGGCTTTTTTCCCCTCGAGTAGTTCCAGTTTTCCCAAAAGTTCGAGCTGGCCTTGATAACTTGTTATTCCTTTCTCTGCCTTCCTTCCCCTCCCCTTGCACGTTTCAGTCCTTTCTGCGGCGCGGTTTTCCTTTTCCGAGCTGAAGGATCGGGTTTTCCTTTGCATGCATGCAACTCTTCGTGTTTTTAGTACACTCTTGCCGTTACTTTTACCCCAGAATGCGCTTCCTGGGTTTTTTTTTTTGGTAACCTCGACAACTTTCTCGTTTTCCTTGCCCCCCAGACAAGAAGCTGAGGACTTTCCCCCCCGCTGCGCCTCTCTCATCTCCCTCCATCACACATGACCTCCTACATCGGAGTTCCTTTTACTAAGAACCCTGCTCTCTTTTCCTTTATGAAACCCATTTTGTCTTCACCTCTTTCTTACGAGCCGATGGCACGTGAGTCACTGTGTTTTTTTGTGGTTCCTTTTCCCCCCATACTAGGAAGGACACACGTTGGACACCCCCTCAATGCGGCTCAGCTCACTAGACATAGTAATTCGACTGTCTTACCCTTTTCTTTTTTGCTTTTTGAAGAATCTAGTCCCCCCCCTCTTTTTTCTCCCCCCCCCCCTTTACAACCGGCGTGGAGGCCAGCCCCCCACCCAATTCCCCTTTTCAGCGTAAAGAGACCTCCCCCATGGGTCTTCCCCCCTGCTCTGTTACCTCCCACCAGTATTCTTTTTTTCTAGGTAAATGAATTGTGTTTTCTCCTCTCCAGGACCGTCTTGCATTCTTACGAATTGCCCCCTTCTCTTTCCCCGAGTCCCCCCCCGAGCCCTTTTGGTTCACACACTTCTCTTTTCCCCCCCTTAATGCGCGCCACCTTTGGTGTAAAGCGGGCAACCCTCCTCAGACCCCTAGTTCTTGCATTCCTGTCTGCATTCCTAACTTACACATTCTAAACTCCCCGTCCCCTTTCAGCGCGACCTTCGGTACAGATCTCCTTTGTCCTTTCCCTACGTCGTGATCCTCCAGCGCGAACTTTTTCCACGTCTTTTCGAACTCCTGTGTTTACTCCTTATTCGCGATAGCAGAGATCTTGAAAGACCCTATCCCTGTGTCTGTCTTTATTTAGCCGCCCCCCGACCCGGACGTTTTTGTACCCTCCCCTTTCAGTCTCCCTTTTTTTAAACACAATTTTTCCGAGGAGGAAAACTCCCGCTACGACCCACCTCGTCCTTGTCTTGGGGTCTCCTTCTCCACTTTTTCTTGCTACCAGAGACTGAGAATTTTAAACCCCCTTTTCTCAAAGTCAAGCCCCTCTCTGAATAAACCGCGATTTTCATTGTTTCTCGAGGACCCGCGGACCATTCTTCCCCAGCTCTTTTCCCTCTTCATAGTGGCATTACTCTATCACTCGAGTTGCGGAAAGTAGACAGAGTCCCCCCGGCCCGCTACTTTCTACTTTGTAGCGTCTTGGTCACAAGTCCCCCCCCCCATCAACAGAATACCTCCAAATCTTTCTTTAAGATTACTAAGCACGCCATAAAAATAAGGGTCTGGCGTTCCCCCTACATATCACTCCCTCTGCGCCCCCTCTCCCTCATTTTCTCCCCTTTAATTTTCACTCATGCTTTCCTTGAAAAGAGGTATAAGATTGTTGGAGGTGAAGCCGACCTTTCTTCAATCCCAGCCTTTCTGGTAATGTGTCTTCCCATCCCTCTGACCCCTCCCTTCCTTCTGCACATTTCTCGTTCGAGAGAGTTCCCCATGAAGATAAGGGTGGTTTTGACTATCTTTCTTAGCGATTCTAACCCTGCTAGAAAACAAAGTCCCTATAGGTGGAAGGAATGGGACCAGCCTCTTTAACCCGGTAACCTTTATAGTCTCCCCCAGATCCTCCCCCCCCCCCCCTCTCTTTTCAGCACCACCCCCAGATGTCCCCACTTCTTCCCTTGAGTTGAAGGAGTGTTACGAGTAGTATTCTTGCTCCTTCGCTTTCCCCCCTTTGACTGCCCCCCCCCTCATCGAATTCCAGTCTGTTCTTTGTCGGTGAAAGTCTGTCCTGCGCTGGCGAGTTTTTTTCTTTTCCCTGACGTACCCTTCCGCTACCCCCTGTTTGATCATAAGAGATTTTGGTGTATAAATCTTTTTCCTTTGGGGCGTTATGCTTTTCCCCGATAGAACACCCGGACCCTCCTGCCCATACTCTACTACTCTTCCCTACGTTTTCTGCATCCTTCACCGAAGGACCTTTTCTCGTTTTTCTTTCCTGTTGGGCCAGCCGGCTTCCCAGAAAAGCGTAACTAGCTGTCCGATCCTCTTCTCTTTCCTTAATGTGTTTTCTCTCCCCCGTCGAGAACATTTAAGCCGGTGCTGCCTTTCTGGCAGAACGCCCCCCTACCTTCACCGATCCATTTTTTCCAAGCAAGCTTTTAAGCCCCTATTTTACGGCCCTTCCGTTTTTTCGGAGGAGTCTCTTATGAGACGCTTTTGTACGCTCTTCTGCCAAGTGCTTTTATTCCCCTCTCCTATTCTTCCTTTTTCCCCCCCCTTACTTCGGCGTTGTCTCTGCCAAAGTCACGGATTCTCCCGCACAGGCTTTTTGCATTCCCTCCACGACCACTTTCCCAAATTATTCCCCACCAGATATTTCCCCCCTCCCAAATAAAGGCCCTCAATGTTTTGTAGAAGACTTTCCTCATTAGGGTTCCCCCCCCTTCTCTAGATGGCCTCTTACGCTCCTCTATTCCAGCCTTTTCATTCGCATCTAGAAGATGGTGCCTGTTGTTTGTGATACTCAATAGAGGTCTTCTTTCCCACGTGTGTCCTTTCAGGCGCTTCCCTCATGGTCCCCTTCCTTCCCCTTCGGTGATGAGCAAGGCTTTTTTTACAGATCTACGCATCGGTCCTCTTTTACTGTACTGCCCCCTTTTTAAGTTGTCTTTTTAACCCCTCCGCCCCTTCTTTGAAACAGAGCTCGTCAGGGCCCAATCTCTGGGGGCCACCCTCGGAGCCTGCGTCTTTGCCCTCAGATTCCCTTCCTTCCAATCACATTTCGCCCACAAAGGGATTCGATCCGTTTGAAGACATGTGCGGGTTTCCGGCCCCCCCCCCCACGCCAACACTCTTTTTTCTCCTGAATTCATTCTTGGAAAGTAACCCTTAAAAAGAGGAGTTTTTTTTCAGTCTTCTCCCTCCTTTCCTTCCCGTCCTTTCCCCCTTCCCTCCTTGGTGCGTGATCCAGTGAAATCCGAAGATGGGTCCTACGCTCGGGAGGCCCCCCCCTTTTTTTTTTAATATGCTTTCCCCTGTTCCCCCCCTTCCCCCCCGTTTCGTCATTCCTTCTCCCCTTTCGTTTCCCCCCCCTTGTCGTTTTCCTCCCCCTTTCCGTACTTCCTGCTTTAAGAGGAACAGCTGAACCTCCCGGCCTGGCCGACTGGGACGCGCCCTCCCCTTTAGTATGATTTCTGATAGGACCTTTCACGTAGTTCTTTCCTTTTGGACCTTTTTTTCCACTGGGGCCCAAAAATTTCCCCTTTTCGGTATTGCCCATTCCTTGGTGATAGTGGTCGCGCTGCTCCCCCCCGCCAATTTTAACCCCAGTCCTGTTCCTTGTAGTACCCTCTTTGGTTTCACCTCCCCCTCCTAGAACGTCTTCTTCCAAGGTTCAGGGACAACGCCCTTCCTCGTAGAAGTAAGTGTCCCCGAAAGTTTGGGCGAGGAGGGTGAGTCTTCGTGGTACCCCCCACAACTGACTGTTTTCTTCCTTCTCCAGCTTTTGACTTTCCTCAGGCGATCGACTCCACCACGTCCCCTGACGTTCTTTTCGCGGTTAGCTGGCCTGCTTTCTCTTATGGCTCCTTCCCCCAGGAGGATTTTTTTAAAAGGGACTCGCGCTGCAAGTGGACGGGGAGTTGTCTCCCATCTGAGCGTGGTCTCCCCCTTAAGATGCATTTTTCTCTCTTCCCTCTTGGCTCCCCCCTCCTTTTTTTTTCAGCTTGCGCTGTACAACCCGTCTTTGCGCGAATTTAGGCCGGGGTCCCCTCTTCCCCCTCATCTCAACGTCCTTCCTTTTTTTTCCTGTCTGCAGAGCCCTTTGTACCTCCCCTCCCCTTTTCCTTCCGTTCTCTCTTGATTTCCCCCCCAAAATGCGTTCTTACTACTGGTGTGAATGGCAAGACCCCCCACTAGAAAAATGCGCACTTTTTTTGAGTGCGGTTCCCCTTTCCTTTTTTTTGGTCTCGGTTGGTGTGGGTTCTTTTTTCTCCCCATAACTTTTTTTCCCTCT
>Ga0179593_1378660_pt1 | contig 16619 bp, 20 predicted proteins | sample CZODoug2_1_08_16_FD_185931 | JGI IMG/M metagenome (GOLD analysis project Ga0179593, IMG submission 185931) | Vadose zone soil fungal communities from Angelo Coast Range Reserve, California, USA - CZODoug2_1_08_16fungal (PacBio error correction) | ecosystem: Environmental > Terrestrial > Soil >... | reverse complement strand
AAAAAAATCCCCCCACCACGACAGGGCACCTTTCCCCACCCTGTCGTCCCTCACTCTTTCATCTTAACTGACCAGCTTTGGACCTCTTCACTACCTTTCCAGCTCTATCCTTCCTTCACCTGAAGCCTTCTTTGAAAAAAAGGTAATATCGAATCTGTAAGCCGCCCGTTGATTTGGAAAACATATCTCCAGCTAACTCAACACGGTTTGGTTGCTCCGATTCCCTCCCTCGTCTCTCGATTTTTCCATCCCCTTCTCTTCAAGCGATAAGATGAACTGTTAGTTCGGCTGTCCTGGTTGAATGCATTGGCCGGCTGGGGAAAGTGCAGTTCAGTTTTCCCCCCATGCGCTGTCCTGAAGGCCGGAGGTTGTTATTGGTTTGTCTCCGGGTTCCTTTTCTCCTGTTGGGCTCTTCCCTTTTGGGTGTGGCCGGGTGTTTTGGGAAGTCTCGAGATTCTTTTTCTCTCACGATCCCCTTGTGCAAGGTTACCCCTCAAAGAAGTTTGTTTTTTTTCACCGGTTGTCCTTTCCCCTTTTTGGCGAATTCTTTCAAGGGTGTTTTTATACCCACTTCTGCTTCCCCTGTAAGTCTGTATTCACACTCTCCTGCATGCTGGACCCCCCAGACGAGGCTGAGACGGAAGAAGCCCCTAGAGTCTTTATTTTTGCTGCGTCTCCCCAGCGACTGGGTCGAACGGCCCCAGCCTTTTAGCCACTTTTGCTACAACCGAGGATTTCCCCCCTTCCCTTTCCCCTTTGGTCTGACCTGAAGGGTTCTTAGGTTTTTTTTAGTAGGGCAGTACCGCTACCTTCCCCTCTTCCTCACTTTCCTCTTTTCCTCTTGGGGCTTTTCGAACCCCACCCCCCACCGCAACCTTTTGTTCCTGCAATGATACCCCGATCTTTCTCGTTACAGTTCAAATCGCTTACGCTGCTTTTTCCCCCTCTACTCATCATCTCTTCTGTTCCCACGATTGGAGAAGAAGTTCGCCCCTCTAAAAAATGCTGTTTGTTCTGCAGCGGTTCAAAGTTTCCTCTTAGCTTCGCCTGGTTCACGATGTGGTTAGTGGAAGAGTTACTTCCCATTCCCCCTACTTAGGTTCCCCTTTTCTTCATTTTTCTGGGTTCAGTCGTGCTAAGAACCCCGGAGTCAAGGGTTCTCTTCTTCTCCTTCCATCCCCCTCGTCCCACCTTCAACTTTTTTTATATGTGACCCCTTGAAGGGGAATTGGAAAATTTCCCCCCAGGTCTCGTTCTTTTTTTCTTTCCTGTGTGTGGCCCTTTGATCGGTCTCACCCTGGTAAGTGGCTTAAGATGCGATTTGATTATGTTGGTGACTTGTTTCCTTTTCTTTCCCTCCGCTGTAGCTTCTGACGCTCTTTTCTCAGAAGTCTGCTTCTCCAGTGGACCCTTTTGAAGGCCTTGTGACCCGCGTTCGAGGAAATTGGACTCCTTCTTTTTTCCTTTCTATCGGACTTTCTGGGTAATGATAGACTGTTTTCCTCCGGAGCCGATGGTTTACCTGACTCCTCTGAACCTCCATTGAGAACAAGAAGTTGGTAAAGTGTTGCTTTTTGAATTGCAAACGAAGCGTAAGTTCTCTCTCCAACCCCCGAGAAGGGGATCCCAGGGAAGGAGTTCTTGGACTTTGGAGAAAATTAGGACACTCTCCTTTTTTTTCTTTGCCTTTCACCTCTCTTTTATTTTTCGAGTCAGTTTCCATGAAGTGAGGTCTTCCGCCACTTGGAGATTTCTTTTAGGGTCTACTCCTTGGGAAGGGAGCAGAAGACTTCTTTCCCACCCCTTGCCGCGCTTTCGGGTCGGTTTTTTTTTTTGCTGCAGAATTGCAGGTTCCCGTTCGCTGTTGTCGTCGCAACATCAGTTCAGTCCGCGGTCTGACGATTTTCTCAACAGAGACCTCGATTCCCTTCCTTATTCGCGCCTCGTGAGCCCCAAGACGGTACGGATGCCGATCTATACGTTACAGAAGTTTATTGGTCCGTCGCCCGACTCTCAGTCTTCTTCCCCATGATAGTTTGTTTCAAAGTCTGATTCACTCCCATTGAGGTTTTCTTTCCCTGCTTTTTGGACACTCCTCTCTTTCCTTTTCTGCCCTAACGGCGACAACGTTCCCCGGTCACCAGACAGAAACCATTGAGTTTGTCTCGACCTGTCGAGTGACACACTGCCCCCCACCCTTCCATACCGTAAACTGGGTGGGTCGCCAGCTGGTACTGACTCGGAGATCCGCGGTCTCCCTCTCTCTCCCTCCCTCGTTTTTTTTTTATGAGATTGGTTAAAGCAAGCGTATCCCCCCCCCTGGTCCTACAGGGTTTTAGACCAAACCCTCTCGTGACTTCTCCGTTTGTTTTTTCCTTGGTGAATCGACCTTTCTAGATCACCTCAGGTGTTTTGGAAATGCCTTTTGTCGGGCCGACCGTTAGAAGCCGTTACCCTCCCGCTATTCAACCCCTTCCCTTTTCTGTGTACGTTTCCAGTTCCAGGCAATAAAAAAGTCTAGGTTTATATCGAAGGCATCTTTATTTCTTTTCCTCAGGAAACCTATCTGCTGTTCCATTTATGGGATCCTCGCTTTACCAGGTTAGGGTTTCTAGAGGAGAGGCCCTCTTTGCCCCAACTTTTCCGTCCTCGTTGTTTGCCTCTTAGATTCTTAGCAATGATTTTCCCCATTCTGTCGGCGAAACAAAGTTTCCTATCCCTGCTTTCCTGTCTTTCGGCCCCTCTACAAGGTGGTGTTATACTGTGTCTTCTTCTGCGCCTTCCCCTGGGGTAGCTAGAAAAGCCCCCAAGACTGCGAAAGGTTTCAAAAACCGCATCAGGACTGGTGAACCCTATGGAAAAGACCCTTCTGTTCGCCCATCTATCATCAAGCCCCTTTTTTTTTTTTGATGGTCAAAGTTGATCCCGAAGAGAAAAGTTGCCTTCCTAGACTTTTTCCCTCTTCTTTCTTTGTTTTTTTGTGACTAGTGAAAGTCCGATTTCCTGACCCCCTCCCCTTTGCACACTTTCTTCCTTCTCGTCTGGTGATACGGACTATCCTGCCCCCCACGCTTTAGGTAAGTACGATCTTCCTCCTCTTCCCCCAGGCCCCCTGGCCAGATTAAAAACTCCTGCTGAAAAAAGGGACGCGCGACGCTCCCCCTTTTTCGCCCCACGGTCTGCGCTGCGTTGATAATCTTCTACTTTTTTCCTGTAATCTCCGGTGTTACTCCACACAGTCCTTCCAGTCTTTCTTCATCTCCCGCCCTCGGAATCTCCCACACGGGGAAAAACAGAGTATCCAGCTTTCCCGCCTTCTCTTATTCCCAAGTCTTCCCTGGACCCAAAATGAGCCCCCCCTCTTTTGCTCCTCAATTTATGTCCAGGCTCGAGCCTATCCCCCTTACCCTACTCAGTTACTGCATCGAAGAAACCGTTCATTCGCAAGAAAGGACACTTGTTATTTTTTCTACCCTTTCCCGGATTCACTCCCCCACCTCTTTCAGTTAGTGAAACATCCAAAAAGTAAAACTAGCCTCTTGAACTTTGAACCCCCCTTCTGCCCACAAGATTACGCTTTTGTTTGCCCTTCTCTCCATCCTTTTTCCTTCCGTCGACTTTTCTTTCAGTCCTAATTGACCCCAAAGAGATAGGTCCTCGCCGTACTTGAACTCTATCAGCAGATCTTTTTACTGCCGCCCAAACAATTTGACGCGTTGGGTCGTTTACCGCCCCAGCCGGCCCTCAGATCCCCCCTGTCCTTCCCTAGGTTCCCTTCTGTCCCCTTGATTCCCAGACGATACCAAAAAACCCCATCCGTTGAAGAGCCGGGTCATAACTTTCACCCCTTCTTTGAATTTCCCTGTTAGCTTTAAGCTTGGAGAAGAAGCCTTTCTTCAGGTCAGAAACAGTCTAGGACCCCTCCAACTCTTCCCGGAACTCCATTGATTTATCCCCTTCTTTTGTCGCCCTGAGGCTTCAATCCCTTTCAGGTTGAACAGCGGATCCCCCTTCCTTTCTTCTTAATGGCGCCCCCCCCTTCCTTTCCCCCAGAGTCACTACCACCAATATGGGAGAGTTTGGTACCCCAGGGATAAAAGTTCTCCCGTGATGCTTACTGAAGAAGAACCCAGGAAAACCACAAGAAGGTGCCTTCCCCCTCTCTTTCCACCTCTTCCCCCCAGAAAACACGACCCTTCTGACCGCCTCATTCATTCCCGCAGGTCCCCCTCCTCTTTTCTTCACCGGAAAGCCGCACTCCCCCGATTCCTTCTCTTGCATCCTTGACGAAGAATCTAGTCGTCTTGAATATATATATTTTCTTCATCTTTGTTGTTTTCTCTATCTCTTCTCTTGAGGTTCTCCCCCTTTCAAAAGGAGCGAAAGCAGCGATGAAATGTGTGTACTTGTCTGTAGGTGAAGTACTTCGAGGATGAGGGAAGCTTCTAAAGGCCCCTTTTTTCCTACTGCTCGTGTTTTGCTGCCAGCTTTTTGAGTTTCATTTTTTTTATCTGCTCGTTGGGCGTTTCCGTGTTTCTTCTATTCTGGACCATCAACTCTTGTCAACCATTTTTATAACACGCCCTTTCTCCATGCCTTGGTGTTCGTTTCACTCACTTTCTCCAGGGCAGTGGTTGGAGTCCTTCTCCTAAGTTTCGATTTTATCCTTCTGCACCTGAAGTCTTACCTTTTTCTCTCCCCGATCGTCAGTTTCCCTGATTCCACAAGACTCTTCTCTGGCCTCCCCTGGAGTTGAGTTGTGCTCTTCTTCTAACTCTCCGGTCGAACGGTCCAACTGTCCCTTTTCTCGTTCTCTCCACTCGCGATAAAGGTCAATCAACAATGCACGCCAAAGTGGATTTTCCCCGCGTTCGTGCCGTAATTCCATTTTTGTTGGTTTCGGCGTAGGTATTAACGGAACTACAATAGGTTAAGTTTCCAAAGTTCTTCTTATCTTTCCTAAGCGTTGATTCCCCTCCACCCCCACCTCAAACGTTTTTCCGGCAGTCCCCTATACCTAGGTGTTAAATTGTATTCCATCTGTAAAGAATCCAGGTTGTCCTCTCTTCCTTTCCCCCACTTTCCTTTCCTGGCAATACGCTTTGATCCCCCCTCTTCGTGCCGACGCCGAATCTGGGTTCTTTGTCACGTGTTTCCAACGTTCCCCGTTTCCCTTCTTAAGGGGTCCTTTGCCCCCAATTCCCCAACTTGTCCTCTTTGTTTCGTGGTCCGCCTGTGAAAACCACTCCCAAAGAATGTTTTCTTGCCATCGTGCTTTCCTTGTGCTTATTCTGCCCAATCCGAGTAATTTGGTTACGGCGAAACCTTCCTTTTTCCATCCCGGCCCGGGAACGTGGCTTTTTCCCAATTTGTCAAATTTCTGTTGAATGGGCCCTAAGTTAGTTTGTGCCTGTGGCGCTTCTTTTTTTTTTTATTTGCTGCTCCTTTCCCTTGCCAAGTGTCGTTCCGATGCGAGTCTTTTTCTTAAGTTTGTTTTTTCCCCCCTCCTCTTTCCTTTTCAGGACGCCGAGCCAGAAGAGGAGCTACAGTTTCCGCTCAGATGTGAAACCTTTTTTCCTAGAATTCCAGGTTTCGCCTGAATTATTTCTGCTTCTTAGAATTATCTTTTTTTCAGATTCTGGACGTCAGGCTCTCTATTTTGACACGACGCCCTCGCAAGACTTAGAAACTGTACTGCCCGTTTTCCAGGTTGCCTTTTTTTACACACCGTTACGTCTCTTAAACCACCAAACCCCCTCCCTACGCGACCCATGAGGCCCTTGAAAAGGTTAGATCTTGGGAGGTACCTCCCACCTCTGAATTGGTGATTTCTCTTTGAGAAAAGCTGTTTTTAAACGAAGCTAGGGTGCCTCTCTGCGGGGTTTCCCAACTTTCTCTCATTCGGCTTGTCTGTTTCTCTTCACTAAGTGTGGGCGCCGACTCATGTCAACTGGACAACCCAAAAGGCCCAGAGATGGAAGTCTTCTTTGCTCCAAATACCTCCGGACTCTTCCGAGGTTTCTCTTTACCCTCCTTTTTGGGCCCTCGGTGGAGATGAAAGGATCTCTCTCGGACTTAGAGTCCCCTCTTCTCCAGGATCCCCCCCCCGCCCTTACTTCTTGAGAATATATCAACTCTCTTCTGAAGATAGGTGTCCCCTCGCAGAATCTCCTTACTTTTTTTCTCCCCCCACATGATCGTTGTCTCTCCACTGGTTACCTGTCCTGCCAACCCCCTTCCCCCGGTTTTTAGTATCTTCGGTTCACCATACGCTTTCCGGGTCTTCCTCCCCTTCGCCTCTATTTTCCCCTCACGACAATGGAGAAGTGATCTGGAGGGCAAAAAACCCCCCCACCAAACCCCTCATCCTTCACAGTTTTCTGGTTTTTTCGGCCAAGACATGGAGAGACTCCGGGTTCCCGAGGTTTCTTCCCCATCTCTTTTATCTTCTATACTCCTCCGTTTTTTTTTTAGTCTTCTCTTTGTCACGTCCCTTTGATCTTGACACTTTATAGGAGGCCAAGCTTTTTCCTGTATAGTGCTTTGGCAAGTTTGTTCCCTCCGTTTTCTATACACTCACCTTTCTTTTCTGGTGAAACATAGGTGTAGACAAGTTAGTCAGACCGGTAGAAGCGTTTTTCACCCTCCTATAAGACACTTTTTTGTCTTTTTTTTTCTTTTTTTCCAATCAGTTTTGATTGATCCCCTAGATGGTTTTTCTCCCCCTTCCTTTCTCTAGTAGCGACTGCACCCCTCTCTGCGGTTTGAACTCCCCCTTTCTTTGAGCTTTCTTTAGGTTTTAGGTTTAGATAACTTTTATGATTCGACGGCTATCGCTTCTGGACGTCTTTTCTCTCTTCCTGATTGAAGCCTCCCCATGTGTTGGTTCGGGTTTGTTGTGTGGCCCCCCTCTACCTCTCCTGCCGCGAGTTTTCTCCCAGACAATGACCTGATCGTTGGGTTCGGTTTCCGGCGTCATTCTGGCAGTTCCCGTCTAGAGTCCTACCGTCGAGCCCGTTGAGGCCCCACACTCATCCGTCAGTGCCCCGAATCTTTTCCCCGAAAATCATTTTAGCCATTCCCCCTAATCAACAGCGTCGTCGTTTTTGGTTGCCCTGGAGAATCGAAGCCGACCTTGGTATATAGATTTTTGAGGCTCGGCTTCTTTCTTTTTTGCTCTTACTTACATTTTTTTTTCAGCTCCCTCAAAGGGAAACGTTGTCTGACAGGTTTAGCATTGCGTTAGGCGAGGGTCTATCGCTTTTTAAGCAAGGCGATTTTTTATTTTTACGGATCTTCCCCTTCCCCCCATCCGTTTTTCCTCCGGACCACTTGACGGCGGTAAGAAGTTGTAAGATTCTCAGTCCCCGGTAGAGCCTTCTCAATCTTGGAACTCTCGATTCGAGAACCTTCCTCACAAAGGATAGATTCGTCCACGCATTCCCCCCCTTGAATTCTCCCCATCTGGACCCCAACCCGAAAGAGCAAACACGGTACGTGATAACGAAAGGAGGTCTGGAACCTTTCCCTTCAACCTGTGAAACATGCTCCCCTTTTGACCTTCTCCGTCCTTGTTTCCATGTTCTTAGAAAAGGTAACGACGGGAGTTCCTTCCTCACCTGCCTGTCTCCCCCCATTCACCCTGCGTCTTGGAGGTAAAGGTTTTTCCCACTTGATTTAAAGAACCTTTCATTTCGTCACCCCCTACCCCCCCTTACCATCCTTCGCTCGTCCCCTGAAACACCCCCCCCACCCAGATTAGGCTCGTTCGCAATTCTGCTCCATCTTCGCCGGCCCTTCTAAGTGGATTTCTTCTATTAAAAACCTTGAGCGACACTTCGTACGTTAATTCTACCATAGCTCCCTCCCGTTCTCCCGTCATGCAGAAAAATGCTCGGTTGTTGGTCCCTCCCCCTCTCTTCCATACCCCCTCTCCGGTTTACACTTACTAGGTTGAAGTTCTCGGTTCTGAGCAAAGACGCCCTGCCCAACCCACATTTTTTCCTCCACTTTCTTTTCTTTCGTTCCATAAACTCCAAAGCTGAGACGGTTCTTTTTTGTCTCCGAATTTCCTTTTTCCAGGAGAACCATTATCAGCAAGACACCGACTCCAGCCAATCCTTTCTGGCGCTCCTCCCTTTGGATAGCCTCTTTGAGAGTTCAGTTCTTTCGCACAGATCCCTTTCTTATGCGCCCCCCCCCCTCCCGATCCCCCCTGAATGGAACCGACACAACTGATTTTTCTGCTTTTTTTAAACAAGGTTGCATTTCCTCATTTATGATCCTAGCGAAGTACCACCTTACCCCAATTCTTCGCAATTTCTTCTTACAGAACCGAGGCCATGAAACCCTTCCATCGCCGGCATTCTCATTTTCCTCCGCTACCCTGTCCAAAGAAGCTCTTGACCCTTACTTCCAGCATCGGACCAAAATTTAAGTTTATCTGATTGACCTTTTTATTTACTCACCATCATAGGCTTGCATATCTCCCCTTGTTTTGTGTATATATCTCGCCCTACCTGTTCAAAATAAACGGATCGACCAGATCCGCACTGGTGTCTCGGTCTTTCCCAGGTTTACTTTCCAGGATTTTTTCCAGGGAATTTGCATCTTCCCCCCCCCCCCCCCCATTCTCGGACGCTCTGGGTGTCTGGTTTGAAAGATTTTTCCGAAGTTTGCGCTGACCGTTTTTTTTTTTTTTTTTTTTTTTTGGTTAATGCTGGTTTTTTCTTCTAAAGTGATGTCTGGGACCCCCTTCTACACGCACAATCCCCCTCCCCCTGTGGTTTGGAGTTCATTCCAGGTTTCTATGGCTGGTGCCAGGGCCCCCCAACCCCAACTTTCTCGAAAGGGTTTCCGTTTTTTCCCCCCCCAGCACTTCCTGAAGAATACCACCGAGAATTTTATGCTTCCTAACAACTCCCTCTTGAGGTCTCCTTTCCCGCAAGAGTGCTTGGAATTTTTTTCTTCTTTCCCCCTCGATGGACTTCCTGGACAAGGTTTCAAAAGATGGATCCAACCTTTTTCCCCACTTTCCCCTTTATGACCCGACGGCTGGAAGTGACCCCCCTTGTTTTGGATTCGGAGTCTTTATCCCATTCCCCTTATTACCTAGGTACGTTAAATGCTTCGATCGGCCGAGAGGGCTTTTATTTACTCCCAACAAACCTCCAACGTGTGGAATTGTCCATCCCTTGTCGGATTTTCGTTCCTTTCTCCACTGTCACCGGTTGTACTTAGAATCATCCCCGACGTTTTTCCTGCACTACTCGATCTCTTCCCTCCCGAGCCTCCGCTTTGTTTGAAGCCGTCTCTCAGTGAAGTGCTGAGAGCCTTCCTTTATTTTTTCGTTGTGACCTACATTTCATCTTGCAGTGGCCACCTCCCCCCAGCAGAAGTTTGGTATTCCTTTTGTTTTTCTTCGCCTTCTTCAGAACTTCGCGCTGTCCTGCGTTGAGAAGAGAATCGACAATGTCCAACCGGAAAGTGGTCGCATTCTCCTTCTCGGATTGGCCCTACTCTCCTTTCGGAGAGTTGGTAATTATGGGTCTTCTTTTTAGGAAATTATCTTTGCTGATTTTTAATCTGGAAAAGTTTTCACGCGCTGCTTCCCCTTTTCTTTACGTTTTGTCTTTGTTTTCTGCACTCCTTCGGTAGAGTGACGGCCCCTTCCTATGAGGAGATGAGATCCGTTCTTCTCCCCCTTTCCACGTTTCCTCCTAAGGAAGGGTTCTCGGCCGGGTGGAGTTTTATTGATTAGTTGCCTGTGCCTTTCCTATCGCAGCTTCGATACCTCTTGCTAGCGATTTTTTATCCCCCCTTTATGACCTGAGCAGAAATGTCGAACTTTCCCCTTTTTCTCCCAGTTTGCCTTGGATGTTCCCCCCTCCTTCTGCCTCTCCTGTAAACCCCCCCCTCTCAGCGCGGGCCGCATCGAGGTTAAAATTCCCAGTTTTCTTGCATTTCCTAATTTTACCACCACCCAAGGAATCTTTTATATGTGGGTTCCGACTTTTTTTCGGGGCCCTACTTCGTTTCTGAAGGTATTTTTTTGGAGCCCTTGGAATAGGTTATTTTTTCGGTTTAGATCTGCCAGAATGTTTTTCCTTGCTCATGCCGATCTGACATGAACAACCTTTTCCAGTTCGCTGGAAGGTAGTTTTCTCCTCGACGGCTTATTTTCTTGTGGTACGAAGACCGATCTCTCCTCGTGGTTAGTCTGTCCCACGTTCTCGTAAAACGCGTCGGGAAGCTGAAGCCTTCGGAAATAGGAGAAAAACAACCACCGTCCTTCTCTCTGTCCTTCCGACCCAAGATCGCGTCACTGAACTTTCGGTGTAATGTGAGCCCCATTTCTCTTATGACTTCAACCCTGCTAGTGGTGCCATCACCCGTTCTTGGCCTTCACTCAAATTTTTGTCTCGTATCTGCTGTGGTATTTAAAGCCTTTTCTTTCCCTTTCAGGCCCGAACGGCTCCCCTATCAAGAGAATCAAATGACTTTTTTCCTCTAAAGTGGTTACCCCTTCCCCCCCACCCCACTCTAGACTTCCCCTATTGGTGTGCGTCTGCAGTCCCCTTTTTCGAATTTCGAGTCTTTCTTCCAAAATATCCACATCCCCCTCAGTTTGTCTCGTTTTTCTCTATATTTGGAAAGAAGGATATAGACTTCCTTCCCACTGGGATTTTTCCCCAAAATGACTTCCTTCTTTTTTTTGGCATTTTTCCTTCCCCTTCTAGATCCCCGCTCAGGGGCTGTAGGCTTTTGGTGAATTTTGTAGAAGTCCTGGAATACCGTTTATCCTCTGTCTGTAACCCTCCCATTACTACCGAATGTTTTTCAGAAAGTACTTAGATAAAAAGAGAATGTGATTCTCTTTTTCTTCCTTTCTCTACTGAACCTCTCCTTCTTTTAACTCTCTATTCTATATGCATCTCCTTAACCTTTTTTTCTCAGGGGAGTCCGTTCTATCTAGTTAGGATTCCTCTTGTTCTTTAAGAGAGTCTTCTTTCCGAACTGAGTAGAAAGAAGTAGTCCCTTTCCCCCCGCCGTTAAGTCTTTCTTTTTAACAGCCCAATTCCTCTAGTCCAGGTTGGGGGGTTTAAGGTTTTCATCTTCTTTCTCCCTGTACACTTCTTTCAGTCTCACCCTCTCAAGAGAAAGAGGCGTCCCAAAACCTCCTTTGAGCAAACTCCCCCCTTCGTACACGTCTCTTTCCCCATTCCAATCAGAACCATCAGAGAGTTTTGTGGAGGGCTCCCCGTGGTAAGACTCCGCCTCTTTCCTTCCCCCCGATCTCGTAACCGTTGGTTTGTGTTGAGCTATTTACCAGCTCTTTCTCTCAGAAACCCTTTCCCCCCAGGGTTCACCAGGTCTCCCTTGAGTGATCTGAGTCAGGTTCCTTATCACCCGGTACTTTCAGAGCGGCGATCAGTCCCCCTCCCTTCCCCACCCCCCGATAAAAAATTCCTAAAAATGGCCGGGAAGAGTGCTTTATCCCCTTTTCTCCCACTTTCTCTCAGTGTCTTCATAGGAGTACTGAACCTCTTTGTGATGTGAATCTCCACCCGTCCTCCCAGTATACTTCTCATCACGCCACTTCCCCCGGTAGATAACCTTTTCTTTCACCCAAACCAAGAATCTCACCAGCCCTTTCCCCCATCCATACCGTCGCGTCGGGGCCAAGTTCCCACGCCTTGCGACACCCTTTTCCTTCCTCCCTTATTCCATCCTCTGCGCCCCTCTGACCGGTAATAGAATCTGTTTTTTTTTTTAGGTCGCATCGAACCTGTCCATTACTACCTTCCTGCGTATGGCAGGTAAAGGTACAACTGATCCCCCTCCCCACAGCTCCTTTTCGTGAACCGACCCTTCCCAGAATCGTCAGTTGACTTTAAAAAGTATGCCAACACCATTCGTTGCGCTGGAACTTTCCAGCTTCTTCCCCCCTTCCTTCTCAGTGATTTTCGAAGGAAAACAGTGAGCGACCCTCGGTAGCCTTTCCCTATATCTGTTAAGGGCTCTTTACATGCCGACCACCCGGTTGGTTTTTTGGCCCTTCCCGACAAGCTCGTCCAATAATTAGCAATGTGACTTCAACTCTTTTTATTATCTTGAATTCGGACCCTACCCTCCCCCAACACAACTTTTCCTTCCGGACCTTAAGGCGGGTCTCCAATTTTCCAGTGAGTTACTTGTTTGTAGTCGCCGATTTTGTTCGTAAGGCCTTTTCGTTGGAGTCGTTTGTTACTCCATCCCCCTCTCCCCAGCCATAAATTGATTCCTTACCTTCCCCGGTGTCCCGGTCCTTCCCATGAGAGGTATTGGTGACTCCCCTTACTCTTCCTTTTCCTACATGCTAATGAGAAGATGAGGGACGCACACAAATGGAAAGATATCCCTCCCCCCACTTGCTGGTTATCTCTTTTCTTGTCGAACAGGTGATACAAGTGTCGATCCCTTTAGAGATTAAACCACCAGGAACCCCACTCATTTGGTCCGTCCTCCCCCCTGAGGTGAAAAGAGGTACCCCCTGAAACGAAGGGGCACAGCGCTGGCCCTTTTCCTCCTTTCCACAGCGCGCCTTCCCTCCCCTTAAATAGAAGAACCCACTGTAATAGCCTCGTGAGGCAGACAGTCTATGTTAGTCCCCTCTTAGACTTATTAACTACTACTAAGTTGTGATCTTCTATCTCCTCTACCTTTTTTTTTTAGGACATACCCATGCGCGGCCTCAGATACCTGAACTGTTGCCGAGTGCCAGTTGTTCTTCCTTTCCCCTTCCTTGTCCCGGTAAGTGATTGGAAATTTCTCTCTTCGAACTCTTTCTTTTTTGTTACCTCTTTGCCATCGTGGAGACGCCGGTTCCTCTCTTTTCCGTTTTGGTCCGAGGTGGAGAATCCCCTCTTGCAGGGAGCAACGGTTCTTCCTAACCATCTACCAGCCTCTTGAGTACAAGGTGATAGTTGTTTGTTGGCGACTTAGACGGTGCCTTTTTCTCCCCGTATTTTCTTCCCTTCCTTTAATTCAACACTAATGGTACTGATGCCACCCCCCCCCCCGAGGGAGGAGATGCCTTACTTCTCGTCTCTCTTTTCTTTTTCCTAGAGATTCCCCGGCATAGTAGAAACCCTTCTCCAACTTTTCCTTTCACATCCCACTTTTCCCGTTTGCCACAGACGGAAGGGAACTGTCCTTTTCTTTTCTTCAGTTGACAGGGATCTCCAAGCCATCTACGGTTTCACTGTTAAAAGTCTCCATGGCGACCTTTGTTAAGCCCAAACAAAAGCCCCCCTGGTGTTCTCATGTCACCCTATCCTTCTGATCCTTCCCCGGTTACCTTGTTCTTAGGTTGTAATTCCCGACTTCATCCCCCTTCGCCGTGAGTTGCCCCCAGGAATCTTAGACGACCGTTAGCACGGAGTCCTAGATTTTTTCTTCAGAGGTTTTCAACTTAGCTGTTTTCATGGGTTAGTTTTGGCCTCGAGATTTTTGAGGTAGGCTCCTTATTTGCCCCCATACTGACATTTCATTTCGGGTAGGAAGGTTTAGTTCTCTTCTGCTTCGACCATTTTGTCCAGTTGTATCGTCGAATATCCTGGACACATCTTCCTTTCCCTATGTTAGAACGGTGAAACATTTTGGTTCATTAATTTTGTTCCCTACTATAGGTCGGTCGCTTGGGCTCTTTTGCTCTCCCGTTTTTTGCAGCTTTTTGATAATAAGGGAAGGCTTTGAAGATCAGAGGATAATTGATTAGGTTGTTTTTGGAGGAACCTACTCGCTTCTCCAGGTATGTAGACGTTCTTTTCAGTGGGACATTTCACAACTTTCGCCCCCTTCCTTTTTTCCTCCTATGGTGTATTTTCTCAAGTTTCTAGGACTGATTTCGACGTCTTGCTTTTCAAACCCCCCCCTGGTTATTTTTTTTGTTATTTGGGTGTTTTTGGGGGGGTTTGGAACGATCAGCCGAGCCATGTGATACTTTTCATTTCATTTTTCTTATCTTCCCACCAGAAGTCTTTTCCCTTCCTGCTAAACAAACAAACTACGATCGGGAAGAAATACTTCGGTCCGGCCCCCCGGTACTCCAGGGAAAAATTTTAAAAGCAAAAACCTATCCCCACCTTATGTCTTTCTCCTTTTCGCCCCTTGATCGTTGGGTAAACCCTGAGCTTCTTTCCCAATGGAAGGATTTCCCCCCTGGTGGCCTCCAGGTCTGGGTTTGTAGGGTGTAGCTATTTCATGTGTATGAGACTCCCCGGCCCTCTTCCAAACTTTCCTCTCTTCTTGCCCGGTGCAAGACAGACGTAATGCTCTTTTCCTCGGGTTGTGTCCTAGGTGGACGCGCGCAGCACTTTTTTCTTCCACCTCTTTGCCGACTCCTGATAGAAGTTGCATCCCCAGTAGAAAACCTCACCTTTTCCGTCGAGTCCTCTAGCCATCACTCTTTCCCGACCCCGGATCGGTGTTCAGTAAAATCGAAGACCATGTTCTCACCCTCACGGTCCCTGTACAAATACCCTCAGGTGTTTGTAGTATGGTTTTCCAGAAGCTTAATTTCGTCCTACCTAACGTGACAAAAGAGCCGCAGAATACACCTGGGAGCTGCCTTCTTCCCTTCTCTTGCAACCCTTCCACAACCCTCCCAATAGGCAACATTTTTGTAGGCAATCCAAATTTTACTATCAATATTTCTCTGATCGCGTTGTTCCAAAAATAATTTTTTATTGTGATGGCCCTCGAGGATATAGACCTGGATCCCTTTTTTTTTCCCCCCACCCAGATGGTGACTACTCCTTTTTTTTGTCCTTGGTGAAATACGACTTTCGATACCCGCTAAAGTTGGTAGTAGGTGGTGTCCCTCTGTTTCTCCTTCTTGCCCGCCCCGTATAGATTTTTTTTTTTTCCCCTATACTTTCTCTTTTTTTGTTCCGTCGCCTTGATGGATCCCACCACCTATCAGGGTGGAGTCTAGAAGGAGTGAGTTTCGGGAAAAAGATAAGGGTGCTGAACTACTGATATGAGTCGCTTTTTTCGCCGGGACATGCTTTGTTGTCCCCGAGTGGGCGAAGGGTCGTAGGAGTCCGAGATTTGCCGTCTCGTTCATATAGCCCGAGTAGGAAAAGGCGTTCTGGACTACACGCTGATCCTGACCCTCTCGTGCAACTTAAAGATTCTGTCCCGCTTGTTCTCAGGGTGGCTTTCTGTGAGCGGACCGGGTCAATCTACCCCCCGGACCTCTCATTTTCGGCCACCCCGTAAGATCCCGCAAGAAGACGGTTGCCCACGACCCAGATAGTGCTACCAGGCATCTCACAGCTCGCTTCTCTTTCAAGATTTCGCGACGGCAACTTTTTCTTGGCGTCCCCGCTCTCGTGTTTCTGTTCTTTCGAGCCGAGTAAAGTAGTTCTCATCCCTCCAACCTTGCCACAGTTATTACCTGTTCTTGATTCTTATAGGGTCCTCCGAAACCTTCTGCTATCCTGCAAGGACCAAGTATCCACAACAAATAAGTTTGAGAAGGGCCCACACTTTCCTTCTAAGACTTTTTCCAGCTCTCAGGCCCCCCCGCATCGTCTGCATAGTACTGCCGCCTCCTGCTTGTTCCCGCATCCCTTTTTTCTCTCATCTTAAGCCAATGTCCCTTTCTATACCAACGTTTTTGGTCCCCACGACCGAGCCCCGCGGGACCCCTCATTTACCGAGCGTCCTTTGCTCCGCAAACATTTCCCCTGTGTCCTTGCCGCTTTTGTTCCGGCTCTGGGCGAGATTCCCTACTAATTCCCCTTGCAGTGAACTCTACTTCCCCAGATGCCGAACCTTTCATTGATCTTTTAAAATGGTATCTTAAACCCACTTTATTCAGGTCAGTGCAACCCTTACCCATAATCTCCTCTGCACTTGAAAAAAGATTCCCCAACCCCCACCTATTCTCTCTCCGAACTCCAGCTTATTGCCCGTTCAAGTCTGGAGCCGTAGAAGGATTCGCGTTAAAGAGGTAGAAAGAGCCTTTTGGATTTTACATGCTAACACCAGGCGTTGTTGTTGGTAGTCACAGAACAGATTTTTAAACTCGAGCACACTGTTTACCCCCCCTAGGTGTTTCAGCTCTTGAATTCCCCCCTTCACACATGTCCGCGTCGGCTTCATTTTTCCACTTTCCCGTGAGGTGTCCTAACCCTTTTGTAGCGACATTTCGCCACGAAGGAATTTCACCTTTCTCAAACCTTTTTACAATCCACTCCCCTTTCCAGCCCTCCTGCGGCCGCTCTCCCTTCGATTCTTCAGACTCGGTCTTTTTTTTTCCTCCTTAGCCTCTTTCCCGCATTCTTGGAGAACCGCGCACAGGTTCTCTGCTTTGCAACTTTAATCTAACTTCCTGACCCCCCCCACAGATTGGAGATTTGGGTAGAACTCCCCAGATCGTGTCTTGATCAGACGCCCCTACCCCTTTGACCCTCGCGGAACAACCTGCTACCTTTCCCGTAACCTCCACTCGCGTCGTAGGAATTGGTAGATGCCACAGAAAAAAACAAATTCCCTTTACCCCCCCCAGCCGCGCTTGCAACAAGACTCTCAGAAACCAGGTAAATGACAGCGATGTGATTCCCCCCTTG
>Ga0179593_1509977_pt1 | contig 16620 bp, 12 predicted proteins | sample CZODoug2_1_08_16_FD_185931 | JGI IMG/M metagenome (GOLD analysis project Ga0179593, IMG submission 185931) | Vadose zone soil fungal communities from Angelo Coast Range Reserve, California, USA - CZODoug2_1_08_16fungal (PacBio error correction) | ecosystem: Environmental > Terrestrial > Soil >... | reverse complement strand
CTAATACGCCTCCGTCCTTCAGTGATTCTCCGTCTTCTCGAGGCGGGAAACCCACGAGAACTTTGCCGACTAGACAACAGCAGGCAAGGCTCCTAGCTGCCGTCCGCGCCCTTAGTCTTTCCTCCCTTTAGCCTCCAGATCGCAACGGATGATTGCAGGTACGGGCTCTCCGCACCCCCATATCTCCATGCTGTGACCAAGCCCCGTAGAACAGCCGGGTGCTAACCCTACGCCAGCAGAAGGTGGAAAAGATCGGGTCCTTTCCGTGCCCCCTTGAAACTGCTCCCTTCCTTCTCCCGCCATATAGGCCCGCCGATATCCGCTGAAGCCCGCCGCCTTGGCTGTAGTTCTTCCTATAATTCCCCCTCGACTGCCCCGTGGCAAGCAGCGGACCCTGGACGCGGTCCGATCACCTTCGCTTGCCGGTCCCGGCCCGCCCCCGAAAGGGACCGCCGGCGAAGATAGCTGCAAGACGCAGAGTAGTTGACGATCTGACCTATTGGGCTAGTTCCCTTCAAATCGCTGGCCAGCGCCTCGGCCAAACAGCGACCTGGTTGAAGCGGAGGACGAGAAGTCTAGTGAAGGTGATACATGTTTTTTCTCCCCCCCCCCTCGACTCTCCTTGAGCTACAACTCAAGCCCTGGAGCAGCGGCACAGAAAGCCAGAAAGACATATATGAGCGAAGCGTATTGTTCTTCATGATGATTTTCTTCCTTATACTTTTTTCCTCCTAATCCGTTTTTCCCTCGACGATAACTCATCCCGCACGGGAAAGACCTTTATCATAATGGGAGTCTAGCGTTCTTTCAGTTTGGACCCTTTGGATGCTCGGTGATTTTTCTGAGACTTCTGCCGGAAATAGCGAGATCGCTTTGATGAAACTCCAATGATATTGCCTCCGTCTGTAAGCGGCAACTGTTTCAGCAGAGGCCTGGACGGCTTCCGTTTTTCGCTCTTTAAACCAGAGAGAGATAGTACCCCGACCGGAGACTCCTCGTCTTTATTCACTTCTCCTTCTTCAGGTCGTGTTCATAATAAGCAGTGGCGATGCCCTCGAGCTGATGCCTGAAAGGAGTCCGATTGCAGTTTTCCCCTTGTTTCTTTTCTTCCTACGTTCGAGAAGAAAGCGTCTCTTCCGGATTCCTCTTTGGTGAAAGAGTTCTCCTTAGGTTCCTCGGCCGGGATTCCGGTCAATTTTCACGATCAGAAATCAGTGCGGGTGGGGGACCAAAAAGGCTGATGGAGACGGAGAGACTTAGGCGCGCGGACCATTCGCGGCTCCGTGTATTCCTTCCCATCAGTTGACTCCTTCTCATGCGGGCCTTGAGCTCCTGCCCTAGAGATCAATGAAAATGCTTGTGATCTGCGTCCGGGTTCAGCTAATAGTTCGTAGCTGTTTTCTCGTTATTGATCTTTCTTTTTTGAGACCCCGCCTGTGGCCAGACATCCCGCATTAGATCTCTCAGTCGTGCGGGCCCTAAGGGATGGATTTTCCTCTTCCTCTCCTCTTACCCCTCTTCTTTCTTTTTCTTAACTTGCGGCTAGTTGCAAATCTGTTAACACGTTGGAGACATCGAAAGTGCCTAACTAAAGCTGGCAGCTTTTCACTTTTTTACCCCCCCCCCCTCCTAAGTCCTCCTACCCCCCGAAATCCAGCCCGGACAGCGGGGTGACTGAGGCCGTGGCGGACGCGAACAGATAGTCGATGCTCTTCTGTGGACCCCCTTACTCTTCTCCGCGTGCAATCAGGCTTTACGCCTCCTCGCAGCCGGCTCAGTCCGCTCCGCCGTTTCTACGAGGCAGAGCTCGACCTCTGTCCGAGAACTTCTCCGTCACGATCTGCGCGGCGCCAGAAAAAGGAGCGTGACGCCATGAGTCGCTGACCCGGTTTTCATCCTTCCTTTTTCTCCTGCCCCCCCTTCCTGGCTCCCGCATGACGGCACGACGTAGCTCCTAACCCAATCTCGGAATGGGCAGCTCAAGGAAGCGCGAACCCCTCCCGTTTATTCTCTCCCCCGGCCGTGCCGATCTCCCCCATCGCGCAGAGTGCATCTCGGCTAGCCTGCTTCGTTAGTCAGCCGCCCGACACCTTCCCGCGAGGTGGCGGCGGCGCCTCGCGCTCTTGGCATTGGTCAGCCGACTCGACAGCTGATGTTAAAATTTTATGTGTAGCCGTTTTTCCCCCCCCTCCGTCCCCCCAAACCAACCTCTTGGGGCCCTGCTCTAGGCCCTTTCCTACCCAGACTTTGTGATCAAATGGAGGCAAAACAGGACGTGGCCCGTGCCTGGTCTTCCCCCTTGACTTTCTTTTTTTTGGCCGACCGACTGAGGCCTTACGTGAAGATGCCCGCCACTCTATCCGTGTTTTAAAAATAGATCAGGAGCTCCGACACTGCTTCCCTTATTACACTTTCCTTAGGATTCTAGTACCATCCCCTTCCCTTCCGCTCGCCTGGATTCATAGGTCGTGCGAGTGTCCCCAGCATCAAAAGATAACCTATGGGCAAGCTTATTCCTCGCCGTCTTCCATACTTATGATTTTTGCCCTAGAGCGCGGGTTTTTTCACGTCTTATCCCAGAGGGACGATACCGCGAAGTACGATCCATCCGCTGGAGCCATTTCTCTGCGCCCCCAGTGAATCCTCTTGAAGACAGTGGGGGCATCGACAGAAGTCATCCCCCGCCGATGGGATCGGAGACGGATGACCGCTCTGCTTTAAAGTTCTTTTTCCCCCTTCTGTTTACCGCTATCGGCATACAACCGGTCGTCGATTGGCCGTACTCAGGGCGTCGGGAAAAGACATCCGTGGACCGTCTTCCCAGCCGCATTAAGACCCACTTCTATTTGCCTCCCCCTGTCCCACTATGTCCTTCCCCCCCCTTTTTTTGTCTCTCTCTTCTCCTCCGTTTGAGAGATAACAGCAACTGGGAGTCTCGTTGAAGCATAAGAAGCCCTAGAAGAGCTTGGCCCCCCGGCTCGGCTTGAACGAGCAGGAAATGACAATTCTCTGTTCGCCTCCCTCCTAGTCGATGACCCCCTCTTCCCTGTCTGGAAGAATCTCATGTTGACGCCGTTGCTAGAGGTCTAACCGAGTATTCACCCCGTAGAGCAGATCTCCGGATGACTTCACAGTCTTCCCCCATCTCGTGTCAACCGAGATGTCGTCTCTCCGAGTTAGGCCAGTGGCGCTGCATGGCCCTGTTGGATAGTAAGTGATTCTCGTTTGAAGGCTGGTGACTAAGACCGTCAACGCAGACCAAGGTGCCTGTCACTTCTCTTACTTCAGCTCCGGGCTTTTCCTTCCCCGTTGTCCTATACGGGGTGGGGGAGAGATCACGCACGGACCGATTATCGATGCTTCGAAGCCCGGGCTTGTTTTTTCTTTCCTAATCCTCAGTCCGGTTCGCCTTGCCATAGTGGTCGAGTGTTTTCAGTGATCTATTTTGGCAAAACACATCGTGGCTGGGCAGCTAAGAGTCCAGTCGACTCTTTACCCCCAAAAACCCCCCAATTCCCTCTTCTCTTTCTCCTCTTCCTAAGGAGTGGGAACTCTCCACTTTTTGATGATGCCGCAATTGCACGTAGCGTGCCGATCGACCGCCTCGACGCCTCACCATCAGAGGGGTGGTGGATGTTTGCGGACCCATTTTCTCCCTGAATCCCCTGATAGCCCAATCACTCCTTCCGCGTCCCACCCCAGCCAGAGCGACGCAGTAAACCCGGGCTTTGTCAGGGATTGGAACCTGAAGGGAGCTCCCCATCGGCGTCGTAGCTTTCTTTCCCTCAGTCTTTACCCTTCCTTTTTTCCGTATAGGACACCTTAGTTCAGCAGCCGCACGTGTCTCCGTCTTTTGGTCAGCTGACCCACTTGTACCGAGATTGTGCTCCCTAGGTATGCGTATCTGCAGATTCCCTCCTCTATTCCCCTCAATCGGAGAGGTCTGACATCGCAAATAATGACGGAACAGATGCTTACCCGTGCGGTCAGAGATCCCATAATGCTCTTCTTCGGTCTTCCCATGCTAACCTTCAGACTCCGAGGAGCGGAGTTACGCTTCTGGGATTTCTCAGAGTATGAGGGTTTAAAGAGTGAGAAGCCCGTTTTCTCCCATCTTCTCTTTTTATCTTTCTTAATCCTGTGTAACCGGGACGACTGGAGCGCGTATTATGGTTGTCGCGGAGGATGGAAACCCCACCACAACACCCCCCCACCAAAAGGTTTTTAAGGAAAACGCACGGGCGGCCGAGGAGGATTTTTTTCTTGCAACCCATTCTCTTTAGCCGCCTGGCGATCACCACGATGGAAGGCTCCAAGGCGAACTGTACCTCTCGACCTGACGTCTTTTTCTTCTCTCTTCCCGAATCAAAGCATATTGCCTCGCGTCGAGATCCTTATGGCTGCCTCTGGTATCAAAAGTGAGGGGTATTCTTATCACGGTGCGCGTCCTTCCCTTACAGCTGGAGTTTCCCCACCCTGAGACCCTGGCTCGCGAGACCACATAGGCCGCCAGAGATACCCGCTGCGCATTTTTTCCTGCGATCGCAGTCCGTGAAACACTCCACAGGCCAGGGACAGACGAACTCTGATTCCTCCTCAAGGACTTTCCTCCTTCCTCTGAGAAAGCTGGCGTGCCATCGCAGCCGGAGAGGACGAGCAAGTTAGTTGGTTTTTTTCCCCCGCTTTCGTGGAGACCTCCCCATGAACTTCCTCGCCCAACTTTCGTTCTCTCCACCTTCTGGCAGAAGGATAGCAGAGCGGATCTTTTCGGAAGGTTAAAGAGGCGATCAGTACACCGAGCCTCGGCCCTTCCCGCTGCCCCAGTCCTGAAGATTCTCCCTTTCCTCTTTGCTATCACGCTCGCGGTCATCCCCGGTGATGATTCTATTACGGCGAAACCCGTCCGCCTTTCTCCTCCGTTACCCCCCGGTATTTGACGCTCGACGCCCGTGTGAAGCTACCGCAACAGACGGCTGCGCCTGGCGGGAGCTTTTTCCTTTTTTCCTTTTGGAAGATTCTTCGGGGGAGGCAGATGGAACAGGAGAGCTATTCTTCTAAGACTACGCCGTTTAGACAAACGCCTTTTTTCATCTCACTAGCCGCCAGCGCAGTCACGCCAGCCATAGGATAACCCTGGCCGCGTTGAAGGAGTTTATGCCTCCCTTCTTTACTTACCCCATAATCCTTGTGTTTCTTTTGAGAGATCTAAGGAGAACTTCGATTGGCATGACTCGCAACCAAAGACTTGGAGCGCGCGCCCCCCTTCTGACATGAGAGTGTCCTTTTATGATTCTTTCGTTTTTCTCGCCTAGCTGCAGGAGAATCTCTGTACCTCCTGACATTTCTCCTTACTTCTGGCGCCGGCGTCCACATGTTCCCTCCGGGACGCGCAGGAGATTTGTGCCTGGCCCCCCCGCGTCCTCTCGCTTCGCGGCGGCGGCTGGTTGGAGAAGCATGCTGAGCTATTGAGTCGTACTCCGACATAAGGCAGGGCGCGGCCCCTCGAAGTTCTTTGTCTTTCCCCCCATTCCCCATGAATTTCATAGGTTAAGGCGTTGCCTGATTAGCCACGACGTCCGATAGGATATTCTGCTATCTCGTTCTTTACTTTGCTTCTCCCTGGCCCGGAGCGGCCTCCTGATTGCAGAGACCAACGAATTGCTCCGGAAGTATACCCCTGCTGCTAGGAGACAAATCTTGTATCCTTTTCCTTTCCGATTTTCTATTTCCCCTCTCGTCGCTAAATTCTTTACGGCACCGGAGATTCGCCGCGGGATGTTACGGCCAGCGCTATGAGAGAAGGCCGATTGAAACTACTTGTTGGGTCTCCTCCCCCCGCCTCCCAAGTCTTAGGTTTTTTTCCTATTTGTCGCTTGCTGCGCGCGTCTCCGGATTATCGCTGATATACAAGCATGACAGCAGGAAGGGATATCGAGATTTTCTCTGCGGGCATAGTCTTTCTTTCTGACCGAGAACGCTTTCGAGAGGTGCCCTGCACTTTAGTTTTGAAGAGTGAAAAATCGTTCAGACCGGGATTAGCTAGAACTTTCTTTCAGAACTCTCCCCTCCCCCTCGTCATTCCATCCCTGCTTTTGTTACCAACCGAAGACTTTACCTACAACAGAAACCCTGCCGCAGTTGGTTCTTTTAGGCACTGGTGGGCGGGCAGAAGAGCAGCTGCCTCCTCCGGCGGTACCCCCCTTCCCGACGCCTTTTTCCTGAGCATTCCTCAGCCGAAGAAGGTCAGATCCGAAGTGAAGTCAGCGCATGGAAGGGCGCAGCCATTTCTTTTCCTCCCCGGGACCCCCCGGTTCCTCCCGACCCAGGGCGTCCGCGGGCGCCTGCTGAACCCTCGGGCATCCTGCAGTTCGTCGCCCTTAGTCCTTCCTTCATCCCTGCCCTCGTATATGCCCACTTTTCTTTTTCTTGTCAAGGTGGCAGCACCAGGCAGACGCCGCACTCCTCCTGCGCGCAACTCGGCTTTCCCTCTCCCCCCCTCTTAGGACCAAATCCTTCCGTTTCTCACTCGGATAGGTGGTAGTCCGCGGGTCAAGCCGGACAATCATGTTGCTTGCTTATTGGTGGTGGGGGCGGGGGTTTATTGTTCTCCCTCCTCGAATTATTCCTGTTTTCGCCGTCGCAGATGGGTTGCGCTCAGGTAGGTCGAGCGCGCACCCCCTTGCAAGGCCCAACACCAACTTGCAGACTATGCCGATTTCATCTGCTTCTCCCTTTACTGTGATCCTTCAGTGGGACCACAACTGATAGTCGGCGCATTTGATGGTGTGGGGACTCCTGGCACCTTCGGGGAAGGTTCCACTATCGCCTTTGATCGGTGAAATATGGTCCGTCGATGCCGATGTGAAACGGTCGTCACCATTCCCTTTTCTTTCTCCCCCCATGTTTTCCTCTTCCATAGCGTCCCGGCGATCCGCGCATTTTTGACCCAAGCATTATGACGTAAAAGAATCCCGAAGGCTGACTTTTTCGGCTATGACTTTCCCTTCTTCCTCTTTTTCCCTCATTAGTCAGCCGCCGACGACCTTCCGGCCGCCGCGCATGGCTTTATGATCGCGCAAAAAGCCCCACTCGCCGAAGAAATGATTTGTCCCAACGATCTTGCTTCTCCTACTTATCAGCCTTCGCGCCTGGCGTGAAGCGAAGATTCCACACGGCATCGCGAGTTACCAATGAGCCTTCACCTTTTTCTCGACTTACGCCATCACCAGGTAGATTTCTAAGTGTCTGTCTCGCCACCGAAGCAGTGGTTCCTCGCGGGGTGCGCTCCAAAGTCTTTGTTCCCCCCCTCTGCTTTTCTTTCTTCCTTTCAAAAAGACCCGCTGGTTGATCCTTTTTCCCCTTTGTTTGTTCTTAAACATGCACCTGGTCGGTCATCGTTGGAATAAAGCGAAGACATAAGAGATGGGCCCGGACCTTGACCCACTCCTTCTTCTCCCTTTTGGCCCCCAAGGGGCTTTGCTCTCCTCAATTATGGACGCGTTCCTTAGCAGGTGATGGAGTAATCCTCAGATAAGGTGACGCACAGTGGTCCTGAGCGTCGTCCTTTCCCCCCCCGCCTTTTCAGATGACCCCTTCTTCTTCCTTCTCTTTCGATGCCCATCCTTTGCCTAGGAGGAGTTAGACCGTTGTGCTCAAGTCATCGTTGCAGCGTCCTTGCTGGATCGTACGGATCGTCCTGCCCCCTTTCTTTTTCTTGAAGTCCTTAGTAAAAAAGCGCTCCGGTGGATTCCGACGGCCGATAAGAATGATGGCTCATCCCTTTTGGAACCGGACGTACGTAGATCGCTGGCTTCTCTCCTTAAACGAACGTCGATGCAGGGGCATCAGAAGTATTCCGGGATGTTCTGAAGACCTCCCAGGAACTTCTAACCTACCGGGCCCCATACTTGTCTATATGACCCTGTATTTGGTAACCACGGGGCGGGCAGAGGGGCAAGTGGACTAGTAGCCTCCCAACCCCATCAAGTCGAAGTGAAGAGAAGTAGTCCCGTACTGCTACCCTTGGTCGGTCTACTCCCTCTTCCCGTCTTCGCTCCGGCCCCCAAGTCTGGGTTTTTTTTGTATCCGTGGGAGAAGCCGCCAGACAATGAGCCCAATCAGCTCGCCCCAGCATCTCACCAACGAGTCAGATCTCCGCCCGGCAAAAACTTGATTTCTGGCCTGACCGCGCGACGACTCGGTGAGAAGAATCTCTTTGCGCTATGTGGAATATAGAATAGGTGATGAGTGGCTCCCCTCCTTAATTTTCTCTTTCCGAAACCCGATTGTCGAATACTTGAGCTGCCTCATCCTTCCTCTTACGCTCAGAAGAACTGCAGGCTGTAACTTTACGGTTGAAGACCTCATCCTTCCCTCCTAGGCGGCCTGCCGCGGGGACCAGTTAGGAGAAGCGGTGGGTTGGTGTGTTTGCGGTCTTCTCTCTGCGTCGTAGGAGAAGCTCACTGCCGTTAGGGGAGAGAGGAGTTTGTAACCTGCCAGCGAGACGCCCCTGCCCCCCGCCAATCGCGCCCGCTGATTCGGTCGATAGTGCGCCCACTCTTTCTTTGCCCGTCCCACCCCCTTTCCCTCTTTTCTCGGTTGCGTTCTGGTGGTCGTCCGGTAGTGTAATTCAACAAGACGGGCGGCTTTTATTGGCGGCCTCCTTTGCTAGGCTGTGCGTCCTTTTCTCCCGGATTGGACCATCATCCGGGACTCTCGGAAGCTGGGAGGCTCCTCCGCCAAGCCCGCATTAGGAGCCGTCAATTCAAGTGAGATCTCCCTTAAGTCAATCTTGCTGTCACCTTGAGACCTGAGCGCTGCCGGGCAGCGCGCAGCCCACGGAAAGGGCGGCTGTAACACACCTAGCGAATGAGGAACAAGCATGGGTCCTTCATAATACTCTTGCCGTTTCCTGATCTCTTCTCCCTCTTTCCCGAATTAGCGGCGCTCAGCCGACTTCTCACGACACTTCTAGCCGACGGTTAATCGACCGCTTTAGCCGGCAAAGTAGTTTTTTCTCTCCTCCCTAATCCTTTTTCTTCTTCTGAGCCGGGCTGCTCGCAGGCAAGGACCGGCGCGCACTAGGTCTAGCACCCGTATTGCGGATAGCCGACTCACTTCTTTTCTTCGGGGCTTCTGTTTGATAAGGAATCTGGACAGGCCGCAAGTGCAGTCACTTGTGCTCGGCCGATACAGGATAGTGACAGCAGTCAGCACTGCGATGAACTTGACTGATACTTCATGCTTTTGAAGGAATCCCTGCTCCTTCGTGACGAGGGCCGTCCCGGTGCCGCGGCTACAGCACTCGTGTCCAGCGCCCGGCTGGAAACTGCTGTGCCGGAGTCTAGCGGTATTTTAATCCTGTCTGCTCTAACAAGAGAGTATTTCCGACGCCGGCCCAAAAAGCTCCTACCATGGAGACGGCCAGAAAGCCCTCCGCTCCCATGATCAATTTCCAGGCTTCCTTTCCCCCTTTTTCTGCAATAGTGCTTCTTCTTCCTCATCTTTGCGAGAGATCATCTCATGCAGAAAAACGCTGGACTGGACCAATTTATTCAGTCTTGTCAGTCCGTTTTTTTCTCTGTCTCCTGTTCTCTTTCCATTGGGATGGCTGCGTGGAGCACGCGCGATGCAACTCGGAGATAGTCTGTGATCGAAGTGATCAATTATAGACGCCGCACCCCCCTTCAACCTGTTCCCCTGACCGTCTTCTCTTTCCCTTAGTTGTGTCGCCGCGGGCCACGCGTCCGATAGCACCCGACCGGCTCAGGCGGGGGCTTCTCTTTTGATGTTTGGACTTTTCTCTTAATCCCCCCCTCCTTTTTCGTTGAAAGGCACGAGCGGAACGGGCAATTGCGCGTGAAACTGCCCATCGTGGCATGTTAAGGCGCTGAGACGTACCATTCCCTCCCTTCCTCCCACCCTCTTGGGCTTACTATTGGTCGCCTACGGTGCTCTACTTCCCAGGTCGGACAGTACGCTTGGTCCAGAAACCAACGGTTCTCGGCAAACCCTAACCAGGTGCTGGCGAGGCCGCCACGTCCGGTTTTGCTCTTTTCAAGGCAGGATTTTCTTTGGCGCTATTCCCTCCCTTTTCTTCCTTCCCTCCCTGCTCTCCCTGTGCTCGCCCGGAAAGAGAGGATACCGAACTGCTGGTGGATCGTAGGCAGCATTGAGAGCGTTTTGTCCCTGGATCCTTCCTTTTCTCAGCTCGGCTGTGCTGCCGGCGATAAGTGCATGTTTTTGCTCGCCCAAGCATGACGGGCGAATGTTTTTTTCTCTCTCCCCGGGGCTGTTTGATAGAGCGCTTATCTGATGGCGGCGCATCGACAGCTTTCGCTTTTCTTTTTAACGTCCAAGATGTCGACCCCTTTTGGTGATAGAAGGTGCTTTTTCCTCTACCCTTTGAACGACATCCCTCCCTACTTCAGGACGCTCTGCACCCAGACGTTCAAAGAAAGACAATGACCCGAAGCCGCTGAAGCGATACCCGCCTTGTCCTCTGGTCCTTCAACTGTTCCCCCGCGCCTATGCTCGCCCCGCATCGCCTGGATGGTCTCGAACGGTGAACCCACGAGAAGCGCCGCACGAAGCGATTGCCCGTTTACGCTACCGAACTTTTTCCTCCAGAGGCGCGTCATGGGACACCCATGGAAGAATCGGCCGCAACGGCTATGCACATTGGTTTTTTTCTAAATGATGGTCCCCTCCCGTCTGCCGCTGGGAAAACCCGCTTTAGTCGGCAGCAGGAATGTGTGTCCTTCAGAAGAGCTCCCTAGGACAAGTTTGATTGGCAGTCCCAGCCGCAACGTTCAATCCCCCTTTCATGCGAGGACCTCGTTTGCCGTTTTCTCTCTCCCTTACTAGAGCTAGCATCTACGTCCGGGTCGTTTCTCAGGCGGAAATCCCCGACCACAATCCCGAGTTTCTTCTTCCGCCAGTCTTCTCTACTTATGTGTTGTGGTCAGCCGCGAGAGAGATGGGCGATGCGGCCCAAGGGTTCGTCGGCCGTCGCGGCCAAACCAAAACAACTTTTTGAGAGGTCCCCCATCTTGCCCCTTGGATTAGACCCCTCCTTTTATTTTCATGCGGATAATCAAGTACGCAACGCCGGGAACCGGAGCCTTTGATGGTGGTGGAGGCTCTTTACGTCCCATTTTTTTTGGGATTACGTTCCGTAACGAAGCCCAAAATCGATCCAGCATAGAAAAAATGGCATTTCAGGAGATGAAACGGGCTATGCTTTTTGTCCCCTTTCCACTACGTTTTCTTCCCTTGCTTTTAGCCACATTTGGATCAATCATCATCACGTAGGGAAGGAGATGATCGCGCATATACGAAGAAGTATAGTACAATACTTTTTCTTTTTTGACACGAGTGCTGACTCCACTCGCATTCGTCTAGATCGGCAGCGCTGGTAACTCAGTATACCGACGGGACGACTCCTACGAGTTTTCTTTTTTCTCCCCAACTAGCCTTTCTATGCAGATTGTATTGCGAGAAAAAGTGAAGAACCGTTACGCTTGGCCAACGAATGGACATCCGTCCGCGTCATTCCCTCCGATCGCCAATCCTCGGTTTGAAGCTGCCCCGCCCCCTTAACATTTCCCGGCGATCAACGGCGTCAACGTATCGAAGATTAAGCATAACCCGGGTCGAGGTTACGCGGCTTGACCAGTAAGTTGGCCAGTTCTCCCAGTTAGTTTCCGCCTGTTCTTCACCAGGCCCCTCTTTAGGGCTTCTGCACCTCTACGACGTCCGAAAAGGTGTGTTTTATCTCTCTCTTTTCCTCCCTATTTTTTAGTAACCCCCGCACTGGTATTTTTCTTCTTCCCTCGTTGCCTCCGCCCCCCCTCCGAGCTTTTTTTCCTTGTTATAGCCACGACTGTCCAAGTTGAGGTCGAGCGCCCTGAGGGAAGGCGGCACTCGTTACCGTTTTGCTTTTTCCTCTTATCCCTTTTAATCCGTTTTACCCATATTTGAAGTCACCCGAAGGAGCGATCCCGATTGCGGATGGAAGTCGTCTTCGACTTTTGGCACTCCGGAGGCTTCATCTTTTTTACCAGTTGTGTTCTGCCATTATCGCAGAGCAAGGTGGTTCTACGGATCGTGGAGAGTTCGTAGCCTCGGCTGACGGAAGTCTTCCAACCCCTTCCCCTCCCTTTGTGCCCATCTATCTTCTACTTCATCGGACGTAAGAGAGTCAAATAGGTGACCCTCGGAGAGTCGGAGTCTCGCGTGATATCGCTCTAGACCTTTTTTTTTACCTTAACCCTTGTGCTTCCCGGCCGTAGAAGTATTGTTATTGCTCAGGGCAAGAGTAAGAGAATCTCAGTGCCAATAGTGGTCGAGATGATACGGATCCGTACCACTCTCCTTGGTTCTTGATTCACTAAGGTGCCTATTAGGCCCTCTTCTTCCTCACCAAATCCCAGTAGAGAGAGGCGTTGTACTCTGCTAAGCAAATTGTATCACCGTCGGGTTTCAGTCGAGGACTCGTGGAGAGAACCCAAGAATGTTTTTTGGTCTTTGACTTTGGGGGCATTCGAGCGGCTCCTACCATATTTATCCAAGACATACATATCGGCGACGGCGGACCTCCTCCCCCAAGGAGAGAGAGCGCCGAGGCCAACTTCTGGCTTTACCCTATTCCTCTTCTTAAGTTCCCACCCCTTCTTCTCCTCTCTTCTCGCGCCGCATTATCGATGGCGGAGTCGCAGACTCTTTCCTTTTGGGCGCCGTCGGCTTGTCGCTGCCGAAAATTGTAGCTCATGTGACGCCCATCTCCTCTTCTCTCCTTTTGAAGTACGCCTATGAAGAGCTGAAGGATGCGATGGTCAGATGCACGAGAACCCTCATTGCACGCTTGGGGCGGGTTGAGTCCCCCAGGCAAGCAGGTCCCTTATACTCGTGAGGCCAGGGTGCGCGGAAGGTCAGGGAGCGGCGGAGACATTCTCTTATGAGCTCGTCTCGGTCTCAGATCCCGAAACCCAAGGGGCGGACGGAGCCCGTGAGTCTTGCCTCGTCACATCAGGCGGCCCCCTTCCCCCCCCCCCCGTCTTTCCTCGTATGAGACCGGTATGGTGTACCGAGTGTGGAATGCCCCCAGTTTCGGGCGGACGCCACGATGTAGTCCCACGTTCTCGAGGGCACGGCACCGGGCGTACACTTTACTAGTCCCAAGGGAATTTACTCTAGTCAGCCTCTTCTTTCTCCCTCCGGACGCCGCGGCACGCCACGCCGATGAAGGGGAAACCCATTTTTTTTGGGCGAGCACCCGGCGGGTTTCAGTCCTGAAGCTCTTCTATCATTGCCCTAGTTTTTTTGCCACCAACTCCAGGCCGCTGGCTGCTGCAACTGGGTCCTCGTCTGGCCGGTTCTCTTTTTTTTTAGATCGATGTTATCATGCTCGTCGACGGAACGCCGCAAAGGAGACAGAGTACCCCTTCCCAATTTGACCGATCGGGGTAAAGGGAAGGAAAGGCGCCGTCCCAGCTTTTCCCCGCGCCTCGCCACATACGTTTTCGCACGTATCTCCCCGGCGTTTTTTTTTTATAGTAGCAGACCGCTCCGACCGCCACCGAGACCACGTAGGACCGACCGGATAGCCGCCGAAGCCGCGTCTGGGGAAAGTTTGTTTTCTCCCTTCCCGCTCTTTGAAAAAGAATGCAAGCAGCGCCGGGATAGGCCGATAACTCGTGCCGGCATCGCTTTTCTGATGCGCTTGCCGGTCTCCGGCCCGGGACCCCATCCTCGCCGAAAGGCGCTCCGCTTGCTGATTTCCGCGACTCTGTGGCACGCTGACCCAGCACCCTACGTCATCGTCCTCGTCCTGGAAAACCTTTTCTCCGTGCCCGGGGGATTCAGTTTGAGCCGTATCACAGCTATTCTTCCGATTCAAGCAAGAGACTTTGATCCCCCCCCGGACCAAAAACCCAGCAACCTCCATTCGACAGCTCCTTAACCGCCGACACAAATGCTGAAAAGTTGTTAAGCTCTTTCCATTTCGGCATGAGATGATCGCTCTTCTCTCTCGCGTAGAGTTTTTGATGTCAGATTTAGACCAAGGGTCATGACTTTTGTTATCCTTATTGGCTTTTCCTTTTATGTATCCTTTTTTCAATTTCTCCTGATGATGGATGTCGAAACCTCGTCGGCATCGGAGTGTTAGCTCAAACTTTCCCCCTTTCCTTTCCTCCCCCCCCTCCTGGGGACAGCGCACGGTCCCGCGAGGAGTGGCGGCATGGGCTGCGCGAACTTCGCTCTACTTCACGAACCTTCTCTTCTAGCCTTTTAGCGGATGGAAGTCGGTTCCGTTAGCACATCTCCTTTTCCTGACTTCACGGAGTATTGATCGCCCTGAGGGCGTGCATCTTGCCTCGGTCTCATTTCCATTAGCAGTGTCTGATGCCCGCCTGTTTTCACTAAATCGTTCCCAGGATCCTTTTTTCTACATTCTTTCCTTCGTTTTGATTAGCCGCGGTGAGAGCGGGGCGGTACCTGAAGCGCTGAAAGAATTGGTCCTGAGGAAACATTGGCTTTTCTCTACATTTTCTTTCTCTTTCCGGCCTTTTTTGGAGACCCGCGTCGGATGTCCGTGCAATGTTAGAGAAGGACCTTTCGACGAGTCAATGACGCCAGCTGCAGATTCCCTAAGTCCCGAGAGGAGCAAATGAACTGGCTGTGCTCGGCTTAACCCAGGGGCGCGGTGCCCGCGAGGTCGCGCTGACCGGGAGATAAGGAAAAGTTCCTGGCCAGCAATTGCCGGCGTAAGGAGGAGAGAGTTATCTAATTGATCTTTCCTTCTCCCTCGCTGCCTAGAAGAGGATATGTAGGACCCCCTCTTGTTCCTCTTTTTTTTCTGTTCTTGCTCATTGTTACTATCCGACCGGTTTTCCGGGACAAGTTATCACGGTATCACACATCCCCCCCTTAGCCCGCCCCCCTCTTACACGGTGGCTTCTCCCGGCGCCTCTTTAAGATGGAGAAACTCGCTCCATCGGCCCGGAAGGCCTTCTGGTTTCCCCTAAAAACCACCTCCCCTTCCTGACCACCAGGGGAAAGCAATGCCGCCCGGGCAGCCCGGGGACTTCTGCCGGATTTCGTCAAAGACACTCAAAGCTGCCGACTGCTCGTTTTTTTTACGGGAGTTTCATCGGTGAAAAGCTTGCATCTTTTTTCCTCCGCCTACTATCCGACCCCACTCGAAGCCTCCGGCGTTCCCCGACTTCCTCGTACGCACGGAAGAGATAGATCCCTCTTCATCTAGGTCTACTCGGCCCTGAGTACTATCCTTTCCCCTTCCCATTCCTTCTCCTCCGTTTATCACCCCCTTTTTACGCAGCACCCAATTCACTCCCTCCCCTTCATCCAGCTAGATTTTGCCGCCGCCCCACCATGTATTCCGAATTCTCGGGCCGGCAACGGGGTTTCCCCCCTTGTGGAATCATTGAGTTCGTTTTACCGCTACATAGTTCAGTTTCTTAGTTTCCACTCCGTCGGCATCGGGCCGTCCCCTTTCCTTCTCCCCTATGATCCCTGAACACCTTGGCTACATTTGCGTGCAGCGACCGGCCGCCGTCGCCACCCGAAAGATGCCTGCGGTCCCTATAGGGAAGCCCAGTTCGATGGCCATCGCGCCGAGACTCTCAGGTCTTCCCCAAAGAGTTGGGTAGTTGTACCTCTGCGCAAGGACAATCTATTGGCGGCTTGATCGAGAGAAGTGATGCCGTTCTGGTCCGCCGCCGCTTTTTTTCCCCTTCCGCAAATGTTTCGAGAGGATGACCCCCCTTGATTCCAAATTGTCGGTTCTACCGTCGCCGGCACAAACACCACACCTTTTTTTCCGCGTTAGAGAGGCTGCTAGCTGACCCGACTGTGATAAGGATTTTCCACCTTTCAACTTCTTTCCCCACCCCCAATCCCTGGCTCTTCAAAGCCTGATGGTGGTGGACGATAGGTACTAAGGAAAATTATCCGCGCCCTCACCGATCGCCGGTTACCACAAATTAGAAATTTTTCCTTCTCCCTCCCCCCATCTTTCAAGGCCCGATTCTGATTTTTCCCCGGGCCTATGCAGGAGTTCGTCAACGAACGTTCTGTCCAATGCCTATATACGTTCTAAGGCTCTGATTCCCGCGCATCTTTTTTCCCTGTATAGTACCTTTGATGAGAACTCCTTATTTTTTTACGTCTCGCAGTCGCACTCGAGGGGCACGGCTGTCCCCCTCCGTCCCATAAAACTGCTTGCGATACCGCAGCCGGACGAGATCATTTCTGGATGTTCCCCTTTCCCTCCCCGCACCCACTTTAGAACTCGGCGCCGCCATCGGTTTGCCCTTCTAGGTTTTTTTTTAACTAGACCTCAGACGGCCCTCCGCTTATAGGCTCCCCCTTGAACGTTGTGAATCGCCGCTTTCACCCGGACCTGCGAGGTCAACGGAGACAGTTATCCCCTTTTTTCTTCCTTTAAACTACCCCATTTCTAGATTGCCGCCGTCCATGTCGTCCCCCGACAATACTTTTTTCCCCCCCCTTCTACCCTCCGATTTTCCGCCGAAATCTCCCGGGCGCCCATCTCGTGAACCTTCTTCCACACCTACCATAGAAAAGTTTATTTGG
>Ga0179593_1465712_pt1 | contig 16621 bp, 17 predicted proteins | sample CZODoug2_1_08_16_FD_185931 | JGI IMG/M metagenome (GOLD analysis project Ga0179593, IMG submission 185931) | Vadose zone soil fungal communities from Angelo Coast Range Reserve, California, USA - CZODoug2_1_08_16fungal (PacBio error correction) | ecosystem: Environmental > Terrestrial > Soil >... | reverse complement strand
TGAGGGTGGAGAAGCATCACGAACTCCGTAATGAGAAATTTTTCATGTTTTCCCCCCTTCCCTGGGCGTGCCTGCTTTTACCCCTCCCCCCGGATAACCGCATTAAGTCTTTACGTTTCAAAATATTCTTTTCCTCTCCCTTCCTTGAATTTATACGTGCATTCTTCATGGCCCTACAGCCTTCCACAATCAACCCCCCCCCCCCCCCCCCCCCCCCCCCCCCCACGCGCGCTGGACCCCTTCTCTATCCTTATATTCTTCCCGCAACCCAGCCGCGTATCCTCTCCCCTCCTGACTTTTTCCTTCGTGAGTTTAAAGGATACCTGCAGCTCCCCTTTTTTCTTTTTCACCTTCGAATCACTGGCCTTTTTTCGATAGAGAATCGCTCCTGCTTCTTGTAACAATTTTGTTTCCTTTGTGTGGCTGGCCCCCCTTTTCGTGGTTTTTATTTGCCCGTTTTAACCTGGATGGGGCCCTTCCTCCCTCATCCCCCGGTTCTTGTTTGTCATACTTTTGCAACCCCTTCACCGGCTTGATTCGTACCTCACCCTTCCTTCAGCTGTGACTTAAGGGAAAAGTTCCAGCCGCTTACATGCACTGTCTCTTCTGATGCTACGCAAATGATTTTTCACCAGTCCCTCTCCCCCCATTTGCAGTTAACATGATCCCCTTCGGCTGATTTAACGGCGCCTCTGTGGTTGTTGGGAGGAATCTTTTCCCTAATCCTGACTTCCCCCCGGCTCCTTAGGTTCTTTCTCTTACTCTAGCCTTAACTTTAAACTACTCGTCTACACCGATATCACTTTTTTTCCCCCTCCCCCTCGATCAGGTAGATTGCTTTCAACTTTCCTTTCCTTTTTTAAACGCGAAAAGAGGTTACCTGAGTGTGCTGCCATACAATACTTGGCCCTTAAGTACTTTTTTTTTGGTCCTTTCTTAGGTCTGAATGGGGGTGCTTATGGCCATTTTCTCCCTTTTTTTTTTTCCCCCCAGATTTTTTTTTAGTCCGGAGCCGCTCTCCCGCTACTGAATTTCCCGGTACGATATATTTTATAGGGATAGTGAGGAGGTCAAGAATTTTCTGTGTGTTCTGGGACCTTACGTTCCCCCTCTCTTTTTGCTTTTTATGACCACGCCACCTTTCCCGTGGAGTTCTCGTCTTTTCAGTGGATGTGACAGTTGTTTGACGAAGGTATTGCCCGGTCGCCACGCAAGATCATATCCGAAGGTAGGGTTGGTCCAGTTGGATTGAAAATTACTCTTTTTTTTCTTCCCCCCCCCTTTGCGCCTGGAGTATGTCACCCATCGCCGAAGCTACTCGCGGTCCTGAAACTCTCCTTTCCCCTCATCGTTTCATACTTTGGCTTTGGCTCGACCCCTGCAGAAATTTCCGCTCTCGAACATCCACCCTTTTTTTGTAGAGAATCCTTTTTTTATATTTTCTTTTTTTTTTTTTCTTGTTACCCCCCCCACAAAACCCTTACCAAATTTTTTTTCTTGGGCCGGACCAATTCTTTTTTTTTTTTCTTGTCTCTCTCTTCCGGCGCTATCAAGAACTGAAGACTGGTCCTTTTTTTTTTTACGTCGAGTGGTAACACCCCCTCCTACGTCCCTTGTCCTTACCTCTTTTCAGCGATACACGGCCAAGGTTTCAAGTGTCCCTTTTTTCCTGCCGACAGGTTCCACCGTCCCTCCTTCCTATTGTTTCAAGATCGAGCCTCTAGTGAATAGAGACTAGTGCACATCATCGTTGCCCCCCCTCCTCCCAAGAACCAACATCCGCGCGTAAAACCCGTCCTTTGGGTCGTCCTGTCCATTGTTCACCTTTCCCACTTTTATCCGTTCCCTCTCATCGTTTGCCCTACCTTTTAGATGCTTGTTCACATCGTTATCACTTCGTTTGCCGGCTGTTTTCCTTTCAGGAACTTTTCCTTCAAATTTATGTACGTTCAGAACCCTCCTCGCCCCTATAAGGCCCTTTGTTATGGACCGCCAACCACCCCCCTCATCCCTCGGTAAAGGTCAGATGAATTTGAAAGGATTGAATGACGATTTACGCTTACCCCCCCTCGTTCATTTCCTTTTTTCTCTCTTCCACCCCCCCACGCGACGAGCTCGCTTTGTCGCTCTTCCATGATCTGTGGATTCCCTTATCAAGCTGAATTTTCGGTTATTTGTTACGAGAAAGTTTCGCCGACCAATTTTGGTCTCCCTCCTCTCTTTTCACTCTTGTTGTTATCGTCTCTCCGGTCCCTTGAAACTTTCCCTTACCCCGCGATCGGCCTGCCCCCCTGAACTACCCGTGTCCCTAACAGCATTGTAGCTTCCACATCCGTATTCCCCTCCTTTTAAGTTCTCTTCTTTCTGCCGGTACCCCCCAACTCTTCAGAGTCTGTGTATTTCGCGTAGCTGATCCTTTTTGTTTGAGTTACGAGTGTCACGCCCTTACCTTCCCCCCCTTCCATTATTTAGTCTGGCCCGAAGATCTCATCTGTTGTTATGGTCTGTGACCCCCCTCTTTCTTTTGTATTGTTCGTCTGAATTTCTTTTTATGTTACTTGACGCTGCTGACCTTCCAGCTCAGAATTGGTCTTGCTGCGTGCCCGACAGACTCTTCCCCCCTCTCTTTTAGCAACGTCTGCATAGTCGGAGTATTCAAGTTGTCTTCCCGTGGAGGCGCCCAGGTTGTACTATGTGTTTTGTGGGACGTAGTTGTCCTTTTGAGTGGCACTGTTTTACCCCCTTTTCTTTCCCTTTCTTTTCTCGATCTCTCTTAGGACCAACCATGAACTCTTTTGTGGCTGTCTGCAGCTTCCCTTCCCCTTTGGCCTTTGTACTTGTGCACAACATTTTTTTTTCCAGAGGGGAGTCGTCTTGTCGTGGTTTACCCCTCTTTACGTACTTGTAACCCCCTTCCATCTTCCCTCCCCGGCGCGTGCTTTTCGAGCTCGAAGTGCTTTTATTCCGCCAACCTTCCCCCCTTCTGGCTGCTTCACCTCCAACCTCCTGAATCTACAAGTGCCTCGTTTTCGCTTGAAAGTTTTTTATTCCCGGCGGCCCCAATCAAATTGCAGAGCGTTTGGGCCCCTTCTTTTCGACAACGCGAGTATCTTGTCTCCTGATTTTGCGGATTCCCAGGTAGTACCACCCCTTGTGGTTTCGTCTCAGCTCTTGACCAAAAATTCGGCCAACTTGCTCGTCGCGTCTAGTCGTGGTTTTTTTTCCCTTTTGCTTCCTCTTCCCCTCCCTCCCGGCTCCTGCTGACCGTCATCTAGAACTCCTTTTGCGCTTTTCTTTTTCCAGTCTCTTTGCGCGCACTCTTCTTTGTTTCGGAAACTAAGCACGCAGCAAAATAATCGCCGACTCACTCTCCCCCCCCGGAATTTTTAAAGTCCCCGGCCTTTTTGTTTCTGCGCTGATCCGGACGCAACCCCCAAATTTCCCCCCCTTGCGATCCATAAGCACCCCCCCCCTTTTTTTCCTTCTCTTCCACCTCTTCCCAGCACCGATCCCCCTCCTTGTATGTGAAGAATAGCCAAACTTGTTGTCGCCTGGGATCTTTTTTCCTCAAGAGTTTCATTTTCTGCTCGCGTTCGTAGAACGTAGAGTCTTTTTTTTGGTATCAGATCTTGTTCCGCCATCTGAAAGTGTGACCGGGCTCGTTCGCTAATTATCGGCTGACCGATTTACTTTTTCTGTCTGCCACCCTATTCCCAGTACGGATTTCTCCCTCTTTTACCTTACTTTACCCTGCTCACCACATCGCGTTTTTCTAGTCCCAGCAGCCTCGGCGTACAGGTGAAACCAAACACTTCCTGATGATCTTTTTCCGTTGAACCTCTTTCGCCCTCTCTCCTCGCAACAGGACCTGACCTATGACCCAGATGAATCAGGACTTTTCCCCCCTCATGAGTTGCTCTGATGTGAAGGTACGCAAGTCCTAGTAATTTTTTGTCTGTAGTATTCCCTGCTGACTTGATTCCCGTGTCCGCTCCCAGAGGTTCCACTGGGTGCCCAACCTTCAATAGGCACCCTGACACGGTGCCGCACCCCCCTGAAACCCTTGCGTCTACCATGACGAGTAGAGTTGTTTTTTTGCGCGATCTCGATCTCCAAACGTAAATCCTCGCTTGTTGATTCCTGGGAGAATTTTATTTGCGGGGGGCACGTTATCGTGACCCCTCTTTTTTTCGCCAACGCCATCAAAACCTGGGCTTTTTCTCCCTCCTCTCGGACCTATTCCTCCTAACGACTCTCCGGGGTCTATGTCCAGAGAGAGGTGAGGTTTTGGGCTGCAATGATCGTAGCTTTTTCACGTATGGTTGCTTTCAATACTCATTTTTTTCCCTCATTCTGCCTGGGTTTCTGCCTCTTGTGTTTTACCATTTCGAGGCCCAGAACTTTTCAAAGATTTGTTTTTTAGCATTTAACCCACGTTGTAGCTGCCTTTTGATTCTTTATCCCCTCCACCTGTTTTCCCTAATTACCTTGCCCTGGCCTACCATCCTCCCGACCTCACCGTAAATCGGAACTCCCGTTCCGGACCTCTTTCTCCCCCTTATTCTTCCTACCGCGTTTCCTCTCTCGAATACCATCTCTGGGAAGACCCATGATCTGCTAATTGTAAATCCCTTTACGCCTCCGTCCCGCTATGTCCTCATGGATCCGACTTGGACTGGTTGGTCCGGGTATTTTTGTTTTATTTCTTTTTCATTTCTCCCCAGTATCTCCTCTACCCCTCAGGTTGAATCGCTATCCGTCCCCTTTTTCCCCCGTGCCGCTCTCCTCGCCCGATCTAGAACCATTTTCTGTCCCCCGTCCCACATACTGCCCTGTGGACCAAATATTCCTCCCCTCCTAGATAATATTGTTTATCTTTTTGTTTTCTTAGAGATTTTTTGGAACCATTGTAATTTTGTACACATCGATGCCAGAGTATGTTTTCTTCTGACGTCCCCTTACCCCCATTTGATTTTTGTTAGTCTCCCGCATTCCGGTTGACACGGTCCAGACCTTCTTCCCCCCTTTCCAGATGTCCATTACAATCCTCCTTTTTCCCCGCCTAATCCCATGGGTGGCCCTTTTCCTTTAGACCTGTTCTTTCCCCTTCTTCACATATGTTTGGAGTCTTCTCCTTCCGATTAATATTTACGAGGGCTTTTTTCCTTCTTGTTTTTTCGGCGACCGTCCACTTGGATTTCTCGCCAGTTCCTGTCCGAAGCATTGTTCTCCCCCCGGCGATCAATTTCTCGATCTCCTGTTTTGCCATCCCTCCTTGGCCTTCCTTCTAGCGTCAGCTTTTTTTTTCTATGGGTTGGGTGGAAGAGGTGTTAGTCATACCGTATATTTTTCTATCCACCCTGCCCTCCCTTTTTTTCTTTTCCTTTTTCCCCTTTTTGCGTAGAGAGATCCTTCTTTTTTATTTCTTCCTACAGAACGGTATTTGCTAAACAGCTTACCCCCCTCTCCAAAAGGGAGTTTTTTTTTTCTACTTCATTCAAAGTGCCCCCAAAGGCGGGAGACTTCCGTGATACTTTGTTGCTTCGTGCAAGGTTTTACAGTCTTTTTCCCGGTGGACGATGAATGATCCTTTCCCCCCTATTTTCCCCTTTTCCCCTATTTTCTTTTTTGTATTGAAACACCTTTTCAATCGGATTTCCCTAGCAGTTTCTGGGTTCGGTCTTCCCCCATTTTTGTCTTGTTGGACAGAGGTTGCCTGTAATTCAACTCTTTCTGGTCAGATACTCGTTCATCGGATAGTGCGTGTTTCTCCCCTCCAACCTTTCTAGTTTCCTTTCTCTCCCAATGCGCCCCTCCGAAAGCAGCTTTTCTCTTCCCCGTCTTTACACACTATGATACCGTCTTCGCTATTGCCTTCTTTCTCTTGAAGGGGAACTCAGATTGACCTGGCGTCTCCGTACTTCTTGTTCCCTTGTCAGCAATTTTCTAGATCAGGCCGACTTTCTTTGAGTTTAGCCTCTTTCCCCCCGGGTGACTCTGCGTCACCTCGAAGCTTTTGCTAGAGGGCCCCCACCACTCCATTTTTCCCCCACATAACCTGAACCCACTTAGGATCCCCCCCCCTCACCTAGCCGAGTTTAATGTAAAGAATTCCTTTAGGCCTTTCAGCGGTCTTCCAGGAGATTTGGCTGGAGACTTCCCGTGAATCGTCTAAGAGAGGGATAATAGTCTTAGCGTTCATTCTCCCTCTTTTGGTGGGCGGATGGCCTTTTTTTGTATTCATTCCTACACCTTTTGTGTTGGAGATCTCCCACCATAATATCTACTGGCGTTTACGTACACTTGGGCCGCCCTCTCCTTTTCAACGACAAAAGGCCTCAGTCATGTTAACCGGGTTCTTTCAAATCCTTTCTCTACTCCTCCACGGATGTCAGCCTCCCCCCCCTCCCTCCTCTGATGTTTCTCATTTTTGGTCTCGTTAGTTGATTATCTTTTCAGAGTTTCACCCTGAAGTCCTTTTTGATGAGTTTTTTCCTTTTTTTTTTTTTTACACGTTTTGAATTCTCGTCCGTCTCCCTTTCTACGGATTTGCATCCCTTTACAGGATATTCCCTTTTGTTCGATCGATGTACGCTCCAAGCGCTTTCAAGTGTCTTGTCCGCCTTGGCTTTTTTTTTTGCCTTCCCTTGTCGGGGTGCGTATTGCTCCTTGAATGTTTTGGTAGGACCGATTCCCGGTCGCGCTGTTGATATTCTACCCCCCAATTAACATTCCTTTCTTGTAACCTCCTCCTTCTGAGCCGCGATATGGGAAAAAGTCTGATAGTTAGTCGGTGGTGAACAGGTATTTTCTCTCCCCTCGCACGAAATATTTGCTTTTTCCGATCCTCTCGTTTTTTTTACTCCAGAAACCTCCTACCTCAGATGCTTATGTCTCGACCGTCTCCTTGATTTTTTTGTGAGAATTTTGACACTTCGTCGAATCCTGGACTTCCCTGGAATCGCCTTCCGCCCTCCATGTTACTGACATACTTCCTTCCCTTGGACGCTAGCTTTCACCGACTATCCTCTCCAAGTCCAGATACGGATTTTTTTTCTTCCCCTTTTTCTAGCAAATCTGAAACTCCGCGGTTTATTGCTTCTGTCCCCCCCCTTTAGTATTGGGGACTCACAGTGTCTCCTTTGTTGTCTTTCCCAGCGGCGGCCGAGGATTTTTTTTGAGTCTTCGCCTCTCTCCCATCTTAATTCAATGAAATTTTCTCTCTGTCCTCGGGTCGCTCTTTTCTTGCAGATTACTGCTGATTAGTCTTTTACTCCTTTCCCCCCACCTTGCAGACCTGCGCGTTCCCTGGTTGACTTACCAACTTCACCTCTTCAGTGGATTCTGTCTTTCCTCATTCTTTCCGGTCATGACAGAGGGTCGCCCTCCCGCTCAGCGACGAGCGTGGTCGCCTTTTTTGTGTCCCCCTCCCTCTGGTCGACCCTTTTCCCCAACAAACTGTCGCATTGGAGTATCCCTTGCCAATCTCACCACTGATTGACTCTTACTGTGCCCTCATCTGAGGTTTGGACTTTGGTCCGCCCATCTTCCCCCTTCCCCTGCTATCGACCTCCCATTTTTGGGTCTATCAATATGGATCTTTTTTTTACTTGAATCCGCCGTCCCCTGTCCGTTTTTTTGTGTTTTTCTTAACCAGAGCCAGATTCCTTCCGCTCTCCCTCCCTCCGCGTGTTTTCTTGTTACTTGTTTTCTTCCGCTTTGAACCCACGACTTGCCCCGGCCCTCCCGCTGTTTGCCTGCTGGCCACTTCTTTTTAAGTGAGATCCCCCCCCATGCCTACCCTGGTCCACCGCGGTTCAATCTTCTTTTTTCCTCCGAGAGATCGTCCCCTCAACTTGCCGGGCCACTTTCCTTTTTCTCATTCTTGTCCCATCCCTCCAGTCCCCCCAAACTCTCTATACCCCCGCTGGTCAGCCCTTTCTCGATTCCAATTTTTTCCGACCCTCTTTTTTTGTGGCCTAAAAAGTTTAGATGCTTGGTTTTTCAATTCCTCACGTCCCATTCTCCTTTTTTAGTTCGCTCTGGTCTCGAAACTCCCTCACGTTACAGACACGCGAGCCCTTTTTTTTTCCTGCCACAACTTCTTCTTCGATAACCTGCCTCGTCCTATTGCATTCTTGGACGGGACAATCCGTTCGTCTTCACCCCCCCTTCCGACTTCCTCCTCTACAGACCTAATGGTGATTGTCCGGCAAAAACCCTTCCTTCTTGATGGGCGTCAGCGCGTCCGGACGCTTTGCTTTTTTTTTTTTTTCCGCCGCGGTGCTTCCTGCGGCATGGAAGGAGGATTCTTCAGCTAAGTTTACCCTTACCCCCTTTTTATCAATCTCTTTTTTCCTTGTTGGGTTTAGAGAGCTTTTCTTTTTAAACTTGGCGTACGGACCCTGATAGTTCCATCCTCCCTTCCTTCCCCATGTCGCGTGTTTTTTTCCCCCGCGTTATTCCACGCGTCGTCTCCTTCGCCAATACTCCCCTCTTTTTCCGGCAAGAAACTCCATTCTGGGCGGCGCGGAGGAGTTTTTATTCCTTTCTTTTTGCCCGTTTTCCTTCTCCATAGTCGCTTCTCTCTCATATCTTTTTTTTTCTCAGACCCAACCCCCTTTTGCGCCGTGGCTATTGGCGGTATACTGCTTTTCTGACCGTTCCTCTCAGATCTCGCCGCACTTGGCTTGTTTCTGCGTGTCTTCACATCCTCTTCTCCCCTCTGCATAGGGGCTTTTTCCCTGTGAACGTGAATTTTCTTTCCCTTCCAGACCCATCTTTGACAGAGGTTCGGGGGGGTATTCCCCCTCTTTGATTTGCAGCACGTTCATCTTCCCCTTTTTTTTTCGTGCAACATGGGATTGACCTTTTAACGTTTTTCGTTACCCCCTTTTGCCCCACGTGTAAATGAGGAAAATGTGGTTGCTTGGTCGTGGAATCGGGGTTTTTCCCCCCCTCGCAACCCAGTAAATCCTTCCCCTTTCCTGCGTGTGCGTTTTCCTATAGTATGACTCTGGCTATTTAATCCGCACAAACCACGCATTTTACCCCCTGAGGATTCCAGAAAAAAAACAATCAATTCTTCCACAACAATTTGATCCTTCTTTCTCGCGATTCGTTTTCTTTTCTTTTCTTCTCCAAATCACCACATTAACATTGACTTTCCCACGGATTCTCTGAGGCTATACGCGAGTGAAGGATAATCCCCCTGGTCGTAGTTGGTTGTCTCCTGGCTTTCATGGCACCTTTAAAAGCTTCGCGGATCGTTTTTGTAAGACTCGTCTGCCTCCCCCCTTTCCCATCATTGTTTCCCTCGCGCTGTCCCTTTCTACCTTTTTTCGTTGGATTCCCCCCTTGCTTCTGACCTTTTTGCTTTTCTTTCTTTCAGTTCAAAAATATAATTGCCCCTCCCACCCGCAGGCCTAAACTGGACCCGACCTTTTTTGTTTTCGCGTGCTCTTTGGGGATCCCCCCCCCCCAAAGCTTGCTTTTTCCGTCGCCCAATTCATCTTCCTCCCCCCCCCCCTGCTGGGATGCACCCCTTGAATTACTCTTGCCTTCCTGAGTTGAGGTAACCGCTTGGCCTTTTCCTTTTTCTCTTTTTCCGAGTGCATGCATTTGTTGTTTCTCTTAGAACGATGGTTTTGTTTGCGTCTAAAGGTGAACGGGTTCCCCCGGTGTTTAATGAGGTTTGCCGCCCTCTCTTCTTTTCCCCTTGTGCAAGTAATTGAAGTGCCCCCACAAACAAATGCTGTTTTCGACTAATGCTCATACGGTCCAAAACCCCCCTCCTTCTTTTTTCTTTCTTTCTGTGTTAGACTCGCCCTTCACCTCCCCTTTTCCTCTTCGATCGTCCATTCTAATGCTGGTCTCTTCTTTGCACTTCCTCCATTTCTTTTCCAGCGGTAGGGCGATCAACAACACTCTCCTTCCGTCTGTTTCCACGCGCACCTCCCCCCCCAGCCAACGGTTGTCACAACTTTCACCTTCCCCCTGTAAGAAAATTTTAAGCGGGTCTCTCTTTTCTAGTTTTCTCCCCCCCCTACTGATCCCGTTCCATCCTTGACTTCCTTTTTTCTTCTGAAGTTTACAGCAGCTAAAACCTTTTTCTTTTTTTTTTCCCGCCGCTATCCTTTACTATCCTTTCTCCCCTTTCTTCCCCATCAGCGCGGTGAGAGAGGTTTGATTTACCCCGTGTTTTTTCCTTTAAAGTCTGTTTGGACTAATGACCGGGTTGGACCGAAGATTCTCTGATTGTTATGCCATTTGTCGTGTAGCGAGGCCCTCCCCTTTTTTTCCCCTATGTTGGTTCTTTCACTTTTCCCCCCCCCTTTTTAGCTGAACTGCGTTCGTGATTTCACTTCCCCCCCTCCCCCTGTTCCTAAAGCAAGGGCAACATCGCGCCCTCATTAACTAGAATCGGCGATTCGATGTCCCTCCTTTCTACTTGCGTTGTCTTCATTCTTCTATTGTCTTCCGGTTGCTGAACGGACCAACGTGTAAGCGGTATCCCCCCCCTCCCTTATTTTTCTCTGGCAGAAGTGGACTTTTTTTTCCCGGTTATTTGAATAGTTAGGATCCCCTCTCCACTTCTCTTTCGCGATGATCTTTCCCCCCTTTTTTTTTTCCAAATTCTCTCGCCTTACCTTCGTCCCTGATCCTCTCCACTCTCCCTTCGGCAAAAAAGTTCCCGAGTGTTCATCCTTTAACCTGCAATCTGGGTTTTTTTATCCTTTGTCCCTTTCACAGCTGATGGCTTTCAGAGTCTTTCTTTCTCCCTTTTCGCTCGCACTACAGATTGTCTTTTTTTTTGATCCCGCAATCTTCCCTCGACGGCGTATATCAAGCAACGATGCTGTCCTTTCCCCCGTACCCCGTCTTTTCCATTGCAACTTCCCTCTTTTTTGATCAGCGACCTGGTCTTCCTTTCCCCTCGGTTGCTATCTGTGCGATAATGCATCCAGCGTAAATAGTCAGCGGGATTTGACTTTTCTTTCGTAGGCAGTAATTCCTCCGTCCACGGGATGGCCCCCTATTCTAATTCATTCTACAAGGCTCTCCTTCTTGATTCTCGTGTTTTTTGCCAGACGTTTCCCAATGGCACTTGTTATCTTTTCTTTCTGTTTGATATGGTTGCCCGCTCTTATCTCCCTTCTGAAAAAACTAAAGCTTTTCCTCCTCAACGTTTTGTTTTGTTGTCATTAGATCTGGGCACTACCATCTTTTCTCCCCTCCTTCACCAAGATCCATTCCGCTCGTCGTACCTGAAAAGTATGGCAACACCGGGAGATCCTCCTTTTCCGTTTTTAGGATTCTTCTTACAGGGAGGCCCTCTCCTTTTGGACGGCTATCTAAACCCTCTACCCCTTCCTGGACTATTTTTTAGGACTTCTGCCACAAACCCACATTTCCATTCAAAATGAGAAGGCTAAACCGATGGGATATTCCCTTGTGTTCCAATTAGCTGGCTTTGTACATGGTTCCTTTCCTCTCTTTTGATTCTGATTTTCATCGTATTTCTCTCAAAAAAATAGTAGGTCTGTAGATTCCCCTGCCCCCTACCCTCTAAAAGAGTTTCTTAAGTATTCTCCCCCCGATGAATAATAGCCAGATATTCCTCTTTCGGTTCCTAAACGTTCCTTCTTTTTCACGTTGTCCGTCCGGGGCAGCCACGTCATTCTTTGTAAGGGGTTTAACATTTTAGTCAGTTATTAGACTGGTGTTTCTTTTCCCCCCTTTTTAAAAAGACACGTCCCCCTTCCCGTATTGATCCATTCCTTAGAGAATAGGTTTTTCCTCATGACCCGTGCCGTTTCAAGTCCAGTAGCCGTGACTGATCACCGCAGGTTTCCCGCTTTTTTCTTAATAGTCCGGCTCGTATTCGTCTTTTTTTGCGGTTCGGTTTGTTCGTTTGTATTCGGACGAAGGGCTTTTTTTCATCCCCTCCGTTTTCTCGAAAATCTGGCAAGGGGTGCCTCTCATGTGGATGGACCAAAGGAATCATCCTTTCTCTTCTTTCACGGAGTCAGGACACCCCCCCCCCTTAATTTACGCCTCACGGTCATGCATCCGCCTCCCCCCCTGCGCCTGGATCAGCGGTGAGGATATCGCACAGCCTCCAGAAAAGACGAATTTGCTTCCCTTTTTTCCTCGTTAACCTTGGATCATTCTTCTTCCTCACACGCGAACGGGTAGTCGGTGTTTCTTCCTTTTTTCCGCTTCCTTTCTTGTGGTAGAAGAAATGGGCGGAAGGAAAAAGTTACTTTTTCCCTTGCCATTATTTTTCCTTCCCCTCTCCTGGTCTCTTTTTTTTCGGCGCACCCCCCCCCCCTCCCCCTTGATTCTACTGGTACATGCACATATCCGCTCCCCCTTAGCTTTTTTTTTCAACTTTTCTCCGAGGGAAAAGGCGGGGAGCCGAGGATATTTTCCTGCCCGGAAAGACTCTTTCCTTTTTCCACGGCTACCTGAGGACTTTTTTTCTCCCCCCTTAGATCGGATTGGTCCCTCTTGTCTATCTACTGAAGAAAGCGTGATGCCTTTTTAAGATTAAGCTGTAAACTTTTCTACCCCCTTTTCCTAGCTATCCGTTCTACGCCCCCCCCTTCAAGCTTCTCTTGCTCAACTCTCCTTCTTTTCTGAAATATGCCAGCGGTTACTGCTTGTGTGAGGAATAAAAAGTTCCTTTTTTTTAACAGCCTTTGCATAATGGTTTTTTAGGCCATTGGTCGAAATATTCGGTTTTCTGGCAGATGAAGCGTCTGAAGCCCTATATTAAGGAGGGGCTCGTTCTTTTCCTTTTTCCTTAGACTGAAGACCCTCTCCTTGAGCTCCACCACTCAACAATTCTCCCCTCTTTCTTTCTTACGCAAAAGATGCCTGAAGAGTCGTCCAGGTAGGCGACTACGTTTCTGGCCCCACGCCCTCCAACCCCCTGGTACCCCTCGGAGTACCGTCACCCCTCAGCTTGACTCTAGTGTCGAGCCTTCCCACAGCACCTTCTGGCGTCCTTTTTTTTGCCCGCCCGGGCCCCCATTTCAACCTTTTCTTCCCACGATCTTTTTTGTTCGACCTCCTTGACTGTTTTCCTTTGACCGACCGAATGTGAGGGATGAACTTGAAGATTCAGGAGAGGCCCGCACGATCTTTTCCTGTTTCGGATGTTTTCTTTAGTCGAGCCACCCTCTCCTCCGTTGACGTCCCCCAAAGCTTTTTGACACTTCAGTGAAAATGCCCACACGTTCCCTCTTTCATCTTTTTTTTACCCTAGAACGTTTGCTCCCTTTTAATTGACCTCATCGTGGACAAATATCCCCACCCCAAACAGGTAGGAAAATTTTTTTTGTTTTCGACGATTCCCACGTTCCCCATCCTCCCGACTCTTTCCTTTCTTCTGGTTTATTTTCCCTCAGCCACGACATTTTCTTTCCGCTGGGCTTTTCGCGCTTTTTCCTGTGCATCTATAGTAACAGCCAATAGCCCGCGCCGCGTAGTGCCCAAGAAGAACATAATCGATTTTCCCCTCAGCAGATCTATTCCCTTTCAGGGAATTTTTCCCCCCCTTCTTAACCAATCTGCGCGCATACTTATGTCCCCTTGCATCTAGATGCTGCGAGTATCATGAAGATGTTACCGCGTTTGATGCACTCTTTGAAGGACTTTCCTCCCTGTTTCTCTCTTAGAACCTCTCTCTTCTCCCTCTTGTTGGCCACTTGTTTCTGTCAGGAAAATGCTAAAAAACGCGAATTACCCAAGTCTGCAATTTTAGTCGCTGCGCCCCCTCAGCTCACAACCCCTCTTCATTCTTTCTTTGCCCGTAGCTCGAGTGTAGATAGTGTCCTCAGAAATACCAATTGCGGACATCCTGATCTTTTTCCCTATTATATTGGATAACTTTTTTCTTCGACACAGTTCCTCGCCCCTTTCCGGAGAAGATCGTATTGAACCCCCCTATTGATTTAGAAACGCTTGCATGGCCCCTTCTTGAGGAACTGACCAAATAGTTCTCTTGTATTTACATTCGCTTTGGGTTTTTAAAGCTTTACTTACCAATGTCCTCCCCCCACGTTCAGAGATATCTGTGAACCAGCCTCCATTTGTTTGGTTCGGCATTCACTTTCCCTTTCCTTTCAGCCCCCTGCTCAAAGTCTTGGGTGGAGTCGGTAATTGGTCCACCTGACAGTATCAACCCTGTCGTCTTTTCTTGAATATCCCTCTTTCATCCCAAACCGCTTCACACTCCTAAATGGATGGTCGAGAGCTTGTCCCGACTTGCGGATCTCCCACTACAGGTCTTCCCTTGTGCACGCGACTTTCCAAGTTCTTCTGCTTTGCTACCCCATGTACCAACTTTTGGTTAAATTTTCCCACCTCCACGTTCCCGCATCTTTTTCTCTAAACTGCGCCCGGTAACATGCCCGGAGCGGCCGCCGCCATTTGATGTGGCCAGTCTTTTTTTCAGTGCCCTACTTCAACATATGTCCCCCGTCACGAGCAATCATTCCACTGGCCTAGATGTTCGATGTCCCACCCATCCCTATCTGCTTAGAACCCCTTCTGTGCCTAGCCAAATACCCCTTAAACTTATTGGTGACCACACACTAAGCTTTTTTAACGGAGTTCTTGTTTCCTCGAGTTGTCCCTGATCTCTTTCTCTAAAGTCCCCTGTTTATCGATTACTTTATTGGGCGAAGAGAGGAGCCTAGCCGTCCCTGGCAGTCCCTTCCCCCCCGCCCCTTGCCGCCCCCCATGCGACCAAATCCCAGTGACCAGGCGGGACTCAACTCTATTTTCCCTCTTTTTCGTACTCGCCCCCACTTCCCGGCCGATACGGCCCCGATCTCCGCTGTGCAGGTAGCCCTTTCAAAGAGTTCCTTTGACGTAGTCAAACATTCGCGGCTCTCTCTTACCCATTTTGCGCACTACGTCCCCCCCCGATGTTTGTTCCCCCCCGTCAACTTCTCTCAATTTTTAATTGAAGAGAGAGAATTCTCGATCGGAACCACGTAACTATCCCTTGTTACCCTTCCGCCCTTCGGGCAGGCCTTCCCCCCTTAACAGCGTGTACCCCCCCCCCATAAAATGGCTTTTGCGACTTCCCTTCCATCCCTTGATGCAAGCTTTTGTCGTATGGTGCCCGTTAGATACATGGTTGGATACCCTCCGGGAAAATATTTTTTCTCAGGTCTTTTGTCGTGACCTGGAAAGAAAAGTTTTGTTCCAGAGTTCCAAAACCTGTTCGTTATGATCCCCCCCTTTGGATTTAGTTCATAAGCCACCCCCTTTCAACAATCCTGGGACGCCCCCTGACTACCCTTTGCCCGCCGTGTGCACCTCAATTATTTTCCCTGTCTGAACTTCCGTTAACGTTGTTAAGACCTCTCTCTAACGCCTGGAGTTCCACAGGTTTTCATTTTCTGCATCCCCAAGTACTCCCCTACCCTTTTTTTGACGCGCGATACGTCTTTTGAAGCTCTCCTTACCTTCTCTCTAGAACCGATCCCCTCCCGTGGAATGTTCAATAAGCAGAGTCATCGCTTATACGCTAGAATCTGGATACTCTGAAACGATGCCCCTCTTTTGCCTTGATCCTCCCTCCCGAGGTTTTTTTGCCCTCACCGGAAATTTTTACCCCATCCCTCAGAACGGCCCTATCCCGCCCCTTCACTGACTAGTACTGGCAATACTCTCAGTAACTCCTTACTGAACAGGTAAGTCGACGGGCATTCAGCGGGAGTAGATCTCCGACCACGGGATTTAAGTGTCATGCAGCGCACAGGCGCATTTTCTATCTCTCCTTTTTTCTCTTTTTGTACTTTTTCCATTGGACGACGAGCCTTTTTATCGTTTTCGAGTTGCCCCCGTCTGCCCCCCCCCAGAGATCTATCTTCCTGAGAGAATCGCGTTACTGGTGTTTTTCTCTCCTCTTCGGTTTCTTCCACGTTCACCAACACAGATCAAAAAGGCGGTTCGCCTTGCCGACCCTTTTTGCAATTGAGTCCGACTTCATCTCCTGTTTTTCTTCGTGCTAATTGCTTCCCGGGGTGGGTTTTCCCCGGGGACGAAATGCTCGCCGCCACACTCTTCAATTGGACTATTTTCCTCTCCCGTATCGCAAAACCCTTAATATCAAACCTCCTTCCCAACCACCCCCCCCCCAACCAAAACCCATAGCCCGATTTGGCCTTCCTAGCTGGGCTTGTTTTTCTTAGGGCTTTTTCCCTTGGGTCGTCATCGGCTTTGACTTCACCGAAAACATCCGTTCCTTTTCTCTCGTATTCCAATTGCTCTCCTCATGAAATCGCTGTTCAGCAAAGTTCCTGAGAACACGAGAGCCTGTTAGATTGAGGAGGGGTTTTTGCCGGCCGTGGGCGAAATTTATTTCCCCTTGTCTCCCGGAAGTCGTCTTTGCTCCTCGTTTTCAAACTTCTTATATACGAGTATTCCCATTATAATTGGAGAGGCCTAAATTTCCCCCCAATCCCCCCATAACAATTTCACCGGCAACATCCCTCTCCATTATTTAGCGTGACCGCTACACGTCGCGGTCTCTTAAAGGTTCTAGGTTTGGGGAGGATCGTCCTTGCCTCCCTTCTCTTAGTTCTTTTGGCGGTTGTTT
>Ga0179593_1704015_pt1 | contig 16622 bp, 18 predicted proteins | sample CZODoug2_1_08_16_FD_185931 | JGI IMG/M metagenome (GOLD analysis project Ga0179593, IMG submission 185931) | Vadose zone soil fungal communities from Angelo Coast Range Reserve, California, USA - CZODoug2_1_08_16fungal (PacBio error correction) | ecosystem: Environmental > Terrestrial > Soil >... | reverse complement strand
TCGCCGCTTGCTTTTTCCGCGCAGGAGTCCTTTATATGAGAGCTCATCCTTCTCGCCCCGTTTTTTTATTTCGATCCCCCCCCGGTCGCCAATTCTCCTTTGGAACAGAGCATCCCTTACCCTACCTGTCACCCCTTTCTGTAGCACATTGTAGGCCCCCAAATGTCCCTCTTTCCAGCGGATTTTTCCCACAATTCCACACGGAAATTTGCCTTTTCTCCCCTTTTTCAATTTAACCCCCCAGGGATGCACCGGTCCCGACTAGGGTCGGCCAACTTTACTTACCTTAATAACACCTCCCCTATACTCGATCTTCCCTCCGTAATGCTTATTACGCCCCCCAGATCCACGCTGGCGCCTTCTATCGTCCACAGAATTGTTGCATTTCCCCCATCCCCCAAATTGCCTTTTTTTTTCTTTCGTTTCCTCCACGCGGACTCTAAAACTTCCTTCATTGCCCGTTGTTGAATTCCGGCAACTAAAGAGGTCCCCCCCTGAACCGCTCCATCTCCACAATTCCTCCCCCCCGTGATCACCCGCACCACTCTTCCGTGGACACCACTCTTTTTTTCCATCGTCTCCCCACTCCTGTGGCCCTTTTTTTTTTGTCCCCTCTTCCTTCCATCTTGCTCCTCCATCGGCCACTGTCGCCAAAATTTCTTTCGTCCCCCTTTGGCTTTTTATTTTGAAGGGGGCATCCGCCCAGCTGCAAACCCCTTGTCCCCCCCAAAAAACGGCCGCCCGCGAACGCCTAAGCGAAGGTTCCACACCTCGGCTAGTCTGCAGGCGCCTTCCCCAATGGCCCTTTTTTAAGTTGCGTTTTCCGCGGAGTCTCTTTTCTTTAAGCCTCTTGTCCACCTTACAAGTTTTTATTTCTTTTCGCGTTCATTCCTCCTTCCAGCATCCCTTTCCCCATGTTCACTCCGGAGAGGATGGCACGCCTATGAAATTAGGGTTAACCTCGCTCTTTTCCGAATCCCGCGGCTGAAAACTTTTACGATCCCCTCCCCTTTCCCATCTTTCTTCTTTTTGGGTACTGCGCGCCCTTTTCTTCCAACAGTTTTTTCGGTCCCTGATCTCCCCCCGGCTCAATCGATTTTTTTTCCGTTCCCCCTTGCTTCCCTGAAAAATTGTTTTTGAAGCCCGTCGAATTCAAGTGTTTCTCGCGACGAATTTTTTCTCCTTTTTACGAAAGCCGTTACCGATTTCTCCCCCCCCTAAAGCCCGCCCTCAGGCCCCACTGCGTCTTCCCAACCTTCTCTAGTTCCCGGCCCTCCTTCCATCGTTGCTAGTTTGGTTGTCAATTTTCCTTTTCTTCCCCCCAGACCCTGTTAGCGGTTTGCCCCTTCACTGCTGTCAATGGTAGCTCCCTTCTCCGGAACTTCCGCTTTCCCCCGGTAATCGTGTAGCCCTGAAACATATCTTTTCTATGCCCTCCCCTTTTCACGATCTTCCAGATCCGTTTCATCAGCTACCCTCGCGGAGCTTTTTTTTTTTTTTCCACCTGTCTGGTAGCTGACCTTCCCCTTCTAAGGCTTTGAACGACCGCCCCCCCTTATCTTTCCCTTATTGCGACACCTTCCTTCCTGAAGAAGAAACCCTCCCCATACAGGAGTCATAACCTCTTTACCCCCTTTTATAATATCGTTTGGAGATTACAGAGGCCTATGTGCGTTCCTTTCCCGTTTTCCTTTCTCTTATGGCTTCTTTGGCCCTCCCCTTGGGCGGCGTCAGCTTAGCTTTTTTTCGGGACCTGCCTTCCCCCTAAGTGTTTCCCCCAAAATCTCTTGATTTCCTATTGCCCTCCTTCTGATGGAAGATCTTTTCCTGTGTTGGGGGGGTTCCGCTTGGTAATTTTATCATACCCCCTTCCCCCCCACCACCCAGTGCTTACCCGGAGAACCCCGGCCGAGTTCCTCCCTCCCCTTTGAGTTCCCCCGGTGGCGCATTTCCCTTTCGAGCCGGAAATCCCCCATGGGACAACGCCCTTCTTTTTCTTGAGCCGGATGTTATAGTGTCGCACGGGTCCGCGTCCAAGGTTTCTCACTCCTTGCAGGTGGTGAGTTTTTTCCTTTCGTTCTGGTGACTTCCTTGCATAAAGTCCGCTTTTTTCAGTTGTCCCAGACCCTGCTGAGCACCCGACTTGAAGGAAGGACACTCTGCTCCTCGAAGAGTCCTTTTTTGATTTTTCGCACGACCCTCGCAACCACCGCTTCTTTTTTCGGTCCTTCCGTTCTGCCGCCCCGGTTACCCAGTGCGCGTTACCCTACTTGCCTTTAATGGATTTTTCATTTTTTCCTTTCAGCGCTTTAGAGAAGGGCCTCCCTTTCCCTCCCGAGGACCCCCATTGAGAGCGGTGCCTTCTCGATCACTTCGAATTTTTTCATTCCCCAGGCCTGATGTAATTAAAATACCGCCCCTCCCCCAATTTGACTTTTGCACCAGATGCGCCCTCTCCCTTCCTCCGATCCCACCTTTGAGAAATCAAGGAAGTCATTTTTTTTTGCGGATCCCCTTCTAGAGCCGATTTTTTCCTTTTTCGATATTACTTTGCCGGGCCGGGACCTTTTTTTAACTCCTTGTGTGGCCCTCCTCCTTTGCGAGGCAAAATGCCACCTTAAATAAATCCTTTCCCTTTTCTTCCCGCGCATCCTTGGCGAACAGATTGCCCTGCTTTTTCTCCATAGGCCCCTTTATACCTTTTTTTTTTAAAAAGACATGCCCACCATTCTTTTTTTTATCCCGTTTTCTTTGATGGGTGTGCCTGAGGTTTTCTTGTCTCTCCCTTTTGCGACCTTTTCTACTCTTTCAGTTCGCCGGTTCGGCTATTTTAATCATTTCCCTGAAAGGCCGTCGGCTTTTCGACCTCCGGTTTTAGAGGCCTTCCTTTGATGTGTTCCTCCACCCCTCCTGACGAATAAGTCCCCTCCGTTGACGGAATTTTTTCAGTCCCTTTTTTTTCTCATAGTTATTTCCCCAGCCTCTTTTTTTGGATTAACTTTCCTTCCGGTGTCCGAATTCTTCAACTGCAGCCTGGTGGTTTACCCCCATTTTTTTTTTGCTGCTTTAAAAACCTACCTCTCCAGTGCGTTTGGGAAATTTTTGAAGCTCTGGACTCGTGTAAAATACGCTTTCCTCCCCCCCAGCGGACCAGGTCCTTCTTTGCCGCCTGATGGTTGCCCTTGCCATTGCCGTCCGGGTCTCGCATTGGTTTTTTTCCCGCGCCCTGTATCCCACAAAGCAGGCGTCCTTAATACGGTCTAATGCCTCCTCTTCTCAACCCGCACCCTTTGTGCAGTAGTGAAGACTTCTAGCGTTTTTCCATTCCTTCGCGGTTGAATTTGCTTCTCTGATCTTGTTCCCCCCCATTGTGAAATTTTCCGTCTCTCAAGGAACTCACCCCCCCTCTAACCATTTGGCATTTTGTAGATGTCGACCGCAAATCCCCCCGTATTCTCTGACATTTTCCCTTTATGTCTCCATTGCGGCCCTCACTGGAAGTACAGGCTTTTTTATGGCGACTTTCCCCAATGTGGGTCGAGTCCCTTCCTTGATTGTCCGCAAATGAGTCCCCTTTTTCAGAACGTGCTACTGTTTTCTCCTTAAATGCAGTACCCATCCGAATTGATCCGATCCTTTTTTTTCGTCTCTTCCTTTGGGCCCACCCCTTTTTCAATCGATCTGGACTAATTATTTTGCCCGCCATGATTTCTCCCTCCTAGGATCCCCGCTTTAAAGGCGCAGGTTATCATTCTACCCTTTTTCCCTTTTCCTCTTTCCTTGTGGTCTATTTACTTCTCAATGAATTGACCTCTTAAGTAGAGAGTCCCCCCCCTCCCATGGAGAGATTCTGTCCTATTCCCACAGACCTTTTCCCCCTCTGGATGCATCCTTCCCCGAACTCCTTCATCCGCCCAATATGATGTCCTCTTTAGTATAACCTCTGCTGAGAGGTCAGTTACTGTTCCTAGTTGTTTTTTTTTCCATCATTCTCACTACCGCAAAAAACACTCCGTAAGGTAACCCCAACTCCACCCTCCCCCGGTATCCAGGTTCTTATTGAAGACTTTCCCCCTCCTCATTTTACCATTAACTTTCGTCTCCAGAAGACTCCCTCCGAGATAATATCGCTCCCTTCCTTTTCCCCCTCGTCCCTTTTTGAATTTTTCTTTCCAGGCCGTCCAATTCCGACTTTCCCACTCGTCCAACCTTCCCCACTCTTTCCCCGGACTTCCCCTTTCCCTCCAACTCTCAGCCACCCTGCACCGATTGCGTTCTGCCCGGTGCCTTAGTATCGTATGCCTCCCGATGATTTTTCGCCAGTAGCGGTCACCCCTGTTCGGCCACTGCCTCCCCTTGGCAACTCGCCCGATCTCCTTCGCATCTCCGTGACCCATCAGCTTTTCTCCGTCCCTCCATTACTCTATACCTCTTCCTCGGCTTGGCAACCCTGTAAAACCGCTCCCATTCATCGTCCCCCCGCAAAAAAATTTTCTTTTTTAAACCCAAGAGGATGCCCTTTCCCGATGAGGACCCTTTTCCCCAGTATTTTACAGGAATAACACCTCTCCTTTCGACCAAATACCCTGATTTTATTCCTACCCAATATACACTATTCTGTGCTTCGTAAACCTTTTTTTCCCATCTGTTTCCTCAGGACTTCCCCTTTTCCCCGATCCAAACTCCTTCAATGAAGTTTTGTATTATTCACAATACCTCCCCGCTCTGACATATACAACCCTCTTCTTCCCCAGCAGTGCCTCCCAACCCCAAATCACGTTTTTTCCCCCCCCCTTAGTCTATAGTCCTAAAAGCCATTCCTTTTCAGGCCCCCTTTTTTATCTTAGGATAGTACCCCCCTATCTCCTTCTTCAGCGCCAATAATGTTCTCTCGGAGCCCCTTTTCGTTGAATGTTTCATCTCTCAGTAATTGTGAAGGTGGTCCCCTTTGCGCCTTCCCCCACCCCAAAATTAGTTTTTCCCCCACCGGGAAGAAAGAGACCCCCCCTTTCCCGTTAACTACACTTTCTTTTTTAGGTCGGGGTCTCTAATAGGGAATTTCCCAGCCCACTTCCTTTTTCCCGTTCGCTGGACGTTCTACTTTGTCCCCCTTCTCATCATTGGGGTCCGTTGTTTCCCCTATGTTAATTACCTGTTCAATCTTCCTTATCCCCCCTTGGCCCGGGGTTAGTATGATGATATGTACCGCTCTTTCCCTTTCTGGCATCTCTATTTCCCCTGTACAATTATGATTCAGAGGCTCCCCCCTTCCACGATCTCCTCCAAACCTTCCTCCTTAAGTTTGTTTTCCTTCCGAAATTTTTATTCCAAGGTGACTTTTTCTTTTTTAGGACCCACCTTCCGGCCCCTTTTTGAGGCTTCTGTTCGTGAATCCCCAACTTCCTTGGCGCGCCCCCTTCGCTGTCTCTTACCTTCTTTGATCCCCTTCCAGAATTGACCGAGTTCCTTTGAACCGTCTCAGCAGATCAGCCCTCCCCTCCCACTGCTTTGTTTGATAAAACTTTTTTTCCACTGAGGTTTTAATTTTTCCCAGAGTGAAAATACTTGCCCTCCCAATCTCGTTCAGGTTTTCGAGGATAGTCACCAACCAACCCCACTTCCACTGCCAAAAGTTGCGTTTCCCTAAAATGTGTTCCCTTCTCGCCAAAAGAGCTCCTTCCCCAGTTTAAGCTTTGTTTTCCAGGTCCTCTTTTAGCCCTCTCAACCTGCCAGATCCTCCCGCCCCCCCCCTCAAAGATAGTTAATTCCCTTTTTTTATGCATCGCGTCCCTTTTTTTCAAAGGTATTTTTTTTCAAATGTTTTTTTCCCCTTTTCCCCCCTCATTTTTGAACCTTTCCCGCAATTATCCTTTAAGGATGACTCCCAATCGTCCGTCCGAAGTCACTCTCTCACTTCTCCTCCTTAGTCACCGACCCTCCTCCTTCCCTAAGTTGTTGTTGTGCGTCCTCTTCTCCTTTTAGGACTAATGTTATATTTAATCTCTCGAAGTCATAATAAGTTGGCCCTGGATACTTTTTTCCCCCTTCGCACTGTTTTTTTTCCTTTTTGCGGGTCCCGCTTCACAATCCCTGCTGTGGAACCCCCCCTCGTGGATTCCAGAGTATGGCCAACGACTCAGTTAACTTTTTTGCTGGTCCTTCTCTGGACCCCTTCCTCACCCCGATTCAGACCCCCCACCCAGGTCTGCCTCGCTGACACTTTATCGCCCTCCCCCTTCTTCGGTGGGACGAAACTCTGAGGTGTCTCAGACCCCCGGAACCCTACCCGTCTGATGACTCAGTCGGCCTTCCGTATGGCCAGCTTCTTTCTTGTTCACCGCGATCCTTTGAACTCAGCTCTTTTTTCGGCGGCTCTTTGCGGAGCCTTTTCCTTGGCAATCGGAACGCGGTTTTTCTTTCCAGCATGACAACGATTCCTTTCTTTTCTTTTTCCCATTGAAGGCTTCATCCGGAAGGCCTTCCCCTCTTTTGCCCCTCCCCTCCGCCCCCCGATTTTCGCCCCGGAGGTTTCCTTCAGTGTCTCCCAACGTGGTTTGCTCCAAAGGCCTCGCCGTCCACACTCACCCCTTCGTTTATCGCAGTCCCTTACTCGATCTTTTTCCTTTAGGCTGGCGAATCATTCTCCCGTAAATAGTTATGACCACACCCAATTCCCAAGGGCCGAGCCGCCCTTTTTTTCATTGTTCATTCCGGCATTCTGAATGACCTTCCCATACCTTTTCCCCTTCTTTGACCCAAGTATCGCCTTTGGCAAACAGACTTTTTTAGCCTACGGCTGACATTTTCAGAAAAGCCCCTTTCATCCCTGTGAGTTCTTTTTTTGAACGCTAAGAGAGTGCCCCTGTCTTCCGTTAGAGAGGAGTCCTGTTTTCCCCCTCATTTTGTGGGACCTCCTTCCTTTGTGCAACATGCCCCCTTTTTCCTAAGTTTTTCTTTGACGGGCACCCCCCTCGGAGACCTGGGAACTATCTGCCGGATTTATTCTCCCTTGCGTCCCTGAGTACCAAAGTTGCCCCCCTTCTTTTTTCAAGATTAGACGATTCCTTGTTTGTCCACTCCTTGGTTTCTTTTTTTTTTTAGCATTCTGCTGAAGAATTTTGGGGAGTCCCCCTCCTTTTTTTGGATTTTCCTCCTTCCGGCACGGACCCTTCGTGCATTGGGAGAGCTCCTTTTTTTCCGGCGGCAGGGCCCCTTGATTGTGAGGAGCCCCCCGTCAGGTGACTGAAGACCTTCAGCGTTTGCTATTTGTGAAACTACATACTTCCTCCCTTGATCTTGATCGCTCCTCGGGGTACCTACTGGACGGGTCTCCTAGGTCTTTCCCAAGTTTCCCCTTTTTTTTTTGTGGTTTACCCGTGTTTAATGTCGGTCCTACCAAGATTACTGTGTGTCACTTTGGGAACCCCTTTTTAATCCCTTTGACCGATATTCCTCCTTTTTTTTGGACACGCTACCCTCAAACTTCTGAGGAGCCGGTTGAACTTTATCATTCACCTTCCGGAGTGGCCCCCCCCTACATGACCGATCCTTTTCTTTCCCCTTGACCCCAAAAAAGCGTTCTTCGGAAGGCAGCGTTGCGAATACGGCTCTGCCCCATTTTTCCCATTTTCGGAAGGAACCACACACCCACAAGTATTTCGCGCGTTACCAGTTAATCGAGGTTTAGAATTTGGCTCGTTTTTTACTGCTTTCCTTTTTCCAGTGGTTTTCCCCTCTCCTTCTTGAAAAAAGGACAACTCCACTTTTTCCCTGATTGCTATCTTCCCTTCTCGACAGCGCGTTTTAATGCCCGAGTCCTTATCGAAATGCGATTACCTACTGTTCATAGCTGTTGGCTGTCCGTCCGCAGTGGGGTCTCTTCGGCTTCTGTCAAGACGCCCCCCTTTACAGCTATGAACGATTCCCCCTCGAGTGGGTCGCCACTCCCTCCGAGTACCCTTCCCCTTCCTTTTTGAGCGCTTTACTTCGCTTATTCCATGCCCAACGGGACTTTTCCGATATTTCTCTATTCAGCTGACGACCGTCTTGTTTCTTCGCGGATTTTTCGGCGAGACTTGAACGTATATCTCCCTCCTTCCTCTACCTGTTTTTTGAGATATTCCGTCTCCCCCCTGCTTCCTTTCCTCTCCCCTTTTTCTCTATCACATCCCCTTAGAAGGCGCTGTCTTTATCTTCCCACGCACCCGTTTTCCCGTGAATCCGACTACCATCCTTCACAATTTCTTGTCATGCTTGTCGTATCCAATCTCTTATTTCTGCCCTTTTTTGTTTTTGTGCTTTACACTAGCCACCAGACCCTCCCCCATCGGTAATCCCCCCCCCAAATACACCTGGTGTATCCGGTCTCGGAAGTCCACTTTCTACCCGGAAATTTAGCTCAGGAGACTTTCCGTATCCATTCTCTCTCTGAAGACATTGATACGTTTCTCTTTTACTTTGTCCCCCACGTACCCCCATTAAAGACAGCCCCTTTTGAGCTGCAAAATCCTAGAACTGTATCGCTCTCCTCCCCCCCTTATCCCGATTCGACCCTCTGGCGTTGTTTAATGAGAAGTTTGGACGTCTCTGTCTATCAGTTCCTTCCCTTGTTCCGTCAGATTTTAAACTTCCGTTTCCTTAAGACAATCCCTTTTCCACATTAAGATACCTAACTATTAAGTTGACCCTTTTTCTCTTTGAGATTTTTTCCCCCCTTTTTCCAATTTTCTTTCCCAGGGAGTTACCCCCTCCCCCCCCACCTTCCCAGATGTAGTACAATCAAAACCCCTTTCAACCACCATTTTTCATTCCCTCCTTCCTTCTGTGCCCCCCCTCCCCTTGAAACCCCCTCCCCCTTCTTTTTCTTTATCAGCACCTCTTTATGAGCTTTCCCAACTTATGCCCCCCCCTCTGCCTTAGCTTGATTTCCCCCCTCTTTTCTTTGATTCCACCAATCACGTTCCCCAGCGGAAAAGGCTTCCCTCCCCCCCTCGGACCCGTGCCTGGGATAGGAAACCCATCCTGCCAGTTCCTCCCGAGACCATCCTCCCCTCCTTCAGCCTTCTTCCCTTCCTACCCACCCATGCTTTTCCCCCTTAATTTCTACCGGCATATCCCCCTGAAATCGTTTCCTTCCTTTTTTCTCCTATTATTCAAATATGCCGAAAATACGGAAGATCGTTCTTACTTTTTCCCCCTATTTTTTTTCCCCCTTCTGTCTTTCCCTTTTCCCTTCCCCCTTCCGCAAGTTCCCCCCCACTTTGACCCCACGGCAGCATGCCGTCCCCCCCTAAGCGCCCTTCCCCCGACTCTTCTTCAGCTCGAATTAACCTTCCTTCCCCTTTTTTCTGTTATCCCTTGCTGTTTTCAGTAGCCCCCCCTTCGCGATCTTGGTGTCCACCCATTCCCCTTTCTTCCGAGTACCGGGTACATAGAATTTTCCTTGACTTCAACAATTGAGGTAGTTTCTTATGAAAGATCTTCACTTTTTGTCCCTAGATCTTCCCCCCCCTTCGCATTTTCTGAGACCAAGCTTCCCACTTACGTCCTTTTATTCCCCCACTTCACTGAGCCAGTTTCTATTGTTTTTCCGCCTTTTTCTTAACAGTTTTTCTGCTGCGTGCCTTAAACTCCTCTTTTGGCGGGTTTAGTGTTCAAAATAGGTGCGCGTCCCCTCCTCCCAGTCCCCCCCCCCCCCCCCCCCCCTGTCCTCTTTTCACTATTTCCCCGTCACTCCCTTTACCCGGCTTTAGGATTGCATAATTTTTTCTTCCCTGCCCCGCCCTACCACCTCACCCATATAGTAGTACCCATACCCTTAACCGGTCCCCGCGTGACCCTTTGTAAACCTTGTTGCGTTTGTTCAAAGAGCATTCGTCCTTCCTTCCCCTGAATCTCCCCCCCGGTTTCGCCTCACTGATGTTTTTTTCCTAGGCTGAGCTCTCCCCGGATTAATTCCTCCCTTGTTGTCCTTTTTCCTTTTTTCTCCTATATCCCATATTCCCCGGATCCTTCCCTCAACCCTTTCTTACTCTTTCACCCCCCCGCTTTTTTTTCCTACGAGACCCCTCAGGGAGATGGGTTTTTCCCGTTCTTTCCCTGGAGTCCCTCCCCAAGTCGCCCTTTTTTTTCGCCCCCTAGACCAAAAGTACTTTTGCCTGAATCTCCCGAGAAGACTAAACGACTTCAATATTGCCCGGAGTCTCCCTCTTTTCCTCTATTTAATAATACTCCGTTTTCTGTGAGAGAGAGCCATTTTGATTCCCATGGTAGCTTGAATCGTTCTCCTTTCCCTTGTCTGAATTCACGTGGAAATTTTCTTGGTCTTCCTTTTAATCCTTCGGCTTTCGGGCTCATTCCCCCACCAAGACGGGGTTTCACCCCCAGATTGGGCGCTCCTCAGCCGGATCTGGAAAGATTCGTTTTCATATTTGTTTGAGGCCTTCCGAGGCTATTTTCTTGTATAACGATTAACTTTACCCCCCCCAGGCTGGCCTTTTTCCCTTCCCGCGTGGATCCCTTTCCCTTTTTTCCCGCACCTCCACGGGTATTCCTGTTTTTCCATAGATCCTTCCCCCTCCCCTTTGGAACAAAACCCCCCCCTTTCTTTAGAGTCCTTTGAAAGAGCCGGGCCACCCTCCCCTGGATTACCCCCTCTCGGTGGCTTTTGATATGGATGGTCTATTTCTAACCCCCTTTCTGGGACTCGATTCCAGATCGTATCCTCGCCCCCTCGTGAAGGAGGCCCCTTCTTTCAGCGCACAGGATCTTTCCCGACACAGCAGACCACTCTCCTCTATTAAGGAGGTTACTTCATCTTGCAGCCAAAACGTTTGGAAGAACCGTGCCCCCCAAGCTACCTTCCGGGCCTTCACCCCTTTTTTGAATCTCCGTGACAGCTCCTGGCGCAGAGCGGACATGGTACACTTAGGAGTTTGACCCCCCTCTCGTCTGTTTTCCCCTTCCCCGCTCCGGATAATTGTTCATTCCCTTCAGGTTCCTCTTGACCTAACCTACCCTATCTCCTCAAAAATTTTGATTTGCGCCCCCCCCAGGCTTTCGCCTTGCGAAACCTCCTTCTTGCGGCGTTCCCGTAAAAGCCCTTTTTTTTTTTTCCCTTTTCCCTGTGATAAGAAATTCGCGAGATCCCCCCCTTGTCCCCTTTGCCCCCGCTTCAGGGCACCCCCCTCTCTTCGGAAGTTTCCCCCTCCTTTTTGCAATAGAGAAGTAGTTTCACAAAATCCCCCCTCCGAAGGGACACAACGAGAATCACTTTTGCCCCTCCCTCTCTTCAGTCATTTTTTCTTCTCCCATATGACGATACTACGTGCCCCCAAAGAATCCCATTCGATTGTTATATTCCTCTCGAGATGCGGTTGTCCCTGAGCGTTTTTTAGCTACTTGAAGAGTCTGCTCGTCGCGTTCAGCGCTTTCTTCCCTCTAAACGGGTTCTTTCAGGAGCTCCTGCTAGAAGACGGTTTTTCTCGGCATTCCATTCTTTTCTTCTCCACCAGTTTTTCCCACCCTCAGCAAGCTTCTTTTCCTTTTTTGTCCAAGAGTTCAACTCTAAGGATTTCTCGACGTCACCTCGATTTTTGATTTCAGTTACTGGCTTTGGAAGAAGCATGGTCCTTGTCCAAGATTTTGGTTACCCCCCCTTTGTGTATTGGAATCACATCTCACACTTTTATTTTTTTGGGATTCCATTTTTTACCCCTGCCGTTTGACCCTTAGTCTGACAACTCTTTGTTTCCGGGCGAACCCCCCCTCGCCCTGTTCAGATATGCGGTTCCGGAAATCGGATAGTTTCCCTTGAGGCAGGTTCGACGGCCCCCCCACTTTTTCCCCACACTGATTCCCCAAAACTTTGACCTTCTGCCAATAATCATACTGAAGTCATAAGTCCTCGAACTCCCTTATTATGCGGGACCTCCATGTTTTCTCAGTGCACATTTCTTTTCTCGGTGGAATTTTGTCCGCTGGGTCGTTGCATGTCCCTGACAGTTTTTCCTCCATTCAGACAACGTCAAATGCCTTGCCCTTCGTTACACGAGATTTCTCTGCGACCCCTTTCGGAGATTACCTTAGGGCTGAGAGACATTCCTCTACTACTTCTCATAGATGGGGCTTTTTAGAGAGCTTCTGCCTCGTACCCTCTTGCTTTCCCATCCGACCCCTCGGCACCGCCCTGACGTCCCCTCCGAGTTTGAAGCACCCCAAGAATACCGTCTCTCCTTTTGGAGCCTGATTCCCCTTAAGCGTTTCTCGGACCAAACGGTCTCCTCATGCTTCACCCTCTTTAGAGACATTATTTTGGATCTCGATAAGGTTTAACGGAATTCCTTTGAAAGATATCATGACTCTTTCCCCCTAAGGGGGGTCTTGCTCTTTTTCCAAGCTTAATCAACGATTTAACGTAGTCTTCCCCAAGTCCGTTGCGCAAGCTATCTTTTTTCTGATTCACCCCCCCCGCTCCCTTTCCGTTTCTTTTTTCCAGTCCGCGCGACCCTTTCAAGAACCCCCCCCCATTAGAGATTTTCCGCTCCACCAGGTGCTTTCCCCTTGGAAGAGGGGTCGTTTTTGGCCCCCAGCGCCCCCTAACTTCTGAACAAAACCCCTTCCTTTTATGAAAACCCAACCAGCCGGTATTAAACGTCCGTTTTCAAGGCCTTTTCCCCGCTTATCACCCCCCAGAAAACATTTAAGACCACCTCCGAGAGTCAGCTTTTTGACCACATCTGCCCCCCTCAAGGGCATTGCATTTTTGAGCGTCCTTTTAATTTCATCCTTCGAAAATCCAAGTCATCCCCCGAGACATCCCCAAAAGAGAAATGTTTTCCCTGGAAAAGCGCTAATACCGTATTAACTCCGACTTCAACGCTTTTAGGATTCATTTCTACTGAGGGCGGCGTTCGGCTGAGGCCTTCCCTATCAGTGTTTTTTTGTAGTTCCCAGTTCGCTGTTCAAACATTTCTTACGCCTCCCTTGAAGATATCTTCCCCCCCCCCTCTGGTCACTCCGCTGTTTTTACGTCGCCCCCCATAGGGACACCCTCTTTGCAAGCGCGTCCCACCCTTCCAACCCTTCCCCGTTCTCTTTTTCCATACGCACAAACCCTTTGTCCCAAAACCCCCCTTCTCCTTGGAACCCGCTCTTCGGATGAACCTTCCCTTTTTAAATGACCCCCCGCACTCTTTCCTGCCCCTATTCCAGAAAGAAGGACCTGATTTTCTGCTTTAAACCCATTCAGCTTTTTTTCCCGCTTTCTCTTAGCGCTGATATCTTCACCTCTTGCTACCACCCCTCAATTGACCAACTGTACTCATTTTTTAGTATCCCCCCAACTGTTAAGCCCTGGTCCTTTTCCTTTATTTGAAACCCGGCAGACCGTTTAAATTTAAGCACGCTTCTAAAAAGAAAAAAGAATTTTTTTTCCCTGTAGAATATTATCCCCTACCCCTTCAGAGGATATTCTTTACAGTCGGATAGTTTCACCACTTATGCCCTCATCCCCCCGGCCCACTATGTTCCTGCCCCCTTTTCTTAGAATTGTTGTTGCTTTCTTGAAGGTTTCCCCCCTTAAGATGTCCCCCCCCCTGTTTCCCCACACTTTTTCCGCTCCGTGTACTCTTCTGCCAAGCTCGTCTTCAGCTTTTTACCCCCCCTCCCTGTATAACGTTGCGATGGTCCCTTTCACGATCCTTCTTTTCGCAGGAGTCCTGTTTCCACCCAGTCATTAGTAATCATCTCGATTCATTCCTTGAGCCCCTTGACCATTCCCCTTCCAGCCCGGTCTCGGTCTGCCGACTCTTTTTCTTTTTTAACACGATTCAGGCGGTACGCCTTCTTTCTCCAGTCCCTTTTTAAAAATCACTCCCACATGTCCTTTGCGGAACGGACTGATTGGTGTACGCTCTCACTTCCCCCCCCAGGTTTGCGTTCGCTGACGGTCCCCCGCGGCTCAATTAGATGTTTTTTGCGGATGAGAAACTCCTGGGAGAGATCCTTCTCCCGTTTCTCCCCTCATCTTTTCTCTTAGCATATTGATCCCTCTTAATGAAGAAGTTCCTGAAAGTCCGTATAAGAAATCCCCGTTTCCACAACTGCTCTTCGATCCCTCCCCTAGGTTTCACGCCTCCGCTTTTTCGCATTTTCTTTCCGAATATTTTTTTTTTCCAGCGTTTTTTTTCCCCCCCAGGTCCGAACTTACACTCCCCAGTACATTTTTTTTCCCCCCTTCCCTGCATTTTCCCGTCCCCATTTTTTTTTTCTGACGAAAATAAGCTTTTTATGTGTAGCAGCCCAAGATTCGGCATGCCTTGCCACCCCTCTGAACGATTTACATATAAGTCTGACCCCTTTTAGTCCCCCCCCCTTCTAGTGTTGTTCACCCCCCAGAAGGAGTTACCGGCCCGTACCGTCCCAACTTTTTCGCGCCTCAGACGCCACCCCAGTATCCTTTCCCCCCGATGCCCCAATATCTTCCTAAGATTCATATACGCACTTCTCCGATGTAAGCTTCTCTTCCTTCCTCGTTTTTTTCTTTTCTTGAGATTCCCTAATTTTGCTGTAATTCATCTTTATTATGCAGACGATGCTGGCCTATACTTTGGGGTTTCCTTTCTCAGCTGGCAGATCCGTTTGCGGGAACTCCTTCCTCCCTTCCCCCCTGTTGCCCCTCCCCGATTTAGCAGATGCATTTCCTTTTTTGAGCTGGAAAGGCTCCCGTAGGTTTTGCGTGTCCTGGCCCTAGAGTTAATATTTCTCGGCCCCTTCCCAGCCACCCCCGGGAATTTTTCTTCTTAGGCGCGCTACTTTCCCCGAGGGGCCTCAAGTTGGGGCCGGGTCAGTTTTTCCTTGGAACCCCTCCGGCCCCCCCAAGAACCCTTCGTCCGCCTTTGGAACCGCTTGTGCCCGGGCCTCTATTTGTAGATATTCTTTTGCAGGGCCCCCCTCCTGCTACGGAGTCCCTGAAACTCCTTAGGAAGACCCGGACCAATCATTCTCTCCTTACCCCCAGCCCTTGTTTTGAGCGGACCCGGAAGGTCCTTAAAAGGTAGTTTCGCCCTCACGCCGCCCAAAATCGATTCCCGGAGGTTTCCCACGCTTTTTCCATAACCCGCCCCCCCTTTGACGTCCACCCGTGCGCGTTCCCCAGACCCTTCCGGGACTCGCCCTGCAATTTTTTTTCCTGGCTCTACTCCCTTCTTCAGCTCTTTCTCCTCCTGGCCTCAATAGCTCGGAAAACACAATTTCTGCTGGCAGATACGCTACCGTCCTTCTGCAGCTTTCCCGATTGAAACATCGCTCGTCTACCCCCCCCTTTTCTTTGTGTGCCCGGATCCTGCGCCCCCCCAGACGTAGCCTTCTACAAACTTTTTTTATTTAAAAGACCTCAAGGCCTTTTTTTTAATTTTTTCCCCCTGAAAGCCTGACTGCCCCCCCCTCTTCTCCTGGGAGAGCGGAGTTTGTTTCTCAAGTGTTTTGAAATAGCCCTCACGAGGTCCCCCGTTCTCACGGCCCTTACTCTAGGTTGGAAAACATTCGAGCCTTCAAGGTCCCCCCCTACGATCTTTTTTTTAGCTCTTTTCCCGCAATAAGTCGTTAAACAGAATGCCCGATTTTGGATTGGTTAACACGATTCGACGTCTCCTGGGTCAACTCTGTTTGTTGCTTATATCCAGGATTTTGATTCAGAATTTTTCTGCCTCTTTCGCCGTCTTGCTTTTTTAATAATTCCCCCCCCGGGCACGGACGGTTTCCATTCGCCCCCGCCCTTTGAGTTCAGTTCCCCCCACTTTTCTTGTCTTTTCTTTTACCTTCGGTACGAATACGTCCCCTTCCGCGAACTTTTTTTTTTGTGAAAGTCCGTCTCTCAGGTTTATCTCAGTCCTCGTTTTTTTTCTTACGTTCCTTGATGAAGCCGCAGGCTTCCCAGCCGCGCTGTTTGGTCCCTTTTTTGTTTGGTCTTACGTCCCTCCTTCAATAGTTCCGGTTTTTACTTTTTTTTTCACCTTCCTTTGGCCTCGACCAGATTATGCGCCGTTCTTCAAAGGGACTCTCCCTCACTCCTTGCCGGCCGGGCTAGTTTTTTCATTCTGCTGGAGCAAATTTGTACCTCTCCCGTAAGTCCCCCCCCAACCGCATGGAGGTTTTTCTGCTTTCTAGCCGCCTCCCTGCTATGTTTTAAAGCAGCGTGGCAGCCTGGAGCGCCTCTTTAAACCCTTGTGGATTTTCTAATCGCTGGGCTGGAATGGTTCATTTCCGTTCTCCTCCTTCAAATTCCCTAACGACACACATTGCCCTTCATGCGGGACCGTTCTAGCGTCTTACTCCCAGTAGCTACCCTTTTCCATGATTGATCCCAGTTTCTTCATATCTTGACTCTCGTTTGCTTTCAGACGCTCCTTGGGAGAGTTTTGCCCCTCTCTAAACACGCCACCCCCCCTCCCCGAAATGTCCAACCGGTCACCCTCGTTTGCGCCTTAAGCCCTTCCAGCTCGAATTTTTTATCTTGATTTCGCGTCTCCCATCGGAAAACGGTCTCGGGGCCATAGACGCACTCCTCTCTCCCTGGATTTGTGTTTGCGGATCCGTCTTTTCCTGGAAGTCAGTGGAGCAGT
>Ga0179593_1514053_pt1 | contig 16622 bp, 12 predicted proteins | sample CZODoug2_1_08_16_FD_185931 | JGI IMG/M metagenome (GOLD analysis project Ga0179593, IMG submission 185931) | Vadose zone soil fungal communities from Angelo Coast Range Reserve, California, USA - CZODoug2_1_08_16fungal (PacBio error correction) | ecosystem: Environmental > Terrestrial > Soil >... | reverse complement strand
TGGCTTTTTTCGCTTTCCCCGAGCAGAGCCGGGTTCTCAAGGACTCTGATGTTAGAGATGTACCGCCAAGCCACCGCGGGGTACGCCCCCTTCCGTGCGATTTTCCGGCGGTGGCCCCTTTTTGTGGATCTGAACCACCGGCCCTGAGAAACACTAGGCGGCCTTTCCTTTTTTTTTCAGACGACCCCTGTGGAACCGCTAAGCTTTTTGCCGAGGGAGCATTCACGGTTCCTGCTTTGAAGGTCGTGTCGACAGCACCCGGCGGTTTGATGTTGATTAGAGGTTTTCACTCATCACAGCTTGACAATTGCCGTCTAGACCACCTCCTCCTTTCACGTGCCTTCGACCTTCCTCTCTCACCAATTTGTGCTTTCTGCAGGTCGATTTTGGTCGCATGAGAAACATCCCCTGAATTTCCTGAAGATTCCGCGTTTCACAGACGAATCATCAATCGGGCCACAAACTGGTTGTTCTTTCCTCCACGTCTTCCTTTTTCAATATGGACGTTCGCGTTGGTACGACAGGGGTGTGACGTGCTTCAGAGAGCGTGAAAGCCCCGACTCCGATAAGACCTGTGTTCCGATCCCCATTGACGAGCATGCCCGTGTGCCCCCCGTGGAGATTAGATTGAGGTTCCATACTCCACCCCTCATGGAACTCTGATTAAATTCCGAATCCCAACATCATATGATATACTTGACCCGACTCCGTTTTTGTTGAGGAGTATGTTTCTAAGTTTTTTCTGAATTCGGCCTTGAACGGGTTTACCCCCCCATCACTAATTCGCACTTCGATTTAGTCATCTGCTGGTATTTATTCATAACCATTCAGGTGACTGTTTCTGCCTGTAATGTCATTATTACGGAAGCCAGTGAAAAGCTTAAACTTTTCCGCATCCATAAACCGACACTAAAATCATGACCCGGGCGTTACTGCACTCCGAACCTGTTTGTGTGCCAGTTCTGTTCCAGATCCTGTCTGGCGGCTCTGAAAGGTCATGAATTTCCTCATGTTTCAAGCCGAAGGTTGTCTACCCCCTGACCTTTTTTCTCACTCTTCCCCCCCGAATCAATTCCAGACGCCCCGTTCAGTTTTGCTCTCACCGCTTAGCGGTCGGTCTTTTTCTTTACCCCCCCTCTTTGAATCAACCGACCCGACGTTGTATTTACCTCCAGTAAAACAAGCAGAAGAAATAGGATCCACGCTTCAGTATCGCGTTTCCACATTTTTTTTCGGTATTCCAACCAAGAAGAGCGTTTTTTGATTCTCCCTTTGTTTACACTTTTACCGGCAATTTTTTCAGGACCGCCGGATTTTCTCGCGTGCTTACACTTTTAGGTTTTCTTTTACTTCCTCACCAACTTGTCCTCAACATCTCCCGGCGCTGCCTGTAAAATCATTTTCCCATTCTTCTACTGGACCTAAAGACCGGAAAAAAGTCCACAGCGTTCATCGCCCGCGTGAGGATGTCGTTGCTTTCTCTTTAATTTTAACATTCCTGAGCGCGGTTTGATAAGCGCGTTTGTCACTATTTAGTTCCCTTGGTGTTTAGATACCCCTTTCTACGTTAGCATCCACGCCCCCTGTGGCAGCTATCTTGGCGGGGCACTTGATTCCGCTGATACTTTTTTTAACCCCATTCCCATCCGCGGCTCTTCTCGCATGCGTTCGCGCTATGACAACAAATTCTGAAGCTTGTACGAAACTGGTCAGTCTCCAGCTGAACCCCTCCAAGTTACCATCGTGGCTTACCGTCGACTCCCGCTTTAATAGCAGCCGACTTCCCGCCTCGCCGCCCAAGATAGGTTTACCGATTAAGTTTCCTTCTTTGATTCTCCTCTCTGATTCCCTCGTTGCTCTCATGCCTATCAGCAACAGTGTTTCAACTGAATCATCAAAACCCCCATCCCAAAGTTTCCCTCTGGTTTGCGAGTGGATCTGTTATGCTTCGTGGCTTTACTTCTCCCGCCGATACCCAGCCGCCTCCCCAATAAGCTTTGTTGTTTCCCCCTCCGAAACCGTAGTCGATAGGTTGGCCTGCTCGTCGACTGCTTTGTAAACCCTGGTATGCCAGCCCGTCGAAAACCCCTTTGAGAAACTTTCTCGTGATGCCCCTTCAACACCCCTTTTTCTTGAGTACTCCGACGCTGACTTGCAGCAGACGAATCCGTCTCGAGGAGAAAAACGTGCCTTCCCCCCACCATCAAACTTCCGTTGGTCAATTACCCTCGTCCCATGACCAGTCGATGTGAGGTACTGTGACCCTTTCCCTCGTATTCCTGTCACCCCTCTTTTTTCAAGGCTACTTGACCCCCTTTGAGGCGTGCACGTTGTGGGACTTAGTTACCGTGCTATGACATCACGGACATTCTCGCATCCCTGAAGCTGCCCTATCTTCGTCCCCCACCCCTAAAAGCGAGGTCAACTAGTACAAGACTTGCCACATCCCCTCCTTTTTTGTTAATACCTACGTTCGCCTAGCTTAAATATGTGGACCCCTCCAATTTCCTTTCCTACGGTTTCGTAGATTCGCGCGTTTGTCCGTGCAAGAGACTTATACGCTCAATTCCCCCCGACTATGCCCCCATCTTCCACATCTCCGCATCACGTTTAACCGACAGTGTCTCCACCTCCTCTTTTTTTGTTGCATCTTCAAAAAAGGGAGTTTGCTTCTTTCTCTTTGTCTTTTCTATTCAAATTCTGTATTAGAATAGCGGCGCACTCTCATCGCGTTCACGTCAAGCTGGAGACGTCTTCAACACGTTCGGGGAAATAATCACTTCCTTCTCCCCTTAGCTTTCCACAACCACATCTTCGTTTCTTTGACTTGTATTGTTCCACTCCCTTGAGGCGTCCAGTACTACTTAGCCCGAGATGCCTTTAGTTCATCTATGGACTCCCCCCCCCAAGTGGCACGTTCCGACGTTTTCCACACGATTCGCGTTTTGAGACGGATCGACGCGTTGCACAGGTAACGCAACTCTGAGTGGCCAGCTTCTTTCAACTGGTGAAAGTGCTCGCCGCTGTCTGTTGCGGATACGGAGGTACTCCCATACGCACAGGATATTTTCTTCCCGGATTCCCTTTTTTTCTTCGGCTTTTTACGACCCTTTGGTTTGAAGTTCATAAATTCCTGCCCTCGTTTGTTTGTTGAACTCCCTTGTTTACACTTCCTCTAAGCGGACACCTTCCTCGCCTTTTCGTGGTCCAAAAAAGATTTCGGAGGTTATTCGTACCTTGGTTTTACTCTCGCCGTCGAGGCTCCCACCGCCACGTTCGGGCGGCAGTTGTGCTCTTGGTTTGGAGGCTGATCGCTGCGCCATTGCTCGGGGGATTTCAGACACCGCTTCCCCACATCAAGAATATAATCCCCCCATTCCCATCAGCACCACATGGACTTCTTTTCATACCTCCCCCCCCCCGCGCCGTGTTTTTGATTACGTCCCAGCTGATCCCCCGTTGGACCCTACACTCTATCGATGGAATCCTTTCTTTTTGATTCCTGCTCGTTGTACTACGATTTTGTTCACTACGGGCGGACTCCGGACCTCCCTTAAGCGCTGATGATCCTATTGTACCCTCCCCGGGGAACCGGCGTTGAGTTATCAATCGAGACAAGCATTCGCCCACACTTTCCCCGGTGTGAGGCGCGCATTACGGAGTCCATGAGCGACCTACAAATCCCCCTCTCGGGCACGGCCCGTCGCCCGCGCTCTATTGCTGTCAGGGTTTCCAGAAACTCCCCTTCCTCCCCTTAGATCTTTGCGAGCCGCGGTTCCAGGTCGCCTAAATTGACAATACGTTCATGTCCTTTTGCTGTCTTTTTTTCAGCGAGCCTGGAGTAGGACGTTTTGTGATCCTCAATTGTCGTAGTGTTTCCCCACTCAACTTGAATTGCATGTACGCCACCCTTCTGTCCTCCTAAGGAGTTTCAGTTTCTTGTCAGGGGACCCCAGGAGATTTTTTCCCCCCACCAACTTTCCTGCCTTTTTTTGTGCTTTTTTTTTCCAGCCCCGCTTTGAACCTCGACGCACTGGTTCTGACTGCGGTCAGCTTTTTTTTCTTCAATGCCTGTTTACTGGCCGCACCTTTCGTACTACTATAAAAATTTACCGTTTTATTTTTTCTCGTTCCAGACAGCTACCCGACGACTTGTTTGGTGATGCCCCCCACTTCAAGCACCCGGTACTTTTGGACCCTTTCTCTCTAAACTGTGCTGCTCCCCTTTAGACCTATCCCACTTCGGGCACAAGCAAGGATGATATTACTTTGAAGAGCCTCCCAGTAGGACGATCTCCTAGGGCGACCCACTGGAGCTTTTTCAACTTCCCCCGGCATCCTCCTAACTATTACGTTCGGGCGGCTGACTGCACTGCCGATGAAGCTTCTCCGGACCGCGGGTCGGGGAGCTTTAGTAGAATGTTAATACCCCTCTCACGAGCAGATGCAGTTCATACAGCAAGCCGCGGGCGGATTTCTCATTTTTTAGAAACCCTTGACCTTTTCCCCCTAATGATCGACTTCCCCTAATCTCTCTTTCCCCTCCGTTGTTTTTTTTTTTTTAGAATTAGGGATCGGCTTTTTAATTGGATCCTCGGTTAATAAGAAAATCATCCATTTTTCTGCTGTGTACCACTTTTTCTCTTGCTGTACCTCCCCCGCGCTAGCCTGAATTTCCCTAATGCGGAGACCTTTCTCAGCCACTGTTTCCAACGAAAAGTCAAAATTGCTGAATTTTGATTTGAACGGATTAAATACCCGTTGGTTAGAAGTCTTTTACTGTATAGTTTTCTGGAGATTATAGCTGATTTGATTTTAAGTATACTGGATTTCCGACGAAGTTCTCTCCCCAGTTATTCAGATAGACCTTTTCCTCCCACATGAGTATAAATCCTCCCGCTTTCAAATTAGGATCACCCCGACTAGGAGTAGTTCACTTCTACTTCGTGTAAAAGTTCATCAACCCTGCACCGAAGTTTTCTATTTCCCGCGCACCCCAGTACACTCCCTTGGAATACATAGAATCAGACCCTGCTCTTCCCTCGTTGGCAAAGCTTGCCTGTCTTCCACCAAATTCGCAGACCTAGTTTTCGCCCTCTTTTTTCCACATTTTCATTCCCTCAATCCGGGGCCGGTCCGATGCCACGGTGGAGTATTCTTAAATTTGCTCTCCCCTGTTGACCCTTTCCTACAATCCGTCCTCCTACTCCCGTCTTCTAGATAGCAGCACAAATCATTTTCCCCTGGAGATTGAAGCCTCCCTTGAACCGCCTCCCGTTTAGGAAAGAGCCCGCTGGAAATTTCCCTTTTCTTTTAGCGTCGTCTAAACTTTAAAAATAGAGAGCTGTTTCCGCGTTCTTGGAGGTTCCATCATACCTAGTGGAAACCTTTCGTTTTCTTCCTGTCCCTTGTCGCGAAACGGCGCAGTATAGCGACCCCCCGGTCTTTTTGTCTTTTTTTTTTGATAGAGTTCGGCGGACCCTAAAGCTTGACCCTCCGGGCTTTCCCCTGGTTAACAAATCTAATTACCCACAAGGGGTATCCTTTACCCCCTTTTCAGAGCGAGATTCCCCAAAAATGTATCTGACGCCCTTTTTCGCGAGTCCACCGCGCAAAGATGACCCACCCAATTGGTCTTAGATCCAAGCGTTCTTAAGCCGTACTAGAATTCCTCCATCCCTCGGGTTCCTCTAATAATTCCATGTTCTAGTTCCCTTTTACCTGCCGCTCACTCTCTGAGTCCATTTTGATGCAAGATCACCCCTATCATCCCCTGGGCCCACCTCCCAATTCATAAACACCCCAAAAAATCTTGAGGTTGGCTTGGAGAGAGGAGGAAGTGTCCCCGCTAGGATATGAGAAAATTAGTACGGCATAACTGATCACAGCCTTTGTTTTTTTTTTTTTTGCGAGAAGCCTACAAACCGAGTTTTCTTGAAGGTGTGCGGATTTTTCCCTCTTGTGTAACCGTTTTCTTTTGTTTCACCAGTCAAACCTATGCTGCTCTTTATGATTCGAACCCTTTTTTTCCACCGTGGTTTCGGGTCGGAAAGTCCTTCAAGTTCTTTTGTGCCGTTTTGACTGAATCCGGGTCGTCGTCCCTTCCCGAACAACGTCGCATGACGATCAAGCTTGTTTCATTTTCCACTCTTTCTACCTGAAGATTGTCCCCCCAGCAAGCCTTTTTCAGCTTTTGTCCGCGGTTTTTGTTTGCACTTCGCGCTTCCCCTTCCCCTAAGCAGCCCTTCGTGTTTACTTTTTTTTCCCCCCGTCGTGCGGATTTTATTTTTGGACTTCTATCTGAAAACAACCGGGGGGGGGGGGACCAAAACTTTTTTTGCCAAATCCACGCCGTTTTCTCCTATGCTACGGACACGCGTCCCCGTTCCTTCCCCCGCCGGGAAAATAGCTTGTACAAGACCGAAGTTTCCGTAATTTCTTACTGTGGAACCAAAAAAGTTCCGGTTGAATTGAAATACGGGTCAAATGTCTCATTCGTTTGACTCACTTTACCGGCGTACTGATCCTCTCCATACCCTCTAGACTGATCCCAGCTTCCCACCCTAACTGCAATCACGTCAAACCCACGGCCCGGTGGCAATTTTTCCCCTTCTCTTAATAATCCTCCTTGTTTGTTGATGATTAGAATTCACCCGGTTTCTTTTATTGGGGTGTTTTTTCCTTTTTTTTTTAAAATGGTCTGGAGAATGGCTTTTGACTCACTTCCGCGGTCCCCCTGCATCGAAAAATTGACGACCTTATTACCTTTATTTATGTTCACTATACGTCTTTCTTCCTTTTTCAACAAGGCGTTTTTTCTGTCCCTTCCGGTGGAAGGCTTTTCCCCTACTGAGCTGGGCCTGACCTACTATCCAATTCTTTCACGCGACCTTTTCGTGCTGTCGATTACTCTTAACTCAATCCAACCGTATCACACGTTTCACCAACTTACTCTCACATTCTTCTCTTTTTTTTCTAGGCACTCTGCACTCCCCTCGTAACATCTTTCGGCGATTCGGTGACAAACGTCCTTCAATCGGCCGTGTTTCAGAGTATGCCTTTTTTCGATCCCACGCCGGTGTTTTTGAGTTTTCCTCCCGAGTTGTTCTGTCCCCCATGATACTTTTCGTCTGTATGTTACCCATAAGGAACAAGTTTGGTGAAAGTGAGATCCTCCCCCCATGTTCGCACGCTGTTTTAGAAGTTATTACAAATCCCACAAACCAAAGTTACAAATAGATGTCGAAGTCCCCATTTCTAGCAGTTTTTTCTGTCTTCACAACACAGGCGGTGTTCTTTCCCTTTTATTAGCAGTTTTTCCTCATTACTCCAGTTCCAAGCCCCATCAGACCACCTGAAGGTGGGTGTTTGTGTTGTGTGGTGTGACTTCGTCCCAGTTTCCCTTTGTTGCGTTTTCCCCCTCTTTCAACAGCGGTCCCCTTCCCCTCTTTGAAGCGCGAAAGGAAGAATCTACTAGGACCTTCACGCTGCCATGGCTGCCGGCCTCTCGACCGAGTTTTTTCTTTGATGAGGAATAGAAGGATATAGCTACTGCGCCGACGGGTCGCCAAGCTCTGGACACCCCTCAGCTGATCGCTCTCCAAGTTAGTTCCATTGTTTGCCCGTTGAGGATTTTCGAACTCCGCTGATGATTAGGCTTTTCCGCCAGACCTCCCCCGAGTGGCTAGCCATTCAATCCCGCTCCCGCACTCAAAACAATTTGAGGAACTTCTCCGTAGTCCCCCCTTTTTTCTTCTAAAGAGACACTCCCTCTGCCGGAGCTGGTTGGGTTCACGCCGCTCTCGCTTTTATTTCTTACGACCCGCAACGACCATTTTCCCTTCAGCGGCATTTCCCTGAGCGGTTAAGTCTTCTGGACCCACCCTCGGGCCTGGCTTTGCGCCAGAGCAAGCGTGTCTTAGTTTCCCTTGCCGCGAATTTATTGATGTTTTCACCGTCCCCGTGAACATGTTCCCGAAAAGACTTATGTTCCCGGAGTTTACTCTTGGCCTTTTTCTTTGAGAAGCAGGTTTCTGAAACCCCGTTTCCCCCAAGACTATTGCCCTTTTTTTGTTGATAAGTTTTTACACCCTAGCCTCCGATGCCTTTTCGTCGAGATGTCTTCCCTGCTGTTTGTTCGAACCCCGATCCACAGTTTTTGCTGTCTTCCCCGCCCGTCTCACCTCACTTCTTCTTGTGATTGGCCCCCCCCCCCTTTTCCCGAATTGACCTCCCCGGCGGATCTGAAATTTGTGCGTGCGCGTTAGTATGCTTATCCTTCTTTTTCCAACTTCTTTCCCCCCAACAGCCAAGGTGGAATCCTGGATTCTACTGAGCTTCTCCTATTTTTGCCTTTCACTGCGAGACCCCCGTTTCTTGATGAGATTCCTTGCAGTTCATTGACTGACGTTCGTGCGGCTGTGTCCCTCAACCGTGTTTCTTTTTTCCTCAAGTGCTGCAGGCTCGGACCCTTTGCGCCACATCAATGACTAAGGCCAATCCAGTTGCTCTGATGCCTTTTTCTAAATGCAAATCCAGTCATATGATTTCGTCATCTCACACCGGGTCACCCTCCTGAAGACCCCCCCGAATTTTTGAACCCTATCCAAGTTGCTCGTTTGATTTTCTTCAGGTGGCTTCTCTGTTTTGAGTTAGTCCCTTTTAGTATTAAGAACACATTAGAAATCCTTAATTTAGCCAACGCCCTCTCTAGAACTGTCCTACCCCCAATCATAGGAAGTCTAAACAGAGGATTTCGCGCCCTTCCCTTAAGCTCCTGCCCCCTACCATGAAGACCCATCCAGCCCCCATTGCATGAATTGAGTCGATTATATGAATCTTTTTTTATCCTTTTTTTACTTAACGAATTCGCAGAGAGCTGATGATCCCAGCTAGAATTACTTCCCCCCACCTGCTTCCTTCTGGTGCCACCAGGACGTGAACCTTCGCAATTTCACCCCCCCCCCTTTATATCAATCAAGCTCAGTAATGCTTTGTTGCGATCCCCCCTCAGCCTGGTCTTCCCCCGTGTGGCCCTTTTCCACATATCTCAAAAAAACTCCGTTTGTTCGTAATTGCTGATCAGTAACCGCAAGTGAAGACCTTTTTTGACCGATAATCATCGATATTTTCACCTTTCTGCTGCACAACCCAATTACGCATACTCTCCTGTTTTGATAGATCTCATGGTCTTAATTCTACACCCACAGAGGGAACATCTTAATCGATGTTTTTCGTACCCCTTCCAGTGCGTGTCCTCTCCCCTTATAGACAAAATTTCGAGTTAAAAAGCTTCTCCTATGATCCGATCGATCAAAAAGCTTCCCGTTTTTTTTTTCGGTACGATTAATGGACCCCCCGGAAAACATTCCCCTTTTTATTAAGAGGCTGCCACTTGTGTAGTTGCGTTCGTAGACAAATCGACGAGGGCGGTGATCCAGCCGTTCACTCCTTCTCTGAGTTTAGCCGGTGCCTCCGCTATCTTATCCTGCATGTTCTGTTTTGATCTGTGATTCGGACATGCCCAACTCTTTCACGTGTCTTCGGTACAACATCACTCATCCTTGGCTATCGGGCCCCGATAGACTAGAGCCCCAAATGATGAGTGGACCTGCTTAGCACCCCTGAAAGATTGAACCCCTTAGTAAGTTTATACTCCCTTCACAGAGTATCCCCGAGCGCGCGTTTCCCCCTCGCCGCCCCCGGCCGCGGTGGCCGTACGTCCGGTCTTCTTGGTCTTCCCCCCTCGCTGCTTCCCCTTTTTTGAGCCCCCATGATCCCTAGTTATCTCCAAGGTGCATTCGGCCCCAGCCCACCACCCCCTCCACCCGCCGCCTGCCTCTGTTTTGGCCCGTGTTTTCTTTTTGAAGCGAGGCTACCTTTCCCCGCCGCTACAATCCCCCCTCCCCTTCCACCAGAACCGTGGTGTTAAACTACGAAACAGTCGTCGTTTTTGTGAGGTTCTCCTGTCGACCATCTTTGACCCTGTTGCCGGTTTAGTTTCAGCACTTCAAACAGATGTTGCGAAGAGGAATGCCTTCACCACGCCCTTTTAGGAGGTACGTCTACCCCCGGCTTTTGGAATCAGACCTTTTTTTTTCCTCTGTTAGTCGGGAGTACACTCCGAAAACCACGGCTCTCCCCCCAGAGAGATGACCTTGTCCCCCCCCCTGAGTGTTTCGAATAACGCCCCTGGCCCCCCCTCCCTCCAAGCGGATGTTCCGAGGCATACGCGCCCTCAAGCCCCCATTTCAGCAGACCTCCATCCTTTGTGAAAACGGTTCCACGTCGTGATTGTCCTAAAGACACCCCCTTTCTTCTTTGCGACTTCCGGCTCGTCTCGGTTGATCGCTACACCCTCTCGGCCAAGTGTTGTGTACACCCGCCCCCCCCTGGGACCCATACGATTTGTTGCACGAAAGACCCCTTTCCCCCCCGAGCTCCCCATGTGTCAATCCCAGGTATTGAATACGGTTAGCCTCTCTCACGGTCCATCACGCGTCTTCTTGTGTCGCCCTCACCGTGCTTCTTCCCCTCCCCCCCCCCCCAGGTAAAGACCAACTTTTTATCGAAGCTCTCTCTCCCCCCTTTGTGTTGATTTAGAGGGTGAGCCCTTTCAGGGTTCGTGAGTCTTTCCTCTGTGGAAGATTCACCCTTCTTTCTGGATCATGGCGCTTGCGCTTCCCCCTCTTTAACGCGAAACGCATCGCTAATTTCCTCGTCTCAAACCTGATTTTTTAGGTTCGTCTCGGTCAAATCGTTTTCTCCCCACCAACAAAGCGGATTGTTCCGGCGGGGACCCCCTGGTTTTAAAAGTCGCTCGTTTCCTATGAAGATAGCTCCGTCGTTCCACAGCAGCTGGCTCTTTCTTTCACTATGGAGACTCCAAAACCCTGCCCGGCCTTTCCACACGAAATTGTTTTCCTGCTTGGAGTTTCCTTTTCCCAGTTGAAATCCCCCCTCGACCAATTTTTGGCCAGAGGTCCCTTTAGCCCCACGCCGTGACCCTTGACATCGGTGATCCCCTCTTTTTTGAGGTCACGCCGGTTTTTTTCTGGTTCCCCTCCCCGACGACCCAGTCCTTCCCCTTTGCTGCCAGATGCTGTCTCGGCCCCTCCTCCACCTTTCTTTTTTTTCAAGCTGACAGATCCTCCAGTCACCGTCCCTCTTGAACCTAAAAGGAAAGTTAACACAAATAGAAGGTCGAAATTCCCCCCCTTTTCATCATCTCTGTTTCGTTTCCCACCTTCTCCCCTGCGGCGGTATTACCTTTCCCTAATCCTCGCGACCCAGAAGATCCAACACTCGGAGAGGTCCCCCCTTCTGGTGCTGGGTGTGGGATGAAGCCGGCCTTTGTTCCCCTTGCTGATCGGCTGATTGCCCGGGTCCTCACGATATGAAGCGCCCCAGCCAGGCAGACGCTCCATGGTCTCAAAAAGCTGCTTCGGCCCTTTCCCTTCCCTTATGAATTCACGCGGCAGCTGTTTCTGCGCTGGCCGTCGGATACTTTCCCCCTTTTTTTCCACGGGGATGCTTGCGCGCTAAATTTTTCCCCTTTCCCCCCTGACTCCATAGTTTCTTCCTTCTGGACATACGGACCGCCGATTGATGATGACTATTTTTGCCAGTTTAACTAGTAGCATTGGCATGGTCCTAAATCACGCGATCAACTTCCCCCCTACCAACCGCTTTTCCTTCTATCGACGTTGTAACGTTCGCCCAAATTCCTCAGAAACGCGAGTTCACTTCGCTACTCACCATCTCTGACCCGCTCTTCCTCTCCCAGAACGGACAATTTCCCCTCGGCGTCCGGGCCTCCCCTTTTTGTGTTGCCAGAATTTATGCCGTTCCATCACGGGCCCAATGGCTTTCCCTTTTTATAGCCCTCCTCTTTTTTTTGTACTGACGTGTTGAAGTCTAGATTTTTTCGAGATCCCCCCTCCCGCCCCTTTAGCTTGTCCGTCCCACGATTATCGTCCTTCCCTGGCTTTGTCGTGGTGTTTGCTCCGTTAACAACCCCCAAGCTCTCCCAAACTTAGCGGCTGCTTTAATGTTTTGGGCAGGCCCCCGCCCTTCTTGGACGTCCCCACAGAGCTCGCTTTGCGCGCGATGTCAACAAGGACCTGTCTTCTAGAGAGCCCCTTCCCATCAAAGCCCCTTTATGCTTCTGAATGAATGTACCGCCAATTCCTTTTGCCGACCGTCGTTTTTGCGCCCCCCCCCCCCACCGCCGCATGGCCACCTTCCCTTTTTTTGATGATACTACGTCGGCTTTTTCCCAGTGATCTAAATTTTCGCCCCTCTTAAAACAGCAATTTTCTTTAATCATGACGAGGCCTATGCGCGACGTCACTCAGCGGTTTCCAGAACTTTTCCGGAGGACGTCCAGCTTTTATGCCCCCTTGGAATGGGTGGTTTCCTAACAGTGGCATGACGGAATTTCTTCTTTCTCATCGGGCCTTAGGCGACGACGTTTGATCATGGATGAAGAACAACATGCCTGAGAGTTCCCGTGGTTATAACTCCCTCTCTTTCGAATTAGTTCCCCGTCGGAATGTCCCCTTTGACCCCCCCCCTTCAATCCCTATTTCTCATCTCATAAACGACTCTCTCTTTAATAATATACGTTGTTGTATAGTCCTTCTCCCTGGTATTAGAATTAGTTTCACTTTTTTTCTTCTACGGGTCTCCCCCCCTAGTCCCCCTTTTTTTCAAATTCGCACGCTTTTTATGATAACCTGACTCCGTCCCACTGCTTTCACATTCTCGACCGTCGTCGCCGCTCCTACGTTTCTTTCCCTGTTAAGAACAATGCCTTCCAATGCCCCCCCTCCTTAACCGACCCCGCCATCTTCTCATGATCTCTTTCCCAGGATACAGAAAGAGTTTTCCTGCCCTCTCTGAGCGATTCTTTATGTGTGCTGTCATTCTAATCATGAGGTGTAGCCTTTTCCCCAAAGGTCTCTTTAATTTTTGAACGAACCTTGACTATATTCACCCCCCTTTAGCCCACACCGTTCATGTGGGACCCCTAAGTTCATGTCGTAGGCATTTTGTGCTGTGAACCGCCAACAGGCAAATGACTTTGATCGTCGACTCTTGCCGCCAAGTTAACAACCCTCCCGGTTTCGACTCGCGCACCTTTCCTCCCGCGTGCAGTCAAACCGCGCCCACCCAAAATTAAGCTCTTTTTTGTATAGACCTTTACCTGTTCTCCGACACCTCCCTGACAATTCCCAGGACTCTAGCTTTGTCCCTTTTTCCAAGTGAGTGTTTCTTGTGAACATCTCGCCCAAAATTTTTCCTTCCCCTTACCCTGTCAGACTCCGCTCTCAGTCCCCCAAAGCATTGCATTACTGTTCTTTCCTTTAGGTTACCCCCCACCCCAGCAGAGACTAGCGCTGGCTCTCGGTTCGTCACCAACCACACTCCCCCTCCGTTCCGTTGATCAGCCCTCAAACTCGCGTTGTCTCCTTTTTTTTATTTTCCGCGTCTCCCCTTCCCCTACATTTGAATTTTGTGGGCCGCGGTGTGATAGTGCCGCGGACAATTTACCCCGTCCCAGCTTGCTCCTAAGTGATGTTCCCCCCCCCTACCGTTAACAGACTTGACTTCTGTCCTTGGCCGAGCGATTCCACCCCCAGTGCTTGAAAGCTTGCAATACCTGTCTCTGCCAGACCCCCCGCTTCCCCAGAGTTGTATTGGACCCTCCTTTTTTTTTAAGGACGTTCCATTTCATCGAGGTCTCTTCATCTCCCTTGTCCCTGCAAAGCTGAAGAGGTGGAGTAGAACGAATTTCCGGTCTTCTTCTTTTTTTTTCACTCTGAGGACAAGCTTTTCATTTTTTTTCCATTATCAATACTCCCTCCCGCCGAAGTGCAACGCCTCCATCCCCCCCACCCCCCCCCCATCCCCCCCCCAGGCCCTTTTTTTTTTTTAGAGTGGTATTCTCTCTGAGGAAGCCCCCATCTTCCCCCTCCGAAACCGCCTGCCCCGGACAACCGCCTTTGTTTTCCCCCCTGACCCCCCCCCCTAGTGCGAGTTTTTCCGCCTTGTCGAGTTTAGAGGTTGTACGGTTGTTTTTGTTAGTCACTCGAGTTCCCCCCCTGCTTCGACGTGAGATTCATCACTTTCCCCACGACGGTTCTTCTTTACCTCACCGAAAAAGTTTACTTTCAAGATGGGTAGGGAAGTAAACCTCCCCCCTTTTCCCCAGACCCAAGCCCTCCCATCCCCCCCCCCGATGTCCCCATTCCCCCCTCGTTCGACCCGCCGACTCTTGCCGCAAGGATGCCGTTTTTGAAACTTGAACCCCTCTTCCCTTTCTTTCAAGCCTCTCATGGCTTGCTGTGGGACCAAAGTAGTCTGACGTTCACTTTTTTATTCGTACCATTGTGAACCCTTTCCGCCGACATCATTAGGTTCCTCTCTCTTTAACGCAAGAGATGGTTTCCCCCCCCCCCCCCCCTCGTAAGGAGGCCCAATTAAGCCTTGTTGTCCCTTGCTGACCTAGCCGCGACTTCCGTATTTTTACTCCAAAGTTTCCCCCCGTTTCCTTTTCCCCGCAATGTCGTCTCCTATTGTGCCCCCTTTCCTTTGCCTACGCTTCTCCTGGTTTTCGCACCTGCTCCCCTGACGAGCAGTGTGGATCCCCTCCACATCGCACCTATACACCCCCCGAAAACAAGCAGTTGTGCCTTTTTTTTTTTTCCCCCCTCTTTTACATAATACGTTGTTGTGGTTGCTCGTCTTCCCTTCTTTTTTCCTTGCTTCTTAAGTGCGCTGGGACCACTGATTTGTCGGGAGAAGCGGTTTCCTCCCTTCCTACGCTCACCTTTTCCCCTCCTCCGAATCGCATTTGTCAGAACTCCAACCGAACGTTGGGTCCCCCGCTTCGGCGTTTGAATTCGTTTGCCAACCATTTTTTTTTTCCAGGCGTTGAAGAGGTGTAACACAGCGTTCTTTTACAGCGCTTCGGGTCCAGACGTGTTTTTTTCTTTCTTCCTTTCTGCTGCCTCTCACCTTCACGTCCCAACTGTTCAACACGCGCCATTTTTTTTTGGACTAAAAACCCCCAATAGCCGGCAAGGGGCCGACCGCGTTTCACATCCCTTTACCCTCGGCTCTTTCGAACGCCTGAATTTGCCATCCTTTTTTTCAGCTTCGTTATAAAAGCAGGTTTCTTTTTCTTTTTACATAACTGAGAACGGATTTTCTGTTTCCCCTCTTCTACTTTTTTTTTGGGTTACCCCCCGTCGTGGAAGTTTTTCCTGAATAATCTCCCCTTTCTCAGTTGCTCGCCTTCCCCCACCCGTTTTTTCCCACCGTTTACCCACCTAGACGCAACCAATCATCAACCACTTTTGGTTTCGCTGGCAGCCACGGCGAGTTTCTTCCCGACGTTCAAGAAAGCTTTAGACCCCCCACCCTGCCTCTTTGAGGTTGTGTGGGGTTTGGAATGCCCTTCCTTTAGCTTGATCCGGATTCAACTCCCCTTTCTCAGTCTGAGAACGAAAGTTTTCTCTAAGCTCAATACTGGATTTTTCTTTGGCGTCCCGTTTGCGGCGAGGCCCCTCCTGAGGACGCGGCTGTCGACCCTCTCCAGATTTTTAAGTTCCTACGAGGACGCGGCAGCTGGTTCTTTCTTTTATAGGATTTCGTAAAGTTTTGGCGCGCTATACCGCCCATTTCCAGCCGTCTAAGGATCCACCAAGCCGTAGAGACTTCGGTTTTTTTCGTCGCATTTTTTCCCTCTCTAAGCTATCCCCACTGCAGGTGGAGGCGCCGTCCCTTCGTCAACGTTCCCTTACCCCAAAGGCGACCCCCTTCTCCGTTTAGAGATCAAAGAACTTGAGGACCTTATGTCTTACGTACACCTCCCTTTCATCAGACGCTAATGCTTCCGGTGGCAGTTTGCGAACTCCATTAAGAATGAACTTTTTTCGATGTATAAAAGCGTTGTTCTTTGAATCTTGAAGTGCTATTTTCCGAACCGGAACAACGCCCCCCAATTTGGTTTTGTAAGACCGTAGTCCCTTTTGGGCGTGTGGGTGTCTCAGTCAGTTGACAAACTTTCCTCAACCCCAGAGAATGACTTTTTGTTGCAAGTGTCCCGACATCTTTGGAACCCGCGGCCCCCTTTTACGACGGGTTTTCCTTGTGGATTATGTCTTTTTACTTGTGCAGACCGATACTTCCCCCCAGGACGGTTGCATGATTCCCTCCAAGACCCTTGTCGTCTTGGATCAACAACCCCACCATTGCCATTGGGATTGCCTGCAATTTGTGCCGACTAGGTTCCTTTCTTTTTTTTCAATGGTTAGCAAATTATCCAAACCCTTTTCACTGGCTGCCATGGACGAGGCATTATCGCGTCAGAATATCCCCTCCCGTCGAACCCCCCTGGGTCGGAGCCTTTCCTTTTCCGAAACTTTGAGTCCTCTTTTAAGACAGTGGATTCGGAAGTTTCCCCCTCCCGCGGAGGAGGAGAACTCGCCCGATAATTAATGTTTCTTCATACCAGTAGATACGTAGCAGGTCCCCCCATCCGAAAGACGTTTGACTTAGTTGATGTAGGCACTTCCCCCTTAGTTAAATCACCTGACGCCTTAGTCATAAAAGAT
>Ga0179593_1368768_pt1 | contig 16622 bp, 21 predicted proteins | sample CZODoug2_1_08_16_FD_185931 | JGI IMG/M metagenome (GOLD analysis project Ga0179593, IMG submission 185931) | Vadose zone soil fungal communities from Angelo Coast Range Reserve, California, USA - CZODoug2_1_08_16fungal (PacBio error correction) | ecosystem: Environmental > Terrestrial > Soil >... | reverse complement strand
TTTTTTTGCGTTTTTTTTTTGTTGGAGATGTCCTCAATTTTATTTGGCCTTTCTTTTCTCGGAGGGGAACTTGAAGTGTACTTCCTAAACTTCTTCACCTAGCAGTTCTGGGTGAGGCTTCCCTTTTTGGATTTAAGTGTAGTTGTTGAGCCCTCCCGGGCTTTGAGATCCTGTTTTGTTCCAGGGAAAGGTCTCAACGTTGCGCAATTCCCAGAAAATATAGTCATTCTTTTTTCAAACACCCACCTTTCCCCGGCGCCCCGAAACGAAAGGTCATGGTGCTTAGCTTTGTGATCTTTTTGATCGGCGTCCCCCGACAAGTTCCTTCGGTACTTACGCAATCGGTTTCCGAATGTCTTAGGGCTTGCTGAGGCTCCTCCCTGGCGACCCTCTGACTTTTCCCCCCGTCGCAAATGTCTAGTCTTAAAGACGCCGGCAGCCTTGAAGAACCCCTCGTGCTTGTGTGGATATCAGGAGCTGGTTTCCCGTTGCATGTCACAATGGGATCTTCATACCTTCAATTTTGCCCCTCGATCGGAGAGCCACTAGCACGGCAGCCGTCCTTTCCCTGTTTACTTTTCTTCCAGATTCTGTTGCATTGGTTGTCTATTTTTTCTATAAGCTTTTCACCACTGACCAACAGTCCTTTTCATCCCTTTTCATGCGCCTCGAATAAATTTGTAATACCGCGGGCCTTTAGTTAGAAATAAACCTCTTGGTCTAGCCTGCAGACATCCCCCCTTGGCACTTTTTTTTTTTTAGATGGGTGTAGTGTGATCCGTTTTTTTTTTTTTTGTTTGTGTCGCTGGCACGGAGCCTCTTCTTTCTCGACCGGGATTTACGGTTTTCCACGGCTCAACCCTTTTTATTAATTTCTTTTCTTTTTTTTTTAGGTGTCTTAGGCCAGAAGAAGTTTTAAGGCGTTTTACGTGGTTCTTCGCTTTTGAAGCGGTTGAAGCGAATTTTTCCTCTCCAAGTTAAAACTGCAAATTTTTTCAAACCCCCATAATCCCTTTGCCTCCAGCACATAATTTTTTTTCTCGAGATGGTTGTGCTCTTTACTCGTTCGGGTTTCCTTTCGTCGTCAGCATTCTTCCTGAGACCACCCCACACCTTACACCCATAAGATTTGGGCTGGATAATAACCACAGGAAAAGGCTTTTCTCCACCTCAGCGCGTTATAACTTTTTCCCAATCCGCTAACCTCCAGCTGACGAGTCAGTCTCTATCAGCCCCCCCCCTCTCCCATTTGGTGTCTATTGGGTAGTAGAGTGACCGGTTTTTTTCCCCGCAAATCCCGTTATCCTTGGCAGCTCTGCGCCAGGAAACTTCAATTGCACTTGTCTTACCCCGTGGGCCCCACACTGATATCCCCCTTTCCGAAAGCAATACCCCCCCCAAATCAGGAGCACAACACTTCTTCCGTCACGATGTCTAGTTCCTGCATGCAGTTCCCTCTAGATCGTCACCTGCTCCACCAACCCCTATCGCCTTATCTAGTCCCCCCACAAAGTCCCAGTTAAAGGCGCCCTCTCTGCGACAACCATCCCCTTTCCCTCTACTTTTTTCCTCCACTCTGTATGGTAAACGATCTTTTAGTCCTCCCGTGTCCCGTTTACCTTTTCTCCTCCTTGACAAATTCTTAAACTCCATTCGTCGATTTAGATTTTTCTATACCTTTATAGTACTTTTTCAAACTCTTTCTTCCTTGAATCCAATACCAACTCTCAGGCCTTCCCCCCTTTCTTTTTATTTAACCCAGTGTGTGCCCCCCCTTCCCAATACAACTATCTTTTTTATGGCCCCCTGGTAGCGCACCAAAACTAGCCTCAGCAACTTCTCGCCCTTTTTCTTTACCTACAATACTTTGACCCAATTAGTGCTAATGTCTCCATTCCTGTCAGTTCGCAACCCCTTCACGTCCCAGCGCAGAAAGAACTCTAGCCCCGCCCCCCGCCTTAGCGGTGATCTTGAAATGGTCCCTGAGTGCAAGATTTTTGAAGTTTACGTTTAAGCGCTAGCTTTAAGCACTCAAACCTAGTCCAACAGGTTTTTATTTGAACCAAGTGATCGTTTCCCCCTCCGGAACCTTACCGCTCCAGAACCTTAGGCCCTCTTCCTGAAGACTTCGCAGGAACAGAATCCGTCTGCATTTCCCACTTCTAGATGATGAACCTTTTTTTTAAGGGGTTTGCCCCCGTCGCCCCCGTTGCAACTTGCGAAAAATGCTCCCCCATTGTTTACGGCTCTTTGCACTCCCTTTGCCCCCCTCCTCCCCCCCCGCGCGCTGGCCAATTGTCCTTCAACGAATTTTTCGCTTTATTAAAAATCGTTTTTCATGATCTTCTTTTTGGCTTTATTTTTCACCGAACGCTTTTTTTCCTTTCAGTTTGTTTTCGGATCGATTGGTTGTGTCACGATAGATTTACGTTGTCTTATGTCAATTCACAGCCTCAAAACCACTTTTGACGTTCCGTGGCCCGACCTCATTTCTTTCCAGAAAAATATAAGTTCCCTGCGTTGCCCGGCCTGTTCTTTAATGGACGGCCTCGGAAGCGCCTTCTTTAAACAACATTTTTTGCATGATACCACGCTTCCTTCCTTTTTTGCATATGATCCCTTTCCTTCCCCACTCACCGATGAAGGTTTTGAAGCTCGCCGCCGACCCTTCGTGTTATTCCTTCATTTCTTTCTTTTCGAAACGATATAGCGCTCACAACACTCAGAGATGCTGATGTTCCATATCGCTTCAGCGACGCGGTCGATGATCCCATAATTGTGACCCCAAAGAGTTATCGCATTTCTACTCAATCAACGGGGTTTTTCGCCGTCTTTCGTCCTCGCGCGTTTTATGTTGCTTTCTATTTTTCCCTTCAGAGAGGGGGACACCTTTTACCCTGACCTGCCATTTGCTTTGTCCATCCAGAAATGACGGCGATTCTCCAAGTTGGGTGGTTTTGATTTTCTTGTAGATTCAATCGAAGAATCCCTCGTCTCCGTCTGATTCGGCTTCTTCCTGGTCTCGCTCTACAACCCCCCTGTATTCTTGAGTACCTCTGTCCCGGAAAGTTTGTCTGCGCGAGACGCCACATTCCCTAGACCCACGGCGCCCCCCCCCCCCTGAATATTTTCCGCGTCCCCCTGGTGTCCCATCTTAAGTCACGTGAAGTTCGATCCCAGCATTATGTCGTCGCCCATTCTCCCCCAAGTCTAGCCGGCCGTGTATAGACGCAGACGGCAGGAGCATCCATTTTTTCCTAGTGACGCAGCAGAGGCGACGTTGCAGTTTCTTTTGTCTTTCTCCCGCCCTACAAGATTTTCACTATTCTGTCCTCGCCTTGAAGTTCCCCTGCGATGAGCCCCAATCCATAGAGCTCGACGTTACTAAAGGTTCCGGCTGTTGCCTTCCCAAATCGTTTTCCGCGTCCCCCCTCCTCCTCCTTTTTTTGGTTGTTGCAGTGTTTCCAAGCTGAAACAACGTTAGAAAGAGTAACGCCCACCCTTGCTACCTGGCGAGCTTTTTTTTTTCTCCTTCAAGAACCCTAGTCCAAGGAGTCCAGGGTAAGAATAGTTTGAATCTTGCTTTGCTGCATCCCTCTGCCACCTTGACGACCTCTTCGCAATCCTGCGTTTCCCCCTTGGCGATGCCCCCTTCCTTTTAGCTTTTTCGCAACGGCTACGGCTTTTTGCCTCTTTGTCCTACTCACATAATTCTCATTCACGTTGGTTTCCTTACCGACTGGCAGAGGGTTCTACTCGGAATAGTCCGTGGTTTCGCGGTTTTTCCCTTTTTTCCACTTTTTGCGATGCCAGGAGGCTCAGAAACGCAGCAAGGGCCTGGTTTCCAGGAATCAGAAGATGGGTTCTGGATCTTTCTCGGGCCCGTTCCTTAATAGTATTGGAGTCTTGGCGATTGCCTTTCCTTTCCTGCAGCACACTTTCCTTGGCACTAGAATCTTAGAATCCCTTCTACTTCGTTTGGGAGCTTCTTTTTGTCCGCTTTGCGCGTTCCTTTGGAAACGTCTTTTTGGACTGATAACGCCAGAAGCTTGCTCATCTCCTCCTCCCCGTCCTCGCCCCTCTTCTTTGAGTGAGCTGGAACACGTTTTCAATGGTCCTCTTCCTTCGTCTTTGACCCTTTTTTTTTTTACCGTTTTTCGAGCAGCTCCCCTTTTTTGGCTCCTGCATCAGCCTTTGCGAATCCCCTGTAGGAGAACACGATTTCCGCCAGGCGTCCTTCGGCTTCACCGTAGAATCTTTTCTTAGGGTCAAGACTCAACCCTTGGACTCCTGCCGTGGTTTGACTTTAACTACATTGTTTCATGCCATTCAGAGTCTTTCTCTAGTCCTTTTCTCCGGTTGCAAACCCCCCCTTTCCTTGGAACGGGAGATTAACTTCTCTTTTTACTTCCGCTGCAGCCCCTTTCTTGCACACATTCTCTTTCCGGGCTTTTTGATGTTTAGGTGTTGGCCCGATTCAACCTTCTCCGTAAGATAACCACCCATTGCATCAGTCCCTTTTCCGGAGAGCCACCCCTTTCCCTCGGGTCGACGGTTTTTTTTTTTTAACCCCCTTTGCAACCTCCTTCATACCTTTTCGGTTGGAGAACGCCCCGATGGCGTCATCAAATTTCATGGAATTGATAGCTTTACTGTCCATTCGAGAGCATCCGAGCCCAATTTGGTTTGCGGTACGTCACAGCTTTTGTTCCCATTGTCGAAAGGTTGTTGATACCCCTAGTAACAGTTACTATCTTACTCCCTCGCTGGTGATATCTTCCCCCCAAAGTGACTTCTTTTTTTAATGAAGAATCGGTCTTTTCCTCTAATTGCCTCTGCGGTCTTCCCGTTTCCATTGCTGGTTTGAAAGATCCACGTGTTACATTTGCGTACTTTATTGGTGATGAAGAGGCCGATCGTATTACGTTCGCATTGCATATATCCAATTTCTACTCTCCAATGCTTCGTTGGCTTTCGCCTTACTTCTTTTCTTTCTGTTTTTACTGAGTTTTTCTGTTCCCTTGAAGAGTCATTTTTCCCTTCCCCAGAATCGTATTGAGGTCAACGCGTTTTTTCCTCAGTTCTTTGTTTCTCGCCGGTTGCTGGGTCGTTATCCGTGCGCTTGGATTTGGACAGTCTGTTTATCTTAAAGTGTGCTCCCTTTCACTAAAACTTTATTCTTTTTTTTTTTTTCTTTTTTTTTCTTTTTTTTTTTTTCTTCTTTTTTTTTTTTTTTTTCTCTTTTTTTTTTTTTTTTTTCTTTTTTTCCTTTTTCTTTTTTTTTTTTTTTTTTTTTTTAGCCTTTGTCCCCCCCCTTTCCCTTCCCCCACCCCTAAGGGGTTAGTTGATATGTGTTATTGTTTCAGACTGATCTCTTTGATCCCAGATCCCCCCTTCCCTATCCCCTTCAATCTCACATGCCCGAGGTAGGATTGCTTTTTGTCGAGATTTCTGGCTTGAGAAGTTTCCCCCCTTTTGGTCCTAATTGAGCTCCGACTCAATGGCTTTTTGCCCCATAGGGGGTATTTTGGTTCTCTTTTTTTGTCAGCTTCCTTCCATTGCCAATTTTCGGTCCGGAAACCCACGGCCCCCGAACCGAAGGGTCCGTCGGCTTAAGTTCAATTGGGCCCTTTCCTTGCGTGCCCTCCTTTTTTCTCCCCCTTCATGACCTGGTCTTCGTTCCGCCTAGATTTGTTTACTTGCCCTTGTTTATAAGTTGGCACCCATACGTTCACCCTGCTTTCATTTTCCCCCCCTTCCTTGTCGCTTTTCATTAAATGCAACTGGTACCCTGTTTTGTTCTCTGGTCCGGTTGGCCGTTTGTAAAGCCCCCCACATGGCCCCGCGACCAAAAAACGAAGCTTCCCCCCCCCAGGGAATGTGCAGATTGTGCAGGAGAAGGCCAAGCACTCTTTTTTTTCGATTGCTTTCTTTTTTCACTGAGAGCCCACCCATGCTCCCCCTTTCCTACGGTGCCTGCATGTTTTTCTGCGCCAAATCTGCTTTTTTTTTTTTTTTTTTTTTTTTTTTTTTTTTTTTTTTTACGCTCCTTGGTTTCTTGGCTTGCGAAGTGCCTGAATTACCTCTCCATTCTAGGACGCGTTCAAACCCGCAATCACATTTTTCCGCCCATCTCTCGGTTATAAGCCCGTTGTTTTTGTTGATCTTCAGGGTTTGTCATTTCTTCAACGGGAGTGCCAGGTTCCTCGCAATTGTTACAATTCTTCCCCCTGAAAATCCCTGACCAAAAAAAAGCCCCGCCGCCCCCCCCCCACTTTCTTCTTCCCCCCCTCATCACCCAACTGAAAAGGCCCGCTCCACAAGCGCGTGTTTCATCCGGTCCTTTCAAATCCGACGGCACACCCCTACTCCACATTGCCCGGTCCTTCTCCCCGTCCGCGACAATTTCCCCTTTTTCTTTTCTGCCCGTTTTTCTACGATTTGATCCTTTTCCCTATCTCTCTACTTTCATGCGGTTTGATGTCTTTCCGCCGACCTTGTTCACAAAGTCTTTCCTGCATTCGTCCCAGCGCAACCCTTCTTCCTCCCCCTTTGTTGGTCTTTTTTCCCCACAAACACCTATTTCGACAAGAATCAAGACAACCTTTTCTTTTGTAACCGAATTCCACTGCTCAGTAGGGAAGTTCATGCACTTGCCTTTTCGCCTACAATGCGCTCCCCCCCTTCTCTCGTTATCTTCAAGTAAACAAATATTGTGCTACCGTCGCCTTTTCAAAGTCTACACCCTATCCCCTCAAAATCTTTTGCCAATGATTACAGTAACGCCTTCCCCCCCTCTGACCATTGCTCGTCTCACTTAAGTCGAACTCCGAGCAGAATACCCCCCTGCTTTGAGCTTGCCCTTTTTACTCTGAACCCCATTTCTAAACGTCCCCCATCTTTTCATCCAAATCACCACCCAGAACCTTCCCCCCCTTCTTGTTCTAACGTGTTTGTTTGAAAAAAATAACCTTTTTCCCATTTTCGTTACCCCTTCTATCTTAACTGGAATCCTCAACTTATTCCTCTTTCTGAGGTTCCCCCCCCATTCCCCCTCGTTTTCTTTCCCTCACCCTACTCTCTCATGGTTACCCTAAAAGCCTAGTCCTGTGTGGGGACCAACCCACCCCTTCTTCCCTTCCACCGTATCCAGCCTTTTTCCCTACCCTTCTCAGCCCAAGCCTTTGCGAGTCTTAGTAGAAATGGTTTCTAGAGTGACCGAGTATGAATTTCCTTTTCGATGACGCGTCCTGCCTTCCTCAGCAAATTTCCCTGCGACCCCCCCACAAAAAAGGGAATAACTTCCCGAGGGCCTAAATTTGACTCTGTAATAACTTGTTTGCCCGAATCCCCTTCCCCAAGCGGCAATTCCTCCAAGCCTTCGACTGCAGTCCTCAGAGAACTCATGCATTATCAGGCGGTACGCGCTCTTTTTCTGACCTTGGTCGTTCCAGACTGCAAGGGAAAGTCCCTCCCCCAATGTCATCTGTTCGAAAGCCCCTGATCAAAGTGTGTACTCTTGGCCTTTTCCCCGATTGTCAATTTACGGGAAGCTTTTTCCAACCTTGAAACTTTTCTGCCCTTCATTGCGCGGTCAACACGCTAACCTTGACATAAGATGATTTTGTATTCCTCCCTTCTCCCCCGATCTCCCCTCCTCCGGGACAAGGGATGGCTATAGGGGTATTGGTCCTCCCCGGCTGCTAGTCCCACCCTCCCCCCGTTAAATCCCCACCTGTGTAAGGAGTGTTCCAGACGCCCCCACATTGGCATTCTCCTGTTTTGACCCTCCGATCTTCCGTTATAGATGCCCTTCCCCCCGGAATTTCGTTTTTGTTGAACGGGTTGCGGCGACCTGGACCTTCGACTTTCCTGCTGGGCTGAAACAACATCACCCCTTATCCCAATGCCCTTCGCCCATTTGTTTCCTGCGCAACGTACCCGTTTCCTGTGCAGCAGCGAAGCTCGCCACCTTTTCCTCCTCTGCTGGAGCAGCCTCTACCTCCTCCAGCTTATCCCTTTTATTTTCCCCTCATCGGATTAAGAGAATTTTCACCCTGCTTCTGATGACATCCTCCCCTTGCCATGTTGTATAGAATCCTACCCTAAACGGAGATTTTGTCTCCTTTCGGATCGCCCATTTCCGGCCCCCTCTTTTTCCCAGGTTTTTGGTTTTGGTTGGTTTTTTGGGTGGGTGTTTCTTACGAATGTTTATCCGCTCGGCCTAATTTGAAAACTCGACTTCCCAGAGTCACGCTAAAAGTCCATTCTTCCTCCCGCTTAGAAAGACTCTTTTCCTTTCCCTGCGCTGTGCGGAAGAGTCCCGCATCATTCTAATTAGAGAGCTCTGATTTGATCGGGCCCTTTTGCTCGCTCGTCCCAGCTTATGATTAAGTTCACCATTTTCCCCTTTCCCTTCGTAGTCCGCGCCTAGACGTTGTACATCACTTCTTCTACCAACCAATCACCCCGGCTTCTAGCCACCTGTTTTCCCATCTTGTCCTTTACTCCCCTCTCCAGCCCATTTTTTTCCCTCGCCCCCTCGGACCCTTTCCTCGAGCTTGCGCGCCGCCCCTTTCCTCGCAAGAGTCTCCTCCTTCTTGCAAAGAGGGATGCCTTTGGCTCACCTTTGTTGAAGTTGTCCCCTTTTTTCTCTGCACTACCATTCCTCTTCTGCGAGCCTTCACTTTCTCTGTGTCAATTTTTCGTTGAGCACATATCGCCCTTTCCTTTATGCCCCTTTTACCAGTGTACTCGTGATGGCCTTCCCCCCCCTCCTTTTTCTCTTCTTCTATATTCGATGTTAATAGACTTTTCGTTGTTGGATCTGCCCGGTCAAACCGAGTGGCGCATCCTCGATTAGACACTCCCTTATCCCTCCCTCTGCTCTATGTTTTTTTGTTCCTCTTTGCCCAGAAATTTCAGAAGTGATCAGGCTTCTCCTCCGTGGCGATTTCTTTCTGATTCTAACTTAAACAGAAGAAAATGAACGTAGTTGTCTGTGGCCCTGATATATCCTGAGCTTCTCCCTGTCTCCAGTCCGGTCTTCTCCCTTTTGTGCGCTTCCCCTACGACAATAATCGCGCGGCTTGACCCTTCCTTAAGGATTTTCCACGTTTTTCTCTGGCTGACGCCGGGTTTAGCGGGTTGGTTTCATCCCCCCCCCGATGAACCCCCCTCCCCTCGTCGCGCGCTCCATGCATGGGAAAAATCGACCCAGCGGATGGAAGGATCATTAGAGAGTCTCCCTTCTATAGTACGTCAGGCCCTTTCGACTACGGGCTTTCTTCCGAGGTAAGCCGAAACCCCTTAGCACCTTCCCTAGCATAAACTGATTTCTTAGCGGCCTGTTTATGTTGTCTTCTTTCCGTCTTTTTCCGTTTTTTTTTTTTCCCCCCCTCATTTGATTCAGTTTTCCCTTTGTGTCTGACCTTCAGAAGGTCACCCTGCCCCCCCCTTCCCCCAGAATCGCCAGCAGGCTTAATAGATACACCTTACTTCTTCACCACCCCCAGGTGCGATTAGCTAGTCGTATCAAGCTTTCCCGAAACTGATCCAGCCGCGGCCTGGCCCTTCACCGTTTCTGAGTTAGCGAGCTTTCTTTCTTTTTGTCTCTCTCATGCAATTTCCCCCCCTGCGGTGACTGCCACATTTACGATGGAGAAGGAGTGCTTTGACACCCCGTTATATGTAACATGGTTTCCCTCTTTGTCCAGCGTAGACGGCCCAGGGGTTTTTAAGGATTGACTTCATGTTTTGGAAGCCCGCGAAACCCGCTGCGTTCTTCCCCTCTCCCCTTAAAACTTCCTCCCCTTTGCCCGGGCGTCGCGTTTCTTCGGAAAGATAATTTTAAGCATGCTGCGTTCTTTTCATCAGGTTACTTGAGTTTTTACGTGTCTCTTCCCCCCACTTGGGGAAAACAATTTAAATCTAGTAGTATACCCTCCCCCCCATTCATCTTTTCAGACAGAGATTTCCTGGTTTCCGCTTACCTTCTTTTCCCATCAAAATCCGTGATTTTTAGCTGTTGGAGCCCTCGCTTAGTTTCTTTCCCATAAGTCCCTTCCCTTGGACCTTCTTTCAGGGACCCAATCTCTCCAGCCCCTCTCTCAAACAATGTGATCGGATTTCCGCATTGCGAGCCGTTCTCTTTCTTAACCCTCTAAAAGTTTTTTCACCCTCTCTACGCACCGATTACTCCTAATTCTCTTATTCTGTTAAGACGCGTCTCCCTGAGATTGTTTCTGACTTCTTCCCTGGTAGGACGTCGTCCTTCTTTTCCCCTCATTCCCTTTCCACCTTCCTGGTTGGAGAGTTTGATTCTCTCTGAAAGTTTTTCTTTTATCACCTTTTTCTTTCCTTAACTCGTGTTCTGAATATCTTTCCAAACCGTCCCTCTCTTCTGATGCGGGTGGTCTGGCTCTCCCTTTTTTCTCTGCCTGGAATGTTTCCTTCTTTCACTTGACGGTCCTTTTTTTTAGCCCTTACCCTTTCTGGGCCCCAAGCGGATTGGTGAGGCCCAACGAGTTCTTTTCCCTTCTTTGGATTTGGGAATACTTGTGAGGGTAGGAATTTGAAAAGGTGGTTCCTGTGCGTAATTTTTTTTTTTTTTTTCCCCCCTTATTCTGTCTTGGCCCCCCCCCCCCCTGCTGCCCTTCAAGTGACACTCCCCTTTTAAGGTTGCGATAGTTTTATTTTGTCTGAGGACAAGTAAGTTTCCCACACTCAGACGGTAATATAAATCCCTCTCAACGCCGTAAGTGTTTGGAGCGGATGTGTTTTTTCCGCCTCTTCCCTCCATACTTTTTCCCTTTCCGGTCGGCGATGTTCACCAGCCCCGGGAGCAATAGACCCTGGGCGGGAGGTTTTGTTGCCCTTCCCAGATTGAAGGGAGATGACACTGGATTACTGGGCCATCTTTCCCTGAGCGCCACTTTGTCTCGTTACCCCGAGTCTTCTCTAAGAGCCCTTTCTTTTTTTCCCCTACGAACTCTTACCTTACTTTTAGTTAGGTTGGAGGCCTAGTTCTCTTATGGTTGAGACCACCCCCACCTGTTTACGCAGTGACCTTTACTACCCTTCCTCTCTCTCCCTCCCTGAAATTCTGTGCTCCTTGTCCAGGGGTGCTACATTCCCCCTCCCTTGATATAAGACCAAAACTTTCCTCAAACCTGGTTCCCCCACTTTTTCTTTTTGCTCGCAGTCATTTTCCCGCACGTTTCCTACTTTTTTTTTTTTTTTTTTTTTTTTTTTCCTTGGATTTGGGAAACCTTTTGTTCCTCAGCTCTTTCCCAACCCCCTTTTCCTCTTTTTAATCCTCTTTTCCTGAATCTGCTCGCAAGATGTCATTCTCTGCCGTTTTGTTTTTATTTTCTCCTGGTCCTATCTGGCTGTCCCTCCTCATGTCGTCTCGTCATCCCCCGACACCCCTCACATTGAGCCCCCCCATCTCTTTCCTCCCCCCTTTGTGTTGTTTTTCTTTTATTTCCCAATGTTCGTTGCCATTTTCTTTTCTCGACATTTCTGTCAAGCCTCTTTTTTCTTACTGCATCATCCTACCCCCCCTTACCTCTCCCCCCAGATTGCGGCTTGTTCCCACCCCCACACATGATTCCCCGCGCTTTTCCTCGCGAACTCCCAACCCATTCCCCGAGCGGCACCGTAAAGTCGTGCATTCTCTGAGCAAGCCTCAACAATTTACATTTTGGACTTTTCCCCCTTTCGGTGCGGAGAGAAACTTGTGGTGCGTACTCCCTCCCTGGCCAATTAGTACCCCCCCCTCTTCCCATCGCCCGGCCCTGAAAATTGAGATGCCTTTTGTCTTAACCCCTTGCCCCCTATATCACCACTCCTTACCCCATAAACACCCTTTTCTTTCTGTCCCGAAAGGTCCGGTTCCTGAGGCCTTGGTTAATGCTGAATTTCCGGTTAGTCTTACCCCTTCGCAGAGATCACGGTTTCTCCCCTCCGTAGATATAACTCCCCAGTTTTCCCAGGCAACTTACCAGTCTTTCCCACCCCCTATCCTGACCCCTTCCCCTATGACATTTTCCTCGGTGGTAAACTCCTCCGACATTTAGCCGCCCTGTTCCCCCGGGTTTCGCCATAATTCCCCCTCCCCTGCCCCCTTCCTCTTCGGCTCTTTCCTTCTTTTAGGAACATTATAGTTGTATCCCATACTCCGTGCAGCCCAAAGCCCACCTAGAATCCCTTCACCCCTTCTTTCCGCAGTGTCACAGCCCTTTTTTTTGCCCCCAATCTTCCTCCTCCGAGGTTCTTCCCCCTTTTTTTCCCTGGAGACATAAACCTGGCATTAACAACCACTTATCCCTCCCCGATTTCCACCTACACCTTCCCCACGACGTTGACCCTCCTTTCCGCGTTATTTTCCTTTCAAACACTCCTCTTCACCGTCCGATCGCAGGTTCCCACACCAAGCGTCAGATGACACGCCCGACCCCTTCAAACTTTCTCTTTCCCCGCACCCCGCTTCACTCTTGGCTTTCTTCTCAATGGTGATCTGCAAGCAAGCTCTCCCGATTGAAGCATCCGCCTTCCATGGCCATACCTTTTTTTCCCCCTCCCCCCCAACCCTTAATTTTAAAAGTGAGAGGTATCAATTAACTAGAAGAAAGGTCCCCTCCTCTTCAAATCTTTTAAGCCCTAGGACTCATCGCGCACCTTTACTAGCCTTTTCCCCCCGCGCGGGACCGTCGGATTGGTCCCATGGGCGCTGTATGCTCCCTGTCCCTTTTCCTCTCCCGTAGCCCGATGGAGACACAAAGAACTTCTTTTTCCTGGCTCGGAGTTTGAGATACAGGCGAAGCCGATGACGCCTCTTTTCCCCTTGTACCTTTTCCACCCCCCTAATTGAGCGGCGATTCCCAAACGAGCGATGCTCTTCTTTTTTTTTAGGAAGATCCCCTCTTAAAAGCCCACTGCTCTCCTGAACCTTTGGACTCTTAGGTTGTAATCTCCTCTTACTTTGTCACCTGGTACAGAATCAGTTAAACTACCCCCCGTCCTGATGTTCCTTCGTGGCCCCACTCTTTTCATTATAGTGTTTTAAGATCACCACTCTCCGTTCTTTTCTCCCCCCCTCCGGAATCCTATTTTTGCCATTCCTTCTTCCCCCTGCCTTTACCTCTTTTTCCGGGGCGAAAAAACCCATTAGTGACCGCCATCCCTTATTAACAGCTATCACTTTTTATTCCTTCAGTCGCGCACACCGGTCCCTCTTCCCTGGGTGCATATATTCCTCCCTGCCCGCGATTTCCAATGTAGTTTTTTCCCTGGGATCAGTTTTTTGTCGCGCATTTTTCTTCCCCCTGACGTAAGAGTTCGGATCCTCCTTCAATGTCAATTATCGCTCTCTCCTATCCTTTGAGTGGACCCTTTCTTGCAAATTTCTCTCCCTCTAACCCACAAGTCTCTTGGCGAAGACCGTTTTTTCTCGTACTCTGAGTTGAGCCTTTCCTCCTTTCCGCATTTAACTTCGACTGTTCCTTCGCTCGAAGACTTTCTTTTCCAAGGCCCCTTCCCCTAGAACTCGCATCCCCCAGAGTCCTCTGTCTCTTCGCCATTTTTCCTAGTGAAGAGCCTCTTTTCCCTTCCGAGGAATCGAAGCTTTCTTCTTCAGAAGCATCTGATCTTCTGCCCCTTTTCCCTCCCTACTTCCCATTTCTTGACTACAGATGTTCCCCCATTCCCTTTTTAGATTCCTCGCGCGCTAGCGTTTTTCATAGAAAACATGTCACAAAACCTTCGTGACACCACTCCTTTCTCAACCAGCGTTGCCCCCCAATCGTTCCGTCCCTGTGATTCCTTCTATAGCTCTCTTTCTCCCCCCCCCCATCGAAAATCCTTCCCACTGCTCGCATCCAAGCTCCTTTTCGCCTGATTTGACCCCCTTTCGTCTCATTCTGCGCACCAATACCTAGTGCAGTTGCTTCTGGGAATTTCTCGCCTCTCCCTCAAATTAGTCCTATTCTGCGCCGCCCTTGCCCAATTATTGCGCGGTGTCTCCCATAATCTCCTCTCCAGCTTCCCTTCCCCCTCTGGCACCTTTCATGGCGTCACCCATATTTTTTTTTTCCACTCTTGGATCCTTTCCTAATTTCCTCTTTTTTTTGTTTGAGGAGATCCTTCAGTTGCACCCCAACAGATTCCACTTTCCTCTCCTGCGACTAACTGCCTTTTGCTTGTATTTTTCTTAGCAGCAAGAATCTTTCCCGGGGAAGTGACTGCCGCCTTTTCTTTGGCGAATTCTTGTTGTATTTAGAGCACCCTCCTTCTCTCACTGAAGTTCCTCTTTTCCTGAACTCTGTCTTGCTCCCGTATGCCTATGTCTTTCCTTCTTCTGGAGCCCCCTTCTGAGATGCTTTTGATGACTACAATAATTGCTCTTCTTAAATTCCACCGATTGTCCCCGTGCAGGATGTTAGGTCAGGAATGTTCTTTTGTTTTTCTCCGGGTTTTCCTACCGTTTGAGTTTTTTACCGCGACTCTCGAGATTTTCCCATTTGCCGTCTTTCCCCTCTTCAGACTTCCCTGGAATTTTGGATATGGTTTAGATCTCTCCATTTCTATTAAGTTTACCTTTCTTTTGTCGCATGAGCATCCTCTGTGAATCTTTCTCCCCTCGCGCGGCCACCTTAGAACAATTGTAATTCTTCTGATTTCCCCCCCTTTTTTCGAGTTTTTTTCCGTGGATCTCTTTTTCACGTGTTACCATGTTTGAGCGTTGTACACCCCACGTTCTACTTGACCCCCCGGCATCCTGAAAGCAAGCCTTCTCCGATACCGTCCTCACTGCTAGGCCACCTTAAGTTTCTTCTGATTCTCGAGGTAATGGAACAGTGCTGCACCGTATCAGCCTCTTCCTCCGCCGTCCTCTTGCCGCTATTATTGTCCCCCCCCGCTCTTCCTCGATTACTTTTTCTTTTTTTCTGCGATTCCCATTGAGAATCTCACCTTTTCTGGATCCCCCCCCCCGATTTTTCGCTGTCAGCGTCTTCCCCCCTTCCTTTTGCCTTTTTGCCTTTATGGCGGAAAGTCCCCCACGGACGCTGCAGTTTCTTTCCTTATTTCATGTGACTCAGACCATTTGTCAGCCCACTCTAAGCCTTTCGAACCGTTCCCTCCTCCCAGCCCAACCCCGCGAATCCCTTGATTGGTTAGTTTCGTTTACTGCTTAACGTCTGCCGCACTACTTTTCGGTGACCCTAAGTAGCAGGTCCTTTTTGTGTCTTTTACTTCGCTTCTTTTTTTTCCCCCTAATACTTAATCTTTAAGAAGATAATCCTCCTCTTAATTTTATTTATAGCAGTTTAGTGCACGTTGATTTCCGTCGATTACACCAATCTTTTTTCATTGCGCTGTGGGAGCTGTGGCGACTCTCCTCGATTCTCCTTCCCCCCAACGGTGTCTTTTCTTTCATCGGACTCCGGTACTCCCAGACTCGCCAGAGGTTTTTCCCTGTATCGATTGGCGACAATCTTGATCAGTTTTTTCCTTTAAGAGAGGCTCCAGTAGTAAAATCGGTTCCCCTATGATCGGTCCCTCCTAAACTGACAACCTTCGTATTATGTTCTCCATCTTCTAGTTCAGTACGTAATGAGGGAGAGCTTCTCCTTTCAATTTCGGAGATTTTTCAATTCTTTCTTTGTCTTTGCTTCTCCTCTGAACTCTTCCTTGAGATTTTCATCTTTCAATGCTTTTCCCTAGTGAGTAAAACTCAGGGGGTGGTTCTTTTGAGATAATGCTTTCTTTCTTGATTCCTTGATTTCGCGAGCGGTTGTCCCCTTGACCCTCTTCTTTTTTCCCTAACCTGCGTGTCCCACTCCGCTCGATTGTTCTTCCTTCCACGCGTGGGAAGGTGTGGACTCTTGTAAGGCTACAGCGTGGGTAGGCCCCAGGTTCCCTGTTTTTCCAGTTTTTCTCCGCAACCCATCCTCGAGTTCTTTATCTTTGGCAAACAATTTGGCCCAACCAGTACGACACTACCTTGTAGGTTTTTCGATGGGTGATTTCTTAAAGTTATTTCTTATACCAGTTTTCCTTCATAACGTGATAGAAATCACGTCCACCTTTCGCCGAATTAGGAGGACTGTTCTTTGTGGCCTCTGCCCCCCGACGGATGAACCGGTTTCGTTGCTCAATTTCTCTTTACACACCTGTTGGTTTTTTGGTTGTTTTTTTTTTTTTTTTGTTGTGTGTTGGTTGTTCATGGCTAAAAATCTTGTTGGGGATAGGGTCGCTCCTTTTCATTGCGCTGTCCAACTTTTCTCCTGGAAGATAACTGCGCACACTTATCTCTCGCTCCTTGGAGCAAGTTTTTATGCAGAATACGGAAGGCCGCGCCTCCTTCCGAGTGACGGTTGAACCCCCTCTAGATTTTCTTTCTTGAGGATTTCTATAATTTTTCACCCCCGTGTAGAAAAAGTTCCTTTCCATCCCCACCTCATTTTTGAAATTACAACTTTTTACCGTGTCAGGTCTGTCAATACCTCAAACAGGACTTTCTTTCTTTTCCCGAACCCCACTTCCCTCCCCCAAAAGAGGAAATGTGTTCGTGGAGACTTCGCCGTACTTTCTTCTTTTGTATTTGGGACTTTTGAGTG
>Ga0179593_1309567_pt1 | contig 16623 bp, 13 predicted proteins | sample CZODoug2_1_08_16_FD_185931 | JGI IMG/M metagenome (GOLD analysis project Ga0179593, IMG submission 185931) | Vadose zone soil fungal communities from Angelo Coast Range Reserve, California, USA - CZODoug2_1_08_16fungal (PacBio error correction) | ecosystem: Environmental > Terrestrial > Soil >... | reverse complement strand
TCGTTTGACTTTATCGCTGCTATTTTTTGTTCGTTTGCCTTCCAGTCCCTTTTTTTGGCACCCCTTCGCCTCTCTTGCAGGCGCGTGGCTTGTCTAAACGACATTTCATATCTCCGCCTTCCGCATCTGCGTTTATCCTCGCCTCTTTCCTCATGAGTGTCCCTTCGGGCCCTCACCCCCGTTTTCGATCGCCGGAACCTTTGCAGGTCCCCCATCCGGTTGTCTTTCCTCCGTTCTCTTCGCTTAGTCGTTCTTCATTGCGGTAGAAGATCACTCTGTTCTTTCTTTTCATGTAGGGTCCCGCATCGCGGCTTGTAGTGGGCGTCGACCGGCTAAAATTTTCCTCCTTTCCTCTTTGTATTTTTCGCTCCTCCTCCGCCAGCGACCACCCCTTTTTTTTTCCGCGCAATTTAGGTCAATGTATGATCCCGTGACGTCTCCCCCCGTTTTTCCTTTCTCTTCCTTCCGTTGCTTTTGGAAAAAATAACTTTTCCTTGGGGCCCCCCCTTCATTTGAATGCAATCGTTTCTCGCGGTCCCTTTCATTAAAGCTCCTGGTTTTCCTCCCCCCCCCTCCTTCATGTGGATAGTGACTCAGGTTGCCCGCTATATGCTTTTTTTTTCCTTCATGCCGGTTTCCAGCTTTATCCCTGCGTATGTTCGCTTCAGGCGTTTTTCCCCTTCCGCCGTGTCCTAGGTCTCCCGCTTCCTCTTCATTTGTTCTTGACCAAGGACGTGAATCCTGCCGACCCTCCCCTCTCCTGCCTGTCCTTTGAAGTGGTCCCAGCTCCGGTGTCAGGTGGATACCTCCCAACATTTCCTAGCAAATCTTTTTTTTTTCGCCTTCCACCTTCTTGGCCGCAGACGATTTCGTTTTCCGTCGCTTTTTTTACATTCTCTTTGGTCCATTTTATTGCGCGAGGTGTTTTTCCTGTACCTCGTCCCCCTTCTCGCGCGAGAAACGAACATTGCCGTTTGGCGTTTAGGTGCATCTTTCCCCCTTACGTGCGGTCCCTCTTTTTCTTTTCCCTTTCCAACTTGTTTAAGTCCGCCCGCGTTCGACTACCCAAAACTCTCTAAGGATTCGCCCCTCTACACCTTATTTTTTTTTTTCCGGATTCCTCTTCCTCCGAGAACCCCCTCTTCCCTGGTCTCCTCCCCCCCTCCGGTCGTCCGCCCCAATCTTACCCCACCTTTGAAATTCCCCGTTCTCTCTGAAATTGTTGGACTCTTTGCATTGCCCTTTTTTTCGGGAGTAACGTCGGCAATTTTTTCCTGGTCTTATCCTTTTGCCGTCACAGGGACTTTTTCCCTCGGGACTATTCTACTTTCGAGTTTCTTTCTTCTCACCCTATGGAGACCTCTCCCCTTCTCACTCGCAGCAGACTCAGCTCTTCAGCATCCCTGTACAACATTGGCATCCCCTTTCAGATAGTTTTCGTTTATGCCCCTTTACCTCCTTCTAGACTTTCTGTTAATTTCGAATTCCATCGAGGTCCTCCTCTTCGTCCTTCGTACCTTCGTGTTTCCGCGAAAGCCTTTATTCTTTCCGTCTCATATCCTGAGCCACGAAGTCTTTTTTTTTGGTTTCAGGCATTCTTGATACTGACTTTCTCCAAAGAACATTTTCCTTCTTTCTTTTGTACTGCTTTCTTGTTTTTCCTAAAATGTGTGCAGGCCGCATTGCGGCCGGCTTTTTGTGCCTCCGTTCCTTTAGCACCTTGTTTCCCCTCAATCATAAAGGCCCCCCACGTTTTAGATTCGCTCTTCCTTTATTTCTTCGAGCCTCAACTGACCCTTTCTCTGAAACTTGAGCTTAAGCGCTGGTCAAGTACCTTACTCCAGGCCAATGCTGCTTGTCCTTCCACCTTTTTGCTAACGCACTCGGTCTTTGGGCCATTCCCCCCCAAATCAAAGCTGCTCAGTTGAAAATTGAATATTTTTTGGCGAGGCCCGATCTGTTTGATCACTTGATTCAGCGTTTCTCTTTTCGCGACTGGCGCCGTCCCTCCGGGGTGGTTTGCGGTGACAACCCTGACGGTCCCTGGCATACGGCCTTTTCCCCCCCGTAATCGCTTTGGCGCTCTTCTGTCCGAGTTCTTTCCACTCCATAAGACAATCACCAATGCTTTTGCTGACCCCCCCCACAGAATGCCGGCCAAGTACCAAGTTTGTTTTTGTTTTGGGTTTTTGTGTTAACCCTATTTTCTGATTCAGGGGTTTCCTCTCTCCTTCGGGGTAAAATTACGTGACCCGTGATTCCTTCATCTATATATTTTCTCATTTGTTTTTGTTGAGTCAGAGATTTCTGTCTTTTTGCAACCAGGACCAGTCGCAAAGTTAAATTCCAGCTCCCCCGCGGTCCCGCTCTTCTCAACTTTTTTTTTTTCCCTTCTTTCATGATTGTTTCATTGTTTTGACTGAGTTGTCATTACAACCCTCCTTGTTGGGTATTGAGTATTTTTCTCCTCTCTATTCCATAAGTCTCTAAACCGCTATACTTTCTTTCCCCTATTCCGGCGTTTTCTCCGGCCCTCCGTTTTCTTATCCAGTGCGGGCCCACTGGCGCCCGAGTCCTCGGCGTCCCCCCCGCTTAGGCAGCGATCCCCTCTCTTGGCCTGCGCCTGGTTGATGGGGCTTAAAATACATCTGCCTTTCGGTGCTTACTTCAAGTTTACTTCCATCCAGCAAGTTTACTGTGCTGACGTTTTTCCCTTTTCTGACGCTCACTTTCCTCCACTACGGTTTTGGGTCTTGTTTGAGTCTCACCTGTCCCCCTTGGCAGCCTTATGACCATTTTTTTTGGTGATGGATGTGACACAATGTTCTCCAGGAAATTGGCCGTCAACCTCGAATCTTTTCCGTCTTTCGGCCCCCGCTCTGTTCTTCCCCCCCTCTCCCCTTTCACACCGGCAAATTCCCCCACTCGATTAATCTCTCTCGGTTTCGCAAGCGCCCCTCTTTCAATGAATCCTGCCCCCCCCTCTTCCTTTCGCCCCACCGTCTATGCCACGAAGGAATCATCTTCGTTTCTCTTTGCGCTGTCTTCGTTCCGAGCCCTCCTGGCCCCTGCTTGTACTTCGATCTTCCACCTTTTTCCCTTCCTATTCGTCTTTGTTCTCTTCTCCCCCCCTATCCTCCCTTCCTTGTGATGCCCTTCGTGGTCCCTCCGAGGATGCTTTCACTGCTTTTTCGGTGCCGTCTCTTAGGGCCCCCTGCTTTGATAGACTGCCCCTCTTCTTTTCGCCTCTTGAAACTCACTGCCCGAGGCTGTTTGGTGAACACCTAGCCTTGCAGTGAATTTAGTGACGTACGGCACTCCCTTAGACAGGTGCACCAACCCTTTTCCGCTGTCCGCCCTATAGCTGTCAACTCCGTTCCCTAAATGTCCCCATTTCGCTTTTACGCCTGAACAGGTGTTGACGTCGTTTTCTGTTTTCTCTTGTCTTGGCTTAAGGGATATTTTTCTTTTTTCCTTTGCGTTCTTCCTGATCCCAAAAGCCCCCCCTTGTTCTTCGTGTGTTTCGGTATTCCTACCCGGGTTTTTTTCCCCCATGATTCCCCCCCCCTAAACGACCGCCTGATTCCCCAACGTTTTTTTTTACCGCCCCTCCATACAGCTGTCGTCCCCTCCCGTTTCGATGTCTTTAGTCTCCCACCTGAGATTCGACTTAATTTTTTTCTCTTCGGCCCGGAGCGGGGCATTGACCACCACGTTTCTCCTTTTCCCCCGTATTTTTCAACCACGTTCGGAACCGACCCCTTTTGCTTCCCCGAGTTTTCTTTTTCACAGTAAGGTGCGTTCCTTTTTTGCTTTCTCCATCCCCGGCAGACTTTCCCCGATTCTTCCGCAGGATTTCTTGTGAGAGTTCTTTGCTGTGTTTCATGAGAGTTTTTTTCTCTAATTAGCGCCTCTTGTAATAGAGTTTCGTTTGATGAACATTCTTTCGTCGTTTACGATGCCCTTTCTTGACCGCTGCGCGAAATGTGTCCACTTCCTGCAATCTGAGACCCGACCCAGCCCCAGGCCACTCCGTCGACCCCTTACTAGCCATTCGAATTCTTTTCGCTCAACTTTCCCTCTGGGCCGGTCCACGTTGCCCCGCTGCGCCACTGCTTTCATTTCGTTGTTCCGACAGATGGTTAACCCCCCCGGATTCGACTCCTTTATGATCGATGTTTTTCCAACCCTTTTTTTCTACCTTCCTCTTTCTTACCTTCTTCACATGCAAATTGGGCGAGGGTTTCTCTGATTCTTTTCACATAAAACCTGGTCTCTGACATGGAGGTATTTTGAAGGTTTCGTCCTCCCTCCCCCTCCCGATTGGCCTCTGACCATGGCCTCTCCATCCCTGGCGTGTCTACTTCCAATTAATACTTAAGTCGCCCGTCGGCGCCGCTGATTCTCACTTGGGTTCTTTCTTTCGTGTCCCTTTTGGGGCTTTCTTCCCTGTGTAAAGATCTTCGGGTTCTTCTTCTTAGGCACTCGTACGTAAACCTCCTTCCTCGTGCGGCTTCGGGCGTTTCGAAGCCGCTGCTTCCCCCCTCCTCTCCTCCTTTTTGTTTTCCCGAGCCCCTGACTGGAAGTCCCCCCCTTATCACCCCCTTCTAATTAGTTGCCTTGATCTCCCACCGATCTTCTTTTCAAGTTTTTTTTTCTTCGATCTGGACTGGTCTATCTTTTCCTCGCCTTTGAATTTTGTCTTCTCTGGGGTCGCGGACCCCTTCGTTCTTATGTCGTTCTTTCGACCGTGTCCGCCCGCCGCTTTTTTTTAGCCTGTCTTCTTTTCTTGCGTCCTCCTCAGAATTCTCCCTGCCTTTAATTTCATTTGTCCCCCCTCCACCCCTGAGGCTGGGAATTTAGGTTTTCCCCAGTTTTGGTGGTCCCCCTGCGTGCGCACTGTGTTCTTTAGCTCTTCCTATTTCCCTGAGGGATTTGCGCCCTCCTCTTTTCGGTTTGCCATGAATGCGGGCCCGGTTTTATTGCGGTTACGACCAAACTCCCTCCCTTTCTTTCCTGGTCTTTTTCGCGCCTCAAGAGATCCATCGATCCCAATCGCCCAGCCTTTTCAGGAGGTTAGCTGAAAGTATTACTTAGTCCCATTTTTTTAACCCTTCGCTCATTTTTTTTCCACATAACCTTTTTCCCTGTTGCGGAATCCTTGATGAATTTCCAATCAGGGTTTAGCTCTTTGTCCTTTCGTTTCCCGTCCACCCTGGTTCCGTTCCGCAATATTCTGATTTGGATTGTTTTATCAGGTTGTGTAGATTTTGTCTTTTTTCTTCTCCTGCCTTGTAACTCTTTTGTAAGCGGCTCCCTGGTCGCGGCATGGAGGGACGTGTCCCGCGTCTGAAGATTCCTCCAGCCTTTTGAGAAGGGCGGTATTCCCCCAATGAATCTCCGCAGAATTTTGCTCACGCCTTCACCTCCGGCGCACTTCATGCGCTTTACAGCGCTTTTGGCTTTGGATTGAAATCCCATTAGGCGTTTACTGTTTTTCTCTTTGACACGTCGTGGCCGTAGCCGTCATGGCGGTTCCGCCGCTTTTTTCCCCGTATCGTGTCCCGCATTTAAATTCCCCCCCCCCCCCCCCCCCCTGTTTGTTATTGTCCGCTCCCCCGTCTCTCGATCCCCCTCACCTAGGCACGTGGTGAATGTTAGTCCCGCCATCTTTTGCCGGACTTTCGCTGTTTCGCTTTAAATTGTACCCGTCGTTTTGCTAATTTCCCCCAAAAACTCGATATTATTCCTCCTTTCCGGCTTTCTGTAGGGAATACTTTTCGGAAAAGACTTTACCTTGCCGCCTTTTCCTCTCTAAAGACCGCCCCACTCCCCCCCTTTTCTCGTTCCTCAGCCTTGGTCCAGTTCGGGTTCTGTCCCCCCCGATTTTCGTCTTCCCTCTCCATGTTGTTGCACTGGAGGAAGAATCCTTGCAGTACGTTCGATCAGTTGCCCGGCGGGACTCTTCTCCCTCGGGACGCTGCTTTTGGCGGCATTCCCCTCCTTCTGTTTCTTCCTCTCTCATGCCCGCCTGTGAAGCTTTTTTCTATCCTTTTCAAAACGTGGCCATTCACAGCCGTTTTCCTGAGGTTGTGTGACCCTGGACGAACGCTTCTCTACCCTTTGGTATGCGGGCTAAGTAATCTGGGCCCAGCCGCTCGGCTCCGTCACTACCATGCGTTTTACCTCCGTTCCCCCCCCCAAGCCTGCTTCTCCTTCGTTCCGCAGATCCTTGCGTGCGACCTTAGATTGGTTTGGCAGTTAATTATTTCCAGAAGATGTTTCCCAGCTGCTTCTTCGTCCTTGTTTTTCATTGCAGTGGTTGGTTCATAAAGTTTTCCGGCCGCCCCGCCTGGGGCCAATCGGAGGTTAATCCGTTCCGTTCGGCAGCTTGTTTCTAACACCCCCCTCACAGGCAAAGCTTTACTACCTGATGCTTCGCCGGTCAGTATTCGTCGCGCCCCGACACCTGTCGTATTTACCGTTGCGTTTCAGTCCTGGCAGAAAGTCGCCTGACACCTGTGTGACTTAACGTTCAAGACGCTTTCCTTTCGTTTGACCATGACCCCCATCTTTATGACCCGGGCCCATGCATATTGCGCTCCTTCAGATCTTGTTGCTTGCCTTATTCCGCTTTAGTTCGTGCCCTGCTCACCTGCGCGTACGTAACCGGAGCCTGCTTCCGTTACTCTCCCTCACGGACATTTTTTAACTGAGTCCTCGTTTCCGTCCACTGACATCTCAACTTCCCCCCAAGATTTGCTCTACCTTAGCTCCTTAAACCTCTCCCTCCTGTGCCCAAAAAGCTTTGAGTGCAGGTTTCTTCCTATAATCCCCCTGGGCCCCTTGGCGCCTAAGACTTCCTCTTCTCTCTTTGTGTTGTTTGATGTCTCTCTTTCTCTGCTTTTGCCGCAGTTCCCGCTGGAAGTATTTGGCATACCTTTTTTTCTCGATTTTTACGCGTTTCAGGCGGTTACCTTCTGCTTAGCATTTGGTTAGCGCCAAAGCTCGGTGGTATTATTTAGTGGCGATAGTCCCCTCATGTCGGGCCCCGCAGATTAGTTGATTTCTTCCTTCCGTATCGCCGTCGGGTTGCACTTCGAATGTCTTAGTCACTTTTGCAGCGCATCCGTGAGTGCCACCCCCCCCCCTCTCTGGTTTCTGCAAATATTATCTTTGGAGCCATCTGCTGGCATTGGACCCCTGCTGTTTCTGCCCTTGCGTCTTCCGTTACTAAGTCCACAGTGGCTCTTGAGTTTTCCCCTTCCCGCGCTCCCTTTTCCGACGAATTTTTCTAGGGCGCTCAACTATGAACGTTTTTGGTGCTCGCTTCACTTTCCTTTTGGGTTGTGATGGAGTTTTTTTTGACTTCCATTGACGGATTCCCGCGTCCTCTTTTCCTCGCTGGTTCGTGGACGCTCATTTTCTAACCCCTCCCCCACGGCTTCCCCCCGTTCGGTCAGATCAGCGTGCTTTGCGCCGCTTCTTTCTTTCCAGAAATTATTACACCCAATCTTTTATTTCTCATCCGTTATCTTGCTCATTTTCCGTATCATCGGCTTTTCCCGTCGCCCGTCGTTCCGGTGATTCAGAGCGTGCCTTTATCCTTCTTTTACGCCCCTGTCATCAGAGGTTTAGCCATTTTCTCCACGATCCTTCTCAGTTTTTGTCCGGTTTGGTTCCGATTTTTATGCGGCCATTCTTCGTTTCGTGTGCGCTTATTTCCGTGCTTTATCCCCGCGATTGATTCCCTCTACCTACCGCTCCCGATTGTTTGAAAGTCTCCCCTTTCCGCCGGTCTCGACCTACTTGCACAGCTTTCATCCTCTGTTGACTTCCCGTGTCTTTTCCCCGCCCAATTTTCTCCCCAAATTTGTCCTTCACGCCCCAGGGCTTTCACGTCTTATCGTTGGTTGATTGTTTTTTTCCGGAGTTTCGGATATTGCCTTTTTTGTTTCCTGCTGTTCGCTTTTTAGCATCCTTTGTTCCTCCTGATCCTAGATCGGTTTTTCTTGGATCAGGTCCCGCGGACACCCCAAATTTGGGTTTTTCATTCCTAAGCAAATTTCGAAACCGCTTCGTTTCTGGCGTGAGCTTTCACCGTCCTCCTTTTTTAACTTTTCCGTGGTTGCTCGGGAGCCTTTCCCGTGTCATCCCCCACCCTCTGCGCTCTGGCCACGCTTCTACTTTCCAATCGCCTTTCGCAATCTTTGCGGCCCCGCCCTGGCTCGGCGCCCCAGAAGGTGCCGCGTTTTTGCTATGTGGGATTGCCACCGCCACTTTGATGCCGGCTGCGGCGCAGAGATGGTTTCCTATTTCGGTCCGGCTGACGTCAGGTTGGGAATTCCTCCTTACTGACTGAGTGATTTGTTGATCCCATATTAGCCGCGTTTCTGGACAGCAATTTCCGCGACGCGTCGGACCCCGCTTTCCACCGGCAGGACCGCATAAAAAATTCCATGCCTGACCTTTCCACGATACCAAGGGATTCTTTTTTCCTTCGACCTACGCTGGGATGTCACTCATGACCTGTCCCCATCTTGTAATCCGGTCATCTGTTGAGAACGGGTTTTTTTTATTTTTCGTTGTTTTCCACGTCTTTTCGAAGTGTGTCATCGGGATTATCCCTCTTGAAACCCTTTATGGCGGAGGTGTGGTACTTTTTCTTCATTATGCGGAAAAGGAGCTTGTACCTGTTTATGTTTCCGGTTTTTGCGCCCACCCTTCATTCTGTCGGTTCTGAACTGGTCCTCCTCCACGGATTCCCGAACGTAATGGAACCTTACTTATTTTCGCGACCGGCGTTTTCTGATTTTCAACCATGCTTTTGACAACTGTTCCTTGTCCCGTTCCCATTGGGTTGCGTGGCTTTCTTTCTCTTAAAGGGAGTATGGAGAGCTCCGAACTTCCCTGCTGATCGGCGGCGCGGTCTTCAGCCGGGCGTTTTCTCGCTATCTCCCGGAAAAAAGTCTGTATCGTGCCAGCGACACTGTCTTCACCTGTCCCAACCCCCGTTAGTTAGGGTTAAGGCTTGCCATACGCGCTCTCTCTTTTCCAATCATACGTGTTGTTTGTTTTTTCCTCTCTCTAATTTCTTGTTTTCTGTTCGACCTTCTTGTCTTTATTTTGTTCCTTCAGTCGGTTTTTGTTCCATTATCTGATTGGGCGCGCAGGTTCGTAACGCCGGCGCATCTCCCCGCGAGCTCTCTTTTCGGTCCCTCCCGCCCTTAAGCATTTTAAGGCCAGTTCCCCACGTTGAGAGGCTTTAAATCTCCGTTGGGCACCAGCCTTGTTGGAAGCGTGCTTTGTTGTTAGCTTCTACGTCTGCGGTAGTACCCCCTTAGCCGATTTTTGGGCCCTGTCTAGTTTTCCTCTGGGATTGTTTTGTGCGGCGCTGTCCTACCACGACCCTCTCCCTTTCAGGCTGCTATTTCGTCGAATTCTTCGACACCCTCCATCAATTTTCCGGACTGGTCTCAAGATCCCCTTTCAAACTTTTTTCACTTGCTGCGTCGTAAAATTTTTCCCGCGGGAGCCTCTTAGTGAATTCCCAATCTGGTTTCGCTATTTGTCATCTTTCCAGGCCCCCGCTTCTGTTTCTCAAATCTATCCTGGGTTATTAGGTAAGGTTTTAGTTCGCGATGTTGACTTTTTTTGCGCCTGTGTCCAGCTTTTCTACAGCGTGCTGGGTCTGAAGGCTTCCTTTTGGTGGACTATCATCCGTCTTCAGTTCCGGCTTCCCTAAGCCGTTCGTCGGCCGCCTATATATCGCCGTCCCTTCATCGGGTACAGCGCGTGTCTTTGAGTTTCGATCCCTCAAACCTACCCGAACGCCACCTTTGGGGGACCTCGACCAGTCGTGTCCGTCCGCCCCTCTTAGGTCTTCAGGCTCTGAAGCATGTTCGCTTTTGTCTTTACGCGCCTGTGCGTTTTCGTAACCGTCCCCTGAACGGGCGCTCATTGAACGCGCACGCTTTCCCGAGTTCTTTCGCCGCGTTTCTTTTTTTTAAACCGTTGAATTTCAGGCGTTTTGATCATGACAAACTCCTTTATGCCGAACCGTCCCCGGTTTTCGCTACCTCTGAATACGCGGCTCAGGAAAAAAGATAATTTCATTCCCATTGCGCTTAAACCTCCACCCCTCATCAAAACAGGGACGTACCGTGTTTTGTGACATTGGAACTTTTTTCCCCTCGAACTTTGGAGGGCTTCAAGGGAACACTGCGTCGGATGACCGCTCCTTGCATCCGGGCGATCGGGCTTCCCCTTCAGGGAATTTCTCTTACTTTTTTTTCCGGGGATCTAATCGGGCGCTATCAGTCTTTCATGCGAAGTCAGTTTTTTCGCATTGGCAAGCCTCCTCGTGCAACACCCCCCTGCTGGCACCACTGCATCCTTTTTCCGTGTGGCGAAAATTTCTCAACCTCTGATATTATTTAGGAGGTTCTGAAGTCCGCCCGGCCCTCACGCTCGGACATCCGGACCAATCGCTCCTAGGACCACGTTCTGAGGACTTTTCTTCAGACTAATTGGGTTTAGAAGAGGGTCTTCTTTTTTTATAATCTTTGCCACAACCATCCTATGTCTACTCCCTGCTCGTGGTCTGCTTTATCCATAAAAGATTTTTTGACGTCAGCGGGGCCAGATTTCTGACTTGCAAGCCGTTCCGCGGATGCCCCCCCCCATGGTTACTCCCCCACACCTACCGTATAATTTCGTTTTTCTTTGATTCGCCGTTCAGTATCCGTTAGAAACGCCCCCTACACCCCGTCGCTAAAGCTTGAGTTTCGCTCCGGGCAGTCACGTCACGTACTCTGCTGCTGGATTTTTTTACCCGTTTTTTTCCGACTCCTCCGCGAATTGGCCAATTCCAATCAACATTCTGTCCTGGCCCTGTAATTCTGAGAGTCTGTCCCTCTCGGGTGGTCCGACAATTTTCCTTCGCGTGCGCTGTGGCGGCTCCCTTGCTTGCGCACCCAGTACAACCTGCGACCGGAGTCCCTCCGCTGAATCCCCGAATCGGTGACGCTTTGGCGCGTTTGTTTTCTTGTGCAGCACTTAGTGAACCACAACCAATCCTTGGATCTGTCCCCAAGCGCACGCAGTAAAGAATTGGGTACTGCTGTTTTTTACCTTTAAAAAACGGATTTTTTAGCTCCAGGTTTTTTCTACTTCCGCTTTACTGGGTTTTTTTTGCCCACCCGTTCCCAGCGTCATCTTTACTCCATCAATACGTTTTGTGCTCTCGAGTTTTTTTCTTTGTCACTTTCAGTTCCCCGGCGGTCGTCTCGAGGACAAACACGGGACCTCTTTTTCTTAACTTTTCACATCGGTCCAGGCTTTTTAATTTTGCTGCGGTTGGTTCTCCCCACATCTTGTGGCGAAGTTCGTCTTTTGGGCGCGCCTCGGCCCACAGCATGGCGCATCTCTTCGTGATTGATGCAGTGCATTTCGCCGGTCGCGTTTTGCTTCGCAAGGTTTTGCGGCCTCAGTACATCTTCCTCGTGCGGAACTCTCTGTGCTCCCCCCTCGCACTCTTCCGGTTGCTTGATCCTTTGATTTGTTGCATTTTGGAACCCTTCTCGGTTTTCTTCTTTTCCAGCTTTTGTTTGGCTTTCTTGGTATTCTGCCCTTCCCTTCACTTTTCCGCATCCGAGGTGTGTTTGTCGCTCGCATTCCTGCGGGCGCGATCGGCTCCCCCTTTGCCTGATTGTGGGAGGACAACCATTTTTCCGGACCTTGCTTCACGCCGAAACCCCCCTGACTTTTCCGCGGTTGCGGCCCCCGCCCCTTATGAAAGAAAATTCATTCCCCCCCTTGGAGCTTAATGACTCGCAGGCTCGGTTGAGAAGATTTTAAAATATGAGAAAACACTTTTTTTCGTTCTGCCCATCTGCTTATGTAACGATGAATCATCGTGTTTTGTTTACTTGTAGTTTTTCGGCTTACGCTCTTTTAGCTTGTACGACTTCCAAATTCCTTTAGGTTTCGCTTTTCTCCACCGTTTAATCCCCTTATAGTGTGCATGCCATTCGCGACGTGGTCCGAGGTTATGAATTGGATTTGAGTCGTGCTGTTTAGGTAATGCCATTGCTAGACCTTGGGCCTTATTTTTCTGCTCCCCAGCCCCGACGCTTAAATATTAGCGCAACAGAGTCCCGCCCATAGTGTAATACCCTGATTCCCCCCCCCCGACTCAAAGTTTGTATGATAATTGACACACTGTTCCCCGGTGACGTATACATCGTTCAAGATCCAGTTCCCTCCCTGTAACCATGTTTCTTATTTTTTTTTCCCAGTTTTTCAAAGCGTATTTTGATCTTTTAGTGCGTTTTTCCTTTTTATTTTCGAGACCGAGATCCCTCCGGTTTGGCCTTTTTAGGTTCATAAGTCCTCGAATTGTTTTGTTTGTTTTTTTTCCCCCCCCCCCCCCCTGAGGTCCCCCCCGCCACTTTTGTCTTTTCCCCCAAACTGTTTTACCTCCGAACCTCGGCTCCATCCGCTCGGTCGCTGGAGTGAATCCTCACCCTTCCTCCTCCTTTATCCAGTTTATTTCCTGGCCCTGGCCTCCTGTTCGGGCAAGGCCAAAGCTCGTCCCATTGGCCCCCACCTCCTCTCCTGGCCCATCGTGCCCACGAATATTTGCGGCCACTCCTTTTTTTGATCGCCAGAAGGCAGAAGGTTTCCGGCTGTTGATTTTCTTTACGCCCTTTCTGTACCACGTGCTGACCCCCTGTGCTCATTGTCTTTTGTGTGCTTTTCGGTCCCTTTTCTGTCCTGGTCCTTGGGTTTGAAAGAAGCCATCAGTGTTTTGGGGTTGTTACCCTGTTTCTTCTTCCCTATTTCATAAGTCGTGTCCAATGACCACTTCTCCCCTCCCCGCCGTTTTACCTCATGGACACCCCGCCCTGACCCCGCCGCACAAACCCACGGAGTGTACTCGCGCCCCCTGGATCCACGAGGCCCCAGGCCCGCTTCTTTTGACGAAGACTCTTCTTGAACTTAATTGAAATCGCCGACCCATTAGAGTCTTTTAGCCCATACCTCTTTGATAACCTTTTTTTCTTTTTTTCTTTCGCCTTATGTGACTTTCCAAACTGTAAGTCTTCGTTTCATCCATTCTGTCACAGTTTTTTTGGTTTTTCCTTGGCCGATGAGCCTGCCATCCTACTCATTACCTGGCTTCTATTTTTCTTGACGGTCGTCGCGCCTGACTCCTCTGATTCCTCCTTACTGGTCCCTTCCCATCATACTCGTTCTTTTTTACCGCACTTCCTATTCAGTCAGATAATAGAGAAAGTAGAAAATTTATATAACCGGGTGACCCTTCTCTTTTAACTTTTTTCTCCGCTTTTTTTCTTTGGGGTTCGTTGTTTTGCTTGCCTTCACGCTTCCTCCTCTGCGGGCTTCGTTGTAGAAGAAATGAACCTCTGGCTAGGCTGAGGATTTCCGCGGGAGTTCCGCGACTTCTTCGTCCCCTCACGATCGAAGTGGTGCCCCCCCTTTATCCCCCTGACGACTGGAAACACTTCTCACACCATTTATCCTTTCTGTCGCCCCGTTACCGACAGTCTAGTATTGTATCACATAAGTTTTCTTTGTTGAGATCTTCGTAATGGAGTTTTCCCAGTAATATGTGGGAGAATTTTTTTAGTAAATTAGGTTTGCTCTTTCCGTCATCTTTTCTTGCCTTTCTCGGTGCTTCGATCCCTCCTGCGAAAGATCCCGAATATCATCCTTGCTTTTTTTCTCTAGACGCCTCTTCCTCTTTAGTTCCTTCGACCAACATGATGCCTTGCCCAGGATAGGGGCCCCCGCCGTTGTGATCCTTCCTCGTGCCGAGTTCTGAGGATTCCTAGTTCCTTCGTTTTAGCCGACTTCTGTTTTTTTGTTGGCAAGGTCATTGCTTATTCGTGCTTTTCTTTGGCGCGAGGACCTTCACTTCACTCTCAGCTGTTTCTGGTTCTTTTCGCTCCTCCGACTCGCCCCGCAACCACTTACGCCTTTTCTTCTTATGATTCGATTCATCTCCTTTGTCCCCTTCTTATTACTTTTTTAACACTAAATTTTTTATCCTCTGGTTCCCTTACTTTGCCTTCAATAATGTCTGCTCCTTCACTCCCTGCCCTTTCTTTTGTGACCCTCACGCGTTTTTTCTCGGGCTAGGGTTGCACCTTGATGTTGAAGTTTCTTCATGCCCTTTTTTCAATCTGTGAATCCGCCATCCTTGATTTTTAGTCATTTCAGCCTTTTTTTCAGCGCGTGACTATCCTTTCGGTCCTTCCCCTGTTACGAATGACCCATCTAACATCTCTTCTCCTTGCAGAGAGGGTCAGTCTTTGGCGTTTTCTCCTCAACCTTTTTAGCGCATGTGTTGATTGAACGCGACGTATGTTTTTCGACGATTGTTTCCTTCTATCGGTTCTTACTCGTTGCCCAGCCTTGACCGAGTGGTGGTGTGCCGAGCCCTTTTCTCGCCTCTACACCTCGTTACCATTTGCCCTTTGAGACGCCAGGTTTACTTCACTCCCCTACGTTCGCCTGATTCTGGCCGCTTTCTTGTCTTCCCAAGTGGCCTCTTCTGTTTATCTCCTTTCCCCAACCTGTATAGGATGACAATTACCATTCTTTTTTTCCCGGAATCTCCCCCGGAGCGGCACACCACTTATCACTTTATCCGCACATTCGACCCCTCCGACCACTCTTCAATTGAACTTCTTTCTAGCCTTTTTCCCATTTCGGGCAATTTGTATCGCCTCTTTTTCGTCCCGCTGGAAAGTTTTTTGAACTGATCATCTTTTCATTTTCGGTCGACTCGTGGCTTCATGCGGGACTTTTGTCTCCCGGTGACGCTTGCTTTCGGAGGCATCCCTACTAGGAGCATAATCTTTCGAAGTCGCAGCCCGCTTAGCATCGGCCCGTCTCCCCGTTCCCCTACTGGTTCCCTGAATTTTTCTGATGCGTTTTTTTTAAATGGCTAACCTCCCTGCATGACTTTGTTTATGTTCGTTGAATTCCACGGGCCAGCGTCGTACATCTCTTTCGACAGGGCGCCCCTCCGCCATCCGTCTCGTGTATGAAGACTTATGGTCCCTTTTTTTGCCGCTTTTCATTAATTTTGGATCATATTTTCGCAACCGCATTGTATTGGTCTCCTTGGTTTCATTTTCGTGTTTCGTTTTTTATAAATTTTGATGACTTTAGCCGGCTTGATTTCTGCCGTTGAATGTTATTGGCGTTTGAATTTTCCTCCATCACACGCACCGGCATTGGTTGACTACTGCGTTTTTGTATTCTTCGCAACTGTTCCCCATTCGGCTACAGGAGCGTCATTACTTTCCCAGCTCCGTCCCAGATGTTGCACTTTTTGCTTTGCATTAAATGCAAGGACTCTCCCGCGAGTGGTCAATCACAACCGCTGCTTCCCGGTGGAAACCTGTAGATTTTGTCTCGTTGCATATCTCCGGTGCGCCGTGATGCATTCTTTTTTTTTTTTTTTTGGTGGTCTCCCCCCCTGTCCGGGTTTTTTGCGAGTCCCGGATTTTCGTCATGGCATTGGAATAACTGCCCTCGCTTTTTTTCGCATTGTGAGAGGGCGAGGGACCGAACAGAATCTCTCCAAATCTGGAGTTTTCCCCCCAGACGCCGCATCCTTCACCCGTTGCGTTGCAAAAAGTATCCTAGTAGGCACTTTTTTGCATCCTTCAGGCGTTGAATTGTCCTTTCAAGCTCTTGAATCTCCTTGTCCTTTTTACTTTGTTTTTTTTTTTTTGAGAGTTTTTTTTTTTTTTGCCGTTCACGTAAATTTTCAAGAGTCGTCATTCTTTCTCCCAACTTTCTCTCTACTCCTTTTTTTTGGCAGTCCGTTTTAACTTTTTTGCGTCTTTTTGCCTCTCACTAATTGTTTCTCCTTTATTGGCAGAGCCTCTTACGCGGCGCTTCGATTTTCCCGTCTCCTTTCTTGTTCTGTGATTTTAGACTTTCCTGCCTTCCCAAGCTAGCGACGTTCATTCCGTTTGACACCGACTGGACGAGAGCGCACAATCTTCCTGGGAACGTTGTTCGCGCTTACTTTTTTCTTTTCCAATGCGCTTCTTCGTTTCCTTTATCAAGCCGTTTCCCTTTTCGTAGTTAGGCTCGCTGACCCCAGCTTCCGACTCCTTTTTCCTCGTTGCGCCTCGAACCTTCCCGGCGCGACTTATTTCCTTGCGTTTGCGGGTGATTGAGTCCCAAATTCCTGGAACGGATTGAACCTATCAATCTGGGCTCCGGCTGGCGTTTCCGCTCACTTTTTCTGACCCCACGTCAACCTTGTCACATTCCCACAAGGCTCCGGGCCAGATTTTTTTGGCGTGCATTGTTTGCGCTATTATTCTCATAATTCCCTGCGGCACCCATCTGTTCCGCCATCAGTCTCTTCTACACTGAAGGAATTTATCCTTTTTGCGGTGCTGTCTTTTCCTGCTCCGTTTAGTTGCATCCGATTGTATTAGAACTGCTTCAACCTAAAGTCGATATTGTAGCCATTTCTAACAGCATTCCTTCCTGCAGTTGTAACCGGCGTGGTGTCTAGTTTGTCATTTTAATTTGTCGTAGGGTTTCCTGTCGCTTCGTCCAGGCTGA
>Ga0179593_1510450_pt1 | contig 16624 bp, 18 predicted proteins | sample CZODoug2_1_08_16_FD_185931 | JGI IMG/M metagenome (GOLD analysis project Ga0179593, IMG submission 185931) | Vadose zone soil fungal communities from Angelo Coast Range Reserve, California, USA - CZODoug2_1_08_16fungal (PacBio error correction) | ecosystem: Environmental > Terrestrial > Soil >... | reverse complement strand
TTCTGGTCGTTTTTTTACGCCCCCTCCTTGGCTGGGTGAGATAAGAGCGTTATGGTAACATTTGTCCTCGCTGATTGCCGTTCAGCCAGTCTTTTCCTCTGTCCCGCTCTTTTGAGCGAAGTAAGAAGTGTCGCTCTTCAGGAATGATTTGGACTGTTTTTTTCATCCCGTATTTGGCCCCTCGAATCAAGGGAATGAAGCTCGCTTTTTTTTCTCCTCCAAGAAGATTTCCCCTCAACGGTGAAAGACCCCCTAGCGCGCTATGCTGGAAATTTTTTATTGGTTGTGGTTATGATGTCTTTTTTTTGCGATCACAGGTCGCTTAGGTAAATTGGACGGTTCTTCTTCCCTTTTATGTTGAGATTGATTTATGTGTGTGGCTAGGAGCTTCAAGCCCATTAAATGGACCTGCTCTCCCCCCGATAGCAAATACGTGTATTCTTGCCTCCTCATTACTGTCGAGGTTGTTGGGATCTCCTCGAGCTGTTTTGATTCGCGCATCACAGTCTTCCTCCCCCCTTTTTTTCCTCCATTCTTTGCTTCGTCTGGGAAGCCGTGAAATGTCCTTTCCTCCCCCCAAATTCACTCCCCCCCCCTTCCCCCCAAAACGGACGGGCCGGGATTCCTCCTCCTTCGACCTCGAGTAGAAGCAGTTATCAACAGTGCTTGTCGGGGTTATCACAACACCCCCCCCCTTATAGACGCAAGGCAGGATTCCTCGTGTGCGCCTTCTTAGTTTGTGACACCATCCCGTCCTCGTAGTGAAGCTTCGTTTTATTCTCCCCTTTTTTTGGGAGTTCCTCTTGTTTGTTTGTGCGATTCGAGTAGGCTTTCCCCGTCCATAAGATGCTAACCTGTATGTCCTCGGCGCTTCCCAATGTGGTGCTCTCCCCTTCAACAAACCGCTCCTTCACCCACCCGCAAGCCTCCGCCCTCCAGGCACTCCTTTGGTCAGAGGGAGGACGCTAGAAGCCTGGCTTACTTCAGAAGACCTTCGCTTTCTCCCTTCAGACCTTGCCTATCATTTGTTCGTTTTTTTCTGGTAGTTGAAGCCATACGCTGCGCGCTTCCCCTATGTAGAGACTTTCTGACCTCCCGTATCTCGTGAGTATATGAGACGGTCCTCCCCCCTTAACTTGCCCAGTGAAGAGTTCCCTGAGAGCGCTGCGACCCCTCGTTCCTTGATATTAAGTTGCTCTTCTTCTCACTTTCTTTTACCACGACACCCTAAAGATTTTTTCCCACCGATTCAGATTTCGGGTAAAGGTTCTTTGTCTCTGATTCCCCCTCGTAACCACTTGTCTCAATGGTTAGGGTAGGAAGGGTCTTTTTCTCCTCAGCGCTGTATTGATGTGTTGACGGTTCTTCCTTTCTCCCCCCCCCTAGTAACTTTCTTCTCGAGCTCTCTGGTGCTCCCCGTCTGTTCCCCATTTGTGTTCGCTCCTTCCCTCTCTCGCAACTCCGTAAAATGTAGCATTGATCTGCACCCCCCTCGTCCCCCCCCTGAACGAAAGCAAATTTTTCACGCTGAAGAGAACCCCTCCCCTAACCCGAGCGTTCGAGGGAGGTTCCTCGGCGCCTTTTCCCCCTCCCCTCTTACTCTCGACATTCATCGACAGACCTTTTTAGCTTCTGCCTATTTTTTCCGGTGTCAGCGTTATCCCCTCTGCCCACTAGCTGCTGTAACTCATTGACTTTTTTTCCCCCTCTCTCTTCCATAATTCCGTTATTCTGGCATTTTTTCTAGGTGTGCTAGGGTTCCCGTCAAAGAAGACGCTCTTCCCTTTTTTTTCCGGGAGTCCCTATTGATTCTCCCTTTTCTGGCCACCCGGCCTTCTCCCTCCCAAGACAAGAAATGAGAGCTTTCTTGGTGTGGGGTAGGCTCGGTGGGTGGGGTTTATTTTCCCTTTCGCTTCTCTCCTTCTGACCCAGCCAGGGACCTCCATTAGGAGAAGCGGTTTGTCCAGTTTCGGGAGGTTCATCATGAGCCCTATCTCCTTCTCCTCATTTCTTTTTGCCCAGAGATTCAGGGCACGCCAGAGCAACGGATGACCGTCGATTGGACCACTGCCCGGCTTTCGACTGTGCAGCCTTCTGTCCTTGCATTGTGCGAGCCTTCTCTTGTAGCGAGCGATGATCATCGAATAGACGTCCCCTTTCTTTTCTCTCTTCCGGGTGCGTGTTTCCCAGTGCTCTTTAGGACCTTTGGAAGCGAACAGAATACCGTCCCTCTCCCGTAGTTTCTACGTCCGCTAACAGCACGCCCTTGTTGGCCAGGAAAGGTACTTTCCCTCTTGGGGTTAGGACTCCTGTTCAAGATATTCTCTTTCTTAATCGCGAATTTTTTTTTAAAGGTGGCATAATAGCTCCCCCTTCCCGGGTTTCGGGTGATCTTCATCTTGGTAGCGTTCTTTTTCCTGGCGAGTGCGGTCCCCTACGATGCCCTGAAGACGTCTGTTAGACCTGAGAGGGAAGAAGAGGGCTTTCCTTCTTTTAGTTTGCGACGGTGCAATTTCAGAAGAGGAGGGGTAGAAGCTTTCAGCTCTCCCTCCATACTGGGCCTTTCTAACTCTCTTTTTAGGTTGTAGTACGATTCGACATTTCTCAACTTCGAAAAACACCGCCCTTGTCCGAATGATGTAGCGCCACACGCTCCCGGACTTTACCCCCCCTGAAGAAAGATATGTTTTCCCCTCGGTTTTCATCACCCAGCTGGGCCCCCTGAACCATACCTCGGTGGGTAGTTTCTTCCCGTAAAGGTGAGCTGGTTTCGCAAGAATTTTCCACCAGGGTCCGTGGTTGCCACAACAAGATGTTTTCCTTCTCACCTCTCTACGAGCATCTCCGGTGAGCAGTTACTTTCCCCTCCTCCAGCACTCATCTCTGTTCGAACCCTCTTTTCCGCGCGCGCGGTCTTCCAGCCAACATCCCTCCCAGACAATTATAATATCCTCCAAGGTCGCGTTTTTTCTAACGCGATTCCAATGAAATCCACGGCCTCCTCTCGCGCCGTGTAACCCCAAAATTTCAGATGTCCCTTCCTTTTCTCTGCGTTTTTGATGCCGGTTGGGCCCCTATTGAGAGCCATCGCGATGCCAGTCCCTCACCTCTGGACTTTAGACGTGCTCGTTTTTGTGGTCAGCGAGCCAAAATCTTTACGCCCCCTAGCAGGCGCTTTCTCGTCCCCCCATAAGTAGACCTCCCCATTCCGTATCGAGCTGTAGTATCACGCGATTGAACAACGTCCCCCTTATGACGTGTTCTAGAGACTTGGGTTTGCCTCCCTCCCCCCCACCAAGCCCCCCCCGGTTTGACAAGGGATGAGGGAGTCATTCCCTTCACCGTTTGTTGTTGTTATAGAGATGGCCCAGGATGATTTCAACTTTCATTGGTTAGACTCGAAAATTCTCATGTACCCTCGAAGCCTCTTATGCCGCTCCCCCGATCGGCCCCCTTTTGTGAAACATTTTCTAAGTCCTTTTCCCCGAACTTCAAACTCCAGCGGCCCTTCTGCAAGCCGGCGCGCGGTCAAACCCGTCTTGAGTGAAGAGCGGCCCGACCCCTCGACCCAAAGCCAACGATTTCCCTCATTTAAACATCCCCCACCTCCACGCTGGCCCGCATGAACAAAGCGACGGCACCAACGACAGCACACGCCGCCCCAATACCATCCACTATAGCCGGAGTGCCTGTATGGGCGCTTCCTTCCTTTAAACAAGCGGATTCGTTCCTTGGCTTCAATTGCTGGCCAATATAGGTTTGCGTAACTCTTCCCCCTGGCCCCAATTTCCGCTGGTTCCGTCCTCCTACAACCCACAGGAGGCTTCCCCCGAGCGATTTCTGCTGCGGCATAGCGGCGTCTCCCCCCCCTGTTACGCTTTCCCACGGAATCCGTTCACAACATTGCGCATACAACCCCGCGCCGAACCAGCGAGACCTGGCGATCGGACTTTTTTGCATGTCTTGAGCAGTGCGACCCGGCCCCCTTTTCACGATCTCGAAGCCCTGTTTGCAAACACCCCACCCCCCCTACTTCTCCACCCCGATCCCCTCCGTTGCAGAAACTACTGAACTCTCCTTTTCCCTTTCCGAGGACCCCAGCAGAAGACAGTTTTAGTCAAGTGTCCTGTGGAAAACCTCTTTTTTTAATAATCAGTTTTTTTTTGATGAGGATGAGATGTCTTCTACACTTTGCCCCTTGACTGATGCTGTCTCTGTTATCGGTATTTCTATGGCATTATTCGTCCCCCATCTAGTTTTCGATCTTTTTTTCCTTCTGGCCGTGCTGTGTTTTTGGTTTCCCCAGGGATTAGATACTTTGGCGTTTTTTCTAAGTTTGAGATACCCCCCCCCCCAAAAGGCGTCGCCATTCTTCTTTCGCCCCTATTCTTGGCTGTCTGTTGGTCTCTTAATGAATTTGTTATTCGTGTCTTCCAGTGGTAGTGGATTAGTTTTACTCCGATGTCCTACCCGTTTCTGAGTACTGAGTTCGCGGTGATGTTTTACACTCCCCCGGCACGCTTTTGACACGTGTCGCTCGGAATTTCCTTTGCATTATTTCCATTAAGTATGGTAATCGTAAGCCAGGTGTCCAGGGCAGCAGATTTTTTTTAGCCCCCAGCTTCCTCCAGGTTGCCACCGGCGACCTTTTCTTTCCCGTCTGGTCGGTTTTTCTTTTTTTTGGTGGCTTCAAGTAGATTGTTGTGATTTAACTTTTACGGTGCTCTTCAACGGTGATTCTGCTTTCGTTGGTAGTGCTCAATCTCCCATCGCTTTCCCTTATGCAAATTGAGCTACGGTCTTCCTCCGCTTCTGGCGCTTTTGCTCTTAATAGTCGCTCTCCGTTGGATTCGAGTATTTCACCTTCTCCTCAGGTTTATGATTGTTGTACCTACCTCCTCCTATGTGATACAGCACTTCAATTTTTTTCTGGAATCCACGAATTCTCCTTTCCCCCGACAAACCCGGGGGTATTCTGCTGCCGCCCGTCCCTCTATCCCCGCTTTAAGTACTTTGTGTGTCTTTTGTTTGGCCCTTTCCCCAAAGAATCTAGTCTGCACATCTTCTTTCAAGTGGCGAAAGGCTTCTTTCCCCCCCGTCATACAGAGGTTTTTATTTTACCTTCTGGTTGATCCGCTTATCTCGCCTTCTTTCTTTATTTCCCGACTACCTCCACAGAGAGATTTCCCCAAATCCGATTCTGTCCGTCTCGAGTGCTTCTCGCACACATCCCTTCCTAAAAAAAAATTGGTCCAGACCTTACCTTTCCCCCCGATGTTGAGGCGCTGTACGAGGTGTCTTGATCCCATCGTAATCGAAGCTACTCTTTCTCCCCCCCTCCGAATGTATATAGATTTAGTTTTAGAGTATAGTTCCCTTCCACGCCGCAGACTCTTCTAAAGATGTAGACCGACTGTTTTTACAAGACTTTTGGTAGTTAGAATGATAAAGGCCCCTCCATGCGTTTCTTCTCTACGCCCCCCGAGTTAGTTTTTCCCGGCGCTATGTGCCCACCTGCTGGCGAGGTTCCCCACCTCACATGGCAGAAATATCCCAAACCCCCCCTTGACGGCGTTTTTTTTTGTCCGTGGCAGTTGAGCGAATATTCTGTCAAATCGATTTAAATGTCCTTGTGTAGAGCTATTTTTTTGGCGTAGCGACTAGTAGATTTCACCCCCCCTAAATTCGTTGAGTGTTGCCTCGTTTCTGCCTTGTCGCATTCCTTCTATACGAGATCTCGAGCTGCTCGTCGTTTTAGTCTGAAGCCACTGAGCATTTTAGAGCTTGACGTCTTGTTAACTCCGCGGAACCTCGCATGGAGCGCCCCTCCCCCCCCCCTCCTTAACCTATGCCAGAAAGATTTTTTTTTCCATGCTGCCTCTCCAGACGGAGGGAGTTCTGCGGTTCCCTCCCCTTGGCTCCTTACGTCAATCGAAGTGTAAATCTGTACCTTTTCCCAATGGATCGGTCTGCTGCCCCCTGGACGTCAGACAGGTTTCATACGTTCATGAAAACCGAGTCTGTTAATTGTCTGATCCTCCTATATAACAAAGCTTACCTTTCTTGTCACGGCCGGCTTGAGTGTGGCCGGTTATTGCCCCTAAGGCGTCTCGGTTGAAGGAGCGTTTCGCCAATCTTTTTTTTCGGAGCCCTTCGGCAGCGCACCCGGTCAGCTCCGCCCCCGAAGACGTAGTAGATCGTAGCTCGTTGTTGCCTCCTAAGCTAGAAGTCGTGCAGAGGCCCCTGAGAGGTCGCGCAAGGGGGGGACGTTCCTTTTGCAGTGCTATTTTCTTGGCTGCGTACATGATCTTCCTCTTTCCCCTCCCCCCTCAATTGTTGTGTTTTGATATCTTCTTTTACGACCACAATGGAATACTGGCCAATGCAAACGGTTTCTCGACTGCGCCTTGCCCGGCACGGCTACACAGACCCTTCCCTGCCTTTTGCTGACATCTCCCTCTCCCCCCTCCTTTCTGTGGCGGAGGGTGCGGTTTCCTTTCGTTTGGATTCCTCTGTCAAAGATCAGCCTCCTTCCCCTTTTTGGCCGCTCGTGCCGGTTCGGGGCATGTACCTCCCTCCCCGGCGCCCTTTTCCCCTTGACAGGTAAGGCACCGGATTGTTTTTTTTTCCCTTTCGATCAATGTGAGAGACTAGTTTTTCGCTTTTTTGTCACCGGCTTGCGGTTCCCGTGAGAACCTACCAACCAATCCACTGTCAACTTGGCCCTACCCCAACACCCAAACCCCCCCAATCCAACAACCCCCCCCCCCCCCCCCCCCCCCCCCCCCCCCCCCCCCCCCCCCCCCCCCCCCCCCCCCCCCCCCCCACCCCCCCCCCCCCCCCCCCCCCCCCCCCCCCCCCACCCCCCCCCCCCCCCCCCCCCCCCCCCCTTCCCCCCCCCCCCCCCCCCCCCCCCCCCACAACCCCCACCCCACACCCCCCCCCCCCCCCCCCCCCCCCCCCCCCCCCCCCCCCACACCCCCCCCCCCCCCCAGAGCATCTTCTCAAGGTTTTGATAGGTTTCTGCTAGAGCTTCCTTTTCCGGCGGCGTGAAGGTCGATTCTAGGTGTCGTTTCTGGCCGCTCAGCGGGCTCCCTCTCTTTCCAGTAGGTCCGCTTTAGGTGAGTCTCATTGCCTGGTTCCGACGCGTAGGTTGTGACCCTGCAGTCTTGTTTCTCCCTTATCACTGGAGACTTTCTAGTCCGCGACTCGCTTTCTTTTGGCTCTCCCGCCTGCTTTCCTCAGCGCCGCAAACCTCACTAGCAGGTTGGCAGCGACTCTTTTCCTAAACATTCTAAGAGCTCCCACCATTCCAGATTAGTTGAAAGACTAGATAAAATTGAAGTGTTCGGAAACATTTTTTCTCTTTGTTTGTCTTTCTTCAAGGTTCCCTCTTTTAGAGAGCAAAGAATGGTCCCCCTAGTGCCTCAGGTCCACACTTTTGAACTTTTTTTTTCATCCCTCTCTCCCTGCATCGGCACGTGGATAAAGTTACTGCTTTCCTTATAGCCTCAATCTCTCTAGAGCTCCCTTAGTTTATTTTACTCAAGCAGATCTCAGTATTTGCACTTCACCTGACCCTACCAAAAACCTTTCCCCCTCGAATCCCCTTCAGAGCCGTCTCAATCCGCCAAGTGGATCACGTCTTGCTCTCCCTAGGCCTCCCAATTTTTCATCTTTTATAGGGTTCTTCCTTTCGATTCCTTGGAATCTTTGATTCGTTTTCTCCCCAGCGCGAGTTTCTCCTACAACCTTTTTCTTCTTTTCCCCCGCGCTTTCGCGTGTTTCTTTTTGGAGGCCTACCCCCCCCAAGCGAGAAGCCTCTGCGACCCCTCACTTCCGAAAAAGCCTGCTTCTCTCGTCGTTTTCCCCCCCCTCCCGATGAGAAAATATTGCTGCTTGCGAATGCATGTTCTCATCCCCCCCCACCTTTTCCACAAAATATTTGATCCTTTTGCTTGGCTCCAGGCATAGTCGGGTTTCCCCGGTATAGAGATGGAGTTTTATCCGAACCCTTTCATTTCTCTCCCTCTCTCGAAATATTCAGGACCGCACTCAGGATGCCCCCTCCTCCCCACAAGTAGGAGTATTTTCTCACTCTCGACCGAGACATTCAGAGATCCCCCAACCTCTTCCAGATCAGTTTCTTAATTCTTTGCGGCTGTTTTTTACAGCCGTTGTGCTGGTGATTCTCGAGCCCCAGCTCAATTTCACCCTATAACGTCTGCCACCTGCTACCCGAAACACTCCTCTGACTCTTTTTTTCCAACCACCTACTTTTTTCACCACCAGACGCCAATGACCAGTTGTCACTACTGTTTCGGCTTTTCCCCCCTTTTCTTGGGCTCTCTTCCCAACCCCTCCCCTCCTCTTTTTTATGTCTGGGCGTTACAAGGAGGCAACTAGAGGGGGCGTTTCATTGTCCATCTCCACCGGCAGTTCGTGCGGGACACGTCGTGCCGTCCGCTGAACCAGCCCATCCCCTCTCTCTCTTCCAGCGCCTCCCCCCCCCCTCCCCCTCCCCTGCATAAAACCTCACACCACCCCCCCCCCCCCTCCATTTGCATCCTCTGCCACGCTTCCGCACCCCCTTCCGTCCCCAACGTTTCATCCCACTCCATTCCCTTCCCCTTCCCCCCACCTCCATCCCCCCCTCCTTTCCCCTTCCTTTTCCCCTCTCCCCCTCCCCCCCATTTATCCCATTTTCTCCTTTTCTTCCTACCCCCCCCCCCTCCTCCCCCCGCCCCCCCCCCCCCCCCCCCCCCTACTCCCACCCCCACCCCAACCCCCCCCCCACCCAACCCCCCCCCCCCCCCCCCCCACCCCCCCCCCCCACCAACCACACCCCCCCCAACCAACCACCCCCCCCCCTTGTCGCGCCGAGGCGGGTCCGTCCCCACTTCAGAGGTTTCCTAGATGTTCACCAACGGAGGCTTTCATGTGACAAATTTGAAGCTCCCCCCCCCTGAGCCGCAGAGACAAACCCTTTTTCCTCTAGGAATGTCATTTTTTTGTTGATGCACTAACGATCTACCCCGAATACATGTACCCCCACACACTGAGAGTCTCCCCAAGACACTCCCCTATTTTTGGCTTCTCCAGTTCATCCGAGCAAGAAGACTGAAACAGCCCTCCTAGGTCTCTCCCCTTGCCCAGGAGCATTCTACCATTATCTTTTCCCCAGTTGTTGTTTTTGCTTTGCGAGATGGAGTTTTAACCGCTTCCCAGTTACCGCTTGCATTTGTCGCGTTCGTCTCTTCAGTAATTTTAGGGGCCCGAGATTCGTGGGATTTGTATGGGCGAGCCTTTCTTTTGTTTGTTTCCCAATCAGTAATTATTGCCGTTTTCATTTGATATCACTTCGAGATAGCAACTCTTCATATCTACCCACGGTTGGCCCTGTGGTGCTTTTGTAGCGGGGTTGTTTTTTTTACTCATTCTTTTTCTTCGGATCAGTGAGGCTATTTTTTTTCCACGCGATTCCTCCTCCCCCCACTCTACGGCCTGTCGCGCGCTGGTTTCTTTTTATCTCAGGCTCCCTTGTGCCAGATGCCCTTTCCTTTTTGATTCTGTGCCAAGATTTCTTTACGCTCTGTGAATCCCCCTTTTCAGCTCCCCGCTATGCCCCGTTTTAGCCCCCGGTCCTTACGTTACTTTGGGTATTAGTGAAACTGTCTTGGTCTTTGTTTCCTTTTTTTCTCATAATATTGTTTCGTCGAAAGTTGTGGCTGTGCTTTCACTCCTCTTGATCGTGCTCGATGGACAGTTCTCGGCTCCACATCTCCATCAACGGTTTGAATTCCCCTTTTTTGAATAGACAGTGGCGTAATGGCTCTTACTAGTTTCGGGACTGGTGAGAGCGCAAGAGATTGGGTGTCTTTCCTTTCCTCTTTTTTTCTGATATTTCTGTGCGTCTTCCGCCGTTGAACTTTTCGACTCAAATGCCAGATAACCCCCCCCCTTCCGGGCCCCCTTATGCTAGACTGCCAACGCGAGAAGCAGGCGTCCAACTTTTGGGTTTTGGAGGATTTTTCACCCACAACTCGCATTAGCAAAGAGTACCCCGGTTCTTCCCTTGTGTCACTCCCCCCAGAACGCTTTTCGCGCCCTCCTTTTGGATTTCGGAACGCGTTATGGCGCATCGACTTTGTCTCTGGTCGGCTGAGGTAGGAATTCCCCCCCTCTTATCTGCAGTTTAGCGAGACCCTTAGGAGAACTCTCACTCGAGCATCTCGCCGCGTTGCCCCCTTTCCTCTACTAATCCCCACCACCGAATAGCCACCTCGCCAAGCTGCAGATTCGGTTTTCCCTCCCGAGCCCGCTCTTTTTTTTGTGCCACTGCCCCCCAGGGCTGCAGTGTTACAACGTGTTAGAATGCGCGCTTTGCCCGTCTTCACTTGTCGAGAGAGTGATCGTGACGAAGACCTCGCTAATCGATATCTTTTTTTACTCACCTTAGTGGTAGAAGACTCCCCTCCCTTGCTCCCGTTAGAGCCGAGGGATATCTCTTGGGAGAGACTATTCTGGTTCACCAAGGAGATACACTTAGCACGGCTTCGCCCCCCCTCCTCCCTTTTCAAGAGACAAAGCTCCCTCTTGTTCCGTGTCCCATCTGGGCGCTTACCCCCCATATGTCAATGGACTTTTACGGCGCTTTGGCAGTTGAGATTTACATCCTCCCCCTCTTTTGCCAACCTGTCGTGTAAGGTTTCGGCGCTTTGATGCATGTATCCCTTTACCTCTAACTGAGTCTGGCCTCCTCTTACCTCCCCCCATTTCGCCGTTTAGAGCTGCAACGCGTCTCAAACTCCTATAGCGAAACCTCTCTTTGATCTAGAAATTCTCACAACTCCTTACCGAGTCGCTCCCGCAATGGCGGCCCGCTTCCCCCTCCCCCCCATCCCTCTGAAGGACCCGGCGCGGATTAACTACGGCTCCGCTTAAGTCTTCCTCTCCCCATGTAGAATCAGCCAAGGTCTCAACCTGGCTGCACGGGCACAAACTTTCCCCCTTCCCCGCCCGGTTCAGTTCCTCTTGCACAACCGAAGTCGCTATTGACGATTCATCTTCTACACCCAACCCTTACTCCAATCATGGCAGCCTTTCGCGTTTCGATTTGAGCGGGTTTTAAGTTTAGTACCCGGTAAAAGCCCAGGATATATTGGTCCAGCTTGACGGATTTCCCCTTTTTTCTGGCGATCATTTGCCTTTCCCAACAGTGAGGCCGCCAACTAAGGAATTTTCCTTCTGATTACGATCGTAGTTGCCTTTGTCTTTTCTTATAGCACATAAGTTTCCCTTTCCCCCTTCTCATCGGCCCAAGTTGTAAGTTCGTCGGATTGCATCCTTTCTATTTGGTCTGTCCCATTCATATATATCTTCTATTTGTTTTTTTTTGAGATCTGGACTCCCTCCCTCTCACGGGACACCCCTCTTCGTGAAGGGGGAAACAGCCCCCTTCCCCTTGCGCCGACTTCGCTTTCCCTTTCCCATTTCCTTGTGATCAGGCCGCGTCCCTCACTCTTACGAGTTTGGCGGTCCCCCTTCTTTTCTTTTACGTTTTTCCGAGCTCCCAGACCCTGCTGACTGCATGCCAACGAGAAGACCCTGCTCTCTTTCCGGGGCACGCCCATAACGCCACTTCCTCCACAGTTGTCCCAGACAGGTTCCCCTGATTGGGGGTAGAGGATTTCCCCTTTCTCACTCTCGTTGCTCTGCTCCTTATTATCAACCTGGGCTACAGGTCGGTACAGCGCAGACGCTTCCTTTCGTTTTTCGATGTGACTTTTCTCTTGTCTTAGATGACCGGCCCGTGCTTCCCCTCCGCGCCTGACCCTTCCCAGTTGTGGCGTTGCCACTGCTTCGGCTGCTTTTTTTTCCTTAAGTGTGCGCTTCATGTCTTGTACCTCCCTTTCTTTTCCCCTGAAGGCTTGGCATTTTACCCCATACTGGGGGATTTCAAAAGTCCCTCTACCCCCTTCTCGTCTCCGGTTAAAGTAGAGTCATGCGACAGCCAACTCCGCAACTTAGCAGGTGGGCAGATATGGCTCAGAACGTTCCCCCTCTGCCGAACCCGCGACGAACCATAGATCTTTCCCTCTTTTTCAGCTCGAACCCTTTCAACTTCCCACACCTGGTGGTTGCTTGAGGCTGGTTAGACAAGCCCCTGCTTCCCACTTTCTGGTTCCCATTTTCCGGTGGCTAGAAGATCTCTCCGCGCATGTGCCCCGGGGAATTGTACTTTTCCAAGTCTGCCAGAACGAGCCCTTGCGCCCGTCGGTCCCTCTTTAATCGATCCGGCTTCTTGAACGTAAATTCTCACCTTTTCACACTTAGAATTCCTCGAAATCTTATTTCGAAAAGCGCTTTTTTTTCCCCCCCTCCCGTTTTCCCCCCAGTACTACCGAGGCCCCCTCTCGCCTCTTTACCTCCCCCCCACCTGAGTTTTGCGGGGGTGGATGTCTCTTTGGAACGAGGTCTCTCCTCGATTTCGCCCGAAAGACAATCCCTGATGGTATAGAGAGTACGATTTGTCAGTTTATCTCAATGAGGAACGTTCCGCCCTGGATTTTCCCTCCCGAAGGTATTCTAAACCAGCCGCTTCGCGCTCGGAGTCGTGACTTTTTTGAACCCTCAGATTCTCACCCGTCCTCACCCCCGGGGTTTCGGGCGGGTAGGGGTGGTGGGTTGGGGGGGGGGGTGGGGCTAACCCAATTGGGGGGTTGGGCGGTTAGGACCCTGGCGGCGGTCCCACTGGGCGCCGGGCCCCCCTTCCCCGGGTGGGGGGGCCTGTGGCGGCCCGGTTGGCCGGTGCGGTCGCCGCGGCCGAGCAGGGGGCGGTGGGGGGGGATGCGCTGCCGGGGGGGGGTGGGCGGCGGGACGGCGGGTGCGCTGGGACCGCGGGCAGGCTAGGGGGGGAAAATACAAAGTTTGGGTCGGGCGGTCGGGCGGGGGGGGGGTGGGGCCTTGCCGTGCCTGGGCGCCGGTGGGTAGGGTCGCGGTTTCTGGGCGAGTCTGGGGGGGCGATGTGTGGGGGGTACCGTGGGCCGGGGTCGCGTGGGCGGCTTGTTTTGGGGGTCTGGGTGGTTGGGAGTGTGGGTCGGGGGGTGTGTGGCGGGCGGTCTTTGTTGGGGGCGCTGTGGGGGTGGGTGTGGTGGTGGGGGGTTTTGGGGCTCCGGGGTTGGGGGGGGGGGCGGTGGGGCGTGGTGGGGGTCTTGGCGGGGGGGGGGGGTGGGGGGTGGGGGGGGCCGGCGAGGGATGGCGCGCTTCGGTTTTTCAGTGGGATTGTTGGGGGGGGGGGGGGGGTGTGGGGGGGTTGGGTCTTGGTGGGGTGCGTGGTGGGGTTTTTGGGGGGGGGGGGGGCGGGGGGCGGGGGGGACGCGGGGGGGGGGGGGGGGGGGGGCGGGGGGGGGGGGGGGTTGGGGGGGGGGGGAAAAAACCAAAAACACAACCCAAACACAAACACAACCAACAAAAAACACAGTCGGAGACTTCGTAGCTTGTTTTTCTCCATAACCAAACCCACAACAAGCCGGTTCTTACTCCTTTTCTTCTTTCGACATTAAGGTGGGTTTTGTTTCTGGTTCGATCTGTTGTGTTGAGTCGAACCTTCGGAGGAGACTTTCGTGACCGCGGCCCCCCTCGAAGACGAGGGACCACGAACCCCCCTTCTCTTGACCTTCTCCATTCTCCCTGTCAATAGTCCGAATCCAGCAACGGCCACCGTCGAGACTCCACGGACGCGCAGTTCCCTAGTGCTGGCGTTGTCCTTCTCTGAGCAAGATTTTCCCCCCTCATTACGGATTCTTTCCCCACTCCAACGCCCACCTTTTAATCAAGAACCTTTTTGAGGCACCCCGCTCCAAAGGCGAAAGCCAGGTACGAAGTCTCGTCTTTTTAAGGGCTGGGCGTTCAGGCTAAACAACCTCTTTCTTTTTGCTGCGCTTTCTCCCTTTTGCTCAAAGGAGGACACACTATCGGGTTATGGCAACTCCATGCATAGCCCATCTTACACCTCTTTCACTAACCAGCGTTTTTACAGGTCTCAGACTCCTCCTATTCGCTTGGCTGAGGAAATCATCTGCTCTATCATGTACCCGTCCACTACCCCTTCTCCTGCACGCGCCCAATTGACTTTCTCTATACACCCCCTCGTCCCCCCAGACCAGTTCGGCACAACCGTGGAGCTATTAACCGGGTCGCATTTGCTATCTCCCCGTTTCTAGCCGGACCCCTTCACTATCTCCCCCTCTACCTAAATTGTTGCAACACCAACCCAAGAACAGGCGTCCCCTCACCTGCGCCCCCCGACTCGGCGTGGTCAACGCTAATTTGCCGACACCCTCCTGAACGGAAAAGATACTAAGCCCTTTTAGAAATCCATTTTGCTTACCTACTCTCTATGTTACTACTCGGATTTTTCATATGATGTCTAGATACCCCGTCCACACAGGATAAAGAATGAGAGTGATGAGTCGCATTTCCCTGAGTTTCGGAATACCCTTTTCCCCTTCCTTCTTAGGGGGCGAGATTGGTTGGGTCTCTACGTGTGTTGGTGGTGTTGACAATTAAGGGCTTCGAGACTGCCGGAAGGACCGTTCCCCGTCGCCAGTTTTTCTGAGAATTACTCCCCCTTGTGAGATAGATGGTTGATTGGATGGGTTGATGCGCCGTAATGGTCATAATAATTGTCTGTTGTTTAAATTTTTTCAGCCTCTGTTGCAGCGAAAGATATATGTTTCGATGCTACCTTTCGTGGCTTTGTCCGACCCCCATCCTTTTCTTTCGCATCTCTTTTTTAATTCCTTTCGGCCCGTCCCCCCTCTATTTGTCCTCCATTTGTGAAGCAACGGGGTCTAAATTTCCGATCGCTTTTATTACCCTGAATAATGCCCAGCACCACATTTCGCTCTCCCCCCTTTTTTTTCTTCTTTGTTTCGTCTGGGTTTTCTTTGTTTCTCAGTTAGCTGTCGTGATGGTCATTTTGGCGGTGATTTTTTACTGAGCAGTTTTTCTTGCGGGTTCCGCCCTTTCCAGCAGTTTTTCACGGTTGATTCTCCCCCTCGATAGAGCAGACTGGTGTTCTGGCGCTCTGACCGAGGTCTCTCTAGATTTACTATTTTTATGTCGTTCCCTCCTGGTCGGGTGAGAGTTTGTTCTGCTGATTCTCCGCTATTTCCCTGGCTCATCTGACACTTCGATACGACCCACCACGGACGGGCCGGATGCCGCGCCTCTTAAGAGTGCTTCCCCCCATCCCTCTTGTGTTGTCGGTTGGTTTGGTTGATAAACCCCCCAATCTCGCCCTTTTTCACATCGTCACCTTAAGTGTCCCGGGGGCCCACGTCCCTCCCTCCCACCGAGTTTTCTTCGTGAGACTTTTTTGTGCGCATACGCTTTGACGATCGCGGTCGTTGCGCGGTCGTCTTCTTTGGCCTACACTACGACACCCCCCATCCGCGCGTTTTAGACCAAACCGCGGTCTTCTTTGCGCCATCGGATGCTCCTCTTGACCCTCGTATCATAATCAAACTAAGCTTTTAAGTCCCGCGGAATATTTTGCTATTAAGAGGGTCGAGACGGCTTGGTCCCTTTTTGACTCACACCAGTGTTTACCCCCCCCTCGCTTAGCACATCGCTCAATTTGATTTGTTATACTTGTCGTTTTTTTTCTCGTTGATTAAGCTGCCCCCCTCTTTCTCATCTTTTGCGAAAGAGATTTCTTGCTGAGAGACTTCCTAAGTACCCTGCTCCTCCGGCTCTTAGGAGCGCTGATCGTTGGTGAACCCCCTTTTCCCTCTTTTGCCACAGATGCGATTTCACCTGTCCGAACCCCCCAGCCCCTTCCCCTTCCGACCGACCCAACGTTCTGTTAATGGTCACGCTGTAGTGATGCTCAATCTTCCACCTTCTCTTTCATGGGTCGGGCGTCTGCTTCTCCCTTTCGCTTCAGAGCCCACCTTGCTTTTTTTGCTTCCTTGATGCTGTGAGAATCAATAATAGAGAAATTCCCTGTTTTTCGCGCGATGGAGATTCTGACCAGTACAACTGTTTGTTCTCTTACGCCCGCCGCGTTCCCCTCCTAGTTCCACTATCATTAGAGTTTGAAGTAGAACCATAACGGAAGTCCTCATTTGGGACGGGCCTCAGCTTCATCCTCCCCCCCCCTCTCCTTCCGTCGCTTAGGTTGTTAAGCACGGCGCCGTCCTCCCCCGCTACCAATCTCGACAGCAATAGAAAGTAAAACTTTCGTTATGCGCTGACTCCCGGACCTTGCCGGTTACTCCTTCCTCCCCTCCTCGCCAACTAGCTTCTCTCCTTTTTAATCCGTTTAAACCCCCCTTTCCCCGCTTACATTTTCAAGGAGTCCGGTGCGTTGCGTGAGAGGCCTTATCCCTTCCCTCAAGCGCCCCGCGGCCTTCTAGGCTTTATTCTCGTTGTCCTCTCGTTTTTTTTTCTTTACCTTTACCCTGAGAGACGCCAACAACGAAGAAGTCTCCGAGTATCTAATGAGTCATTCCTACGCGGCGTTGCATCTCTTTCTCGCCGCACTTCAAGTTGACAACGCCTAGGTTTTCAGTGTTCTTCGCGCGGTGCCCCTTTGCCTTTGGACCACTACGAAATG
>Ga0179593_1366700_pt1 | contig 16624 bp, 22 predicted proteins | sample CZODoug2_1_08_16_FD_185931 | JGI IMG/M metagenome (GOLD analysis project Ga0179593, IMG submission 185931) | Vadose zone soil fungal communities from Angelo Coast Range Reserve, California, USA - CZODoug2_1_08_16fungal (PacBio error correction) | ecosystem: Environmental > Terrestrial > Soil >... | reverse complement strand
CTTTCTGATCTTTGAGATTTTTATTTCCATTCCCTTCTTTTCTCTCTTTTGAGTCCCAGTTCCCGGTGAGCTCCTTCCCCCCCTGGGTTTATTTGTGCCGCTCGACAACCGCCTCATGGGAACCTTGTTCATCCCTGTGAGGCGTTCTTCTCTGCACACCAGTTCATGTTTGTTCCTTTTTTTTTTCCTTCTTAGTTGACACAACCAAGGCACGTTTCCCAATCAGTGTCAAAATCCGTGGACACAACTCCCAGAAGACCTTTCCCTTGGACAGGACCCTCCCTCCCCATTCTCATACGAATGGGTTTCGTTTTTTTAGTAACAGTACTGTTGCGCTTTGCCGACTTCTTATACTGTGTTCCCTTTTACCTTCCCTATTTTTTCTCCAACGCGTTTAACGGCTACCTGATTCTTCCCCCCCTTTTCTCATCCCCAGGCTAACACTCAGCCTCGTTGTAGGTCGATTGCACCTAGAAGTTCTTTTCCCTAAAACGCATTGGCTTTTCCTATTCGCCATCTCTCTGAATAAGGGTTTGTTTTTTGTAACCCAGTGCGTGGTTCCACTTCTTCACTTTCAAAGTTTTTTCTGTATTGTGGACTTCTTCCCCCTTCCCCTTTTTTTGTCTGTAGTTCCTGAACCACCTTTGTCTTTTTCAAAGTGGTCGTCTTTTTCTTTTCCGATCTTTAGTTCTTCTCCCTTGGAGTTCCCTTGCCCTTTATTGGAAATCGTCATTACTTCTTTCGACCTGGGACGTTTTGGATCTTTCAATTCTGAAATAAATCAGTGACTCCCCCCCTCTCCCAGTATCGTAATGATTGATTCTCAAAACCTTTGCCTCCTCCTCCTTAGATACATTCCTGCGCTTACCTAACCTCCCCCCTTGGAGTCTTTACCCCATTTATGATCGTTTTGCCACGTTACTATTCTGCTGCTCCGGGCCTTCTCACTTCCTCTTGGCCCATTCCCCCTTGTCCTCTTTCGGAAAAGAATCTCTTCCTTCCCCACTTTCGTCCAAGACCTCGGGTTCGTCCAGTAGCTTTCCTTGCAATACTTTTCGTTTTTCTGGTACCCCGTACTCCATTCCTTTGTTTTAATTTGTTGATCTCTTTCCCTTCCCCCTCCCTTTTTTTTTTTTGAGAGAGGATGCGCGCCATCTTTTTCACCCCCCCATGAATTGTGGTCCGTTTGACGTTCTCTTTCTTCATTTGAGGCAAATTCATTAGTGCCGGACAGGAGGGGTTGTACTTTTGATGAAGGTCTGAGCTTTACGCCCCCATTGCATTTGATTTCTTTTTTTCCCTCTCCCTTGAAGTTCGTCCCCTCTTAGTCCCGTTTTTTCGGCAGAAATATTTCCTGTGACCCCCCCTTTGTCCCTTTTCTTGTATTGGCCATTTTGATTCGTTTCACTGGTATAGAACCTTGTCAGAGGGCGAATGGTTTGATCTAGCTTTCCGTCTTCCCACTACACATTTCGTTCTCTTTCCCACTATGTCTTCCCCTCTTTCAAGACAAGTGCGCGTGACCTCAGCCTAGACGATATTCCCCAATACCATGGTTGCAACATGACCTTGTGGCGCCGGACAAACTACCTCACCTATTTAAGTCATACCAATCCTCCCTACTTCCCCCATTTTCTCCCTTTGGGTTACGGATCCATCATCCTTTTCAGCGCAGATGTCGCATCTTTGCTTCCCTCCTACCCTAGTTTCTTCCCTTGCTCGCACTAGACCTACACTGGTCTGCTATTTTTTTCTATTTGATACCTGCGCTTTTCCTCTGTACTTCCCCCCTCCTTCTTTTCGTTTCCCCCCTTCCCACTCTCTCCGGGCAACTGCAGGCGTTAACTTCTCCTTTCTCTTCCTGTCTAAATAATTCTCGTCCTTTCATGTTGCGGCGAGTTCTTCCTTTTTTCGACGGATTTTTTTTATATGCCTGGGTTGTCAGCCCATTTTCCCTCCCTTTTGAAACCTTTTGCGCCTACGTCGAGCGTAATCCCCCCCCCCCCCCCAAGGTTCACGCAGGCCCCTGCGGTTTCGACGCTCAAACCCTTGAAAATAACTGGGACGCTTTCTACCGTACTTTCCCAAGTGACCTAATTCTCTCCCTTCATTCTAATCTCGCCCAAAGACAGACAACTTTTTCCACCCTGTTATTTACTTTTTTCCTACCGTCTCCCCCTTGAGCATTCTTAATCCCAATTGGACGACCACGTTTTCAGGTCACCCCCCCGCCCCTAGGTGTGGCGTTTTCCTTTCTTCTCTAAGGGCCTTTGTTAGATCGCACGATTGTTTACTTCAACCCTTTTTTTTGAACCCTCTCGTTTTTGTTTTCAGTTGATTTAACAGAGGGACTGCCCCCCCCCCCCCCCCCCCCCCCACTTCCCTCCTTCCCCTCCCTTCCATGTTACATCCATGCGTTCCCCTTTCCTCTTTCCGATTGACGCCAACTTTTTTTTCCCTCTCAGAAGTTGCTTCGGTATTTTGGCCATTACAATACTCCAATCTGCCCCTCCAGAGAGGAAAAAGTTCAGGCTATTTTTTGAGAAATACATGCCCCAGTGAGCTTTTTCTTTCCCCCAATTTATCTCCCAACTTCCATACTTCCACCTCCTCCTCAGCCGTGACCTCTCTCTCTATGATGGCTGAAACCCAACTGGGCCCTTTCGACCCACTCACGTTCCCACTTCGTGAAATGCTTAGCTTCTGTGTGGTCCCCCATCTTTCACTTTTCTCCATAGCATATTAATTCGGGTGACCGCTGCCTGTCCTTTTTTCCCCCCCCAATCCCCTTTCCCCCCAACCGCCCCCCCGGAACAGTGCTCCATATGAGTGCCTTTTTCATCATGGCTTCCACCCCTTACCTTTTGCTCCTCTGTCTGGAGTTATTTCCTTTCCTCCTTTGCGCGAAGACCTTATAGTTTTTCCCTCTCATCTTTGGTCACCGGTTGTCTTTGTTTTGATTTTTGAAAATCTCCTTCCCTGGACGTTTCGCCCAAGGTCCCACCCCCATCTTTCCAGCTTTCCTATTCCAACCCCCAGTACCGCAGGTGCCGAGGCTCTTTTTTCTCCATTTAGTTTTGCTTCGTGTTCTGCGTTTTCTTTTTCTCCCTCCACTTGGCTTCCCCTTACACGGAAATCCTTGTCTTCATTGCTCAAGTGGGTCTAAACCTTCCACTGCCTGGTACTTCCTATTTTACCCTTTCGGTATTGAGGCGTTGTTTGATTGTTCTTCCGCAGCGCTCTCCATTCCGGTGGCTTTTCAATTTCCTATTGGCGGAGACGTCTCGCATGGGCTTTTGCGTTTGTCTTGTTTTTGTGGTTGTTTTGGGGACTCGGTGCTTCGGTCTCTGAACTACATCGGGCGCGTTTTCCATTTCCCTTTTGTGTGTTTCTGTCCAAATTTGCTTTTGTCGGTGTTTTTTTCTTTTTTTTTGTTTTTTTTTTTTTTTTTTTTTTTTTTTTTTTCTTGTGTCCATTTTCCTAGGGTTGATCTTTCGTGGTTCAGTCAGACGCAGATGTTTTTTTGTTACACGCGTTTTTCTCGAATCTTTTTTGTTTCTTCACATTTCACCTCCGGCATGTGCTAGATTGAATGCAATTCTTTTTCTCTTTTCTCTTTCCTTTGTTCTCTATTGGATGTCTTTTTTCTTTTTCTTTTCGTTTCCCCTTTGATGACCCCCCCCAACGTCTTGGCGCCCGAACTTTTTGCAAGCTGCTGTTGGTGTCCTGCTTTTCCTACCTGTCTACACCGTCTGTATTTTCGACAGTTCCCTTCCGATGATGTTCTCCATTTTGCCGATTTTACATGATTTTTCCTGGTTCGCCTCGGCATCGCTGGGATCCCCCGTAACCAGGGTAGGCCTGCCTTGTGCTACGAAGCTTTTTTTCTCTTCCTTTTACCACCCGCCAAATCCCTGTTTTCCTAATAATAGTGTTGTGTTGTTGTTCTTTTATGAGCTATTTCCGTTTTTTTTGCGAGACAACTTTCCCTCACCATCGTGTCTCTACCAAAGGACAACTACCCATTTTATTTTCCAGTGATCACAGCTTGCTAGTGGATTCCCTGTCCACCTCAATTCATGACATATCTTCCCATCCTCTCGTTTTAGTGAAGCCTTGAGGCCAGCCACATCTTTCTGGTTTTCCTTCTGTGCCCCTCCCGGCCAAACACCGGCGTTTCCCCGTTCTTAGTTTACAATACTTTCTTTTTTCCCGAAGATGAAACCGTGAATCCCCCAGCTATGACCCCTCTACATTCGCGTTCCCCCTTTTGACAAACCCTACACTTTCTCTCCCTAGATCACCTTCTCTGAATTCCCGTCTTCCTCAACTCCGATGTAAAGGTCCATTTTTCTCCCGTTCCGACCCCTTATGCGATGCAAGCCCCTCTCGTGGCCCCATTGACCCCTTCTTCCCGTCCTATCTTCCTACGAGATTGCTACCCCCGTCTTACCTTGCTGCGTCCCCCACGCCCCAGAAATTGTTGGCCAGTCATTACCACCTGTACTTTAAACTGGAAGACCATGAAAGTGTTTTTTGCATTACCCCAGATGCCCGCGTTACATCCTAAGACCTCACCCCCCCCCTACCCAGACAGTGAGTATGCTTGACCTCTTTCGATCTTTTTCCCCGCCCGCAATTTCGTCATAGAGTTCCTCGTTAAGCAGACCCCTCCATTCACTACTCAAGGGTAATTGCTGGCTAACTTCCTTGCCCGTCCTTGGTGCATTTGGAGCCCCCCCTTCTCACAACTCTTTTTCTTTTTTTAGACTCCGGGCCATTTTTTTGTTGATCAGACCCCGCCGACCGATCCCAAGGCATTCCAATCAATCTCTGCCACAATTTTGCTCGGCCTTCTGTCTTTTTTCATATTATCGATTTCAGCCTTTTGTGTTGTTCCATTTGGCCATCCCTTTTCCCTTTCGATTTGCCCTCTCCAAGCCAACCAGTCTCTGACCTTTGTCATCCCCACTCGACCCCTTTCCCCTGTCACGTTTTGTCTCGCTTCTCTGAGGCACCCTATGCATACACGAGCGCTGCAACTTTGGTTCGGTTTATTGTTCCTTTTAGAAGTATATCTTAGGGCCGGTTCCCTTTGTCCGGCCTTAGTGTGTTCCGGGAAAGGGAAATCTTTCCCCCGATCCTTCCGGCGGTGTATAACCTGTCCGACCGTCTTGGTAACCCTCTGAGTCCTCTACATAATTTTTTCCGCCGTTCCGTTATTTGGGGCGGGTTCCTCCCTGACAATTGCACATGTTTTCCGCCTCATTGAAGCCTCTCTTTCCTGATTCGTCATTCTGGGTTTGATTCCTGTCGTCAACCTTTTTTAGAGTCCTTTCCCTTTTCCGGTCGACTGCATGGTTGATTAGTCCTCTTTTAGTCAAACTGGGCGTACCTGTTTGCCCTTTTTAATCTTCATGTTTTTGTTTGTATTGTGGATGTCCTAGGAAATCCCTTTCCTGTGTTCTTCTGATTTCAGTCAGTTGTAGACCCACTTCCTTCCTCAGGGCCCCGGGACTCTTTTTCTCTTTTAACGAATGTCCCGAACAGAAACGCGCTCTCCTCAGCAGAATTGCCGGACTACCCCTCGGTGCGATCTCCTAGGTATGACGACTTATTAATCCCCTCCCACCTCGAGGCTTCGCTTGGGAGTACGTTGCTTCCTTTTAATGGCTCCGCGTAGGATTTTCGCACCTCCAGTGCTCTTTAAGTCTTTTTTGACTCTCTTTTTCCGCTTTTTCTACCTCGTGTAGCGCCTTGGTCTAAAGAAATTAATTCCCTTTTGAGAGAGTCACAGTTTCCCTTCGCTGGTTTGATCGGATCCTCCCGAAGTTTGACCTGGGTTTACCTGGTTCATGTTCTTCGCGACGTGATGCTCACAACTTTTCCCCCTGGTTTTTCGTCTCGGTTTTTGTGCGGACCCTATCTCTCCCTTTTGAATCCTTTTTTAAACCCCATACCTTCTTCACAAATGCACGAATAACCGCCTAAACATCCCTACCTTTCACCGAACCTCATATTCTCCTCCGCCGTTGTTGGTCTTTTTTTAGCCCCTACGACTCCTCCTCGGTGAAGAATTATTTCTGTTTTTCTTTTTTTGCCTAAATGACAGTTACTGCGTTTAACGTGATGAAGAGAGCAAACGGGTATCCCCCAGTGATAACCCCGCATTCCCCACCCATTTTTTCTTTCTATTGAAAAGCGCTTATGAAGCTCCCCCCCACGGCTTGTGAGTATCATACTCTTCATACCTTTCCTTCTGCTGAGTGCTTTCGCTTAAACATGCGACTTTTCCTTGATGTACCTGGGGAAAGTTTGTTTGATTTGTTCTCGGCAATACAATTCTGTTCCGGTAGTTTTCAGATGAACACGGCTTTTGTCCCTTTTCTTTGACTCCTCTTCTTGAGGTCCTAGACCTACGTCATCCAGATTCCATAGGCATTCTATTTTTGGCAGTTTGGAATTCGACCTCCCGCTGAAATTCTGTCCATCTCCTTCTTAAATGGCTTGACCCCCGTCAAATCCTCCGGCCTCTCGAGAACACACTCCTCTTCACCGCTTACCAACGCCCCCACTTGGAGTACATTAAAATTTTTCCTCTTTTTCTGTTTTCTTCTTTTTCTCGCGAGTTCTGGGCCCTTTCGGACACTCGTCCTTTCTGAATCCCTCCTTGACAGTTCTTTTCGTCAAACGCTCTTCTTTCCCAAAGTCAGGCAGAACCTCCGGGCGCGGGCCCATTTTAGAGGTCTTCCCTCCCCTGTCTCTTCGCTGTATCACCAAGCATTCATTGGTGTTATTCAGGATCTCTTTCCTCCTACATCCGTTGTGTTGTGTCTCTGTTTTTGCCTCCGAACTTTCCCCACTTTGGAGTACGGTGTGAGCCTCGACCTGTCCACATTTCTTTCCTTCTTAAGAGGAGTTTCTTCTCTTTTGATTATACTTTAGGGGAGCGTCCTTTCCGTCCCCCTGTCCCCATTTTTTTTCGAACTCTCTGTCGTTACTTTCCCTTCCTCTCGAGATTTCGTTTTTTTCTCTGCATAATTTTCCTTTATCCCAAGGTTCGGTCTTGAGTAAGGCTTACGGGAATTTTCTCTTGTGTCTTTACCCCTTCTTGCTTCTCAGGATAAGAGGCGCTGGTCCCCTCTTTTTAGTTGAGATTCCCCACTGTCCCCCCCCCTGTCGCCGCCGCATTGACTTCCCTATTTTTCCCGGACAAGGGCGCTTGACCCATTAGAAGATCGTTCCCCAACAACTTTTTCCCTTTTGGGGGGGAATTGCAGGCGCAAATAACTCCCCCATGAGAGTGCGTTTCCCCCCCACTCCACCTCCTCCCTTTCCAGGTAAATCATTTTCTTTTCTTTTTTTCCGTTTCACTCATGCCCCCGCGATCCGCGCGTACTCCTTTGGATGCCTCCTAACCTTTTTCCTACTTTTGACTCTGACCTACCCCTGTTATGAGCAGTTTGCTCTGGGCTTAACTTGGCTTTGCTCTTTCTCCGTTTCCCATCCCCCTTGGGAGGAACGATATCTTCAGTTTCCCCCTCCAACCTGCATCCCTTGTCCCCCATTGATCGATGCGTCTGTTCTAGAGCCCAAGGGACTAACCCTTCTTCTTCTTCAGTGAGGTTCAGTGTCCTTTCGGTTTTCGTGACAGTTTTACGACTTCTTTTCCCTTTATCTTAGTGATATTCGGTTTGCCGAATGTCTCTCAGTGCCTGGATCCCGGTTTAGGCTACGTCCTCGGTATTACCATTTTCCCCCTCGGTGCACACTGCCGGTCTCCAAAACCCGCGATCCTTCCCTTTTCCGCTCTCCCGGTACTTTTCTCCCAGGCCGTATAAGCCTATCCCTCTCTTTGCTCTCTTCCACCTTTATTCGCCTAACCCAACCCTTTCTTTTCGAATGATTCTCTGATCCCTGCTCAAGATGGACCTCACTAGTACAATTCCCCCCTCCAAACACTCCCCTTCCTTTTGTTTTGTCTGTGAATTTAGACTACTTCATTTACCTACTTAGATGCTGTTAATCGCTTTTTTTCCCGAAAATTCTTTCGGACTATGGCGATCGCGTTCTGTTTGTGGACCGGATTTCCCTCTGAGTAACTCATCCCCTGGTCCGTCGCCCTTCGATGGGCCCTCCACCAATGTTTTTAAGACCTAAACGTTACGATGGGCTTTTGCGAGTAATTCCCACCCTCCCCCTGAATAAACTGTTCTCTGCGGAAACATTTCGTTAGCAAGTTTGAACAATCTATCTACCCCTCAACAGTTCGAGAAGTTACATTTGTCTTCGCCAAAATTGCCCATCCTTCCTTCACTTCCCACTGAATTTACGGGTTACGGGCCGTTTTTTTTTTTACGAATATTATGCATGAGGGGAAACCCATTGGCCCTTATTTCTCCCTACCAAAGAATCTACTGCATTTTGTGCCCACTTTAAGCTGCTCCAGTTTTACCCCTGACTTCGCGGCATTGAGCAATAGAGACCTTGTCATTTCTTATGTGTACCTCTGCTCCTAGTGACCAATCCCACGATCCCGCCCCCCCTTCATTCCCGCCCCCATGATGGCTACAGGGTCCTCATGTACCCCCATTCTTTTTTTTGCCCTCCGGTAGGTCTTCTAATGACCTTTTCTTCCTTTGGGCCCGGCCACTTGTTCTCCTTCCCCTATATCTTTGCTGCATTTGTCGTATCTTGTTTTTGCTTCCAGCTCTGGTCCATCTAACCCAACTGAAGTGTTCTTTTTCCAAAGTTAACGGACCCCCTTATGTCACTGTAAATTATTTTAACCCCCCCGTCAAGCAGTTGCCGAGGCCACAGGAGGGTAGATCTTTATTTGTTTGTGCAGTTTTCTTGTCTGGGTTTTCTTTCTCCCTCCCCCCCACTTGGCCCCCTCTCAAACGGCCCTTCATTGACTAGTATATGTATCAAGGGCGACACCTTTCCCCTTCACTTTTCAAGCTGCCTGTTTACCCTTTCTTTTTTATTCCCAGGTGTTTTTGATTACCCTCCTTCGCTGGGTGTTTCGGGCTTTTCTTTTCGTACACCAAGCCCCTCCCCCTCGGCTCTTGTTTCTGCACTTTCTTGTGAAGGGGGGGCTTGTCGGCTATTTTGAATCGGTTCAATCTGGTCATTCCCACATAGGGATTCTTTTCCAGTTGGAACTTTCCCCCCCCAGGTTGTATAATGTTTACCCTTTGGTGTCGTTGTTCCGCCGTCCTTTTTTTTTTTCTCATAGGTTTTGATCCTCTTCGTGGTGTAGCCCCCCAGACGCGACTCGCTCCCCTCCTGATGTCTGCTTATCTCATTAGGTAGTTTATCGCGCATGCCTTCTGTTGTAGCCATGCGCTTTCCCTCCCATGTGCCGATATGCTCGCTGTTGTAGTTTTTCGGTGTATGCTGTGTGTCCCCGCTGGTGCGCTTTTGCTTTCGTTTCATTTTTTTCTTCACGTGCCCCCCCAACTTTTTTCTTCGAAGAATTTTCCCCTCGCCGTGTTGAGGGAAGTTCCTTTATATTTTTTCCGGCATGGCTACTAACCTTTCACCCCCCTCGTCGATGGCGCAATTTTTCTCATCTGTGCAGGTCATCTTTCACTACCTTCTACCCTTTTTTTTTCTCACTTCCGTACCCCCTTCGTCCTATGGCTGTGTCGATCCTTTTTCTTTGGAGTTTTTGCCCCGACAAATCTTTTTCCTTCTCGTTTGGTTTTTTTTAGGAGATGGGCGTTTCTTTGCTTAGCAACTCCTATCTCACCCCATTAGTGTTTTTTATCCACAAGACTACCCCTGGGGGATGAAGGTTCCCCAGCGCTGCTAGTGGCGTTACCTACAGATGATCCGATCTGGCGCCAATCCCCGAGTTTCCGGGAAATGTTGAATTCCGGTGTACTGCATTTTTCTCTTGACCCCGCCGGCACCCCCCCAAAACCAGTCGCTTACCATTTATTCCTAACTCTTTGGCGTTTCTCCCGAATGAATTTCCAATCACCGCTGATCCCCCATCGAATACCCCCCTCGCTGGAGGTAACAAGGACCCCAAGAATCGTTGCTGAGTCATTTGCAACTTTGCAATTCCGAGCATGTCATCCATGCCCGAGTAGTGCCGTCGCTTTTGCGCCCCCATGATGTTCCGCTGCCCCCAGGCGTTTCAAATATGCTTGGCTCCCCCTCCGAGTTTTCCCCTTTTTGCGAACATGGCGGGCTCCAACGACACGACGGTGGGCCAGTCATACAAACGGCAAGGTCAATCCGCCAGCACCGCTTGTTCTTTTTATCATCCCAGAGGTCTCCTTTTGTCCATTCAAGTCACACCTTGCCAGCACACGTAATAGCAGTGTGATTCTTTTCAGAACACGCCAAGGTCTAGAGTCGTGCGTAGAAGCACACACAGGCCCACGAACAGGGTACAACATGTCGTGTCGTGCACATTTTGGGTTACTTTTCTTTTCATTGTATTACAAGTTCTCGCCAATTTCCGTTTCTCTCCTTTAAGTGGTATTTTTACCCACTCGACCTTTTTTAGACGAAGTTGACATCCCCCCCCCTCCATATCCCCCTCCCTGTTTCCCTTCACCGACTCTTGGTTTTGGCCTATTTCTCTCCCTTGGTTTGTCTTTGTGGAAGTTCACTGCCCATCACCTTCGTTGCTTGAGGTTGAAGTGCAGACCCCGAGTCGACACTGGACTCAAATCTCTCTTTCAGCCGGAGTCCCAGGTTGGCCGGCTCTGACCACCCACACCATTCTCGTCATGCAGTCCAGATTTTTTTTGCGATTTCAAAAGGTTCCTTGTGTTAGGGTGAAAGGCTTTCCCCTTTCCATGTCTCCGTAGGCGTGACCCCTTTTTCTTTTCTGGCGGCCGGGGATTTTTTCTTGGCTTCAGCGGCCTTAAGTTCGCCGTTTCGAAAATTGCCTAATTGAGTTCCCTGCCTTTCAGTCCTCAGTTTCTTTAACCCGAGAGTTTCTCCTTGTCTACTGCCATTTTTTTACTAATGCTTCTTCTCTTCATTGTCGTCTTTGTACCTGGGCCTCATTCAATTGGCGTAATCAAACTGGATTTCCAGTGTTATTTGATTGTATAGAGTTTTTTCCTCCAGTTTTAGGAACTTTCTCCTTAAATGTGTTTTCCCTTTTCCTTTTTCCTTCCCTGTTCCCCTCCCAGAGTAGAGTTTATTCCACCGGCCCGTTGGCTCTCGCAGAGAGGGGACCAGGGATCCTTTTCTAACTAGGGATGAAAATCTTACAGCCAGAGAGCCTATTCCGCAGCATTTCGTAAACGTGGTCAGCTCGAGAGTAGGGACGGTCTTGTATACTTCAACGCCACACCCTTCGCGTTCGGGTTTAGTAAGATTTTTTCTTTGATGTCCCTATTTGCTCGTTTCTTCGCTCATCCCTTTTTGTGTCCGGATCAGAGTTCTGAGATTTCTCACGTCATAGTTCTTCTTATTCGCCTTGGTTTTTTAAAGTAACGGTGCGAGTCCCCCGTTTTTTGAAGTTTGAGCTGGCCCTTGCGTTTCACCTCTGAACCCTGGGGGTAATACGCGGCTTTGCTGCGTCCACCTTGTCCCTTTTTATGCGCCCGTTGTGCGGACACCCCAGGCCATCCGTTACAATCAGTGCACCGTTGAAAAAACCGACTTTAACCGATATATTCATCCCCCTCCCATCTCTCATACGAAGGGGTAGCCTGGGCTGACTAGAAACTTCCTCTCCTGCCTTCCTGCCGTTTACGGAGGCTATGTTTGCAAGGTGAAAACAGTTTCACCACGAGGAACAGGGATCCTTCGCACCCGCCGCCGGTCATGAGTTTCGAACAATTCTTTAGGTTACGATTTTTAACGAGCCTTATTACTCCCCCCCCTTCTTTTTGGTAGAATCACATCACCATCGACGCTTTTCTATCCGAGTTTTGTTTTTCCTCCTCCCAAGGTAATATCTTACCCTGATGGAACTGGTAGTTTTCCCCTTTTCTTTTGGTGAGAAATCACGCTGGTGTTTTTGCTTTTCGCTGGCCACCCACGGTCATTTCCAAGTACGAAGATTGCTTTGTCGGTCCCGCCCTTCTTTGGAAATTATCAGACTTCACCTTCCTTGTTTTTCCGTTTTTGATCTTCCCATTAGCCATCAGGGGCGATTTGGTTGAGGAAGGAGCTTTCACGTGAAAGCCGCGGCTCGTTGGGAACATCCGCGGGCCGCTTACCCGCACCCAAACGTGGCGTCCGTAATCTTTTAGATCTTCCAGTTCTTCGCGTAGCTTTCCGGGCCCTTTCGACTTTTTGGGCCTCCCTGCCAGGATTTTTTTAGATTTACATTCAAGTAGTACGAAACTTTGTCGCTCCCTCCTCGCGATTGGACTTTCCCGGTCTTTAGAGAGTCGCTGCGTCACACCGTACTCCCAATCATTGTGGAGTTTCATTCTCCCTTTTCTTTTCTTCCTCTACCTGTGTTGTTGTTGCTCTCTTTTTACCTCTGCACCCATGGAATGGGACGGTGATCCTTTCCATATTCTTCCATTAGTCCAACGTCCAATGAGGAGTGCTGTTCGGAGTGGTTTTTTTTTTTTATTTGATTTTGTCGTCCGCCCACATCCCTGCAGAGGGCATCGTTTGAAATTCCCTTCAGCTCGCGCATCTTTCTTTCCCTCTCTTCCGTCATTCCTGGACTCCAAGTGGGCTTTGCGTTTTTTAAACTGCGGAAAGGATTCCTGAGACTTCTGAGGTTTTCACTGGTATCCCTTAATCATTTCCCTCTCTTTCTGGTCCCGATTTCTCGCTCGCTCAAAAAGTCGGCGAATCTGATTTCCTCTTCTTCCGATTTTCAGGGCGCGTGTCTGACGATTAACCCCCTACCCCCTTTGTCAACTGACCGTGGGTGGCCAGCTCCCCTTCCCCCCCCTCCAGACGGCTTCCGAGCCAGAAATTTAGTTTATCAGTTCCGCGTGCTCTGGTTCCGGCGCCCTCCCATCGGGATGCAGCGCGGAATGTCGAATCGGTTTTTCACCCCCTCCTCCCCTGACGTGTTTTTCAATACTGCGTTGCCAATTCCCCCTGGGTATTGATTGCGGTGTTCTGCCTGCGGCGTTTGCTATTTCTCCTTTTTACCGCGTGTCCTCCTTTCATCTTTCAACCTGGACCTTCTCCCTTTCTTCTGATCCTAGTGTTCTAGCGCTTGCTAACCCCTGTAGATATTGAGTTTTCCCTTCCTCTGTCTCTTGTTCTTCGTGCAGTTTGTCCGTCTTTTTTCGATTTTTTCTCTTCCTGGGTTTTGATCCCCCCCCCCCCTTTGAATGGCAACGGGGATCCTCACGTCCGTCGTACCCGTTCCACAGCACTGTACTGTTTAGCTTCTAAAACCAAGATCACTCACCAACTGGGACGCTCTACACCGTTCTCCCCTTCTCCCCAGCCTCCGACCCGATGACTTATCCCTAAGATAGAACACTATTTTGCTCCATCCCACCAATTTTTCTAAGGATACCTAACGGAGACAATGAGCATTTTTTCCCTTCTGCTCCCACCGCGCCGGACCCGAAGTTACTTTGTGGCTTTGAATTCGACGCACTTCCCCCTTTCCCACTTCAGATGCTGTCTCTGCCCCGCTGTTTCTAAATCTGGTTTCCTTTAGATCGATTTTTTGGTAATGTTCCCCTTGAGGAACTTTTTTCCCCCCTTTCCGGCGCGTCTTTGTTTCCCCTGCATGTTAGTAAGTAATCCCGACGAGTAATGTGTTTGCCGATTCCCTTCCCCCATCCCTCCCACTGTTTTTTAACCAGGGTTCCCCTTGACGCCCCTTTTTTTCCCCTTAAGATCACCATGACCCTGGACTCCCTTAACATTTGGATTCCGAATTTAAGCCTTTTCGTTCACGTTACCCCTCTTACGCGTTGATGTTCGATGCATGGCGGCTTGTTTTCCCCCTTTTCTGTCGGACCGCTCTACGGTCCCCTTCTTGCAACTTTCTTGATGCTCGTGGCCTCCTTTTCGCAGCAATCTTGTTTCCTCATGAAGCGTATGCGGGTGTCCCTTGCCTTTCTGCAGATCTAACCGAGCCGAACCCAAGGAACAGGGCCAGCTGACTTTTTCTCCTTGTCACTTGAACAACCTTAAACTTTTGCATCGCCTTTCTTCCTGTGAATGCATGCTCTTGCCTCTCCGTGCCATGTGTTCATTTTTACCCTCTTTCTTTCTTCACGTTGTCGCTTTGGTCAAGTTCAAACTCTCCTCTCTGATGGCCGACGGCACAACTTTCTGGTCCCACCGCGATGTCGCATAAGTAACCACCTGAAATCCTTGCTCTTCATTTTTATACTTGAGGTATGCCTTATTCGGTCTTTCTTTTTCGCGGGTGTATACAATTCACCTGGCCCGTTTACATACAATTTTTTTTCTAGCCTTGCTTCATTTCTCCCCAGGTTTCCCAACTGACTGGCTCTACGACTATTTTTTCCTTTAGGTTTTGTGTTGCTGTTACTAATAGCTCTAATTGATTTATTGGCCACCCTACCTCTTTTTTCTTCCTACTTTCCTTTCCTTGCTGGCGGTGGGCTTCCTCTGTCTTGTCCTTCCCTTTTGTACCATGAAATAAATGGGATGCTGGCTCGTTTCATTTCCAGTTTTTCCTGTGAATGTCCACACTTTTTGTTTTCGTTTTTTCCGCCATGTTCGCCATTGTATCAGCTCGTTTCTCCTAAGCTTTTTTCAACCCGCTGGCTGGCCCTCCTCCCTCCTTTTTATCTTTTTGCATCTGCGACCATTAAAATATTAAGGATTTTGCCTCTGAAGGAAATTCTTTCTTATTCTGGATTGTTATTTTTTTGCCGTTTTCTCGTCTTTTTTCTGTCTTTTTTTAGCTCCTTTGTTTTAGTTTAATTAGGGAGACTCCAAAAACTGTTGACCCCGATTCATCTTGCGCGACGTTTTGAGGGTTTCCAGGTTCTTGCCCGCATGTCATACCCTTTCCTTCCAGCAATTTCTCCCTCCGATGAGGACTATCCTTCCTGTGGTCACCAACGTTCCGTTTTCTCAAATCCTTAACCTGTTCTCCTTGCTTTCGCCAGGCTCTTGGTAGCTCGGCGCTTGCCCCCCCCCCAAGGACCAACTGACTCTCTTTGACTCTCCCTTTTTTTTTTGTTGCGGGGCCGTGGTTTTCGGCGACTTCTCTCCTGATGCCCCCTGCAAGTACCCACATTTTGTTAAGGAAGTGATACCCCAGTCTGATGCTGCGTTGGGTCGTCCCTGCACACTTTCCCTCCCCTTTAGCCATCCTCTAGTTAGTTTCCAAACTTTTACGTTCCAATGAACTGTCACTCGCATGGGTTTTTGACTGCCACCCTCGTTACCCCCTCACACATGTTTCTTTTTCATCCGCGAGCGTCCACCCCTACGTTTTTTCTTTCTCCGAAGATTCACCTCCCTCCCCCCCAATCGACCCCTGGAAATCCAAATTTCTCCTGGCAGGACCAAATCCCATTGTAGTAATTCACTTGCCATTGACCCTTCCTTTCCAGCCGCTGTAGTTCTGGTAGAGAGACCTCCTTTATTGGCGAGCCCAGAACAGCGTTGTCCACCTCAAATTCCTTCTGATGCTACCCCCCTACCGAGGGCTTCACACCATTCCCCTTTCGTTCAACCCTTGACACCGCAACTTGCCAGGCATCAACCCCCGTATGGGCACTTTCATCCCTCCCCCGTTTTTTTTTACTGACCAGCTGCCCGAGTCCATCCGTCGCCCCACCCGGCCTTCCAGGTTTTGACTCGGAGTGAGGGTTTGTCCGCCCGAAACTCGGCGCTGTAGTCTTCCCAGCCCACCGCCCCTCCACACCTCCCCTTTTCCCCACAAGGCGTAGTAGTCGTCCCTTTGTCCTTTTTAGCCTTTCCCCCCTCTCTTGGTTTTTTTAGCTCTGGTTATTTCCCCCCGCGACCCCCCCCCTTCCTGACCCTGCATCACGGCATCCCCTATCTCTCTTTCGCTTTTAACCGGTCTTTTTTCCTCCCTTCCTCGGCTTTCCGAGTGTTGGCCATCACGTCGGTGGCCTGTCTCTTTTTTGCCTTTAGCACCAGCTCTCCTCAACTTTCCCTCCCCTGATAGGTAGCCGCGCCACCCTTTTCCGGCCATCAAACTCGGGATGGCCACATTCCCCCTTGCGATGCAAACTCCCTTTCTGGTCCGAGTCCGTAATTTTTTTTCTTGCACATTTCTTTGGTCGGCCGGAGTTGAGATCCGGTTGGATTGTCCCTCGGCCTTCTTTTCACCAAGCATTTTCACAGGGCGGTAATTGAGCGTACGTTTTTCCACCTCTCCGTCTCCCATTTTCCGGCGTTACGTGAGGGGCGTTGGTCGTCCAATTTTTTTATCTCCGCCTTCATGCCTTCTTCAACGATTTTTTGGCTTTTCCTACCTGCTTGAACTTGTTCATCAATGTTCCTTCCACTTTTTATGATCTGATACGTTGTTCCAAAGGTCCACCGGACCCCTTGTCCTAGATGACCTTTTTTGGCTTGTATGAATTCCGCACACTCCCAGTATTTTTGATCTGACATTAATTTCAATCACGCTTGTACTGGCTTTTGATCTCATCTTACTTCAATCATTTCCCCCTAACCAGGCCCCGCTTTTATGATTCCCCTT
>Ga0179593_1252047_pt1 | contig 16624 bp, 19 predicted proteins | sample CZODoug2_1_08_16_FD_185931 | JGI IMG/M metagenome (GOLD analysis project Ga0179593, IMG submission 185931) | Vadose zone soil fungal communities from Angelo Coast Range Reserve, California, USA - CZODoug2_1_08_16fungal (PacBio error correction) | ecosystem: Environmental > Terrestrial > Soil >... | reverse complement strand
TTCTAGCTTATTCCGTTTCTTTTTTTTTCCAACAAGGTATTTTCCCACAGTAACCCAATTTGTGCCGAACGTCCTCGCGTTCACAAAGCTCAGGCCGGCTTTTCCAGGTTCGGCTTTCTCAAAGTCATTGTCCGCTCCCCCTGACGTCTTATAAGACCTCGAGGAAAAAGCGCCCATGCTTGTAAGAGATTTCGGGACATGACGTGCCCAAAGGAAGCCAATCCCCGACCAGCGTCGACTGTGCGCTTTCTTCGTCGATCCTCTCTCAGAAAATCCAAGTTTTAGTCCCTCCCCCTCCCATCCCATTTACCCCTCCCTGCCCAGTGCGAGAAGATCGGCCTGACCCAGTACGCGGCGTCCGAGTTTACCTCGATGCGCATTCGACCCTCGAGTCTTTCCTTCCCACTTGATGACAGCAACCGTGGTCGCAAAGATGACTTCTTTGCCCGCACTGAGGTGGTTGTGTTTCCGTTAACCTTGCTTACTGCGCGAATCAACACTATTCTAGCCTTCTCACCGAGGATGTTTTCCAGCTCCCCCTCCCCGCTCCTGAAGTTTCTTGGCCCCATTTTTACTCGACCTTCGTTTTTCCTCATTTTCTTTCCGCATAGACGGAGTCTGCTTTTTCTTTTACTCTCCAAGGAATAGCGTGGACATTCCCCTTTACCTGGAGTCTATTTTATTTCCCCTCTCGAGCATACACAGATCGGCCCACATGTTCTTTTTTTGTTACCTGCCGACGCTTTTTAGCTTTCTCTTCTTCCCGTACCTCCTCTTTGCTTATCGATCTCCTCCCTGCATTCGTTGCGACTGAGTGCCCCAAATTCCCTGTAACAGTAGTACAACCTATCTAAAGAAACCCACATCTATTTCCTTCGGGTCTTTTTTGATCTTCGTTTTATAAACGAGGGCGCAAATTTCCTTACGCGCCACTGACTTGCTGAGAAGAACTCTATGTTTCTGCCCAGATGTTTCGATTCCTAAGGGATTATTCGAGTATTGCAAGAACCAACGCTCGCTGTCCCCTTCTTATATCAGTTCCTATGTTTTTCTAAAATACTATCTGGCATAACCCTAATAGTTCCCTATCTCTTTACACTTCTACTCTTGCATTCTGGCGCAGATAGACTAGCCTTACTTTTCTATGCCCACAACCCGGTCTTTTGATTTAGGCCCCACTTCCACCCGCGACTCTAACATTTCCTTCTTGCCCTAAGGAGACTGTATCTGACTATACCCCTCCCTGACTCTGTTCCCTGTCTTTACCTCACCCAGTAAAGTTTTTTGTAGATCCCTTATACATTATTGTTCTTTTGTGCCCTGGGAATACGAGCTGCTTGGCGCTTGTTCATAATTGATTCCCCGGAAGAGTGCGTTTTTCGTGCACCTTCCAATCTAGTACTTGTTCTTTTTTAAGGGTTCCTTAGCCCACCCAATTAGTTTTTGCCCACCAGTTTTATTTCCAGTCGAAGTTCAAGACCGGTTATTACCCCCCCGCCGGAAATTCTGATCTTCCACCCCCCCCCTATCAGGTTTTTTCCCATTTCCCCTAGGTCGTTCATACTTATGCTGAGTTCTCCTTGTTCATATTTTAACCAAAGACTTAATGACTTCAGTATTGGAGCGTTCGATCTCGTTTAACTATTTTCTCTCCCCTTTTACTAGTCCCTCGTACACGCCTCCTATGTCCTCGGTACTTCGCAGTTTTGTGAGAAAGTCTTTTCCCACGATCCTGCATGGATATCTCCTCTGTTTTAGAAAAGTGAGTCCCTTGCGTCACTACCCCTCTCCTCATACTTGTTTTTTCCCAGTTTCCGCCCGGCCTGCTTTCTCGGCCCAAGTCTCCCCCCCCCCGTTCATTCCGATTTTTTATAAAACTTAGATAAAATCCCCAGAATTTTTTCCGAACTTTACTTCTACTCTTTGACCCAACTCATAGCTTTTGAGTTGTGAGTGGGCTTTACCCAATCTTTTCCTCCTTACACGCCTTTGGCGCTGTGTCTCCCTTGTTCCGGAGGAAGAGTCGGACCCCAAACAAGCCAGCTCCCCGCGTTCTCGTATGGTACTCCTTTCCGACGGCATTGGTTCTTCTGAGTTCCTCTCTTGAGAGACTTAAGTTTGACCCTTTACCTTCAGGAACTCCCCCTTCCCCCCCCCCCCCAAGCCAAAACTCCTTCGGTCGAGACGTTTATTAAAGGCTCAAGGAATCCGTAGTTTTTCCTTTAATCCTTCGCGGGCCAGTGGTTCAGGCTCTGCTTCTAGTCAGTTCTTCCTTCTCTACTATGTTTTCTACCCCCGACACTTAACCTTTCAGGAGAGACCCCGACTATCTTTTTCGTCGACTTCGTTCCACTCGTCTGCCCCCAAAATGGAGAACAGAGGTCCCCTTAACTCGGTGAGTCTCTTGGTTCCCTCAGGACTTCCCCCGGTCTTACGATTCTGAACCGACTTCTTTACATTTATCCCCTCTTCACTCTCGAATTCCTAGTATTGCCCGCATATTCTTTTTTACCCTTTGCATTCTGAAGCCTTCGGGCGTTTTTAGTGTTCTCTATTCCCCTCCTTTTGACCCTATTCCCCCTCCGCGCCCTGAAGCTGATCAGTGTGTTTCCTCTTCACATCGCCTTGGTCCCGGAGGCGACGCTCCAGTTTTTAAATCCCCTTTTTATGTGATGGTCCCCCCCCCCTTCTTCAAAGTTTTTATGATTTGTGGAACCTTTATTTTTTTTCATAATTCCTCCCCAGGTTGGTGCTGTCTGCTGGAGAGTCTTCCCCCCCCCCCCTATAGACTTTTTTCATTCGGTTACCCCAGACCCCCAAAGGTGACTGTGAATTTTTGTCTTTTTCGCCGTTTTTTCAGTTAAAATTCCTTGCTTTCATATGCTTCCACTCTAGTGGCCGTTTTCTTCCTTATTCCTTCGGACCAACTTGTATCTCGACCTGCCCCCAGCTTGCTCCGCATTTCTTTTCCCCCACTCCCCTATTTCCCCCCTATTCTTGTAATTCCTAAAGTATAGATTTTACTCACTAGGTTAGACCTCTTCACTTTTCTTTTCGCGGGAGTACATCTCTACCTCTCCTCCTTACAACTTTACCCCTTTTCAGTGTCATTCCCATGTTGATACCATTTTGCTTCCGTCTTTTCTTCCCCCTTTATCCCGATCTATGCGGTTTATTTAGTGCTCACCACCTAGTCTTTCTCTTTCCTCGATTTCTATCCTCATGAAGCTTGTCAAAGTTGGAAGAGTCGCCCTCTGACCTGTCCCGCATTTTCGCTTCCTACAGTTCTTTATGTCCAATTTTTTTCTTCTTTTTCCCTGCTCTTGAAATGAAGTACTAACAGGAATCAGATGACCTTTTCCAAGTCCAACCCCATATTTAGAATGTCTGTCCATCTGTATTTGATCACCTTTTTCCGTTTCTTTAATTCCCTTCTTCCTTTCCTGAACTCTCCCCCCCCTGATCCCCTGATAAAAACCCTTCCCCTTAAGAGTCAGTTTACATAGAAGATTTCTTCCCCTAGACACCCTGTTCCACAATTCATCAGAGGTGGCTTCCTTTTTGATCCAGTCACCCTTCTCACCTTTCGGTACCTTGAATATATGTGGCTTCACATCTCTATGCTCTGAGAATTTACGGAGTGTCCTTGCGTTTTTCGAGAAGATCTCATTTCGTGGTTTTTTCTGAAGAGCTCTTACCCCCCCTTTCGCTTTCCCCTGACAACGATTTTCCCTCTCTCCTTTCCCTTTCTGTAGTTTCCTCCCCTCGTCTTTCCTCCAAACCACCCGCTCGCAGGTAACGGATCCTCCTTTCGCTTGTACCTGCTCTTCCCCCAAGGGCCCGCTTCCGGTTAAGACGATTCGAGAGTTCCCTAGTCCTTGGCTTCTCCTTTTTTTGCGCTCCCTACTCTTCTTCAGTGAGAAAGGATGGATTGTTCCCTGGCCACCTGAATTTTGCGAGTTTTTCGAAATTTGTTGATTTCTACTTGCCCTTAACTTCTTAATACTGGTTTCCCCTAACTTTTGTCTTGACCCGTCCCCTTCCTTACTCCTTTTTTCTTGGAAAAGGAGAGCTTGAGTACAGAAAACTCCATGTCCCCCCCGCAGCCGTCCGGCTTCACTACCCCCCCTTTTCCTCTTACTTTCCTCCACCCTTTTCCTTTCTTCCATCCCTAGACCCTCTGTTCGTGATTGTCTAGCTTAGAAGGTCTTCCTAAGGAGGCATTGGTCCGGTTAGCGTTGGAATTTTTATCAACACTTTAACTTTCTTTTTTCAAACACTTTTCCTTTAGGGATAGCGCACTCCCCCTTTTTCAATTAGAATGTTCAATACGCTTCTTTGCCCGCTAAAGGCTGTCTGTTTTATTGGGGTTCCCCCTGAACCCAGGACTTTTCCTCTTTCCCTGACAATTGCCCCACTCACTATGGTTTGTTTCCCCCCCTATCTTCCGCACCTTCTTCTTCAAAAGTTTTTCCCCCTCCCACCTCTCTTTCTTCTTCTTCTTCAGAATTACCTTCGTACGGTCGAGTTTAGTTTAGTCCCCCAGTTGATTGAAGCAACTCTAACCCCCCCAGGAGTACCTTTCTTTTTGTCTCTTTACATTATTTTTTTTTCAGTTTCTCCCCTTCTCTTTTCTTCGATCATAAGTGTCTAGGTAATATGGTGCATTTTTTGGAGATCTAGATTCACCGCTGCTTCTCCGATTTCTTCTCTAGTCAATCTTCTTCAGTGTCCCCAGTACGAAATTACTATTTTTGTCTCTTTGGGCTCCTAGACTTGCTCACGACCCCTTCTTCCCCTTTCCCCCAGACGATTCCTTTCTCTTTCACCTCAACCCCCTCTTCTTTCTTCGATTCTGAAATCACTTGGTGGGCATCCTTTAGTGTCCGATGCGGTTTAAAAGCCTCTCTCCCCAACTCCTCCCCCCCTATTACTCCGCAGATTTTCGTTTTCTTTCTCGCGTGTTCCCCCCCCCCCCTCCTAGGCGAAGCCTATATATTATTCCCCAGATCCCTGCAGTTTAAGAGTATTCCAGTGCGGTTCTCCTTCCGTCTTTTTGAATGTAGGACTAATCATGGCCATGCCCTCCAAAATAGAGGTGTCCCAGATTCCTCGAGGCCATCCCATATTCGGCATCCTGTTCGATTTCTCCTAGATTTAAAGGGTACTTTACTTTCCTTTTTTTCGTCGACTGACTTTTTTTAGCTCCCTTTTCTGATTCCTTTCTCGAGATCCACATGACGTCCGCTGGGTCCTTGGGCGGATTGATTTTTGGAGCTCGTGCTTACCTCTTTCTCTCCTTTGAGTAGGCTTTTGGTCCTCTCCCTTGTAGTCCCCTCTTCTTAGTCCCTTGTTACTCGACTCCCTGGTTCTAAAACCCTTCCCCTCCCATCGTTTTGAATCTTCTTTTTAAAGCACTTTCCCTTCCCCCCAAAGTGGACTGGTGCTCCTTCCCCCTTTTTTCCAGCCGCTTTCAAAAAGATATATCCTTCCTCCGTTTTTTGAGACTCTCTTAGTGTCCTTTTTTCTTTCCAAAACGGTTATATTTTTCCCCCCCCCCTTTCCCTTGTTTCCTACCTTTCTCCTTTGATTTTTTAACCCCCTCTTACGGAAATGTGTTCCCTGGAGTGCAGTTCTTCAAAGCTGTTTTTTCCCCCCTCTCCTTTTTCGTCAGGGAAGCCGACTCGCCACCCGTCTTTACTGTCCGCGATTTTCCTCCGCCCCTCCCTGTAAGCCCCATCTAAAAATCCCGATCGTTCAGTTGTTGCTCTTCTTTCCCCCCCGCTCATAGTCGACAAAGACATTCTTCTCTCCCCTTCCCCTTCAACAAGAAATGTCCCCCTTCTCGACCTGATCTTCCCTCCCCCCTCCTCGGAGGCCAGAAGATTGAGTACTCTCCCCATTCCCTAAAAAATCTCTTGTTGCTTCCACTAATGTCCTTCTCACATTTCCCCCTCCTTGTCCCTTTCTCCCCTCCCCACTTCTTTGAAGATTTCTTTTCAGTTAACCTGGACGATGTGATCCCTTCCATTTCCCCTTCGACAGATGATGTGTTGTCCCTTCACTTGACCGAGATACTATCGCTTCCAATCCTCCCTCCCCTCACAGAGTCCCCCCCCCCTCATTTTTTGCTTCAGTAACCTCCCGTGAGTAGATTTTTTTCGGGGACTTTTCATCCATGCATCGGAGTCCGGTATCATTTTAAATTCTCTCTCTTTCCCCCCTTCCTTTTCCGTATAGCTCCCCACCCAAAGTTTTTTTTACCCACCCATGTTCCTACATTTCCCCCTTTCCTAGTTGCTCTTCGCTCTGTCTCCCTCCCTTCCCTTTTTCCCAGCTTTCCCGTAGGAAGTAATGGCCACTTATACTGGCATATTGGCCCATTTCTGCATGTACCCCCCCTCCAACGCATTCTCTCCCCCTCCACTCTCTTTTGTACTAAGGGGATTCTTTTCTTCTCAACGATGTTGCTCCCTGACCTCCCTTTACATTGCTTCTGCCTTAGCGCCGGAAAATCTAGGTTTTCTTCACCTTTTGTCTCTCAAGAAGGGATTCTTTCTCGGTGCCTCCCGCCAGTCCACATTTCAAATGACATCCCTTTTCTTCACTGCGGCTTTTTCTTCAAGTTCAGGTTTTCAAATTGATTCCTTCGTTCCCGATCTCGTTTCAGTCTCTTTTGCTTCGTGAGTCTCTCCTCAACTTTTCCCCCTTTTTTGTGACCCCCCAAAAGCGTGTGCTTCCTCCCCAGAGACACGTCTCCAATTTTCCCGTCCCTTTTTGGATTCCTTGCCCTTTCTCTCCCTCACTGTAGCACCCTTCCCTCACGATGTCTCCTGATTCCCGTCCTTCTTCACATTTAGTCTTCACTTTCAGTAACATTCCGCTTTTCGTTGGCCCCAGACCAGTTTGCCTTAGCGATTTCTGTTCCCTCACATTTTTTCTTTCTTCTGGTAATTGCCTTTTGCCACCCCTTGGCACACCAGATGTTCTCCCCACTTCATGTTAATTTCGGTCCCTTTCGGAACCCGCGGTCGGTATTTTCCCAAGCCGTGGCCCACTACGCTCTCCCCCACGCATGGTAACCCCAATTCCCTTTCAATTCTCTTTCACACCTAGCTTTTTCCGTGACACAGATCAGGTTCGTAAGGACCTGTCCTCGTCTCACGTGATTTCAGAGGCTTTCCCCCTACCTTGACCTCTTTCTTTCAGTTTTCCGCGTGCACTATCGACAGCCCCCCCTCCGTGCCCTCTGCACCAGGTGTTCCCAATCAGGGGACCCTGATTTTTTCTCTCTGTCTCGCCCTTTACCTCTAAAGTTTTTTTTTCAAGTCGTTGTGTTCCTCTCTCCTTCTTCGTGACTCGAACTAGTTCGTGTACCAGCTTTAAATCTGGTCACCTTCTTCTTCCTACGATAGGCTTCTCCCTTTTGCTCCATGCGTCCCTTTCCCCCCCCAGAAGATGACCCAGGCTCCCTCCCCAGAATCTCCACGTAATTTCCTCGAAGTACCTAGTGTTTCCACATCCCGAAGTTCATCCCTTGGAGCTGAAGTGGGTCATCTTCCCTTCCCTTTATCGAGTTTCCTTTTCTGCTTTTCTGGAATATTCTTCCTTTCCCCTCTGTCCCTCTTTTTTAGAAGTATCTTGTTGAGCGTGCTGCAGGCCTTACATTTTCTTTTACAACAGCCCTTCCCCCTTGATAGGATTTTTTTCCTTTGCCCGATTTTGTTGCATCCCCCTGACATCCTTTCCTCTGGGTTCTTTTTCATTGTGTTAAAGCTTTCCTCTCACGTGCGTGTAAATTTGTTTGCGAGTCCTGGTTTCCCACTTGTCCTATCTTGCGTGACGATGGTATTGCGAGACGTGTACTTCCTGCTCCGAACATGGTGTCTTATTTCTCCCCGCTGAGGTCGTGTGCCTCCGCCCTTTTAAGTAGCGTTCCCCTGCTTTCCCTTTGTCGTATCCCGACCAGACACCTGAAGCCCGTGTCATCCCGCTAGACCCTCTTGTTTATTGGTTTCTCCCCCCTATATATACAACCCCGGCCGCACTGTAGAGAAATCGCCCTCCTCCTTCCTAATGCTACCTTCCCTACAAATATTGAATAAAAACTGGTTGCACCCCAGGAACCTTGTCTCTGTGTTAAGATTGCCTGCGGTCGAAGATGACCCCCAGTGAACTACTCCTTTACAGCGCGTGATAGATTCTTTTAGAAAACGTTTGAGTTTGCTTGCTCCCCCCCCCCCCAGCGGCTTAACGAACCTAATGTCGCGTTTGCCCTCAGATTGGTTTTTTTTATCCACGTTTAAGCTGGCCTGAAGACTCCCTCTCTAAGGTCGATTCTTCTGACGAATTCGTCTTGCTCCTAGATACCCCCCCTGCGCCCACCGAATTTTGGACCTCTTCCCTTTTTTTAAGCTTCCTCCTTTTGTCATTTGTTAGAGTTTCTACGCTGGTCGTTCGACTTTTTCAAGCGCCCCCAAGTTCAAAGGTTTCATGGGCATTCCCTCCCCCCTTTCACCCCTTTGATTTCCTCTTTTCTGTATGTCATATTTTTGGACCTACTCTGTGTTGTTACTTGCCTTAATTGGTGTTTATTCTCGATACTCCACATATATGTTTCTTTTCAGGTATCCGCTGTGCATCCCGAGATTTCCCCCTGTGTTTTCTATCCTTTTTCCGGCTCCGCTATTTGAGAGACGGAGCTCCGCTCCAATCCTCAGGTCCGACTGACTCTTACAGTTTGTTGCCCCCTCCACTTTTCTTGTCAAACAACTTGCGTTTCGTGTCCACTGGGGAGCCTTGTATTTAAGATGCCGCCCAACTTCGTATATATGAAATTGGCCACTCCTTCTTCTTCCCCTCATCTTGACAAAACTGTCACAATCAAATTATGAGGTCCACTCTTTTTCAGACAGTATATACTCGAGGGGCCTCTACTTACTTTCCCTTTCTTTTAGGGTGGGTGGAATTAGTAGGCCCGAGGCATTGTAAAAGCTAAGCCCACCTCTGTTCCAGTGCACCCCTCCGGATCAAGTTTGACTACTTTTGATTTTCTCCGTGTTCTGTCACCCGAGCTTCTTTCTCCCAGTCCCGTCGGTTTTCGGCGTGATTTAAAAACCCATCGGAGCGGACGCCAGTTAGTCAAGTATCTGAAGAGGAAGATGCAAAGTGTAGCGTATCGACACCGATACAAAGCCTCCTTCCGCCTCATGAACTACTGCAACTTACCGCGAATAAGACCGGGTCTGGTTCCCCTCTTCGCCCCCCCTTCCCTGTTTCCCTTACACGGAAGAGAGCCCATTTTACCCCCTCCATCAACCCTTCTGAAGTGTTCCTCCCGGCCCCGCATAGAGCCGTCAACGGTGTCTTTCTTTTTCGTCCTTTTTATGGCCCTCCGAACGCCCCATACGTAAAAGTTCCAACCCCTCTACTGGACGATTTGGGAAGGCCAGAAGCTCTGATTCCACACTCTCCCCCCCGTAGTTCCCAAGTAGTCTCTGAGGGGACGCCTCAGGCAAACGAAATGGAACAATTCCTTTTGAAACGTTTTTATTATTTGGACTCATAGTTGGAGACAAGCTTCTAGAGGCTGCTGCTCTTGTTTCCCTCTTGGCGCCGTTGCGTTTTTCCCCACCGTAAACTTAGGATTGGTAGAATACTCAGGCCTTCATTTGTCAACACCTTTCTTCTACTTTTCTAGTCTCTCCCACACGGATGTTAGCTATATATCCTCTCCTTGCTTCGAACGAATATCCCATCCCCAAAGCATTGAGTTTAGCTCCTGCGCGACCAAGCCCCGATTAAGCTTCGTCCCCAACCCACGAGAAGGCAGCTAAGATCTGAAAGTGGCCTAACCTCTCTCACTCCTGGCTGCCCCACACTTGAACATGACCCGCTGCCTGTTAAGATGATCCCACTTGCGTTCATTATTTTTCTTGATTCATCCCTTTGTTTCGCGACGACGGCCACCCCCAATATCCTGTCTTATCCCATCGAATGCGACTGCGATGTGAAACATAATTCTCACACCTTTTCCCTCCGCAGGAAGCTCAGAAAAGACTTACTTATGTGTAACCGCTGCTCCACCTCCGTGGGTTGATACTTAGAATTGCGTTTGATTTGTTTATTTATACACCGTCCGTACCCTTGCTGGACCAATCTTTCCCCCTAAACGGCTTGTAATTCCCCCACATCTTCCAACTAGGCTGTACTCCCTGGATGCTGGAACCGGAACAGCACTTTTACCCCCGGCCCTTAAACTTCTCATTTGTACAAGCAGCTCTGTCTTTTGAACCAACCGCCAACTCTTTTTAGACTTTCTCCTACCCCACTTTCCGCTTCGCGGACAGATGAGCTAGTTAGCCCCTTTCTGGTATTCTCCGTGGACGTCCTCCTTACCTGTCCTGCGGCCCTTGGAGAACGCGTTCGAGTTTGTATGTCCCTAAACTTTGTAACACCAACTCCCGTCGTCGCTTTTTCCAAGAAGGAAAAGTATGAGGAAAGAGACCCGTTACCCGATTCTGTGTAATGTTCTGGGAGAACCCATCTGACTTGTGAACCTGAATCTACCTCCCCCGCCCATAGTTCCGATGGATTTCGTTTGACAACTCTCTCCGTCCCTGCGCGATTTCTTTGGTGCCGCAACCCCTCTCGTTGTCTTCTTCCTCCCCCCGTCCATCCCCCTTCGCTTTTGCTTTATTCGTTCCTTTGAGAAGCCCGCGAATTTCCCTCAGTAAGCCCTTCTCCCCGTTTCTTGAGGAGGTTCTCCTAGTTTTTGTTCAACTTATTTCTATTGAGGTTTTGGACTCGACTCATGCATTCGGCCCGAAGGACAATGTGCGCATATCAAGTAACCTAAAATCGATGTCGACCCAGAGCTCATAGCAAGAGGCTTCATTGTCACCACCTTCGTACTTTATTGTGGCCTCGCTCCGGGATTGCAATCAGTTAAGATCCCTATTCTCCCTTTGGCCCCCCCCCCCATGATCCTTCCTCGTATGGATACGTCAACCTCCACCCCTCTTCTTAATCTCTGAGGGACAGGCCCATTGATTGTTCCCCCGTGGATTTTTCCTCGGAGGCAGAACAGATCCCCCTGATCTTGTTGTTTTGAGTCCAACCATCATTAGCTTGTCCGACTGAAGATTTCTTTTCAGAGTTCATGGTCAACCCAAAGTTTAAGTTGCATAGGGCCCAACGGGATGTTTCTCCTTTACGTCGTTCTTCAATTGTCTTCTAATGAGGAAACTCTTCAACCATCTTTTCTTGGTTGATCGCAGCTAGTCCCTCTCCTCCTAGGGAACGCCCCAGAGTAAGGATTGCCGAGATTTAATGGTCCGTAGTAGTTTTTTCCTTTTCGCCGTCGTCCCGCACGACCGCTGGATTTTGGGCCCTATGAGATGGTTTCGACCCGCGACTTAGACCCAACCCTCTTCTTTACTTTTTCTGTGTTAGGCGGATTAGGGGAGAGCCCCCCTTCCCACAGATCCAGTTTTATCTTGCGTGTTTCGACGACTGCGTCAGTCATCTCTTTTATTCGGCAGATGTTTTTCCCCCCTCCCTTTTAAAATCCGCCTGAAGCGGTTTGACGCAATTGAAAGAAACCCTTTGGACATTTTTATGTTTTACTCCTCATGTTGGAACTCTTACCTGATAAAACGTACATCTTCATACCTCCTTTGTTGGTGTTTCTCCTCTATCCCGTTTGATTGGCTCGGGTCCCCCCTGTGATCACACCAGTAAAAGTTGTTTCGAACGTTCTTCTTTAAGGATGCGTAACACAACCTTTCTATTGTTTTTAGGTGCCAAGGGCTTCAGACTGCACAGAGTTCGCCGCAGATGTACTCCTGAAGCTCTCCCCCCTCAAGCCCTATCTGGGAAGAGATAGTGCGATGTCGATTCCAATGTAAGCCCATCCTCCACACCTCAGAGGAGCAATTCTCCTTGTGTTCATCTCCGTTCCGACGATAAGCTCCAACAGAAAGTCTTTCCCTTTCACTCCCCCTTGCAGAAAAGATGCCGGGCCCGATTGAGCTAGCCCCCCCCCCCGGGAATTTCCTCTTGCAAGTCCGCGGGCTCCCTCCCTATGCGCTCCTCCCCCAGCCTTTCGTTTGTTGCGCTGCTCACGGTACGTCCTTACAACTTTCGACCCGCACTTGAGGGTTTCCTCTTTCTTCCCTTTTTCGCTCTCTCCTCCAACGTCTCTCGAATTAGACGCGATGGTTGGACCGTCTTCAACCGATCTGTACTCTCTGTTCACCGCCTCGACCGCACCGGCACCAGCTTGTCCCGTTACGAATCTCCTTCTAGATGTTTCCTTTTCTTATCCCCTGATAATGGAACGGTATTTGGCCATGAGCTTCCTAGTGCAGTATTGCTTCTCCCGTCTCCCCCACAGTCGCGGTTACATTTCGAATTGGACCTGCGCCAGCGAGTGTCTCTCCGTCCTCAATTCCGTTGACTTCTAGATTCACCCGACGGGATACAGGCCCGCATAAGATCGATTGCCCCAACTCTTCTGTCCCCTCCAACCCCTGATCCGACACCCCAATCAGGATTACTCCTTTGTTATCTTCTTGGTTTTTCTAAACGAGTTGAATTTTTCCCCTCGCCCGAGACTACGACTTCGGCGACGGTATCCCCGTTTTATCCTGACATACTGTTTTCCCTCTCAGAAGGTGTTAGAGGTCGGTTTACAGTCTTTTGAAAAGCACGGGGCCTAATTATCTCTTCGTAATATCGGGTGCCTCCCCCCCAGAACCACTGATCAGCCTATCGGATGGTGACGCGGAGCCCACTCATTTCCCCACTCCTATATCTTTTTCTTCCCTCTTCCTCTCCCCCCCCTCCCCGCTCACCCACCCTTTTCCTCTTCACCTGTTCCTCCTGCTCGTACCACTCTTTTCCTTTCTCCCCCACATTTTCCCCACCGTCTCTGTCTTCCCTTCTCCCCCAGGCTCCTAACCCCACCGCCCACCGCCTCCTTCCCTCTACCTCACCTCTGCCCTCCACGATCCATCCCTTTCTCTCCCATTTTTCCTCGCCTCGCATATTACTTCTTCCTCTTCGCTCCCATTTCTCCGCGCTTTCTCATCCGCCCTCCCCCAACTCCGTGCCCTCCACCTCTTCCCTCTCCTCTTTCCTCCCCTTCCAACCTTTCCTCCCCCCTCCCTGCCCCACCACACCCCTCCCTCACCCTTGCTCCCCCCCCTTCACTCCAACTCCGTCCCCTTCTGTAACCCGGGCCCTCAACCCTTCCCTTTTGTCCCTGTTCCTTCCCCTTCCGCCCGTGTGGCCCTCTTGACTCTCCCTCCCCCTTCCGATTTTCTTCTCCCATTTTCCCTCCCCTCATCTCCCTCGCTCTACTCCTCGCCGCCTTCCATTTCCCCCTTATACTTTACCTTTCGCATCTTCCTCCTTCATCCATACTCCTTTCCGCCCCTAGGAACCTTCCCACCCACCCCCCTCCTCTCTTCGATTCTTTCACCCCCCGCTGCGTTTCCTCTTCTTCCGCCTTTTTCTGCCCCCTCCTACCCTTCCTTATCCCCTCCTCCTCCTCCACTAGGGTTTCACTTTCTCCAACATAGCTCTTCCCACCCTTTTCTTTTCTTCCGATACCCTCCAACCGCAGCTCCCTTGCCATTCTCCACCACATTTATTTTCCGAGCCTCCCCCTCTGGTTCCCCCACCTACTCCACATCCCGCCTACCTCCCTATCTATCCCACCCTCTCCTCTCCCCAGACCCCCTTCTCCCCTCATCTCCTGCTTCCTTTTTTTAACCCCCTCCCTTCCTTCCATCCCCCTCGCCTCCTATCCCCCTGCCCCTCCTGCCTTCTACCCCCCCCCTTATTTTCCCCAAATTCCCCCCTCCCCCCCCCCTCCCCCCCTCTTCTTCTCCGACACCCCTCCCCCCCCCCCCCTCATCCATTTCCACCTCTACCTCCTCCCGGCGTCTACTCCCCGCCCCCAACATCCTCTACACTCTTCTTTCCCCCCACCCCCCCCCCTTTTGCTTCCTTGCCTCCCACAATGCCCCTGCCACCATCCCCGCTCCTCACCAACTCCCACTCTTCTCTTCTCCCCCCCCTCCTCCTCTCCCTTACCCTCCCCCCCCTCTACCCCCACTCTCCTCGTCCCCCTCTTTACCCAGCCTCCCCCCTCACCTCCTCGTTCCCCCTCCGCTCACATGTTTCTATGTTCCTCCTCCCTTCCTTCGCCCTTGGTCCCTCCCCGTTCTTACTCTTTTCCGCAGAAGCCTCCCCCCCACCATCTACTCCCTTCCTTCACACCCCCTCCTCCTCCCCCCACCATCATCCCTTCTCCAACTTCTCCCTCCCCTCTCCCCTCTCTCTCTCCAATTCCCCCGTCCCACTGCTCCCCCATTCCCCCTCCCCCCAAACCTCCCATCTCTTTCTTTCACTGGCCCCTCCCCTACCAAAACTCCCCCCTCGCCCCCCCCCCCCCTTGTTCCCCTCACCCACACACCTCTACCTTCCCCCCTATACTCTTCTTTCCAGCATCTACTACCCATCCCCTCTTCCCTCCGACTATCCCCCCTTTTCAACCTCTACCGCCCGTCGCCCGCCTATCTGTTCCCTCACCCCCACCACAATTTTACTGTCTTTTTCTTTCCCGGACCCTTCCTAAATCGTCCCGACGCGCCCCCGCTCCCCCCTCCCTCTCCCCACTCCTTTTTAAGGCTCTCCCCTCACTCCCCTGTTCCCCAACCTACTCCCCTGTTTCTCCTTTACTTTCCCTCGTTTCTTCCCCATTTCCGCTGACTCCTTGCCCCCTCCTTTCCCCCTCCTCCCGCGACCCTCGCTCCCCCATCTCTCCTCCACTCGTCCTTCAACTCACCATATCCCCCTCCCTATTCACTTTGCCCTTTTCTCCCCCTCCTTCCTCCCCTCTTTTCCATCCCCGCCCCTCACCCCTTTTCCACTCAATTTCACCTCCATCTCTTCTACTCATCCCCTCTATACCCCTACTTCTCATTCTCACCCTTCACGCCCCCCAATCAACTCCCCCACTACCTCTCCCCCCCCCCGCCCCCCCACTCTCCTTTCACCGGTCTTTTTGTGGTTTCTCTTCCCACTGTCTACTTGGCCGTAGTTCCTCTACCATGGACCTTGTTGGCACCCCCAAACTTCTGATGTCTCCTTCCAACTCGACACCTTCGCACCTTTATTGAACTGATCAGGCGGCTCTTAAATTTTCGATACAATCACCTACCTTGATCCCTTATGTTCGCTCATCTGTTTCTTCAGCGCCCAAAAAGGTCATTTTTTGCGTTTTGCGCAGAAATTACTGCTCTTCTTTGAGCCCGAATTCTCGCCTTTTAATTGCGAGTGACGTCGCTACAAAGGTCCACCCATTAGTTCCCACTTTTTAATTTCCGGTTAGGTTCCTTGAGTTATGTTTGCCCCCGTCAGCTAGTTTTGTTTCCCTAATTTTACCCCAGGTTCAACATATCGAACCACCCCTGATCAGGTTGTCACCCTGGGTGATCCAGATACGCGTATATGAGTCCTTCCTTTTTTCCCTCGTTTCCTACGGTTTCCCAACCCCCGTCCCTTGAAGACTAATTTGAACGTTTACCTCTTACATTAAGTTATTCTGCCCCTTTAAGCTCATGGACCCAGAATGAGTGAGCGGTACATCGCATTTTGGCTTTGCCATAGGAGGAACTTTTTTAAGGAGATCTACCCTAGTTTATGACCCAAGCGTTTCATGCTTTTTACTTTCGCTTCTCCCTAAGTACTGTCGTACGTTTCACGCACGGAATGTCCATCTTCCCAAAGTCAGCGCCTCGTAACTGTGTCCCCCTTTTACAAATAGACTAATTACAACGTAGCAAGTTTTTCCCCCTTTATTGGCATCTTCCCTACCCCTGAGGTCTGATAGTACTTCTTTTTTTGTTCTACAGCTTCTCTTGTTACACTCCGTGGACCGTAGGTGTTGGAGGTTTTTTTCTGTCGTGATGGTTGATGGCATAATATGAAAACCCATGACCCATCACAACCATTTGACCTTATGACCCCAACATTGGACGAGTATAGGGTAGTCGGCCTAGCTAGTCGCTTTCCCCTTTACGTTTAAGGAAAGTCCGGAGAAGATAGCAAGCAAATGCATTTCCCGTCATTCCGTAATGCTTCCATGCCTGCCTCATGATCGGGACGAATGTATGAACAGTTTCTCAAGGAATTCTATAATGCAGAACTCACCCTATTTTCCTTCAACGAATAAACAGTGCCCCCTTCTACCCTCTCGGTCGGACATTTTCCGGCGGCCCTTGAGTCATTCTTTTCACTTCCCTCGTTGATCTCTTTTGAATCTTTAATCTTGTATCCCTATTAACCCCTAGTCAAGAAGACGTGAAGAGGATCGCCCGAGAGCCGTTTAGTTTTTTCTTTCCCTCTTCTGTCAAAGCATATTTTTAGTTTTCCAAGTTTACCTGCTTCTTCCGCGAGAGGTGTTTTAGATGCACGCCATTTTCGAATACCCCCTTTCCATAGCCCTCCCCTCGCAGGTTTAATTCTCCCCTATCTCTGTTAAGAGAGGAGGAGATTTCATCCTTCTGGATGAAGTTGACCCCCCTCCTTGTCCCCCGTTATCTGTTTTTTT
>Ga0179593_1715411_pt1 | contig 16625 bp, 15 predicted proteins | sample CZODoug2_1_08_16_FD_185931 | JGI IMG/M metagenome (GOLD analysis project Ga0179593, IMG submission 185931) | Vadose zone soil fungal communities from Angelo Coast Range Reserve, California, USA - CZODoug2_1_08_16fungal (PacBio error correction) | ecosystem: Environmental > Terrestrial > Soil >... | reverse complement strand
TAGCCAGGAATCCTCAAGGCAGATACCGTTTATTCCAAGGCCGTTTTTTTCTCTTATACCAAGAGGTCTTGGCCGAGCCACAAGCCCATACTCCGTCTTTTTAAACCCTCATAGGCTTAGCTGTCGTTGAGAATATTTTGTCTGGTACAGTTTCTACCCTATTTTGTATGTAGAGACCTAGGACCCAGAGGTGCCCCAGCCCTTTCTCAAGATTCCTTTCCCCCTTTTTTTCTGTAGATTCCTGACTGAAGCCTTAAGACAGTTGCACAGAGCCTCTTACCCGAGGTGCCCCTTCTTAGGTTCTCGTTTTGCTCAGCTCTCCCCTGACGTCCGTGCCCTTCACACCTTTTTCCCACGCAGACCGTTTCTTCGTATATAGAAACTTTCGTGTCGACATTCTCTAGCACTTTTATCGACTCCTCCCCCCCTGGCTTGGTTTGGGTCCATACGTGTTTAACAGCCTTAGTCGAACTCCGACAATTCCCCTCTCTTTAGGGCTTGTTGTCTTTTTTTTCTTCCTTTTCTGTCCACACCAAAGCCTTTAGGTCACCTTAGCGGCCGAAACTGATGCTCTCCCTAGAAGAGCTCCCGAACCTCCGCCGAGACTCCGAGGTAGTAGGGAGAGGAAGTCCCTTTTTTGTCCCAAATATATTCATTTTAATCAGGTTTGTTGAGAGATCTTCCCCTTACTCTACTTTTCTCTTGAACGCGACAGTTATTCGACTAGAACTAGACCTTAGGCGTAGCTCCCAAGCTCATCCCCCGCACCGTCCCCCTGGAAATGAACATGCTGCATTTTCCTATTCGAATCCGATCCCTATCAAATGAAACCGCCCCGTATCTCCAGGAGAGCCGCGTGTCCCAAGAGAACTTGGATTCCCCCCAAAAAAAACCTCCCTTTGGGAGCAGATCAGTGAGAAGGGGCCACCGCTGACCTAAGCCCCTTCCAGCCGAGCTCATCCGATCATGTTCTGAATTGTGCTTTGGTGGAGACGCCGTTCCCTACTTATCCTGTAGATAGATCTACCGTCCATCTAACCTCTCTTCCGGTACAACTCTTATCTACGTCTTCGCCGGGATCACCTGATGCACCATTCGGCGCAGCCCCAGCCCCTCCTCCTAGTGCAGCAGCGGGTCTGTGTTTTGTTTTTTTTTTTTGTTTTTTGTAGAAGGCCTTCAGTCTCTAAGACTCGCTAACCTAGTAGAGGTTTCTTCCCCTCCACCTGACCTTACCGACCTTCCCCCTTAACTGTTCAGAATACGAGCTAACGCAACCCCGCCCCCTCAACTAGCCCTCCTGTTTTTCCTCCGGCATAAGGGGATTTGCTTAGACTTCCAAAGAGCCCAAGAGGCCAGTGATCGCACCCTAAAGTCGAACCCCCCGATAGAAGTTGAGGGTGAAGTAACACCTTAAAGGAAGCTTCCCCAGAGGAGCGAAGCATTCCCTTCCGAAGAGCGAGTATGACGCCCCTGTTCGGCTTGTCTTGTACACGGCCCCAACTATCTTTCCTAGCCCCAAAGATCCGAGAGTTTACTTCCTCAATCACGAGTAGGGTGTGTCTCCGAGTTCTCATACGTGAAGGGAGACCCTACATCTCGTTACCTGCCTTTCCGAATCTCCCCTTTCCAAACGCGCTGCCAGCTTCTTTACTTTAATCCCCCTGGAAACTTGTCCCAGTAGATGCGCGGCCTAGCCAGAGATCTCCCCTCGCCGAGAGCCGCAAGGACTCCAAGAAGTTTGTCTTTTCCTCCTCCCAGTTGAACCCCTTTGATAGACTCCCGAGTGACTCCTTCTGGGTGCTTCCAATGAGCTCACATTATTGTTTCCCCAACAGAAACCGCTCTCCCCAGGGGCCCCTGTCCGCCGTGGTTACCCCCCCCCTACCCGCCAGTTCTTTTCTTCCAGATCTTGCATTTCGTTCGCGCCTCGTCCTTCCCAGGATCTTGACCAAGGAAAAGTGTTGTTTTTCCTCTGCGCCCATCCCCCTTCTTGGGTCGGAGACACTCGGAGACGAGAGATCGGTTTTCTCCAAGCCCTCCTCTTCTTTTCTACCCAACTAGGTGAGGAGAGAGTCCACCTCACTATCGTTTTCCCACCCGTCATCTTTTTTCCCCCCACCGACCTCCCCCCCCGAAGCGCCTTCTTCGGCCGGGATGAGTTGGACCTCTGTTTGCCCCGACTCTTCCCGCGCCGGTTGAAGCACGAAGTCTCCCTTCTTCTTGAGGTCCCTTGAAATTTGTTTCTTGTCCAGAGTATTGTACTCAGAGTTATTTTCTCTTCCATCGCGCACTCTTTTTTTTTCCTTCAGCGCGTCCGCCTGTGCCTGATAGGGCTGCGGGGAACCGGTCCTACTTCTTCACCCACTTCTAGAACTGACCAAGTCCGGCCTGCCCTTTAGCGTATAAACTTCTCCTAAATAGTTTGCTGCCATTTTTTTCGTCTGTCGCAAACTAGACAAGCGCAGACTACCACCACCGTTCCCAATCCACACGTATCACCAAACCTCCGCGCCGCCAACCGCGTCCCCAGAGACTAGGACCAGCGACGAAATTTTCCCCCCACCAAACACGACCAACACTCACTAAACCACCGCCCTACAACCCCACCGCCACAAAGAGATCTTTCTAGGCCAAGTCTCCCCCCTTATTTTTTAGTCCGAGTTTTACCAGAGTTTATGAGACTGACCAATGCTCGAGTGTCCCCCTTTTTTTCTTTCCTGCCTTTTTTTTTCCAGACAGACAACCGCACCCCATCGAAACAGCGCCCCCAGCCTCCCAGATCGCCCTCCTGATAAAACGCTTCCTCATGTGACTATGTAACACACTTTAACGCAGGCTCCGTTGAGAGTTCCAAACCATTTTCTCCTCCTCCCCTCTGCCAAGAAGTGCGAGATCGTGACCCTAATAGGACCCCCCCAAAGCGAAGCCATCACACGTTCCTGAGTACACATCCAACTGCCTCTGCGGTAAAGCCAGCTCTCATCTCCTCTCTGCGAACTCCTCTTAAGTCCCGAAGACCCTTCTCCCTATGAGCGAGTCACTGTCCGATCACCATTCCATTATTCAAGGATTCTCGTTCTTTCTCCCCAGTGACCTTCAAGGGTCGAATTATAGATTTTTCTCAGTCCCCCTTGAACGTCCTCAAGAGACTCCCCGAATCGTAAAACCCTTATATATATTTCCTTCATAATAAGTTGTTTTTTGGATTCTCGGTTTTGCTTTTTTCTCTTTCTTCTTTCTGTTACCATGCTGCTGCATTAACGGATTTTCGTAACCCTTTTAGTGCTCATTACTTTTGTCGCAATGCCCCGATTGCTTCTCCCCTCCTCTTTATTTTTAACGAGTACGCTCGTCCTCCTTTTTTTTTTTCCGCTTCCCTTTCGATCCGCTTTCGTCTTCTCCTGCCGTCGTCACTTTTTTCTTCTTTCACTTTTTAGATGACCTGTGTCCCCTCCGTTCCCGTACTCCAGACTTCGGCGTCGTTTGCGTCTCATGTTGCGGACCTCTTTTTTTGGAATGCGTCAATTCTCCTCGTTGGAACGCCTTCTTTTTGCTGCCACTCTCTCCTTGGCTTCTGAATCCGTCTTTTTACGCCTCCCCGTCTGCTCCTTGTGTCCCCTCCTTCATTTGATCCACTTTCCCCCTTGATAGTGGAGAGTGGTTTCGAGCTTAAGGGGATGTCGGCACAGGGGTTCTTTCTTGAGATAGGGACGATCACGTTGCCGCTTTTCCCTTCTGTGTTTCTCCTCCCTCCTGCCCCCCTTTTTCGTTCTGGGGAGTCCATCTTTGATTTATGTTTTCCGGCGATTGATCTTGTAAGAGTTATTCCTCCACTCCGATTCCCAAGCGAGTTTGCCTTCGACTGTAATACTCCTGACTTATCCAATTTTTTAGCTAGATAGTGTGCTACTTTGAGTCTCTTTGTGTTCCTATAACTCACGCTGTAAATCCCATAACTTTCAGTCCCTTTTCCCCTCCCCGTCACCTTTCTCTCGTCTTCAACGTTTTCTGACCTCGACCTTTTTCCCAATAGTACCCTCGCCCTGCTTTTTCGGTTTGTTCCTTCGGTGTTTCAAAGTCCTGGGATGGCCGTGCCTTCCTCCCCCTTTTTGCGTTTCCGTCTTTTCCTTTCCTTAACCCCCGCTCTCTACGTCCCTATCTCGGTCCCAGAGACTTCGATGGGTTGCCGAACATCCAACAACCCCACGGAAGGTACTCTCCTGTTCATCGACCGTTGCTTTCCCCTCCTCGAGGATCAGGACCGACCCTTCGCTGGTGTCTTTAACAGGTTCTCCTTGGAAGACAAAGATCTCCATTGTGGTCCGGTACCCCTACGGTCGAAACTTTTCTTTTTTTCATCTATTTCCCGTCCCATTGGATATTCGTTGAAAGAAATAGATTTGTAGTTTTTCCTCGGATATCTCTAATATCGCTAGCTTTCTTCCAAGTTTGCCACTTCCGTCGAGGAAGAGGCGTTGTTTAAACCTTTATCCTGTTTACCCTGGGTTAAACCACTCCTCGTTCTCACTTCATTAGCCCCTAATATATAGTAACCCACGTTCGAGGGGATCCGATCCCCCTCTTATGCCTCAGAAGTGATTTTCCTTTTTTCCGTCGTCAGCGCTCCCTTATAAACTTCTCTGTCGTCCTTCTCTTCGAGACATAGATGTACCTTCTGGTCACTAGCTTCCTTCTATACCCTGATAACGTTTCCGGTTTCTGCCGCCATTTTTAGATTGCTTCTTCTCACTCTTTCTATCGGGTAAGGCTCACAAGGCCCCTCTGTAAAATCAGACTGGTTTTTTTTTCGTGTCTTTTTTGAATCGCATTGAGCGTTTACCGTACTGAGTTCTTTCCCCACCCGAAGGAATCGATAGGTCTTTTTTCTTTTCCTGTCGATATTCTTCGATGCGACCTTATCCAGAATTTTGCAGCTTCCCATTGACGAAGGTTCGACGTCTTTATGTCTACGCTCCCGACTTCCTTCGCTCAAGCCCTAGCGTTTGGTAGAGCGAGCTTTTTTTGACCAGGACCCCTTACTGCCAATTTTTGTCACCCCACCCCCCCTCATGACCTTGTTGATCTCCTCTCCCTCTTATGAATTGGATGTCCAACTTCCCATGAAATATAAACATTCTTTGTTTTTTCCGCAGACCGTGAACGTTTCCTTTTCCCCGGAGAGTCCCCCCTTATCCCCCCCGGTGCAGTTTTAGCTCATGGAGGGGAATTACAATTCAAGAAGGTAATCTTTCCCTCGGCACCTTCCTTGCTCTGAGAACGCCCATATCATCCCCTGAAAAAGAATGCGCTCCTTTCTTTCTTGGAGTCTCTGAACTCGAAGACATCCTCCTTTTCAGTTTGTTTTTTGAGAGATCTTCTCAGCGATACTCCTTCGGCGAATTCTTCCAGCCCCGGCTTGCTTAGGTAGTGATTATCTTGTTCGATCCCCCAGTTACCGTTGGTCTTTTTACCTCCATGCTTTTGTGTCCCCTTTCAGGAAGAAAGCTTACCGAATCCTGGCAATTTACCTTTTCTTCCCCCTTGAAACACGATCCCGGTCTATATCACCCGAAGAAAAATGGTTTTATTATCTACTTGCCTTCGTCGCGTTCGATCAAGAAGGCCCGCTTCTGTAGCGTATAGTCCCTAGCGCAACGTAGACTTGTGCGTTGGGTTAGATCATTTTAAACCGGCCGGGCTCTCCTCACAGCGAACCTTATCCCTTTAAAGCGAATCCGTCTTCATCCCTTCCTTCATGGCGTCTGGCCGAGCCTCTGGCTGAGACATCGGTTCTACGTACTAGTAAGCCAGAAGGATCATTCGTACGATTGCTGCTTCCCTGAAGACCGTCGAAGACTTTTATAGCGCCGGGGTGCTTTCCCACCGGCAACCGCATCTCGATTTCCCCGCTCATAGTTTCGTGTTTTTGGCCTGCCCAGTCCCTCTTCCGATCGAACGCGTAAACGTTAGTCCCCCCGATAAAGCTTTTGAGCAGTTTTGATTCTAAACTTCCCAGTCGTCCTGGTCCTTCAGGACTTTAGTCAGCTGCTGAGTTATGCCTCCTTCCTTGTTATTACCAGTAACTATGTATTAAGTCTATCTACTCTCGGATTAGAGTATAGTCATCCCCCCTTCTCGAGTTGTTTGTAAGATCGGCTTGATTAATCAGTCCCCAAATTTTTAGTTACCTTCTTCTTCCAGAATCTTCCACATCCTTACCCCATACTTCCTTTTGAAGCGTTCTTCTCCTCAACCAGGAAAATTTTCCTCAAGTAAAGAGATGAAGTATTATAGCTGCTATTCCTGGACTCCTATCTCACGATAAAGCGCTCCTTCTTGATCCAGGCTCCTCTTCCTAGAAGTTACTGTTCATCCGCGGCTCAAGATGCTTGTTCAATACCTCTCTACTTAGTTGCTCCCTTAGACACGCGTTTTCTTCAGATATGTGTGTTTTCGTTCACTCTTGGTTCCACCAGCACTGCCACCCTTCTTCTTCCTATATATCCGACTTTCCACCGCTGCTATCTTCTTTTTCCCTCTGACAACGTGTTGTTGCTCCTCCGGTCTGTGGTATTTGTACCTCTCGAATGCATCTTTTTTTTTTACCAGCCTACTAGACATCCAGAATCCTGGTTATTATCTCTCGTAAGACACCGGGTGTCCCCCTCTCTCATTCCAACCCAAGCTTTAACTCCACTCCTACCTTTGACGAGGACGGGAGCTTTTTGTAGTTTTGCCCAATCCTTTTCCTCCCTGAGATTTCATCCCTTTGAAGCTCTCCCGGTCTGGAGCTTGATTCCCCCAGCCTTCTTCAGTCCATCGTGTGACGGGGTCCAGATTCCCCTCTGCTTTGGAACGTCAGCTCTCGAGTTCTTCCGAAGGTCTTGTCTTGCTCCCCTTTTGACCGGCGCCCCTTTCTTTTCTTAATCTCAGGAAAAACGCTACAGTGAGTCATCCGGGTCTGACCTCTAACCCCCTCCCCTCTTTTCTTGCTCCCCCCAAGCCGAGTGGCTGGTCTGCAGACCCACATCCCCCCAGGACACCTCGAGGGTTCCCCCTATAGTCTCCTCTAACTTTCCCCCTGAGCTCTCCACTTTGGTAAGCGTCATCCCCCCCCCCCCCCCCCTGTAACGTCCGTGAATTCATCGGCAAAAAAAAGAAGCCAACCTGAGAGAGCAGCTTGAAGTCTTCCTCCCCTCAGATCAGTGTGAACAGATACCGAAGCGTCCCTCCGTCTTTTTTTGTGCCCACCGCAAGCGGGTTCTCGCACATGCTTTTAGACCGACCTCCCTCTCCCATTTCCACCCGCGTTGGATCCCCCCGTTCGTCTCGGTCTCAAAAGCTCACCTTCTCTGTGAACGAGTCGCAGCGTCATCTCTTCGACCTTCCTCCCGTAAAGACTCCTCTCGAACCCGTTGTCATCTCACCATGTCGACGTTTGAGCTCGTACGCGTACGTATTCAACCTTCTGAAGGCTAGCTGAATTCTCTTTTCGACTTTAAGCGCGAACGTTTCAACTACGTGTTTCCCCTCCCCCCTTACTGAACGTCCCGTCCTCAGCCGCCGACTGTCCCCACTTTCCTTCCCCCTTACTACTCGTTGTTGTGTTGATCCTCCGTAATTGGGAAGCTATCCTGTCGTAGGGAATTCCTTCAATAAAGATTCTTTAACCGTAGAGATTCCCGATACGAAAGACCTCGTTCCAGTTCAAGAAAATTCCTGGGTGTCCTTCTTACATAAAGTTGCTCTAATTTTATCGATCTGTTATGTCTTCTCTTACTCTATCTCCATTAGCTGTTTTATGAACTGTGAGAGTTTCTCTGACCTCAATCTCTGCCCTTGGTAAAGGGATAGGTCGGAGCTTTTTTCCCTCCCTCTCAGATGCGTCTTGCTTGCAATTGTTAAAAGCCGATCGGGGACCCGGATATTTTTGGAGAAACGATATCCGTGCTTCCCAATTGCCAGTCTTCCTTCAGGCCTCCCCCTCTCTGAGGACCTAGGGTGTTTCCGTTCATGTAAAACGTGGCCTTTTCTCTTGATTTTGCTTCCCTATACACCAAGGCCTGTAGGATCCCCTTTTCAATGACTTCTTTATAAAGTGGACTCGGTTCTGTGTTCCCATATCATAAGCAACAATAGGATTGTGAGAAGATCCTGCTGTTCTGTAAGTCTACTCTTTTAGTTCCCTGATCTCCAGTTTCGTAAGTAACCTCCAGTGTTAGCTCGGAAATGTTCATGGCTAAGGCTCCGATCTTTCCTGATTCCGGGTTTTTAAGAGGAGATTTTTCTCGTTACTCCCCGCTGGTACCCTAAAGACACTCTTTTCATATCCCTTGGTATCCGGATTCGTTAAAGGTGTATCTGTTCTTTCGCCCTTCAAATATCAGTTCCTCTCCTCTTGCGTAGGAGTGGTTACTTTTTCTCTTATTCTCAGGTTTTACACCTTTCCTTTTTTGATCTCCTCCTCGTTATGGTCTCGGGTCGGGGGGCTTCGTCCCTCGCTAGAAGTTCCTCGTCGTACCCTCCCCCAGCACTTTGAGGCATCAAACCAACCACGTTACTTTTCGAGGTCCTCGCTTTTAGAGAGAGTGATCCAGGACTCCCCCTTTCCTGCCGACTTGTGGAACCACTGGTGCTGATCACCTGACCCTTTCGCCCCCACCGGTGGCCGCCCCCGTAACAGCTATTGGTTCCTCCCACCGAGAGGGCGCCAGGCCTCGTAGTTAGCCTTTCCTTTACTTGAGGATCTGGTCTCGGCGTTATCTTCCTTCTAGCATTGACGTTTTTCCGTCTGTGCTCTCCCAGTTTCCGGTTTAGGCCCTTCAGAGATCTCCTTCGGTTACAAGATTTGGTACTCAGTGATAGACGGTACGCCTTTGTACACAATGAATGTGCTTTAATTCCGAGATCCCATTTCCCTTTCCCAACCGTCGAGTCTGGTATAAGTGCCCCTCTTTGCTCATGGTCTGCTCTAAGATGATTCGGTCAGCAGAAAGCGACGATATCTTCCCTCCAAATCTGTCTCTTCAGATTGGGAGAGAAACAGGCCGGTCCCCTTCCCTCGGAATTTTTTTGAAGATAAGATTCCCCGATCCAGGTGGCAATGAACTCTTTTGCGATGGCCGCGGTCTACCTTTTTGAAGGCGCAACAAGCACTTTCAGTACGACACTATGTCGGTGTGTGTCTTGGCCTCGGCTCTATCAGTATTTATCGTCGTCATGTAGGACGCTACTTCCCGGAGCTTCCTCTTTTCGTTTTAGATGTTATGCACTTTCCGATAGCTGTCTATTTCCTAATAATTCTGCCTCTGATCAGCCACCTCGTCATTAGCGAGTAAGAAGCCGGAGTATCTTTCTTAGCTATTACCCGGCCTCGTTTTCCTCTTTGAAAAAACCTAGACTCTCGATCGTATCTAGACAGGAGAAGGCTCATGGAGAGATGCGGACCTCCATTCCCGAATAGATAGATATACCTTTTCTTCTGGCTTTGGGACCGACTCACTTCTTTCTTTTCAACTCTGAGAGACTGACGCCCTTGCCCGTGTAGGCTTAGTACGAGAGGGATTCAACCATGCCTCAACCATTTAAAGGTAGACTGTGAGATCTTCTGTAATAGCAGCAGACGCCGAGAACGATCCCCGTGAGCTGTTATAACTTCTCCCCTTTGATGTGGATCTTCGACACTATATATCTTTGAACTAATGTTGGTGTCTGTTGAGATCCGCTTAGGCCACGCTCTAAGGTGCCAGCTCCCTTAGTCTTTTAAAGGCCTCCGGAGGCCCCTTCCTTGCTTACCTTCGAAAATAGATCGAAACGCACCCGATCCGGACATCGCTTCTCTGCATCTTAAGATAAATGCTCCATCATCAGCTCTAAAAGGAGGCCCGGTTGTTACATGTCCCCCCAGTAAATTCCCTCTTGCCCCACCAGTCCTAAATGGTGGAGATATCTATGCGGGCAGGTAGAAATAGGTAAGCGGCGCATTTTTCGACTAAGAAGCTTCTAATGGTAGTAGGTGTCTAGCTCCGTTCCCGACCGACCGTCCAGGGTGATCTCGCTGAGGACCTATCCCCTTCCTTCGCTGAACGGTACCCTGCCCCTCGTTCGTCGGAGGCGCGGGTCATCGGCGGAGGAAGCGCGGAGCACCTCCTTTGATCGGAGCCAGGACAGAAGATTTTTTCTCGGCTTACGGTGAGACACCCGTATTTTTTCATCTTTCTTCTGTTGTAAAGACTCCGTCTCTTCTGTGCTTATCCCCTCTACCGAGCTCCACTTAAAAGCCGGCGCGCGAGTTTGAGTTTTGGCACCGACCCTTAGAGTTTGATCCCCCCAAGCGTCCCAGTTGACATTCAGATCTCGCCGTTAGAGGAGACCCGTCTCCCCGGCCGGTCAAACTCTGTTTACGTTCTCGCAGCTAGATGACATGAACTGCTCTGGCCGCTGTCTTTTCCATGGAAGACCGATAGGATTGCCGTTTAGACCTGCACGAGCGCGGCTCTGCATTCCCGCGTCGCTCAGTCGAGTGTTCCTCCCTTTCTCGGATCTTGCGCCCCCCTTAAGTTAACCTGGGTAATTAGATCCCGACTGTTCGCAAACCTGTTACTACTCTGCCCGAGGCGGGCATCTTTTCCCCTCCAGAATTAAGCGACTGAAGAGGATCAGAGTTCTTCCCCGACCTAGATAACGACATTTAAAATGCAAAGTTTTTTTTCCTAGAGACAGTCCTTTCCCCCTGGTCGCCCTCCGTTTCTGCCGCTCTGGGAGGAAACTAAGACACCTTCGGTTCCCCCAGCCCTCCCCGTTGGCGATCTTGCCTTGGCAGAGGCCTGTTTCTTTCCACCAGCCCTCTTTTTCGCCTGGGTTTTTTCCTGATCACGCTCTCACTATCCTCCCCCGAGCGTCCAGTAGCGGTCCCCCGAAGGAAACTTTTGTTTTTGCCGGCGGCCATCCCCCGCTTCCCCGTACTGATCCCTATCGGACTCCCCCTTTTCGAGTCGGGGTGGTGACTTTCTCGCGCAGGACCAAGACTTCCTGTTGCGGAGCGAGGTCCCATTCTTCGGACGGTTAACCGATCTCCCACACCCCACCCCGCGACATCCCGAAGACGCCGAGGAGGACGCGGGTTTTTTCTAGAGTTGTTGACCTCTGTTTCCCCTCTATCACCGTGACCTTTCGGAAGCGTCGGTTTTTTAGCGGGGAGTCCCATCGAGTCTGGAGTACGAGTGAGGGTAATCTTTTTTAACATCGCAGCCTAGAACTCTCTCTTCTCCGAGGTGGGCGGCATTGATTCCCAGGTCCCCCCCTCTCGAACCTGAGTTTCTGCTGCATCGTTACGGACCACGCGACCATCAATACGGGAACGACCCCTCCAGTAGTATTTCACCCCCTACGAGACGAGTTGTCTCGAGGCAGGAAAAAGCGACCGGTAATTGCTTTCTCATTCCGACCCTCTTACAGGGGTACCCTTTCCTCCTTTACCATTTGGCTTTTTCTCCCCCCCGTCCAGATAGGTTTCTTGTCGCAAACAGCCCGAATACGTCCGCGATCCGCGAGGCGGCCCTGGCCCCGAGATTTTTTTCGAACCCGATCATCACTCGGTGGTACCTCGTTCGATCCCTTTGTCAGCTCTCCAGCGCGGTCTCCTTCCATGGTTTTCATCGACCCCAGTACCTGGCCACCTAGGATAATTTCACAATGGCGTCGCCCTCCCCCCCTTCCCCACCACAGCGAAAGTGAAAATCTGCGCTCCGTCCGCTCCCGCCTCCTCCCAGAAAGTATCTTGAGCTACCCGCTGGTCACCTCTTCCTTCTGTGAGCGCGTACATTCGTTCGTCCCCCCTCCTCCAGGAGACCTGATCGAGTGTTTATCTTCTCAGTCCTCAAGATCGTGATTGGCACCGTTCCTACCGAAGTACGACCAGCAGGTACACAGACTCTCTCTATATTTTCCCATCCTTTTTTTTTTTTTTTCGAGAGACTAAGTTTTTTTTGAGGTTCTTTTTTTTCTAGTACGGCTTTCCTCTGGAATCTCAACTTGTGAAAGTATTCCTGTCCGACCAGATCGCTTACATACGACGAGATTATCCGACAGTCACCTTGATCAGACGTACGCTTCCCCTCCCCAAGGTGAGGATGAAAGCTTTTTTTCCTATACTTGCTGCTGCTCAGAGATCGGAATTTCTCTTCTTCCTTTGTTAGAATTGTGCCGAACTTTCCCCTTCCCGCCAGCGCATGGTGCATCCTTCCCGTGCCCCTCTTAATTTCGCGACAGCTGGACTGCTTTCATGTGGCCGCGAACGCGGGACTCTTGTATTGGGGCGCAACGTCTCCGTCGGAGGACCTTTCCTCTTTGGCGAGAGCTCGGAGGAGGAGTTGGCTTCCCCTCCTCTACTGATCAACTAACTATGGGTTTGGTCGACCTTTGAACAAAGTGGGAATCTGTTGGCCCCAGGGGAAGGGTTTCTGCTTTTGATCGCGCAAGGGGACCATCTTCCAGCTGTTTCCTGCTCTGTTCCCCCCTCCCTCCTATCCATCTTTCCTGATCGGATGGGTGGAGCATCCTTGCTTCGTTACTTTATACAGTTGATAATGGTCAGCCTTTCTTCAGTTAGCCAGAGAACGAGAGCTTTCCTGCAAGCCTACTTATCGGTTTTTCTTATTCTCGATCTTCTTCCCCGGATTTTAGAGATTCCTCTACCTTTACCCAAGCCGGTTAAACCGCCCGTCAAGGATCCGCTATCCCGTTCCAGGTTATTGTTTCCCCCCGCTTATACTCTTAGTTCCCTCTCAGCAACGAATTCAGTAAGTAACATCCTTAGGGATTGTTGTTTAATCTTTGTTGCGGGTAACCTTTCCTTTTTCGACCAGCTCCTCCCCTTCTTTGCTAGGGCGCCGGGCTAGGGGCTTTCCCCCCGATTTCTCGCATCGACGTTCAGTCGTAACTCACTGCGTCCCGGAATGGTAAGCACCACGGCATCAAACCCCTTCTTTTTGGTGACCGCGACGGTGCCTTTTCCTCCGCCTGGGCGCTACTCTTAGTGACGTGATCAGACCCTGGCCTCTTTGTGGTTTACTTTGCGGGCGCACAGATAGCACACGATTTTTCTGCGTCCCCTTTTTCACCAGAGTTCCTTCTTCCCATTCCGACAAAGGCGAGTTTTAGTGAGGAGCGACTCAGTGGCATGTGACGAAACTGCTTCTTTTTTTTTGCGTATCGCTTATTATATTTCTCACAGCGATGGCTCCTCGTTTAGAGTTTTCTTTGAATGACTTTATAGACACTAGACCGCAGCTGTCGCAGCTGTGCATGAGATTTGTAAGACCATGATAGAAGTAAGCACGTTAACAACATGTGTTGAGGGGTTCCTTCACGTGACCCTCCTAAAAGACGATCGGACTCGACACGCTGCTCGAGTTGAGGGTACGGCCCCGATCCTTTTATCTGGTACGCTGCAGCGCTATATGGCGTAGTCATCGAGCTGCCTGGCGGGCGGATTTTATCGAGGTCCTTCCTGGTCCCCGTCCGTCCCAATTTTTTATTTTCTTGTGTAGTTTTTTTTTTTATCGTTTGCCGACTTTTTTTTTTTTCCCCGCTTTTGTCTGTTCGTTCTACGATTCGGGGGCTTTCCTCAACAATCTCGAAGAAGTGGCAAAGCTCGCGAGTGCGTGTCGTCTCCTTACTCAGATATTCTGGCTAGAAGGTTCGGGTCGGAAGAAGGAATATTCGTATGACTTATTATGCTGTAGAGAGATTGGCAAATGCTCCCCGATAGTGCTGGAGATTCTCCCCGAACGCAGATTAGACTCTACCTAGAAGAGTACTAGATCATTTCCGATAGAGTTAAGGTTCCTTTTAGCTCGAGACCCGGTTCTCTTTAGACATTTGAACCGAGAAACTTCCTTTTATTTTCGCCCAACGGCTAGGATTCCCCCCTTCCCCTATGAGAACGCCTCCTCCCCGAGCGTCTCCCCAAGTTGTTTTTGGGGCTCTGGAATACTTCTATTTAAACTTTTCGACCCGGACCTTAGACTTGTGGGACGTCGCGTGGACCCTTTTTTCGCTTGGAAGTCCCCTTGCACATTCCAGGCTTTACCCGAGTATCGTAGTCAAGCATCTGATACATTCTCACATTCCAACTGCTCAAGTCAAAATGATTTTGAGGGGCCTCGTAGAAAGGGAGAGTGCACTTCAATCGCGGAGCGGCAAATCCCTACCCAATAAGGTTCTTGTGAGTAGTCTTCCCCGCCCTCGAAATAAAGTTCGTACCGCGAACTTTTGTTCCAGACCCGAGGATTCCCCGTTTTTTGCTGTCTCTTGCCTTTCCAAATCGTATGGCAGATCACGGAAACACTCCAAGTGACGAACGGGGCCGTCGAACGTTCTTCCCGAGCAAGTCGCCAGCCCTACCCCCGTTGAAACGCGCTATTCTTTCCTTTCAGCCTTTTTTTACCTTTTTTTTTTAAAACGATGATTTCGCACCCCCCCCCCCCCCGAAGCACCCCTTGGTGGATCTGATTCGTATAGGGGAAGGGCTTTAGCTTTCTCCTATGGCCAATTAGAGTAGTGTAGTCCTCTCCACAAGCTCTAGACTGTTCCAAGGTCCTGCCGAATGTTTTTAAAAGAAGTTAAGGGCGCTATGAGATAGGCCCCGCGACTCCGGATCTGACAGCTTAAAGCCGGCGGACGGAGGTGCATATCGTTCGGGGTACGTCGGCAGGCCCTCAAGCAGAGAGGCTCTCGGTTAGAGATCGCCCAGCGAAAGCAGCTTACTTTCCCCCGTTACGGCCTGGTACACCTTGCTTTACGACTAATCCTTTTGTAGCCTGTCACAGTTTTTGCAGCGAGGCTGACCGCAACCCACGACTTTTATTTCGCCACTTTCAGGGGATTGTGGTCTGACACCGATTGCAGAAAGATATCTACGTCACGAGTCAGTTGCGGCAACACGTCTAAAGTGGTTCTCGACCGTCAATCATGCGGAAGGTTCCCCGCGATGCGAGCCTGAGCCCTGGAATTTGACGTCACGTCGATTGACACCTTTCCCAATCCTTTGGCGCTTGGGTTACCCCCTTTTTCACAATCACGGGTGACCCCCTTCTCGAAATCCTAGTCACTTGCCTGGTCGTCCGAGATCGCTCCTGGCGTTCCCCCTCCTCGCAGATGGATCATGCCGTCGATTAGAACTACAAAGCCTTCCCACCCACGGGTTTTTTCTTTCCCCAATATAAAGACTTCTTTACCCGAGACCCAGAATTTAGGGGAAGTCTTTATAGAGGCCTGGTCTAAAGAGCTGGAGGCGCTATAGAGTGAAAGGCCGGCCCCCATAGATAACCACCCCTTTTATCCTATGTCGTGTAATCTCCTACAATTATAGCAATCATTCCTGCCCACGGATACCTGACCGAATTCTGCCACCTGAGGGGGGGGCCCAGACAAGAACGTGTAGAGAGCTGTTGACCGGGCCCCTCCGCCTGGGGTTCCCCCCCCCAGCATCCCCCAGGTCCTGGTATGATCACTTTTCTCTCCGACCCAGAGCATCTGGATGCCCGTATCATTTAAAGAAATGAGGTCAGTTTTTCTGTGTTGATGCCCGGCGGTCCCGCATTTCTGAGGCTTTCCCCCCGACTCCGGACGCCTCTTGAGAAGTGCCTGGGGTCCCCCCAGCCTGAGACGGCCAGACATTTTTGATCGTGGTAGGAGCGCCCTCCCTCGGACAAGCGAATCAAGTTGACCCCCAAAAAAAAACCGCGACCCTCCCCCCGACTCCGCCTAGTATTCGCCGTTTTGATGCGTTCGTTTGATTTATGTCCCGAGTTTTTGGTACCCCGACGGAGAACCCTGTTCTTTCCCTTCCGGATCACATCCTTTCTGGAGCTGGGATGGAGTAACCAGAGGTATGGTTGAGTCTCGGAACATCGAACTCCCCCTTTTCTTCCCGTCAAGCGACGATCTTCTTCTCTGAGATTCTGCGTTGCGGAATTTTTTCTACACCTTCTTTTAAGAACTGAGGGATCAAGGGAACCCGCGACCAGGAGCGCCTTTCCGAGAAATTCTCTGCTTCTCTTTCTTACCCCTGTCGTTGCTTCTCGCAACACGGCCTCAACTGCGCCTGCCAACCCTTTTTTTCCCGCCGACCCTCTAACCCCCTGGTCTTCCTTTTAAGACGTCCAGCCCCACCACCTGCGATCGTTCTCAGGAATATCCGACGGCCAAAAGCCCTCCTTCCTTCTCGCTGTTCCGAGAAGTTCTTTTCCAGTCGGAGATCGTGGCGCCCCCAGAACGGTGTAAAGCGTTCGCGGACGCTGAACTCGGTTCCCCCTCCCCTTCCGCCCCCTTCAGTTTCTCCGAACATGATCGCCGATATGGCAACCTTTCGCCCGGAACACTTCCTTGCGACAAAGCTTCCCTCGCCGTGAGCGACACCCAGTTCGTACAGAAGACTCCCTCCCAGATAGCCTCCCATCCAGTCGACAGCAACCGGGAGCTTTTTTTTTCGCGGTACGCTTCTGACAACCAATGCAGTCGGACACGATCCGCTTCAGGTCGCTTCGATGACTTCGCTTCTTTTAGCTTTGCCCCCGCAGTCTCAATGCCTACCTCTCCAGACTACATCGTCCAACAACCCC
>Ga0179593_1420122_pt1 | contig 16625 bp, 18 predicted proteins | sample CZODoug2_1_08_16_FD_185931 | JGI IMG/M metagenome (GOLD analysis project Ga0179593, IMG submission 185931) | Vadose zone soil fungal communities from Angelo Coast Range Reserve, California, USA - CZODoug2_1_08_16fungal (PacBio error correction) | ecosystem: Environmental > Terrestrial > Soil >... | reverse complement strand
ACTCAGAGTTTCTGTCACTTTAAGTAATTAAGGTAGCACGCTCATAAGTTCCGCATCAAACCTTCTTTCACTTGATGGCCTCTCCATTTCTAGCTTTTCTTTTCCCCTATCTTCGCATGTGGCACGAAGCTTCCTTCCCCCTGACCCTTCGTTTAATCCTGGTTTTCGGGGTCGATTTGAGTCACATACCCCTTTTCCCGCTCCATCCCTCCTGGAAAAAATTCCGTAATAACACAAGCTTCTCCGATGACCCCCTGCCCCCCCTTTGTCCCCATCGACACCACCCTCCTCGTTTTATTTCTGTTCCCGATTGGAGAGTTTTCTCCCACGTCCCCCTTAGATACGTCCAAGTCTTCTCCTTTCTTTGAGAGTGAATGTATGCTTTTACTTGATTTCATAGCTTTTTCATTTTCTTCCTTTGCTGGCAGATCTCCCCCCGGCCCTAAAGCCCCCTGGCTCGTACCCTTAGCATACTTTAATAGAATTTTTTTCTTTTTCCCACTCCCCCCCTCGTCTGCCGGTCTTTTTCTGTAACACCCCAGTTCTGACATGCCCCCCCTTTAATCTTCTGTCATGTCTCAATGCAACCCAACGCATTCAGTTGGCTTTTTTCAACCCGGGGCGGGGTTACTTCTGACCTCTTAAACCAATATCAGTCCTCCCTTTTGTTGTTTCTTCCGATCTAAACCTTTTTGTATTTCCGCTACAATCCCTGAATTTTCTCTCTAATCAAATTTCCCCCTAAATGCTGGGGCCTTCCGATGATTGTTTTCCTTTCTGGAGGCCAGTTTCTTACTCCTCCTCCTCACAGAGCTCCCATCCCTTGTCGAGTCCCCCCCTCTTTCGTGCCTGTTTTCTCAGGAGCTCCTCTCAGGCACAGTCCCAATGCCAGAGATCTCCTTCACTCCTTGAGTTCAGCGTTCCGCTCTTTGATGGGCACCTAGTCCCCGAACATCGCCCCCCACCCCCCGCTTATTTTTTCCGCCTTATTTATCTATCTACGCCGATCCCGTCTCTCAGACATTCGTTGGAACACGTTTTCTTACCCTTATTGATGCTATGTACCTCGTGGTAAGGGTACCACACCCCACTTTGCCAACGCCGACAAGCGATCCCCGCACCCCTGCGCGCTTGAGCGGACAGGCCCTCTCTGTCTTCTCCCCCGTTCTGTCCCCGGTCGGTGCAATCGGCACATTACCCCCCACAACCTCCGTTCTTTTTCGGTCTCCTTTAGTCACCCCCATTTTTTTTTTGCGTACGTTTCAACTCTATGCATTTTCAGTTTTACGTTTTGGTCCCTCTTTCCCATTCTGCGTCACCCAAACTTCCTCTTTTTTCGATCGTGCGCGAGCCATCCAGGGATCGACGTGAACAAGAAAACCAACCGAGATATGCCGTAGGGAAACTTTTTCACACAAGATACCATTTTTTGTAGAGCCGCTGTAAGCATAGCCATCAAATAGTTGCCTGAATAACTAGATGCCTTTCCCACCGAGGGAACCTTGTAGTATGCAGCTACTAATGAATCGAAAGCTCTGCATGGTTATATCAGACAAGGTGACGTAAGTATCTTGCTTTAACGTTCCAGAGACGGTATTTTTTTTAATGTCAGTTTGAAAGGAAGATGTTGTTTTTCCTACGCCCCCCGGCAACGTGTAATCCCGCTCTCGCCCTTATCTTCTTTTCCCCCACTCCACCCTGCACCCACCGTGTTTGCGTCGAGACAGACAGATATTTTCTGGTGCTGTCCCCCCTAGTACTTATACTTTGCTATGTACAGTCTTTCCCATCTCTCTCGTCCTAATCACCGTGTGTTTTTTTGATCTCTTTCTCGGAATTTCCTGTCCAGGTCCACTTCTCCTCCCTTATATCCCCCCCCACCCAATATCTTCCTTAGACAAGGACGGAAGAATTTTTTCCCTTCCATATTTACTTTCAGGAGAGATCTCTTTATCAACTTCGACCTGTCGTTTGGTCCACCCCGCTGCCGTTTCACACTTTTTTTCCCCATGACCCGGACAAACTCCCGTAACACTTGTCGATCGACCTTACAACAGAGTATCCTCCCTCGAGCGACTAGGTCGGTCCCGCTCTTACCCAGGCGCATTTCAGACAGTTTCTTTTTTCCCCCTTTACTCTTCTTGGTCCCCCGATTCCCAAACGATTTTTCCCATTTTCAAACTTCTTGCTTGGTGGACCTTTTTTTTTGCGCGCTTCAGGAGGTGGCGCGTGTCCAGCTCCCCCCTGCACTCTACCTGTCTTTTTTTACAGATTTTTTTTTTTCCCAGAGACCTTCTCTTTTTCCAGGTACGGTTTCACCCTACTCCCCCAAGAACCTGTGGTTGAATTACCCCTTCATCAATCCTTTATGTTTATTCATCCTTTCCTTGCATTTCCCTCAGTAGCACCCCGTCATAAATCTCCGAGATCTATTCCCCCCACCCCAGATTGTTGCCAAAATTTACGCCAGACCCCTTTTTTTCCCCAGCCCGGTTTTTTTGGTTCCACCACCTCACCTTCTGGTTAGTCTCCTTTCTTAGTGCATCCCAAAATTAAGATTCTTTTTCCCAGCTTCGTTTCTCAGGCCCAAGCGAATACCACCCAAGTGGCCCCCCTATTGGTCTCGAATATTTATTTGCCGAAGCCGCTATGTTTCATCCCCCCCCCCCCTATGCCATGAGAGCGCCCTTCTTGTTCCAGTGCAACTTCGATGTTAACTTTGTTCCGTCAAGCGTGACCCCGAGCGGGCCTTCGGGGGCCAGGTCTTCCTTTTTTTGGCTTGACCCTTTATTACTAACAGGACCGAGAATGAACCCTAACCCATTCGGCAGAGTTCTTTTTTAGAAGTCCCCGCCCCCCGACACGAAGAATTAATACGGCATGCGTTGGGGCCCCTCCCCCTCACTATCAGCATTTCAGGCCTTTTTTTTTTTTCCCACATGGATACGAGAGATTTTAAAATTCTTATTACAAGTTTCATTCGACGCAATCCCTTTTTCTTTGCATGGTGTATACTTCTCGGTACACTCTCCTTTAAGATCCCCCTCAGAAATTTCCTCCTCCCCCCCCCCTCGGCTCTTATATTTCTCTCTTATCGCTAATTAAAATGAGAACTCAAGTTTGCCCTTCAGTCTTCTTTCCCGCTTCATTCTTCCGCGACTCCTGTGGATTTGTTGCATTTGTCCCATTGTCTGCTGCGGCGTTCCGGAGGATGGTCCCCTTTAAGATTCTACCCCAGCTAACTGGAAGTACTCGTAATTCACCTTAGTTTGACCAACATCTCTCTTCGCCCTACGACGACTTCCATATTGATCTGTTGTCTGAGACATTTCTGGACCCTTTTTTTGACCCACACCCTTTATCTCCCCTCCCTCATTTTTTTTTTTTTTCTCGATATATCTAAGAGTTCGGCCCTTTTCTCTTGAAATTTCCCCAGGATCGTAAGGTTGACCTGAACTTCGACTTTTTCCCATTTCAGTTACAGTTGACATGAATTTTTCACTAGCCCGTAAGGCATTCCGGAGCTGGTTTTCTACCTTTTGCAATTTTTACTCTGCAGCCGCAAGACCCCGACCCCTCCCCAAGCTGCCGAGGCGGCCCCCCCCCCCCCCCCCCCCCCCCGAAAGAATTTATCCCCCCCGTTGGCCGGGTTTGAACTTATTCGACAGTGAGTCACCCTGATCTACTGCCTTTTTGCTCTTTGTAGTGTGTCTCTCCTTCTCATACGTTTTCCTTTTTTTCAAGGGTCCCCCTTCACCCCGCACTTCAGCGAAACTTTTACTACTTTGGGAATTTCCCCCCCCAGCAGCGTTAGACGTTTCAACACCCCTCCATTCGCCTGAGTCATGTCCCCGAAGCACACGCACGCTTTGTGGCCACGTTTTAGTTCAATCTAAACACCCACAGCCCCCCATTTTTCTTTACGACCTTAGTAAACAGGGATCTCCAAGTCTCCCTGCTCTCAACATTTCCCCTCCCTTCTGCTCATGTTTCACTCTTTAGACTCCCCGTTTCTCAGAGAAGATCGATCCAGTGCTTTCCTTAGGTATCTGGGGTTTCTTTTCCCTCCCCTTGGGTTTTATGGGGGATTCTCCTAATCCCTCTCTTTCCTTATGTAAGTCGGGATAGTTGTTTATGCCTCTTTTCCCCCCCTATGCAGGCCCACACTTTCTTGTTTTTTGCGAGGGAGCAGATCTTTCCCGGTCCTTTGACCCATCTGAGTGACCCGTCCCAAATTTGTCCCCACTTCTCCTTCCCTGCTTCTGGACGGCGTCGACTTGAAGTGAGCGCCATTAAGTGCGAAAACTTCCCCATAAGTTCTTCTCCTCAAAACAGGTATGCCTTTTTTGTGCCCCCCCCGCTTCTTCCTTGTGAACTTAGGCAAAATCCCTTTTCCCCCCCAACCTCGATTTATGAGTTTTTTCCTTTTTCCCCCCCTTTCCAGTAATTGCGCGGAACAACCACCCTCCGCCGACCGTATGCAAATTGACACAAAATTTGTTTAGAGACCCCTCTAGTCCCACCCTTCGTTGAATGACCCCCCTCTCTTTTGACTTTGTGTTTCAGATCCTTTTCCCTCACATTTTCTTTTCTTCATCGTCCAACACCGGTGTCGTATTTGCTCCGGGTTACCATTTCCCAGCCTGCCTTCTTTAACTTTGTCCTCGTCAATTTCCCTGTACGACCTTGGCAGGGCGTGACCCCCCCCTTTACGCCCGTCTTTTTTTTTTCCCCCGCTTGAATGGGGGTTTTTTTTCATTCGCCTTTTTTTTCAGTCGGCCTTCCTTTTTCCCCCGAAATCTCCTCTTCCTATTTTTTGTTGAGCCGTTCGTTGTCCAAAGCGTCAAGAAAGCTTCTTTCACCCCAATACAAGGACCGAACTTTTTCGCTCCCCTTTTCCAGCGATCGGCCCCCGCGATCCTATGAACAGGCGCCCCCTGACGTGACCAACTCTTGCGCAGGACTCATGTTAACGCACCCAATGTCACCGGTCGACCCCATCTTGAAAACGGAATTCGCCTTCGTATCGAGACTGCCCTCCCTTTTTCTTGTCCGTCGACCAATCCCCCTTCAGTTTCATCTTTTCTTTCCCATGGTGATTGTATCCTTAAAGGACTGGGGTGGATTTTGCCCGAAGAGTTTTTTCTCTTTGCTACCCCGCCAGAATCTGTGACACCAATCTACACGTCAAGGAGTTTCACCCCCTTTTTAAACGCCCAAGTGAGCGAAAAGCTTTTTCCGCCTGTTTTTCGAAGTCGTCCCGTCCTCAAGCAGGTGATCGCGTTTGTTTCCCACGTTTTTCACCTCCCCGCCGACCTAAGACTTTTTTTCCACGCAGCCCCAACAAAACCAAAAAAAACAAAAAAACCCATTTTTCCTTCTCCGTCCCCCCCTTCCCTAGAGACCTAAATGAATACCGCATGTTTTTTCCGGTCTTCCATTCCACCCCGTGGACCCAAAAAGCTTCCCTCACCTTAGTGACCAGCACATTAGGCTTTTCCCACCGAAAACCACGTAGGTTCTTTTCCCCCCTGCTAGCTTTTCGAGGCATCAGCCCGAAATTTTTCCCCCACATCGCCGCGCCCGTTTTGGTGATGGAAGCTTTTGTACCGGCCCCCGGGGAGATCCCCCCCCATTTGCCTAACTCAAGTGCCGAGTGGTCCTCGGTCCTTGTTTCACTCCTTCGCAGATCCTCCTTCCTCGTTGTAATTTATCTTCTATTCCCTTTTGAAGAACTCGGTCTGCTTTTGAAAAATCGTGGTCCAGTTCCTGAGAACGCCATTCCTTTGTCTCGAAATAGGTCCTCAACCGCGTGCTCTGCACGCCCATTCACTAATCAGCGCCGCGATATCGAGCTCGTTCGTACATGGACCCTCTCACCGTAGTTATCGGCGTTTTTGAGAACTGCTTGTCTCTGAGGCCAGCTTGTTTTTTTGGTGGCGGTTGCGGCGGTGGTCCCCCTCTTCCAAACCTTTTCGGCCCTTCCCCCCCGTATTCACTTTAAGATTAGTGCCAACATGCGATCTTTTGTTATATTTGAACCCCTTCCCGTTGGCCTACTAATTGGTTTCTTATATTACCCTTTTTCGCATACATTCGAGATCTATCTCTTTTTCCTTTTGTTGTTTGTTTTTTTTGGTGAGAGGATATCTAAGTCTTTGGACTAACATCCGGGACGATTTTAATGCCGCCCCTACACTGATCAATGGGGCCTTTCCTTTCGAGCTCGCTCGCTAGGTGCAAGAAGCCGCTATGACCCGATAAGGTACTTCTGAGATCTTGGGAGAGGATGTAACCTTTTACCAGGCCCCGAGCTCAACATTGAAATCACCCCGATGTCAGAATAGATTTTTACCAGTCTAATATAGTTTTATAAGGGCCCGACTGTCTGTTCATTGAAAGAGCATCTCGTTGCATTCCTAGTCGATCGTGACACTAGGTTGCGGTATTTTTTAACGTGAGATAAAAGAACAACCCCCCAGTTCCCCTGCAGACCGACAAACGACCAGAAAACCTTTTCTAGAGCCGGTATTTCTGAAGGTAATGAGATGACCTGTAATCAAAGAAAGCAAGTAGCTTTGGTACAAAGGTGAGTTCTGGCCGAGTGCCCAAACCCTTTCGCAAAATTACTAGATAGATATAGGCCACCGGGCCTCCCCCTCAAAGCCCCTTCTAACAATTTTGGAAACACCCCGCCCCCCCCCCCCACCCACCCCCCCCCCAGCGCCTCGGTTCTATCACTTTCTCTTATACTTCCCTCTTCCCGCCCCCTCCTCCCTTACCTCATCCCCCCCCATCCCCCCTTCTCCCTCATTTCCCCCCCCCCATCATTCCACCTTCCCTTTCCTCTCTCCCCACCACCCCACCCCACACCCCACTACACCTTTGGGTGCGAGTGTTTAACTTCTGGTTGACGGCCCGTGAAGAGCCTCCCCCTCCTATAACTTTGTGCCAGAGAGAGTTTGAGTGTCCTTTTCGAATACTAGATTCCATGTTAGACTGTAAGCCGTTTGGAGGTTAGATTCACTCCGGAAGACGGCCCCCCACCGAGATAATTCTGATGTCTCTCCTTACCTGACCTGTGCAAATTTGAGTGAATGAATTGAATCCGAAATCGGATCATGCTGGTTTGAGGGACGTAAGACCCCTCTCCCGTGGATTGCCAGTGCCCCCTTCCCCCAACCCCCAATAAACCGCCGGAGGGCATAACTCGTCACCCGTGAGGCTTTTGTGCCCGCCGTTGACGGATTGTTTCCCCCCCCTTTTCACACACTGTGCTTTAGCTCTGTCTTGGAACCATCTGTGCGCCCCACACCCGCGAACCGTTGAAGTCTATGCAAAGATTAGATCTGTCTGCGGGCGAATTCCCGTCCCCTCGCCATGCTCGTGGATCGCCCGTCAGATTCCCGGTTTAGAACCTTGACGAGTATAGTTTACATAGAGTTCGATTCTTTTTACGCCTCCTTTTCAAATGTCTTTTTTTCGTTAACCGAGGGCAATGCCGGAAACTTTTGCGCCCTTTTTTTTTTTGTGACTGTTGTTGTGTGCGCTACTTGTTTTTCGTTGCCGTTCTTCCCTGAGCAATTATCCTTCCGTGTTTTTTTTATCGGTCCTCCTGGCTCCCAGACTTGATATTCCCCAATCTCGCCCAAGGACGCATCGTCGGCATTGTCCGAACGATCCGGGAGAGCTCTCTCTTCTCGTCAAATGCCATGTAACGGAGTGCCCTTAATCACCCTCCCTGGCTACGTCCCTGTCGATCCTCACGGACGTTGTACGCGTGACGGAACAGCCGCGTGTGAGTCCTCTTTGATAGCAGGGCCTGCTGATCCTTCGTTAAAGGATTTCCCACCTCGGATTTTGCCATTCTTCACGGATTCGCGTGGTGGATTTTGACCACCCTTGCAAAGGTGAGGCAAAGCTTTTTAAAAGTTGGTTGTTCCTCGTCGACCGAGCAAACCGATATTCATATTAGTTTTGCAGGGTCCTTCCCGTGGTCCCTCTCCAACAGCGTGTATGTTTCTTTGACTACTGGGTTCATCTTTTCCTTCTCAGGCCCGATTCGGTTGAACAAATTAGAGAACAGCCTTTTTCCGCAATACTTTAACAATCCCCTTGTATCGTTTCGGTTTGACCCCCCCATGATTATTCCGAATGTCGGAATGCTGAACCACACCTGGCCCACCGGTAAAGGAGAACTTTCTGAGAAGCGACTTTGCATATGAAACTTTTTTCGTAGCGATGTTGATCGATTGAAGCACTTGTCCCCCTTCCTCCGTATTGGGCGGAGGGAAGCAAGAGGTTTGTTTTTTGGGTGTCGGTTTCCGGGAGTAGACCACCTCCCCACCGTCGAGATTGATCGGGTCCAGTCCACAGGTAACCCCTCCCGGCCTCTGGCTTTCCGAATTCCGAACAGAGTGGACTGCCTGCGTGGGTCCAGAAAGAAATGACGCGTTTTTGTCACAATTTAATTCCTTTCCCTCCTTTTCTCCGCCGGTTGTTGCTGTTTCATCGACAGACGGTACTGAAACGACCTATTTCTCTTCCCACGAGCGCATATCTCCCCCCCCCATTTCCTCCTGGCATTTTATTCTCGATTCTTTCTTTCCCCACCATGGCGCCTCTGTTTCTTGAAAAGTTGTTTTAGGATAAAATCGTGGCTTGGGCTGTAAGTCGCGTCGGCCAGTACTTTGGAGTCGCCGTTGTGATCACTGTTTCCTTCTGCGGCCTGGTCAGCGTTGGACCCCAAGACTCTACCACCGTACTGCTCCGTAGTTCTACGATTCCCCAAATGCTGATCGCTTATTCTACGTAAAATCGGACCCTCCCCCCCCCCTTGATCCTTTGAGGCTGAATGAATTAATTTTACCTGCCAACTGGTAGCATGAATCTTCCTCCTCCTATCTTTTCCCTTGTTTTGGGATCCTCTCTATTTCTCCCAAGGAAGATACCCCAAATGGTGAAGGGAAGATCTTACCCGATAAAACCTGACCACGGTCATTTCCCCCCTCTCTCTGACATTCCTTTTGGAACACGAGCTACGTCAGACCGATAAGTTTAATTACCCCAGGTAATGTTTGTGTAGCATTCCCCTTGCACCTAGCATGACGCCTCCTGCAGCCCACACCCTCCCCCCCCATGTAAGAGGCAAATTCTGCTTCCCCCCCTCCCCCCGACGTCGCCTATTTCCGGTTCTTCTTTTTGACAGGTACCATACGAGTGATATTCCGTCCCCCCTGTCTTGCGTTTTTTTTTAGAGTTGAATTCTTGACGTTCTCTCTCCTCTGGTGTGGTTTCTGACCTGTTCTTTATCTCAACCACATCACGCTTCCCGTCCCTCGCATCCAACTTTTATATCCCTTTTCCCCCAGCCTGTCGGGTAGCATTTTTGGACCCTTTCCCCCTTCCCTTCGAATTATGTCCTGTCGAAAGTTGACACACGAATCCCGCGGAGGGTTAACCCCCGTTTTGTTTGACCTGAGGAAAAATATTCTCCCGAAATTGAGGTAGTCTCAGTATTACTCTTCCCCCCAGTCACCCGTCCCCCCATTCTGAATATTCCTCTCCACCTTTCTTGAAGGAGGGCCGGCTCTGTTGTTTAATTCCCTTCCTTCCCTGGCGACCGACTACACTTCGATAGAAAGCCTTGTTTTTTCGGCTCTGTGTTTACTTTCTGTTTTCAGTTATAATCCCCGAATATACCCATTACTGAATTGTCCATTTCCCGGGATTTTTCAGTTTTGCGTTGTTGCAGACTTGAACCCCAAGCCTTGATTAAGATCTGATGTTATCTCCACGTATACTCCAGAGAAACTTTTTTCGAGTACCTCCTTGTCCCATTTTCTCCTTTCTTTGCTGTAGGAGGTTTGACCCCCCATTTTTTTCCCACCCGCCGAAATCGTAAAGAACTGGTTTGCTTGTAGGGAGTGGCCCCAGATTTGCTCACTTTGCACTGCTCCTCCTCCGGTTTTTGCAAGACGTTTCACCTCCCCCCCGTCCTTCATCTTGGATACTCGTCCCCCCCATTTGTCTGTCTTCCGTTCTCGTGACCCCACCTCCCTTCAGCGTGACAGGAGACGTGGCTCAACGTCGGAGTGGTTTGTGAGATCCCAAATCTTATTTCTGATTTTAGCTTTTTTCCCGCGACCCCATTAATGCGCCTCTCCCCAAATCCCCCCCCAAGAGAACCATTTGTAAGTATGCACAATTTCACAAAGACTCGTTGATCTCCCAAATTCTGGACCCGAGCCCATAGGGACTAATTTCCTTTCCTGACTGCTTGACCCCCCTTTTGGTGTTTCAATCTCCGCCGTAACGATTTCCACTTTTACCGGCATCTAACAGATTCCCTCCCGTACTTTTGATTTAGGGTTTTACATATGTATTGAAGTCAGTCCCCCCTTTCAAGTTTTGTTTTCCTCTTCCCCAGGTAGACTGTCTCCCCTCGAGCGATCCAGTCCAATTCTAACACGATGCGGACTTCCCCTTGGTATCCCTCATCTTCGTGGGTTTTTTGATCAGCCCAATACTTTTCTTTACCATCTTTCCCATGGTCCCTCAATACTCCCGATCTCCTTCCTCCCTCCTTTTGTTGGTTTGATCATCTTCCCGGACGTAACTTTCCCCCCGCTGCTTCAGGGAAAGTACCCTTTAGCCCGCTGAGGCCCAACCCACAAAAATATTCCCGGTCGCCAAGTACCTGGCCTATCGTTTGCTTCGTCCCCCGTCCCCTGACCCCTTTCTCCGATCTTCTTACCCCGGCTCCCCTTGACTTTTGGACCAAAAGCGTGCCGGTAAAAGGGAAGGCATGCTTACCTTCTATTTTAAAACCCGGGACCTTTTTTCCCACCCTTTTCGTCACCACTTCGATCTTCCCCCACCTTATTTTCGTTTGTACGTTCATCGATCTTAGGACCAGTGCCGCCTTTTGAGAGTAAAGCTCTACCCGGGTGCATTTCTAACCGATTTCTCTTGCTTCCTCTGTCAGCCTGACCCCCCAAAAGAGTCTTTTCTTGCAATTGTTTCACGTCAACGTATTTTTCTCTTTGATTTGACTCTCGAAAGGAAGTTTGGGTTCCAGATCCCCTCCTCATTGACGTATTTTGTGACCGATTGGTCAAAGCTACCATGCTCATCCCCCCCCGTTCCCTGCGTGTCACCCGACTTACAGACAAATGATGGTTTTCCTTTCCTTCCATGAATACCTCGTGTTTCTGTTTTCCTCTTCTCCCTTTTACTGGACGTAATTCGACTTTGATCATTTCCCCACAAGATAACATTAATTGATCGATTTCTTCGGTTGCCCCCCCCAACCGTGTCACCTTCCACTCCCTGGCAAAGCCCCCCGGTACGTTACCACCCCGTCCTTCTCTGCGCCGTGTCTTCCCTTCGTCTAGAATAACATCCCCCTGAAGCTTCCTGCTTTGTTCCGGTATTCGTCTCGTGCAAAAAGCGCATAAACCGATGCCACACCATGACGGTACCCTTCGAAAATCTTTACCTGAAGCTGAGATTCGTCACACTTCCCCCACTATTCGTATCGAGACCTCGGGGATAGACGCTTCTCGGCCGTACCATTGCCGTAACGCAAGTATGCAACCCCAACCTGAGCCCGCCTACTTCGGAGGCACTTGGATTACAGAAGAATTCCCCGGTGTATCGGGTCCCCCTGCTTTCATCTTTTATCGAGCCTACCCCACAACGTTTATTTAGCGCTGTGTTTCATAGGTCCACTTCCCAAAAGAAACTTTTTGAATAATCTACAGGTCATTCCTGCGTTGTTGCTTTCGACATTTTGAACCTTTAGTCCTCGTTTCCGGTCATCTTACAGTTTGGTAGAAATCCCGGCAGAAGCGGTCTTTTTTTTGAACCATTCGATAAGGGTCACGGAGCCCCTTTTCTCTCCGCGTGATTGCGGTTTCTAGATCGCCAGTCGCGGTTCAGCCACCGCCACTTCTATTTAGAGCCCTGCGCGACATTCAACTTCTAATCATCCGCCCTCACGGAGATCGAGCTCGGAATGAAACTTGCGAACATCGACTCTTTTCCCTTTAAAAATTCGGCGTCTTTTTCCTATGACCTATTGTCAGCTTCGGCAGCTTGAGATTGTATAGGTGCGGTACCGGGGCGGCGCGGATCCTTCTCTTTCCCGCCGGTTTTTTTCCCCCCAGCTCCTTCATTTTCCATTACCCGTACGTTCTTGAACCTCCGCTTTCTCTCCAACATCGATATCTGCCCTAGCTCCCGAAATGCAATATTGCGCCAATTGATAGGTGGAGGCTCTACCCTAGTCCAAAGGAACCATTCTCGTCATTGCTTTGACACACTATAGATTCCTTCTTCTTTTCCTCAAGTCTTCATTTTTTTTTGTTGAGATTTTTCTTATATAATATTGTCGGGAAATCCCTTAGAAACGTTATTTTTAAGGTGCGGAGAATTAAGTGTAAGAAAACATGATCCTTTTCTACTCTTCATTCCCCCGATGCCTAGTTCCCTTCCTCGACCAGTTGGAACTCTAAGCGTTACGTGCATGACCTAAGTTTACCGTTGCTGGGTTTAGCACTGGCTTGTGCCCTACTGCCCCTGAAAGACCCCCCAATCCCCTCCTTCCCTTGACCCAAGCCACTGACATCCAAAATCTTTTCCTCAGGGACAAGCAGGCTCGCCCCCAAACCTCCTCTTTTCCGCCGTCCAAGAATTGTAGAGTTCTGATTCTAATTCCAAATAAGAGCTCCCTCTCCTCTTTCTGCGTTTTGGGCGGATGTAGAGTTTTTTCATGTCGGCTCCTTTGATCCTCTTACGTGGAGTTTTCTGACCTCTCTTTGCCTCTTTTTCATAAACCAGCAATAATTTTTCTCTAGAACTGAAACTCACTCAACCCTTGACTACAGAAGTTTTCCCCAACTCGTCTCGAGCGGTCTTCTTTCCCCAACAGGGCATTCCCCCTTCCGATGTCCTTATGTCATGTCGAAACTCCAAACCCCTCATTCCCTTATTGATAGTCTTAAACCGCATGGAGGGGTGTCCTGGACCGAGGCACCCAATCTTCCCTGACCCCTTGGCCTAGCTCGAAGATTACACACCGGGGGATTCCCCAGATACAAGCCTATTCTCCTTTTCATCCCATTTTGCACCCGAAGGCTGCCGGACCCTTTGGTTTCACTCTGCGGACCCTAGAAGTTTCTCTCCTCAGGCCTCTCCTCCAGCCTGGCGAGCCCCCCCCCGAATCGCAGCGGTTCACTGGAGAGAAGCTCGCTTTCCAGAAGAACTATAGGACGCCTGGATTTTCCGTGATGTCCCTGATTTCTGCGCTTGGAAACTTCGCCGACCGGTCAACAAAAGAGATCAGCCTTTTTATGTCCTTCCTGTTATCAAATAGACCCCTATGCGCAGAAATTCTTTTGGACACGAGACCGTCTTGCGTTTTGCGTTATTTTCAACCCCCTTTGACAAGCCGCCCACAAAATTCGATCCATTGACCTGGTCTCTTGTCGGTTGACGGAAGCGCGCTCCCTCCCAGTGATTTTTCAAGGCTTCAAATGAATCCCCCACCGCTATTCGGGATTATAGTCACCACCCATGCGTCTTCCCCCGTCGGGTGCACCTCCCTCTCCCCTTGTTACTCGCAGTGCGACGGCCCACGGTAACCAACCTTGTCCTTAGATTTTTTTTTCCTTGACCCCGAAACTTCCCGTTTACGCGCGGCCCACATCCAACACCCCACCTCTCTTTAAGTTTGACTTCTGACCCTCACCAAGAGCTCGTTTTTTTGTGATTCAATATGGACCCCTCCCCTATTCGCCATCGGGCGTTTTTATGTAGCTCTTCACTTCTCCTGGCTGTTCAGTCTCCCGAGATCGTCCTTCCCGTCACTGACCCCCTTCGGCCCTCGAACCCCCAGTTTTTACGAAGGATTTTCGGTCTGTGTTACATAGACGTTCCTCTGCAGGTTCTTTTCACGGCACGTTTTTGTAAGCATGTACAGTAGCAGTGTAACACTAGAGAGCGCGCCCCCCTGATCGCGGGCATTCCTCCCCCCCCCCCCTGATGCTGCGTCCTCGACCGCGATATTGTTGGTGTTTTCCGTCAGCGCTAATTTATTCCCTCTGCCGGACTTCGCCCGAACTATAGAGATTGTCACTCACCCGTCCCCCTTCCCCGTTGTGTATTTCTCTCTCTCCTTTTCTCCTTAAGTCCTTTTCACGGTCAGCCACCTAGCTGAGCGCACACCCCCAAATAGCGCTTTCCCTCGACGGCCCCTGGTCGGACTTGCCCGCGATCCCTGGTTTTTGCGCCGTATTATCTATTGACCTTGACGCGTGACCCCCGAGTGCCGGTAAACGGCAGGCTGCATGTCTATGTCACAAACAGCCCAAATAAGTAGTCTCATTTTCGATCAAACCGGCCTTCTTGACGGTTTTTCACTCGATCTCCGCGTTCATTTCCCCCCTCCAGCTTGTAGAGGTCAAGCTGACATTTGCATTCGCCCTGCTAGATCCCCGCGGCGGGTCCAGTCTCGTACCCACCCTTGCTTCTTGGTTTTTCATTTCAGACTTCCCCAATGATTCGGTTTTGCTTCTGCCAATCAGTGGCGCTTTTCCGACTTACCCAACTATTAAAGCCGAGGTTGAAAGCTTTTCCTCCGCTCAGCCAATGCAGACCCCCCTGCATAGGCTTTCAAACGACGTTCACACTCCATGTTGGGCTTTAGTCATCCCGAAAAGCGCTTTTTTTCACCGCTGCGAACCTTGCGTACACTTGCCTTAGTTCCGACTTCAATTTCCCATCAATTACAGCATTTTCTTTTCTCCCCTCTTTAGGCGGTTGAATTGGGTCAATTAATCCCCCTTTCGCGCCCCCTTCACAACTCCCCTGTCTCGCTCGTGTCTCCCAGATCGATCTCACCTCAATGCTGCCTTTTTTCCCGTCCGGCTCCAAGTAGCATAAACACGCCTGAACATCCGACCTGGTCCAGGAAGCTATTTGTCTGAGCCAGTTTTGTAGCATCCTACCCCCCCCCCCCTTGCAGTCGCGCCAGGGCTGTCTCGCGCTCGGGCGACCAATTTTACTTCCGCCAAGTTAACCTCGCCTGCCCCCTTAGTGCACCTCCCCTTGTACGCGCAGTGTTTGGTATCGTTATTCCCCCCCGGTGACGAGTATCTATTGACTCCAAGTTCCCCCTTGCCGTGTTACTAGCCCGTACCAGGCCCCCCCCAAATAACCTCCCCGCGTCGAACCCTTCCCTTCTACCCCACCCCCCACCGGAATCAGTTGTGACCCGCAGGACAGCCCAGTCTCACCCTTTTCCCCCCCAGTCCGAGCTTCAGACCCCCACAGACCTCAACCAGACCGCACCCGCGCTAGTTTGACAATTACCCCCGCGACCGTCAAGTTAGGACGCGTTCTTGCTTACACTTTTGATCGAGTTGGAGATTTACTGACACCCCCCCCCGCATAGCCGTCAGACCCGCACCCTATTTAGAGCAACCCCCCCCGACCATCACACTATCAAACCCCCCCGGATCCCCACTTGGTACTTTTTCCATGCCAAGACCCGCTGGCCCGGATAAAAATGTTTGGTGCACTTGTCTAGGAAGTTCGATTTGTCTCCTTTTTGGGTAAATTATGCTTTCCGGAGGGCAAGCATTCCCCAGACCGGACCCCCGTCCGTTTTTTCTCCGCTTCTGCCCATGCATACCCAATAGATCAATTCAAGGAGTCACATTGATCATGTGAGTGCTAACTTCATAGTCAAGAACACCCTTCATTCCGCCATATATATATTTTCAGACTAATAAGGGTTTTTCCGAGATAGAGAACCTTTTCTTGAGTAAATTTCGTCGCCAAATATTCTCCCTTCTACTCTTTTATCAATTGGCGTCCCTTTCATTCTTTTTAGTGCCCCGTCTACTTGTTGTGCACGAAGTTCCGTTGAAGGAACTTCTGGCTGGGTTTTAGCCCGGCTGTATCCGATCCGCCCGCATCAGTGGGACAAATGAGCCCCTCAACAAACGCCCGTAAAGTTTTCGACACCTCATTTATCCCAAAATCAGCCCTCTTTTTTCCCGGAGACCCCTGACCGATTTTTCATGTTGAAGTACATGAGTATCTTTCTCCATGCCTGATTTATGGTAGAGTTGAATTTGCTCATATTGCTTCTAGGAGTGGCATTTCTTTCCCGCGCTGCCCCCCCATAACCCCCCCAAGGGCCTGATCTCAGAAAAATTTTGACTATTTCTTTTTTCAAAGTCCCCGAGCCAGATCTTTATTTGACCACCCCCCTTCCTAGACCCACCCTTATAAGTATGCTCCTGTATCCCCCCACACCTAATTAAGTCTTGGATCTTGATGCACCCTGGCTTCTGGTGACTGAATCTGGCCACCCCCCTATTTCCATTGCCTCCCCTTTTGAGGTGTCCCCCTCTTCTTTCAAATGGTTGATCACATCCCTCCCTCAATTTCATGCCTGATCACCTTTCCCCACCTCCTTCCTAGGAGTATTGTTAATTGGCGGACCTTCCCCTTTCGATTTCCCGACCCTCGCTCTCCCCCTTTTCCTCCCCCTCCGCTTCGCCCTTTTTTAAGGTGAGCGATCCTCGTTTCTCACGACCTTCCAGGAGAAGGGT
>Ga0179593_1575050_pt1 | contig 16626 bp, 13 predicted proteins | sample CZODoug2_1_08_16_FD_185931 | JGI IMG/M metagenome (GOLD analysis project Ga0179593, IMG submission 185931) | Vadose zone soil fungal communities from Angelo Coast Range Reserve, California, USA - CZODoug2_1_08_16fungal (PacBio error correction) | ecosystem: Environmental > Terrestrial > Soil >... | reverse complement strand
TACGGTTCCCTCCGTTTGCCTTGCTGATTCTCGCCTCGGTTTTCTGGCAAGTTATTGACCTAGTTAGATAGGAGATCGCCTTTTTTTAACTTTTTGCCGCAATTTTCGTGAACCGTACAATAACATCGATAGTCGTACCTGACGCCCCCCCCCATGCTGTGCAACAAGATTGCTAAGTTGCCTACTTCAGGACGAATTACCACTTTCTTTTGTTTTATTTGGTTCGCGACTAACTCCTCAGAAGACGCACATTAATGTTTTTGTAGGATCCTTTTCTTGCTGGTTTCCGCCATGCGCTTGAGAAGCTTAAATCCCAGACTTTCCCCCCCCATCGCCCCGCCGGCCGCAAAGGGCTCCTCTTCCCTTTTTCGCTGTTTCTCTCGCATCCCTTAGAATAGAAAGCGCGTGAAGGGATGAATATTACATCTTGCTGCCGTCTTGTCCGCCCCCCCTTTTTTCTCGCGTCCCCCTTGACGATCTTGAGCAGAAGAGAGGAACTTCATTTGATAATAGTTACCAAAGCCCTGATTTCACTCGCAATAAGCTCTGGACCGAAAGAGGTGAGCCCTATGCATTCTTTCCTACTCTTTTTAACTTGGAATTCTTTTCGTTCTCCCCGCTCGACCGATGCGGGAGAAGTCACTCGAAGAGGCTGAAAGTAGATTTCCGTAGACCCCCAGCCAACTCTGTCACCTGACGTAGACATTGGACGCAGGAAAGAATTTCGAATTTTTTTTTCCCACCATTTTTCTTAGCCCCCGAGAGCCGAAGCGCAATCATCGCGTCAATAGAGGACCGTACGGGTTGACTTTTTTGAACCATTCCCCCTTTGAAATTTTTTTCGACACTCTTAGCGAGCCCAGGATTTCTTTTAGAAGAGGAGCCGAGACCTCGAGAGCAATCCAGATAGCATGCACCTGTAGTTTAGCTTCCCCTTTTATAGTTTTTTTTTTTCCCGGACATCTTTTACATTGGCCAAGAGATCCCCTCCGACGATGCCCGAATATTACAATCTTCACCGTGATGAATTTGCTTCGTTGCTAATCCGTTTCTTTTTTCTTGGATCTCTCTCTGAGCTCGATTTGCGGTCACTCCCCCCCTTCGATACCTAATCGTGGCTTATTACGCCGAATCAGTTGCGGATATACAACTTTTTTCTCAATGTTGCGACACCCTCCCCCAGCAAAGTACCACCCCGGAAGAAATCGCAATGCTCCCCCCCCCCCCCCCCTTTCTTTCCCCCCTTTAAATTTCCTTTTTGTCTTCACGGTAGCTACGGCATGTCCCCTACGGCGAAGGAATACAGAGAAGAACTCCCCCCACAAAATCCCGCGACATTTTTCCAGCCCCTTTGCCGCACTCGTTGCCTTGAGAAGGTCCCTTTTTTTCCGCGAATTTGAATCCGAAACGAAGGAAGAAATAGGCGTTTACCCCCGTCCTCGTCGGGACACCTTCCCTTTGACTTGGTGGATACTCTCTGCTTTATACTTAAGTGTTTGACCTGGATTCTCGAGTCGGATAAAATAGCAGTGCCGCGCCTTAATTCAGGTCCTCTCTCAGTCCACAACCCTAGTTTCGGCCCCCCCCCGCGAGATCCTTTCAGGTCTCTCCGTGGATGCTAAGTCTACTCGGCCATGGCCACGGCCTGGTCTGCGTGGAATTTCAAAGCCCTTTTTTTCTCGACCCATTTTCAGGACTTTTTTCTTTCCTCTTCCATACCCCTTTTTCCACTTCCTTTTTTTTTTCTTCGAGAATGAACTTTGCCGCCACTTCTTAGCCATCTATCCGCGCCAGGCCTTGCCAGTGAGCAGTTAGTAGACCGAGCTATCTTTACGACAGAGATCTTTCGTTCGAACTCAGCCGCCCCTTTCGCCGTTCTTCCCAATTTTTTTTTCCTATAGAACTTCGCTCCATCCTTTCAGCCGATATTAAAAGAAAGTGGTGACGTTGAATGTCTCCCCAAACCTAATGACTCTTTTCATCTTACGCAACCCAGCTTCATTAAGGTTCTCCCCCGATTTCCGTCTTTTTCCCCCTTACAGTACTCCCCCCCCTCCCCGACTTTTTTCTTCCGGAAAAGAACAATGCCACAATTGAAGTAGAAGCTTCGTGTTTCCCTAAGCTCACCTGCCTTCGCGTTACGTCTTTCCTCAGTGGCGATAACGAGGAGACAGAAGTCTCGATGAAGCGCACCATTCTCTTGTGATGAGGCCCGTTGTCTCCCCCCTCTCTTCTGCGGTTTTCCCTCTTTTTTTTGGCACTTTTTCCGATGATGATGTATTCCCTGGTGCGCGACAAGTCCGCTTCATCGCGGTAGGCATCCCAAGCGCCAAAGGCAGGCGGGTTAGAACTACCGGCCCATAAATTCTTCCGTTTTTACTGACCAGACGCCAATGTTTCCCCCTCCTGCAGTAGTCACGATCCGCAAGAACAGTGAAAAGGCTAGAGGGACAGAACAATAACCACCCCCCCCCCCCCCCCCCAGAGTTCGCGGCCTAGCCGATGAATCACGATCCTTTGATGGAGACTGCACGATCCACGTGACAGATCTAGTAAGAACAAGAATAAGCGCCGAATACTACCTAAAGAAACTTGAAGCCCCCGAGCTTTTACCCCTTCCACAGCTTTTTTGTTTAGACAGTAGAGACCAGAGCACCCAAACAGAGAACTTGACTATCCCTTTCTTACGTTTTTATTCGATGCCTCCGCATTGAATCCCTTGCCATTTACACTTGCCCTTGTAAAAAGTAGCTCTAACGTTCCCCTTTTGCAGTGAGACTTTCTGACCTTTTTTTCCCCCTTTTCTTTGGTCGCGCATTTTTTCTCCGTCAGCGCTCGCTACAGAATCATGTTTCCGCGCCCACCGACATTCCCCCCCCTTCTCTGGAAGACCAAGGCGACTCAGGATGCCGACACGGTAGAGTAGCTAATACTTGAGGTAAATTCCCCCTCCCCCTCCTGCTTTTAAGTTCCAACGATTTTTGCAAGTGTTTGCCCCCCGGCTAACGCCCCTCCCTATGAGGGACCTGAATCAAAGTAACCCACCTCCCTTTGAATTTTTTTTTGTCGCCTGCTTCAGTTTGCGGATCGAGTTTGCTAGATTTACCGACGAAGCTAACCCCCGTCTCGCACACTCCCAACCCCCTTCGGTCTCCCCCCCCTTCGAACCATTCTTACCTATTTGTCTTCAAGTTTCTTAAGGTTCAGAAGAACTCAAGCCACCCTCGACCTCCCCCCCCGGTCATACCCCCGTCCCGCTTGACATAAGCCCTTGAGAGCTGGTTTTCCCGCCCCCTGATGCAACTATTGTCATACCGCGTTCCAATAAAGAAGAGCGCGAAGCAGACCCCTATAAGAGGAACTTCTCCTCTATCCCACATGTCCCCTCCATATATACTACCCTCACCGAACGTTGTGTTTTGTCTTAGGGGAGAAAGGAGGTAAACGCCCCTTATGTACTTCTTCAGTTCGCGTATCTTGGTTAGAGATTTCCCCTTTTCAAGAGTTTTTTCGACCGGAAGGTGTTGGATTCTCTCTTTTTCGTTGTTTGTAATACAGCTCTCTTTTTACAACGAACCGGCGGATAGGTGTCTTTTTTCATGAGTGGCCATGGTTTAATTTTTTTGGTCCCCCCGTTACTCGCCAATCACCGGCGAATGCCCACATGCGCCATGACGTCTAGCGAGAGTGAATGTTAGCTGTTTTCTTCCTGCGATATTCCCTTCATCAAAATTCCTGCTCAGGTGCTGGCGAACGCCGGGACGCTTAAGGCGATCAAACCTCCCCCACAATGTTCGTTTTTGACCATGGGTTGCGATTTTTGAACGCGCAATTCTATTGATGAACTTTGTCGCCGCCTAGTAAAGCCGTGACGCCCGTCCTTTGATGTTTTTCTTTTTTTTTTTCCCAGTCTTCCTTTTTTGAAGACCCGATCTTCCGACCAGAGGTGGCAGCAGCCGTTGTGCCGTCTTCCGAAAGCCAGAGCGAAGGGTTTTGTCTCGAGCTGAGTTTTGATCGGTCCCCTTTTTACCACCCCGTTCCTTTTCTATGACCTTTTTTTCTTTTTCCAAGATTTCTTTCGCCTGACTCTCTCTCTGGCCGTGGCTACTAGAGAGCCCCCCCTCCCATTCGAAGGGAACCTCTCCGCACCCTAGGTTTCTGATTGCTTTCTGTTGTCCTGTCTTCTCCCTGTCAATGAACGCCTTGCTGAGTTGCTGAAGAGAACGATAGACGCGAAGAATTTTTCCTGTTAGGGCGTCCGCTTTTACTCCCCTCCTTCCTAGCGGATTTTAGCATCTCCTTTTTTTTTTTTAGACGACCTTTCCCCCCCTGCCCTCTTGCTTCAAGTTCTATCGATTGACGACAGCATGGTTTCACTCAGAGTCTTTCGCGAGTCAAAGGACGCAGCATACTTTTTTGCCCGTTCTGATTTTTTTGGCAGTACCCCCCCTACCTTTTATCGCGACGTCCTGTCGCGCCTTCCAGGTAAGGCAAATTTTTCGACTGATAGCGAATTGACCCCGCCCCCCCCTCGTTCCCCCCCCAGCACGATGATGGTTTCGCATTAGCGCACGCCGAACTGTTTTTTTTTCCCCTTTTTATTTCCCTTTCTTTTTTTCCCCCAGCGCCCCTTGTACCGATACAATTATGGAGCTACACGCGCACCGCAGACGCCTTCTACCTCCAAGTTCGCGCATCCTACTCCACCCCCAATTTACGGTTTTCTCCGCCTCAGTTTTCTTCACGAAGTCGCTGTTTGGATACACGAAGACACCAGATAATTTGATTTTAACTTCCCCTCTTACAGACCGATCGGCATCCCATGGTATGTGGAAGAAAAATTATTCCCACGGCAGTCATGCTCCAGTCCTGTCTTTTTTGATCGGCGACTCCTTTTTCGCGCAGTAGTCCCTAGTCAAGGCCGCGAGCGTGCGAAAATGGCCCCGCCGCCGCCTCATTCCGACCTTTCGAGAGCGATGTTTTTTTTTTTGTTTCTCTTATTTTGTTTTGTTGTTTATCTGTTTTCTGTCTTCTTTTTCTTCCTTTTTTTTGATTTGTGGGTTTTTTGTGTTTTGTTTTTTATTTTTTTTCCTTATTTTTAGTCTCTCTTGTTTTTTTTCTTTGTCCTTTTTCTTTTTTTTTTTTTTTTTTTTTTTTTTTTTTTTGTATTTTTTTCTTTTTCACCAAGCCGAGAGTCTCATTTTCTCGCACATTCCGCCCCATGTAGCTCACCCTCATCCGAGGCTTCAGCATACCTAATCAACGCCCTCCGGCCAACCCTTCTTTTGTGTGTGTTTTTTTTTTTGTCCCCTTTTTTTCCCTCCCTTACCCTCAAAGCTTATTCCCCAACCTAGAGCCCAAGAGGTCTATCCCCTTCGAAGACTTCAAAGTCCCTCGGTCCGAATAGAGAAGACGTCCCCATCTTTTCGCCCCTGCACTCTCCCTTTTCTCCTGTACAGACCGATGCCCATTGATCCTACATCTTTTCTTCCTCTTACAATGATGCGTATTGACGAGACGGCCCGGCTCTAACACTCCACACATTTTTTTCTTTTTTTCAACTCTAAGTAGGCTGCATTTCGAGATAGTTATCTTTTGAGGCCGTTCCCCCCTTCTTATTCACCCCCTTTTTTGCCGGTTGGGAAAAATTTCGTTTACCTACTAGTGTCGTCTTTCCCTTTGCTTATCTTGTTCCTCGAACTATTGTTGACTTCCGGAGCGCAACGCAAAGTAGCGCTCTTGCTACCCGTCGTCGCCTTCCCCGGCACTGAGACCTTTTTCTCCGTCTGACCGAATAAGCCGCTCAACGAATGCTAGTCACCTTACCTTTTATCACTTCCAGTCCCACCTGCCCTCTTTTTTCAGACTTTCGTGAGGGCGCCCAATGTCATAGAGTTAAGCCCAACTATCCCTTTTCCCCTAAATCCGGGCTCCACGGAGCCCCCGATGAGATACTAACTTCAGACGCATACTTGGCGACCAGAGAAGAGAAGTCCCTCCAAATTCCAGTCTTTTCGATCCTCTGAATTTCATGAGTGTCCCCCCGGAGGATCTCTAGAGTACGACTGATGATGAGATTCCCCTCAGGTGTAGCTTTTACCCGCATGCCCCTTAACCCCTTCCCGAGTTCGACCTTTCGACTTTCGCTCCCTCTTCCTAAAGGTTGCGCTATACTCCGCCCCCCTAAGGAGCAGATCGAACGACCTCCCTTTTCTACCTGCTCTTTCCCCCACCGCGGCCCGGCTGAAATTTTTTTTTAGGAGTATGAGGCAACTACCAGACCGTCTACCTCACGATTAGAAACGGTTTTTTCGCAGTTGCAGCTGCCCCTCCCCGCACTAGTTTTTAGTCCTCTTTCCCTTCCCCCACACTTTTGCCCCCCCCCATGTCCTTTTTTTGTGATCCAGGTCGTAACACTTCTAGTCGCCAGAGATGAACCACCTTTTTCTGCCTCCGCCGCCCCGCTGCTCCTCTCACCCAACGTCTTTTCCCCCGAGTCCCGCGACGATAACACCCAGGACGAATGGGCTTCTGAATGAGGTGCGATTCCTTTCCGCCCCCCCCCTTAATCCCCTTAGTCTCCCTAAACCCTCCCCTCTGTTTTTGTTTCAGTCTGCGAAGTATTTCTTTGTCGCACCGCAAGAAGAGACGCCTGAAGAAAATTCCCCCTCCACTTTTCCACTTTGATGAAGCCTTAATACAAGCCCTAGTCTCTCTTAGGAATCCAGCAGCGTTGAACCCCCCCGTATAGGAATCCTTCACCTCGAAGTTTTTACGATCTTCCCTTCTTTTTAACGTGTTTTTCTGACGCTTTGGCGGATTCCTCGTCGCATTTTAGCACGAGGAGTTGAAGTCTCTTTTACTTCTTTTTCTCTTTCGTTTTCCCACACAGCGCCCTCGGCCTCATTAACCCCTCCCGGCGGTATCGCCAACTCTTGGATACCCCTTTAGTAGACTTGACAATATCTTTCAGCCCATTCCCCCTTCTGTTGCCCTCGGCGAGTTGGTCGCTTTGAGTGGACGACGCTACGAGCACCCCCGCTAACTCTCAAACTGTATCTTTTCGTCCCCGCCGTTTAACGCTTTTTGCGCGACGAAGCGTGGTAGCCCCCCCCCTCCCCCCTTTGTTTCTCGCCTCGCGTTTGTCATGCCGTTTTTTCCGCGCGCAAACACTTTTGTCTAGATAGAACCCGCGTTTTTGATCTCGTGTGTCCGTAATTTGCCTACCTGTGCAGCTTTGCTTGGAAGTCGTCCTTGTCCTCCAAGATGGCCCGCCCCCCCCCCGGTTTGTGAAACGCATTTTAAGTCCCCTTTGTTAGCTGTCCTGCGCCTTCTCCCCCCTTTCTCCTTTCATAGGATATCCCTTCCTAATCAAGCTGATTTTATATAAGTGAGCTGCATGCCTAGCCTTTTTTCCTATGACTGCTGTAGAGTCTCCACCGATTTTCTTTTCAAGAAAACCTCGAGAAGTCCTAAAGGGACACAGACCTACCTCTTGCTTTCTTTTTTCAGCCTTTTTTGCTGTTTCAGAGAAGAATCTAATCATCCCGAAGCTATCGTAGCCTGATGAGAGCAGACCTTGCGCCGTACCCTCCTATCTTCCATCGTCGATGTACGCTGTAACTGAGGAAGACTCCCCTCCTGACCCGCCTTGTACTTGCCCTTGCACTTTTTTTCGAGTCCCCCGCACCTCGACGTCGGGGCACACTCCCACCCCTAACTACCCCGGCCGAGCTTACACTCCCCTACCTCGAAAAGAAAGAAACGAACGAGACGCACCGCCAACCGTCCACTTAACCCCTGAATCGTACTGTACTTGCCGGTACAGTTGAGAACCCGTGAACGCCCCTCTCCGATTCCTGTTGCCCACTCCCGAAAGTCACCCGCGAATAAGTGCTCACGCTTAATTATCCGCAGCAGTAAGTCCCCCGCCGCCCAGGATTATGGAACCCTCTCCCTTTCCCTCCCCCTCCACCCCTCCCTCTTCACCCTTTTCTTCATCCCCTCTACCTTTAATCTCTCATTCCCGCCAACGCCTTCCCCCTCCCCCAAGGCTACGGTCAGATGGGTAGAGACTTATGACCCCCCGTCCTTCCTGTCTATCTAAAAGCGTATACCTTCTTTTTTCTCGGCTAAGGTCAGTAACCCAAATTGAATAATAGCATGACGCACACCGCCCGGCTCCTCGTATTTTTTTGAGTGACATCCCCCCCTCGTTTGAGTCCGTGAATAGACTACCGAAACTGTCTTTTTCACCGATTCCCTCCGGATTTTATTTTCTAGCGACCCCCCCCCGAGCGGGCTGATAATAATCTTTTTTTTTGGAGACTAACCTTGCAAGCATGTCAGTCCTTTCGGACCTTTTTCTTTCCGGAACGACACGGAGTTCGGGTGCGATTTTTTTTTTTCATTACGACTAAAGATAATATGGTTTTTTTCCGCGCCAAGCTACTTACAACAACTCACTGATGAATAATTTCGGCGGAACCTCTTTCCTTCTACCTCCCATGATTTTTTTTTCTTTACTCTAAGCCGTAAGCATCAGCCAAATGAGAATACCTTTCAGTTTTGTCTACATCATCCTCAGCGCTCTCCTTATGTTGGAAGAGGCTCTCTTAATTCGAGGGGAGAGAATTTCTTCATTCACTCTTCCCTGGTTTTTGACTTTCAGACAATGTCCCTAGCCCCTTTGACGAGACCCGCATCCCCCTCTCTCGGAGCGGATGGATCATATAATCCTCCCCCCTCGTAGGTTTGTTGATTTATCTCAATCTTTCTCGATAGCGTCTCGACGGTTAGCCCCCTTTTAACGAAATCCCCTCTCCTTCCACCCCAAAATGGACCTGAAAGTCCCCTCGCTCTGAGCCCCTCTCATCTAGGTCGCCTCGTCTGAAGAACAACCCCCCTTTCACCTATCCCGAAGATCAAAGGTACAGCCAGCTGTCTACCCGAGGGACAGAAGTATGCCTTTTTTCCCAAGATAGCCCCATAGGTATGGAAACAAGCTCGATCCCCCCAGCCTTAACGAGTTGACCCGTAGGCTCACTAACTTTGGGTAATTCCGTTGGCGAAGTCCGATCCTTCCTTGAATGGCCGATACCCTCCTTGCCGACAATTCCTTTCTTTTCCCAAATCCCCTTCCGCGTTTTTCGGGACCTGAAAAACTGCTAGTTCTTTTGACTTCTGAGGTCCCTTCACAGCATCCCCTTCCTCATACGTCTCCCGCCCTGGGATGGCGCGTTTTCTAGAAATATCGTGCATAATTCCGTCCCCGCAAAAATTTCCCCCCCTCTCGAGCACCGTCTTTCTCACCCTTTCATCTAAGGATCTGCGGGTGACCGGGACGTTTTTTTGGCCAATACGAATTAAGCTTCATCATGGTTTTCTCCCACTTGAGTACTCACCTCCCCCGTCGCTTCCGCGGTCCAAAGGCCCTTTCTTTAAGAGACAATCCTCGCTTTCCCCTATCACCGATTCTGCCGGAACCAAAGCGCGAACCTCGTTTTCAGAACCCCTTTTTCTTCCTCCTCCGTGAACTTCCCACCTCAGGGGCCCTTGGCGCTTTCCTGAGATAGCGAACCTGTAGCGATTGAAAATCGAACACTCTTTTTTAAAAGATCACCCTGACAGAGAGTCCCAGGGCTTTTTGACTTTCTCATACTTCTGGTTTCTGACAGGTTTTTTTTTTTTTTTTTTTATGCGTCTTCGACCCTTCGGTCTATCCTGATGAAGGCAACGTAGAAAGAGCTTCCCAGGTCCCATTCTGCTCCTCTATTTTTTCCATTTCTTCTTCTAGCAATTACCCACCGCCCCTTCCCAAAGTCAAGTACCCGTCCAATATCCTGCGTTTTTTCTTCTACATCCCCCTGGCTTAGAGTTTTTCTCTCATTCTTCCCCTGCAGCACCTCCGGGGATGACATAGAAGAAAATTCTTTACCCCTTCCTCTTCTTCCAACCTTCTCAATATTTTGCTGACTCCTTTTTCTCTTAAGTTTCTCAACAGTTTTTTGAGCACCTTTACAAGAATGACATCCCCCCTCGTCTCCCCTTCCATTCCGTTGCTTCCATTCCCCTACAATGTCCCAAGCCTGCGCATCGAATCGACACACCCGCTCACTTTTTTTTTTTGACCCCCCCCTTTTCCACGGCGCCTCCTCCCCCAGAGCCCCCCCCCCGATTTCAGGGGCGATAGCCGAGAACGATTTTTCTCCCGTACCATCCTGTGATGCTGGCTCCCAAAACAGAAGCCAAGAATCCCCGCTGTTTCCTTCCTTACTGCCTTCTACGGTCCAACTTTCTTTCCCCCAGACGACAGTCAATCCTTTTTTTCACCCCCCCCCTTCCACCTTTAGTCTCCCTTTCTTCGCATAACGCACACCCCCTGAGGAACTGATAATACAACCTTCACGACCTATTGCCTCTTCGCTATTTTCCTCTCTATCAGATGCGTGGTAAAGCACTTATATAATCTGTTACTCCCTCCATTTCTGTTTTATGACCTCTGCGTTCACCGCGTTTTTTTTTCCGTTCCTTAGTCACCTTCTTTGTCCTAGCCTCTTCGTTTTACGGGACGTTTCACGAGAGGGAAGTCCCTAGTTTGGCCTTTGCGTTGGTAACCTCCCCCTTCACTTTTTTAGACCACGAAGCGCGTGTTCGAGAACGGGAGGCCGATGCTTGAGATCACCACGCGGGTCGCCCCCCGCTTTTGCCCGTCGACTGACCACAGGGTAGCCACTTGTTTCTACTTTTTTTTTTCTCTCTTAGGACGTGGCGAAGCTTACAGAAGCACGCAATCGCTTTTCCGTGCTTCCTCCTCTCTTCCTCCCTCCCGGGCCCTTACAATTTTTTCGCCTTGTGACTGCCTCCTGTTTTCCTTTCCGCTGGTCCCGACGCTCAAATTCCCCCGATTCGCGATTTCGTGCGCAGAGATCTTGCCTTTGCTACTGCAATTTTTTTGATCATCATTTTCCCCCCAGAGTTTCCGACGAACGAATTTTCAGCACTCTCTACTTTCCTTCCGAAGAATTGCTGAATCCCGCAGCTGTTTTTGCTCCCAGCCTTAATCTATCCTCGCTTAGATTTGAAGACTCTCGATGGCTGATTTCCCTTTCCTCTTGCCTAAGACCCCCCTCTTTCTTTTACGTGTCGCACCTGGAGCGGGCCCCCATTGGATCCCCCCTTCCCCCTCCTTTTATGGACAAGTCTGCTGCATATTCGAACTTCGCGATCAAACTCCTTTGGAGACCGCCAGAGATTCTTACTGTTGATGGAGAGACATTTTTACTGCCCCACGCCTTCCTTATTAGCTTACGACTGACTTTCTCTCCCCTGGATCGTCGCCTTCTGGAGGCCAACCATATTGTTTTGCTATGACAAGTCTTTTTTCCCCTAGATTCTTTTAAAAGATTTCCTTTTCCCTCCCCTATTACCCTGGCCCAAGAGAGCATAGTCCTATTTCTCCTCCTCTTTCCTGTTTCAATTTTTTTTTTTTTTCCCCGCATAGAATTTTTTTCCCCGCCTTTTTTTTTTTCCTTTCTTTTTCGGAAAGTGCGCCGATAAGAGATCTTACGAGTACCTAATGACCGATTTACAACCCCAATCCCTCCCCCGCTCGCCACTTTCTGTCCCCCGTAAAACGGATGATAAAGAAGATTTTTCCTCTCATAGAACAGTGTCCCACCCGTTTCCCTGCGATCGTATTAACCCCCCCCACTCCCCGGATCCCCCTCAAAGACAAAACTCGAAAGCAAAAAGGTGAGCCCGCTCTCTTTACCAGCGCACGTCCCTCATTTCCCTCCCCGCATTTTCTCTGAACATTGACCGCCACGACTATTCATCCCCCGCCTCGCCTTCTCTGATCTCCCTAGCGACCCCCCTCTCCCTCCCTCCCGTCTTCTACGGGGCAAGATGACGAATACTAGTCGTAATGAGTGGATAGCGCCTCTTTTCGATGCTCCGGCGCAACTCCCGCTTGTGGGGTGCTGCCACTTGATCAAAACTTCATTTTTTAGACGGCCTCTATCAATCTGGGCTCCATTTCTTCCCCCCTCTCTCTTTTTCTCCCCCCCCCAGTCCCTCCTTCGATTCTCCCCCGGTAGTCCCCATCCTTTACTATAGTGGGCAACCTTTATTTTTTTTTCATTTCCCTTTTTTTCTTTTTTCCTTCTCCGCTTGTCTAAGGGAAGCTTTTTTTTTCCCCTGCAGTTGGAGTCCTTTTGACTAATACGTTTCTTTTAGTGTTTTCTTTTCAAATTCCTCGACTTGACTAGCACAATCCTGACGCTATAAAGGAGGCGGTTTGATCTTTTTCATATCCCCCGTTTTTTTTGTTTTAGTACCCTTCCTTCTTTTTTTTGTTTTTGGCTCATCCGGTCTTAGTATGCGTTAGCCGAAAAAGGAGAGGCCCCCTCTTTCTCTACTTTTGCGTAGACAACGTCGTTTTCCCGATTTCCTCGACTTTCAGATTTTTTTTCCCTCACTCATAACACGAGGCTTAGTCTCTTGTCTTTTTTACGGCCTTTTCCAACTTCCTGCCCCTATAGCCAGGGGCCCGACATTTTACGTATCCCTGCTTTTCCTCCCCTCTCTAGTCCTCCCAGGTCGACCCCAATTCACCTGGATTTTTCAGAGCACGCAGACTTTTATTTGCCCGATAAACAATCCGTTTTTTTTCTGGTTCTAGAAGGGAACTCCCACAGAAATTGCAGCGAATTTTTTCCAGCAAGCACCTGCCATGCTGCTTAACCTGGATTGCTTCTAACCCCCCCCCCCCCCCTGTGCCCACCCCCCCCCTTTCCGAGGGTATTTCAGCTCCATGACTATCCCATCCCTTTGGCCCCCCCCTTGAGTTTTCCTTCTCAGAATTTTAGACGTTGGAAAGCCTCAGGAGTACATCCCCAGATCGATGACGCGCAAAACCTTTTCGAATTTTTCCCGTTTTTTTTGTGCGCCCCCCCACCTTTTTTGTGATCTTTGGGTCTTTTATCGTTCCAAATACGCCTTCCATTTATTAATTGCTACTGATCTTCTTCCTACCCCTTCGCATCTCCTATTCGTGGCGGACGTCCCACATGTCCTGCTGAGCGCTGCCCCCTTCCAGCATCGAAGTCCAGCTCGCAGACCTCCCCCCTCTTCACGAATGTCCTTGTTTCTTTTCCCGCAGTAGTGCAAGAATTTCCTGCTATTAGATACCGGTCGATTTGTGTCCCCCAGCCCCCCCCTCTTCCCCGCCAACTCCCCTCTAATTGCCGACACGGCAATAAGATTGAAGATTTTTCATTCATGATGCCCCTCAGAGACGTTCTAGTTGGAGCTTTCCTCTCCCAGCAAGTTCCTTTTTTTCGTGACGTCCCGCCACCCGTAGCAAATACGAGCCCCCTACCTTTCTTCTGACGGTTTCTTTTACTTTAGAATTCCCTCCTCCCCTTTTTGCAGGATTCCCCCTTCCCCCACTTCCCTTAGCATCCACTTAGTCGAAACTTCCCTTGTTTGCGCTGGTGTGAAGGAATTTTTCATTGTTTTTCTCCGGTCATTTTTCCCCTCATCGGCGAGGCAATGCACGTGCTTCCTCTTTTAGTTCACACACCTCGCCACTTCTCCTCTTAAAGACTCCTTCCTTGTATAGTTAAGAACTCTTTAAGCAAATTACGAAGTTCACTAATCGAAGGTAACTTTAGTTTTTTTTTTTTCCCTTCAGATTTCTTAAAAACGATGCGATCAAAGTAACCACACAGCAGTCAAGATCAGAAAATGGACTTTTTAAGGCTCGGATTACGAGCTCCCAGCTTCGGTGCTTTGAAGGATCAATTCCTCCTTCCCCGAAAAATCTTTCACCCCCAGAAGACTCCCCACCCAGGGAAATGTAGTCTCCATCGCTTTTCCAAAGAACCCCCCTTTCCAATAGTCCCCCTCCTGGAGCTTCTTCTCTTCTAAAATGAAAGCAAATCCTGAGGAATGAAAGCATGAAGAAGGAGAAAAAATACCTCCTTGTTGTATCTTGTTATGTTTTTTTTTTTTTTTTGGGAGTCTTTTGAGTTGTTTTTTCATTTTTGTTTGTTTGGGTTTTTTTTTTTTTGTTTGTTTTGGGGTTTGGAACAGCCACACGCTCCATACCTCCCCCACTTTTCCCCCATTTCTTTTATCCCTGGCCATCCTCTTCTCTCTTCTCCCCACTTACCCTCTCCACTGCCTCCTCTTCCCCGACCCACCCCTCCCTTTTCTCCTCTACTTTCCCCACATTCTCCTCCCCGACTCTTCCTTCGCCCTCACCCTCCTTCACCTCACCTCCCCTCCATACCCTTACTCGCTCCTCCTCTCCCTTCTATCCCTTCCCTCCCCCTCCCCTTTCTATATTACTCCTTTCGCTCCCCCCCTCCATCTTCCCTACCACCTCATTTCTCCTTACCCTCCTCTCTTCGCCCTCCTTTCCAACCTTTCACCCCCTTCCCTCCTCCCCTCTTCCCCCCCCCTCCCGACTGACGCGTTATTCTCACTTCCTCTTATCTCCCCCCCCTTCCCTACCTTCTCCCCCCTTCCCCCCTTTTCCCCTTATCCTGCACCCACCGCACCCTTTTCGTCTTATCTCCCCCCGTCTACCCCCCCTCTCCCTTCTCCCCCCACCCCCCCCATCGTGGTTTTCCCCATCTCTTTCCCCCCCTCACCCCCTCACCCCCTCACGTCCTCATTCTCCGAACCCACCACAAACCTTGTGGTTGTGTGTGTTGGTTTTTTTTGGTTTTTTTTTTTTTTTGGTCCTACTTGATTTCGTTACGCCGAACCTGCCAAAGAAAAAGGACGTACAAACCCCCCCCCACCCCCCCCCCACCCCAACCCCTTTGTTATTTTTAGTTTGTCAATTGTTTTTTGGTTTGTGGTTTTTTTTGTGTTTTTTTTTTTTTTTTTTTTTTTTTTTGTTTGTGTGCTTTTTTACTTTTTCTTTTTTGCATTGTTCCTGGAGGTGTTCTTTTTGTTTTAGTTGTTTTTTTTTTTTTCTTTTTTTGTTGTTTTTTTGACGTTCGGTGCGCCACTTTTTTTAGAAGAAGTAATCTCGCGTTGTACAGAATACCTCTTTTAATAAATAATACCGTTGTGTTGTCGAATGTACACGCTGATTTCTAGATAATAGAAAGGGACTCCGTACTCTTCCATTTCGGCTTTTTCGCGGTCCACCCCCCCCTTTCTCTCGATAGCTCCGCCGCGGTTGATGAACGAGGTTCCCGCCGTGCCTTGTTCGCCCCTCTCCTTCAGAATCCTCAATCCCTCGCCCACTGTTTTTTCTCCATGACGCGCGTGGGTCTCTCTTTGCAGGTGGAAAAGAAGATGTAGAGCCAATGCTCGCACGCTTTTCTCACTCTCTAGTTTTCTATCTTCCTCCGCCGGTCCTTTCTCCGACCTGGGGTCTTCTTCGAACTTCGGCGTGGTGTCACATGAAAAATGAAGATCGCTTATTTGTACGTTGACCGTAGCTTCTTTTTGATTTTTTTTATTTTTCCCTTTTTCCCCGCGCAGCCCCTGGTCTCCCTCATCCGCCTTCCCTCCCCACTGAGTTTTCGCCCGCGTGTTTGGTACAGATTTTTTTCCCATTACCCTCCGACGATCGAATTTTTTGATGATGGTCAATAGAGCGAACCTTAAATTTTTTCGCGACACCTGTTTTTTAGATACTTTGAGGAGAGGGGCCGTTGCTTCTACTTTTCCCTATCTCCATTGAGTCTTGAAGCATCCCTCCGTTGCGTAATCCCCCCGACGTCCCGACGATGCGTTTTACTGGAGCCGCATAGTTCCCCGCCCCTCTTGATGTCCGATTCGCTAGCGTTTTCGTCGTCCCCTTTGAGGTCAATCGGGGACTTTTTCCCTGCTATGCAAATTTTTATTTTTTTCCTATGACCTAGCTCCGTGGATTTCCCTTATGAAAGAGAGATTTCCTCCCTGAGATCTTCCCCTTTCTATTGCACGTTCTGGCAGTGAATTAGTTTACGACCTGCATCGAGCTTAATTGGTATTTTCTTTACTTTCATCCCCCTTTTAGCTCCCTGTTTTTGCACTGTGAGAAGTACCCCCCCCCCCGCATGATGCGCTTCGCTCGCTGGACCGATAGGTTAGCACGATCGTATTTGTTGAAGCTATTCCACCCCCTGTCCCCCCCCCGTAGATGAGAGGTTAATTCTCAAAAGCACCTTTCTCTTAACGCCCGAGCGACGGCGTCTTCATCCACCGATGATCCCCCCAGTCTCAGAACGGCTCCTTTCTCGCCAACACTCTTAATTTTAACAGAGATCTCCTTTTTCCAGGGAGAACACTCAAGTTTCGCCGCCAGCTTGGGTTTCATCCTTCCTTTTTTGGTGACTTTCCCCCCCCGCCGTCTCAAATGCAGCCTGCTACCGTGCGACTCTTCAATGTGAAGCTGATCGCTCCCCCCCGCGCCCTTGGATACGCTACCTAGCTGTTTGCATTCACACGAGGACAGCCTTTCTTCCTTAGAAGCCTAGCTCTCGCAGGTTATCCCCTTTACCACGCAGTTTTTTTTTTCCTTTTTCTAGCTCCTCCTGTACCACCTGCGTTTTCCCTTTTCCTGCGCCGCCTTTGCACGACGCCTTTTTCTCCCCCTCCTCCCTCGTCGGCGCGTTG
>Ga0179593_1513163_pt1 | contig 16626 bp, 27 predicted proteins | sample CZODoug2_1_08_16_FD_185931 | JGI IMG/M metagenome (GOLD analysis project Ga0179593, IMG submission 185931) | Vadose zone soil fungal communities from Angelo Coast Range Reserve, California, USA - CZODoug2_1_08_16fungal (PacBio error correction) | ecosystem: Environmental > Terrestrial > Soil >... | reverse complement strand
GCCTCTATTGAACTTTCGGCTTGATTCCTAATCAATTTTTGAAAGTTTTCTTACTCCCCAATCGAGGCTTACTTTCCCCCCCCCCCATCTTTTGATTTTATCCATCTTTTTTTATTCTATATTCTTGTTCCCATGTTTGAAGCTCCTTTTTAATTCCTTTTTTAAACATTTTTCCCGTTATCAGCTTTTGTTTTTTCCCCAGAACCTATACGAACCCCTCTATCCGGCCCCGTTGTTTTTCCTTTTCCCCCCAGCGTTCACCTGAGCCTCTTCCCTCCGATTTTTTTCCTCAAACTTTTACCCCAAAGGGAAGGGGCCTTTTTTTGTTCATCCGTTAGTTGGTGATCGTTCGTCCCCTCCACATTTTGTGGAATCACTTCTGTCCCCCCCCAACTTTGCTTTCTCTTGACTTTTTTTCTACGATCCCCTTCGAGGCCTATAGGTCCCCCAAGTTATTTTCTTTCCTGTCAAACAGTTGCTTCGACTTGTCATGGGAGGCGTTGCCCCCCCCCATCCCCTCACGTTTCTTCGTTTTTTTCTTCAAAATCTCCCTCAAGTGCCTTTTCTTCCTCCTCCCTTCGGTCTTGAAAAAAATTTTCCATTCTTTCCTTCCACCTTTCTCGATTCGCATATTCATGCGACTCTCATCCTGAATACTTCTCGGGGCGCCCCCCTTTTCTTTCATTTTTTTTTCCTTTGTTGGCATTCTCTCTTGGATGCCATTACTAACACTTTTTTTTTTTTAATTGGCCTTTGCTTTTTTCCTAGCCTTCATTTTTTCTCCGGAGCTCTCCATCTCTTTTCCCCACCCAGATACAATCTCAGTCAACTTTTTTACGAGTCTTCACCCTCCCCATTTTATTCTTTTCAAGATGAATCCCCCCCGGCCCCCCCTTTTTGATGGAGATCCCCCCCTGGGCCCCCCAATAATTCCTTATGTTTTTTCGCTTTCGGGTTCCTTCTGCTTCACCAGCTTCCTTACCTCCCTTTTCCCGTTAAAAGATTGTCCACCCTCCTATATCCGGTTTTTGTTCGTGTTCCACGGAACGGATCACATTCTTTCTTTTCTTCAACGTTGGGAGTTCCGTTGTGGCCTTTCCGAGAACTTTGAGTCCTTTTTTTTTTTTTTTTCGTGTTTTTTCTCGGTGTCCCCCCCCCTTGAGCGGCTGGATGATTTCGCGAACCGAAGACTCCCCCCCCAATGAGAGTCCCTGTTCCCCCCTTCTGTTTGAAGGATTTTTTTTTTTCCTTTTAAGATTTTTTTCAATCCAATGCATTCCCCCGGAAAACCGGTGATTTTTCCCCAACTGCTTTACCCTTCCTAAATTAACTTTTGACATTGTAGCTTCAACAACCTTTGAAGGATTTAATTTTTTTTTTTCACCTTCCCCTGGTTCCGTTTCCCCCCCTTCTATATTCGTTTTTTTTTTTTTCCAGTCCTCTCATCTCCCGGTCTCCCCGCGAAATCCGCCCCTCATTTTCCAAACTTTCCACTTCTGGGAGCCCCCCTTCTGTTGATCTTGTCGCATTTCCATCCACACTGTTTTGCCTTCAGCCTCCGCTCCTTTTTCACTTCCAACCCCAGTCCGTTTTCGAAGGCAGTATCTTTCATTTTTTTTTCCGGTAAATCTGTGCATTATCCTACTATAGGTTTGCTCCCGGCATTTCCCGAAACAGATATTCCCCTATTGCTGCCACTTTCTTTTTTTCTTTCGTCTCTTTCAGCTTTCCCCAGCCCCTTTCAAAAAGGTATCCCATGTACGGTGGGTCCACGCTTTTCACACCTTTTACGCTGCTTTCCCTCCCATTTTCTTTTTTTTTTTCCCCCAATCTTCCAGTAAGATTTTTCCCCCCCGTCTTTTTCCTCGCTGCTTGCGAGGCCGTAAATTTTTTTCCTTCCTGCCGCGCGTGCTTTTCCCCTCCTTTCGATCTATAATATTCTTGTTGGGTTTTTTTCCTTGCCCCTATATTCTAGTTTTTTTCAACGACTTTTGCGGGTTCGCCACTGGTTTTTTTTGAAACTCTTTCTCCTTCAGGCGGGCCCCTTTCCCCTACGGGTGTGCTGCATCGAAGCTGATTGACTCCTTTCCTGCTCTTGCGCTCGACAAAGGTCTACTTTAAGGAGGACTGTTTTTCTTTGGGCTTTTGTGCGTCTTTTCAGATCGACCCTTTTCCCCTTTTTTTCCCCGAGGGCTTCAAGTTCGGATTCTTCCTCTTGCGTCCCCGACGTTTTTAGAAGGCTGGTGAGAACTCTCCCGCAAATTTTTTTTTTTTTTTTTTTTCGCCCGAGTCTGAAAATCCCGGCGTTTTTTTTCCGGACGTTCTTAAGTCCTTTTTGTGAACTTTGTCCCGATACCGTCCCCCCCTCCCACTTGTGTAGCGAAGGTTCGCTCGACGATTTTCTTTTGTTTTTTTTTTTTATTTTGTTTTTTTTTGATTCGCGGGTCTTCTTTGGTACTCTTCCGGAGCATAGGTTCCCGGCTTTTTTCCCGGGGGTTTTTTTTTTCTTTTCTCGTGTTTTTTATAACGTCTTTCGTTTTTTTGGTTCTTCTCGGCCCTTTTCTCCATACGTCTTCTGCTTGAAGTTTTTTTAGCCTTTGCGGAAGATTATTCTTCTTTTTTTCCCCCTTTTTCATTTGGCATTTTTTACCAAACTCCCTTAACCGTGGCAACCTTCTGGTGAGGTAATTCTTCTTCGGCCTTTTTTTCCCCCCCCTGCTGTTTTCTTTCAGGCTCCCTTTTCCCCCCCTCGGAATACCTTTTTCCGACGTGCATTTGAGGCCTGAGGTTGCAAACCATTTCGAGGTCTTTCCCCCTCTTCGGACCTCGGGCAGTTCCCTCTTCTTTTGACCTCCTCCGTATTAAAGACCCTCAAAAGACTCACGTTTGGTGGGGGGGGGCGGGGAACCCTCTGGGCCTGAGCTTTCCTTTTTGGGCGCTCTCTCTTTTTTTCTTCAGCACCCCTTTTTGCGAATCCTGGCGAATTATATGTCCAGCCCGTGGTTGTTGTCCCCGTAAAACTTTTTTATTTTTCGAATGCCCTTTTTAGGGGTTTCCCCTTTCCTTTTAACGTTCCCGTAGTTGTAGTGTCGTTTTTATGCTGGATGTAGGTTCTGCGGGGAGCGGTTCCGCTTGATTTTTTCTCGCCAATCCCCCCTTGCCGAGCCTTTTTCTTCCAAACTCCCCCCCAAAAACGTTCCTCCCTTCAATGAAACTTATTTAGCGACCTTAACCGTGTTTTGCAAGGCTGATAGTCTCTCCCTGTCTTTTGAATCGATTTTTTTTTAGTTCGGCGCCTGACTGTTCTCCCTCCCCCATTTTCCCCTTTCCCTCTTCTGAAAATCCTGACGGTTTTCTTTTTTTTTCGAAATTCAAGTTTTTACTTGATTTTTCAGGAGGTCCCCCCCCCTCCCCTCCCTGGCCTTCTGAGAGTCCTTTAGACTCTTAAGATCCTTTGACCCCTTTGCCTTTGGATTCGCCCTTTGCCCTTCTGTCCGCGAATCTCCTTGTTTTTGTTTCTTTCCCTCATTCAACTCCCCGAAACGCTTGCGACGCTTTTTTTTAAATTTCGAGATTTTTCTGGGCCTTTTGCTTTGTGCCCCTTTTTTTTCTTTCACATCGTGGTGGGCGCTTCTCCTTCCAACCTCTTTCTTCCCACCCGATCCCTGTTTTTTTTTAGCGTTGGTCCGTGGTGGCCCATGCGGCTCCCCCGAATTTTCCCCCCCTTCAGAGGTTTTTCCTTCAGTGAGGTGTGCCCTTTGATTCCCTCCTCGCTTTCGGACCCCTTACTTTTTTTTAGATCGTCCGCTGTTCTTTCTGGATGCCCCCCCCTTCCCCATCAGACCTAGTCGTGACCTTCTCTGGACTTTTTTTTCTAAAAATAACCCTGAAAAAAAACCCTCCTCTTTTATCTTTTCTTTTCCCTTTTTGTCCACCAAACCCTCCCCCCTCTTCCCCAGTCAAAACGTGCCCGTTTCTTGTGGACTCCCCCCTTTGTCGGTGGGGTGGTTGTTAGGATTTTGTTTTTTTACGAATGTTCCCCCCAGATCCGGAGTCTTTCGCGGAGGTTTTCTTTCCTTTATGGGCCTACAATCTCCATCTTTTTTTTTCCCCGTCAGGTCAGGTTGTTGTTTGTTTTCCCCATTGCCTCTTGTTGCCCCTTCAGAACCTTTTTCTTTGCCCCCAAATAACCCTTTTGGGCTTTTTTCTCTTGGGCCCTTCCCTTTCCCCAGGCGTCGTTCTCTTTTTTTTTTGCCGAGACTTCCCGGTCCTTCATCTCCCTCCTTCTTGACCCTTGATGGGATCAGCTTCTAACTGAAACCCCCCCCCCAGTGGATACTCATTATTTTTTTTGTGTTGTCTTCCTTGGTTCGCGGTGCTTTTTCATAGATTCCTTACCCCCTTCTAAGTCACCTTCAACATCCCTCTGCTGATCGACTTCCACGTCGCTAAATGTTGCCTTCCTCCTTCTCTTCCCTCTTTTCCCACCCAGTTTTTTGTCCAGATATTTTAGAGGCCTGAGGCTACCTCATGGTCTTCCCGGCGTTCTAATTCCGGTTTTGCTAATGAGCTCCCACACAGCTCCCCCCCTTTGCGTCTTTGTTGCTCCACACCCCCAAATTTTCCCAGGCTTTTCAGATGGATGTCTTAGCAACTTTCGATCTCTTTTCCCCGGGCTGGTTTTTTGACGCCGTTTTCTATTTGGTTGTCGGGGGACGTTTGAATGTCTGGGGCCCTTCCTCTTTTTCCTCCTCCCCTTTGTTGTGGACTCACCTCCCCGTTCGCAGAAATTCACCCCTTTTTTTTGGCCCTCAACCCTCAAACTTTCTCTCCCCCCCATTTTTTTCCACCCAAACCGACCTCATATATTTTGAGTTGACTCGTTAACCATACTTGTTTTTGTCGGAATCCCATCCTCCTGGTCTTTGTTTTCTTCCTTTCCCCACCCAAGTCCCTCACCGCTTCCTTTTTTTCTACGACTCCGATTCCGATCGGCCAAACCCTCCGTAGCACCGTTCTTTTCAAAAAGCCCACCCCCCTCCCCCCTTTACATTGCTTTCTTTCCAACCTGTTTTTGAAGACTCTTTCTTGAAAGTAAATGGATTGATCGCACTCTGTGTCAGCTTCCAATTGCTCCTTTCCCTCTGATGGTACCCCCTCTACCTCGGTGAGCACCCATGTCCCGCCGTTTTTTTTCTCAATCAACCCTTTTCTCTGTGGCCTCCCTCACCCCTTTAAAGACTTCCTTCCTGTCTCCCCAACGGGGTTACCCCCGCTAGTTTCCTTTTCGGATTTCTCCGCTTCCCTTTGTTCCAGCTCGTGTCACCTCTTTGTGTTGGATTTGCTTTTTTTCGTCTTCGTGTCCAGTATTTTTCCATTTTTTTTCGGAACCTTCACGTCTTCCAAGTCTTCATTGATTTTTCCCTCAGTGGTATCAATGAGCACCCCCCCCCCATCGAGCACCCCTCTGACGCACCCTTCTGTTTGTGGTTTCCCTCTTTTCACAAAATTCCAAGGTTTTTTTCCCCCAACATGATGGCCCCCCTTTCCCCTCCAAAGTCCTGATTCAACCTGCCTTTTTCCCCCTGTACCCTTTTGAAAACTTTTCCTGGCTTTTCCACTGTGCTCCTCCTTGTTCAACTTTTCGTTTTTTCATAAATTTTTTCTTTTGAACGTTTTTTTCCGCACAGGGCCCCGGACACAACTTGGACTCTCGTCCTGCGCCTGGGCCCCCCCCATGTTTTTCTACTTTCCGACTCCATTGAAATCGGACAACAACCCCCCCATCGGTCTTCAATTACGCAACGTCCCGCGTTCCCCCTCGCATTCCTTTTACAGCTCCCCCTTTAACTTTGGTTTCAAATTTGGTTTTTTTCACCACCCCCCCCAGCCCATTCTGGAACGCCCTTTTTCTGAGTGTTTTGTTTCAACGGAAATTTTTTTTTTGTGGGCCGCCCCTGAATCCCCTTTCAACTTTCCAACCCCTTTTTGGTGTTTCTCGTCCATTCCGTTTTTCTTCTTTCTGTTTTGGAACGTTGCATTTTTCCTCAGCCCCCCACCACACACTTTTTCCTTCTGTGTTTTTGGGCCTGGGCTCTCGTTCACCCATATCCCGAGCTTTTTCTTGGCAAGCCTTTTCATCTTTCCTTTTTCTCACCAGTTTTTTTCTGCTCTCGTTTTTTGACATTCCCTTACCTGTTCCCAAACTCGGTTCTTTCCTGATTCTCCCATTCCGTCACAACATTTGCTTTTTTTCTTCTCCCTTCTCAGGGACGTTTTTCTCCCTGTTTGTGCCCCCTCCCCTTCCCCCCCCGTCGACATATTCGTGGAATATAATTGGGAAATCCCTTTATCAAGGCCACCGGGCCTTTGGAAGTTTTTTTCTTTTTTTTATTTTTTTTGAATTCTCTCGGGAATTTTTACCGGTAGGAATTTTGGCGCTTTTCTCTTGAGGTGGCTCTTTCTCCCCCCCTTCGCTCACGAATACTCCTCCCCTTTTTGCAAAGCATAACCTTGCGACTTCTCTTTACTCCCCTCCATCGCTTCCCCACTCTTTTTTAATTTACGTCCCCGCGGCATGCGGAGATCTTCAATTGCGGGGTATTTTCCCCTCAGCTCCCTCCTTTTTACCGTTGCTCCTTATCCCCTGGGATTCTTTTTCAGAATTTCCTGCACACCCCCCGTGTTTTCCGGTGGATGTTCCCTTTTGCTGAAACTTTTCCCCGTAATTCCCTTCCGTGGGTTGCGCTGTGTATTTTTTCCCCCTTTAATCTTACGATCCTCTTTTTCACCACGCGTGCGTGACTTTGCGGTTTCATTGTGCCTTATTATGGATTTATCTCCGCCGAAGTTTTTCCCCCCCCCCAGCTTTGGTTCCGACGGGAATGTACGTGCTGAAATCTTCCTCCCGTTTTTTCCCTTCAAATGTCCAACCAAACCCCGGTCCAAATGCCTCCCTCTTTTCCAGCCCTCAACTTCAGCTCCGTTGCGTTTGAGGCTTCACCTTCGCTCCCCTTTCACACCCCCCCCCCCCCCGTCCTGAATTGATTTTTTTCCCCCTTGTAAGTTTTTCCCCATGGTCCAAGGCCCTTTTTTCCCCGGCCTTAGCCCTTCTCCGCCTGGCCAAACCCTATTTTTTAAACCACTCAACTAAAAACCCCTCGCGAACCCCCTCCTTCTCTCAGCCAACCTGAATACACCCCCGTTTTCTTTCTTGTGATCACCTTTAACCGCCCGTACCTTCTGTATATTTCAGGATAGTTCACCACCATTTTGTTTCGATTTTTTTTTTCTCCCCATCCCCTGGCCTTCGCATTCCCCTCAATCTGTCAACTTTCCGGGGCTCTGCTTTGCAGTTTTTTTCTGCTTCAGTTTTTTCCCACTAGACTTTTCCTTATTTTGTCGGCATTTGCCTCCCCCCTTCGTTCCCTCCATCAGTTAATCCAACCTTTCCCCTTCGTTCCCACAACCTTTTTTCTTCCTGTCCCCTTTTTTGGCCGCCCCCCGTCCACTTTTCCCCCCAGTGTACCCGACTTGGATATCGACCCCTTCTCCTCCTTACCCTTTGTAGAGTCCCTCTTTTTTCCCCTTTGCGGTCCTTTGGCGTCTTTTTTCCTGCCTTTTAGCATTTTCTTTCCAGCGAAGTGAGTCCCTCTGGAGCTTTTGCAAAAGATGTCCCCTTTCTTTGGGAATTTACTTTTGGTTTTTTTCCAAAGGCATTGAAATACTTTTGCCACCGATCCCTTTCCCTGAAGTAGATGAACTGCTCCTTTCCGAGCGCATAGGGACGACCAAAGTTTAGCTTCCTTCCAGAGATTTTTCCGAGATTTTGAGGGAAGTGCGTTTTCCTTTTGTTTTTTTTTTTTTTATCTCGCTTGAAAATTCCTTTTTGCACGGTCCGTAGCGTGTCCCTTTTTTTTTTCCGCGTGATCCTTTTCTTTTTTTGACCCCAACGGCGTTTTTTCGCCTTTTTTTTGTTGCGGACCCTAAGGAACTATTTTTTCCCTTCCTTATTGGGGAGCCTTTTCTTTCCGGCACTTTTTTTTTGACGAGCCCCCGTTACTCCCTGGGCGTCCTTCTTGTGCAACATCCCCCCCTTTTCTCCTGGCAAGTTTTTTGCCTTTTTTCTTCCCCGTAACCGCACCTTTGAGGCCTTTCTGGGATTTCCCCCCCCGATTTTTCCTTTTACATGTGTTCCCTTGTTGGTCCCTGACTTTATAACCTCTCCTTCCTGAACGTTTCCCCCCTAGGGTGATCTTGCTGATTTCCGAATCCTTCATCCCCCGACATTCCCTGATTTCCCAGTTTTCCCCTCCTTGAGCTTGACTTTTCGAATCCCCCACAGATAGACTCTGTCGGTGCATTACTTTTCTGAGACCCCCCCCTCCCCGTCCTTGGTGGTTCATTTTTTATTTTCCTGGATTCATTTTTCCCTGCTCGCACGATCTCTTTCTCTGTACGATCTTTTCCCCCCTGCACCCTTTTTCAGCATTTTTTTTTTTTTTTTTTTTCGGTATTCCGTTGACCCCCTTTTGTGACTGAGGCGGATTTTTGGCCCCGTTTTTTTTTTCACAGTCTTTGATGAGGACTTTTTTTTGCTTAGGGGGATTTTTCAGGGCATCGCTTTCCCCCATCGCTATCCCCACAAGCCTCCCCCCTGACCTCCTCTGTATTCCAATCACTTCTTTTTTTTTTGGAACATGATCTCTTTTCGGTCGGCGGGAATCCTGGAATTTGACCCTCTTTCCATTTTACACTCATGGTCCCCCCCGAATCCTGGAGTCGGAGTCCTTTTTGATGTTCCGTCTCCTCCTCTTCCTCTTCTAGAGCCCCCTTTGGCCTTTTTCCCAGGATTCCTCTAACCCCTGTTTTTTCGCCAATTCCGCTGTTCCTTCCTTTAAACCCTTTGCGATTTCCCCCCCGCCCGTTTGTTTGTAATTTATGGTTTTTTTGCCCCCACGGCCCCCCCCCCCGAAATTCTATCGAGCTGTCCGGCCTCTAGCCCCCCCTTTTTTGCGCTTTTCCTTTTGACTTTGCCCTATTTACCCCCTAGTCGTCCCCACACTTTTACCCCCCACTCTTGAGACAGCTATTGTCTTTTCTTTTGGTTTTCTTTTGAACCCTCGGACCTTGAACCATCCGAGTCCTTTATTGACCTCTCTTCTACTTTCTTTTCAAAAGGATGTCCTCCTTTTAATTTTTTTCTCGATACTTTCCCCTTCTTTTCCAATATTCAGACGCGTCGTCCGTAACTTTTTTTCTTTCCTGCGTGTGTCCCCCCCTCCACAGTCTCCCCCAAACCTTTTATTTTTATGTCCCCTAAGCCCTTTCTTAGTTCTTTTCGGTTTTTTCCGTTGAACTTTTTTCCTTTTTTCCCAATCAAAATTTTTTTGGCTTTTGGTGGACCACCCTTTGGCTTTTCTTATTGCTCTTTCCCCTGATTCCAGTTTTTCTAATCAATTCTTTTCCCCCCTCCCGGTTTCCCCTCCAAAACTTTTCGCAGTTTTGCAACAAATCCCCCCCCAAGGCGTTTTTCTTATCTCGTCTTTCCCCTTCTCCCAATCTCTTCTACTTTATTCTCTTTCGTAGTGCTTCCACTGAGACCTTACTTTCCTACCTTGAACCCGTCTGGGGTTCTTGTTCTTTTCCCAAACCTTCGTCTTGTGAACCCTCGGATCTATTTTGCGGACGTCCCCTGAGTCCCTTTTTTTCCGAGACATCGTATTTAGTTTAGTTGTGTCTTTTCCCGAAGTGCTCTTTCCAGATCATTTTTTTGAGGTTTTTTTCACTTTTTTCGGACTTTTTCCCCAGGTCCTTCCATCAGGTGCTTTTTTTGTTTCCTTTTCTTTTTGAGGGGCTTCTTAAACCGCATTCTAATTACCTTTTCCTTTTCCCCTTTTTGCATTCCATCGTTTTTGCTTTTTTTTTTCTTTGCCCCCCAAAAGACCTCTTGTTATGATTGATTCTTCCTGAATCGTTTGGGATTTGTCGCTTTTTCAGATTTCTCTGTGGTTTTTTTTTGGCGTGTCTCGGGGCTTTGATCTTTTTTCTCCATGTTGTTTGTGGAGATTCTTCCTGCCCCCTTTTTTAGGTACCCTTCCCCCCAGTTCTTTTGCCGCTTTCCCCCTTTTCAATCCCCCGGTCAGCCCTGGGCCATCTCCCCCTTTTTTTCCCGAGGGGCTCGGGTCTTTTTCCTTTTTTTGATACAAAAATCCGGGGTCCTTGTTTTGTCCCTGTTCAAACCGGGACTTCTTTTTTTTCCGTTATGGTGCTGTTTTCTCATGTGAGCATTTTTTCCTCCCCCTTTTTACTTGCCAGGACCTTAACCTTTCCTGAATTTTTTTTTTTTCGTCCGCACCCTGTTTGTCCTCTCTTTTTCCCCGCTCTGAAATTTCTCCCCCCTTTTTTTTCTGCAAAATTCATTGCCTTTGTATTTCCCAGAGTTTTCCAACATCCGTCGCCGGTGAACTCTTCTCCTTTTTTTCCGGCCCTCTCTGGCATCACCCAATTTTCTAACAATCATAAGCTTCTTTTGTCACCCTTCAGTGGACTCCTCCGGTCTCCCTGAGTCCCTTCTCATTGACTTTTTTCACTGATTTCTTTGGGTCTTTTTTCAGATTTTCGTTTACTTCTTTTCTTTAACTCTTGACTCCTTCCTAGTACCCAATATGGTTTTTTGCTTTTTTGGAAACTTTCTTTTTTTTTTTCGTCCGACCTCCCCCGGTTTTTCCCCTTCTCCTGTCCTGCAGGGACCCACCTCTAACCCCTTTTTTTTTTTTTCTACGGTCGTGTTTTTTTTTTCCCAAACGCCCAGTTATTTGTGTTCCCCCCGTAAACCATTCCCACCAATACATTTGGATGTCCAGTCAACAGATTTCCCCAACCCCCGACCCAAGGGCTTTCCCCCAAGTCAGTGCTTTATTTTTCAGTGCCTGACAGAAATCTGATTTGAGAGTTCCTTCGTGGGTTGTGAATCACTGATTTTTTTTCCCCCCCCCCCCACGACTCTTCCCCTTCCCCTTTGTCCTTTCTTCTTCTGCAAGTTGTGGCTTCTTGAACTCTCCCTACGGCTCTTTCACACGTTTTTTTTTTTTTCCCACCCCAGGTTTCTCCTTTCTCTACGAGATCCTATTCAGGGCTTTACTTCCTTAGACTTTTCTCCCCGATTTTCTGGCAGTTCCCCTTACGATTTTTTCGCCCACGCTTCCCACAGCTTTCCCATCGTTGGACGTTCCCACCTCCCCCTCTTTTAATTTTCCCACATGCCCCGCTTTTCCTGGATCTCGATTTCTTATCGACTTCTGAGTCCTATTTCTCCCATCCCCATTTTTTTCCCAAACCTCATTGGGCTTTTTCCAGTTCTTAAATCCGCTCCAGGGCTTCCTTCACCCGGGATTTTTCAACCTCCCTTTAGCACCTTTTTTCGAGGCAACTTTGCAGGCCTTACATACACCTCTACTCTCCTTGACCTACCATATTCCTTTCCCCCCACAATTTTTGGAATCTCTTCCCCCCAAGAATGTTTTCCCATTTTGCACACCACCTTTTTTTCCACATTTTTCTTTCCACCCTCTATTGTGCCCACATGTTCCCATGCCCTTCCACTTTTTTGCTTTTCCTCCAATTTCCCAGTTGTTTTTGGCTTGGATTCCCCTTGACTCTTCCTTTTTGGTTCGGATCCTTTCATTTTCTGTTTCGGACGTAGCTCTCCGTGTATCTTCCTTTTCCGCTCCCATTTTTTTTTTCACGAGTGACACATTCCGCTGGCCCCAACTCATTTTCCCGGTTCTTCGAATATTTCGGGCGTACCTTTCTGCGACTTGACCGATTGGTTCAAACCTTTTTTTTTTTTTTTTCCCCCCCGACCCAGCAACTTCTACCCAGATCTATTTCAAGTTCCCCCCCCTTCCGTCGATCTATTTATATTTTTTTTTACACTGCACAGGACCTTGAGTTGTACAAGGTTCTTCCCTTTCCCTACTCCCCTTCGTTTTTTTTGCGCCAACCCGCTCTTTAGCCCTTTTTTTCCCTGGGTCTTTTTTCTGAAGTTGGAAGCTTTCTGCCGGCTCGAGCTCCCCCCCTCTAATTTTGGGTAAGCTTTAGTAGCCAGTCCGGCCCTTTCCCCCCTTCAACACCCCCTTTTCTTAGTTTTTTCCTCCCTCCTTCCCCCCTCCTCACTTAGTCTAAACCTTTTTACTCCAGATTTTTTTTATTATGGACTCTTTGCACCAACAACTTTTTCTCAAATTTTTCTTGCGCTTTATTCACTTGAGTTTGTCAACCTTTTTTCCGGCTCCCGTTTGCCCTTCCCCCTCTCCCCCCGATTCCACTTCCTTTCCGGCCAACATTCTCTGTCTTTCATCCTTGCACTTTTCTGCTTCTTTTCCCACTCCCCATTTTTCTTTTGGGGCCCGTCTCCTCTCACACCCTTTTTATTTTCAACGGGGCTTCCCTATATTTCCCCCTCCGTGCCCCCCCTCCTCCGTTGGCTTCTTCTCCTGCCCTGGAGATTTTTTTTTCAGACTTTTTCCCTCTTAAGTTCCTCCTTCATTCTCAGAACACTGCAAAATTCTTCACTTTTCTTTTCTGTCCTTTCTTTCTTTTGGGGGCTTTTTTTCCCCACTCAATTTCTCCCCTCTTTTCAAGCTCTCTTTCTTCACCACAAGCCAATGAAACGTTTCGAGAGGTCTTTTTCCCCCCTCCAAGTTTTTTCCTCCTTTGGCGTGCCCTCCTCAGCTCCGCACCCCCTTCCGTTTTTGTTTGTGATCTTCTCTTTTACTTACCTTTTTTTATTGCTCCTTTCTTAGTTTTTTTTTTAGGACAGTTTTTTTCTTTTTTTCCTTCTCGGGTTTTTTTTTTTTCTTGGATTTTTTGACAGTTTTAATCCCTGTGGGTCCCTTTCGAGCCTTTCTCTAACTTCTTTTTCCTCTTTTGTTCCCCCCTTTTTTTGGTACCTTTCCTTTTTTTTTCTTTAGTATTGCCGTAATCCGGTCCCTTCCCCTCAGCAGCCGATCGGCTTCTTTCACCCTTTCGCTCCTGGTCCCCACTTTGTCTATTTCCCTCTTTGAAGGTTTTTTCTCAATTTTTGTGTTGGAGCCCGGATTATTTCCATTGTTGTCCCCTTCCCGCGTGTTCTTTGTCTTCCGGATTTCTTCCACCAACGTGGCGTTGGTTTCCCCCCGCCCGGCTGCAGGTTTATCTTTTTATTGTCTTCTGGTGGCCCCCCTTCATTTTTTCTTGTCTCTATTCTTCGGTTAGCATTTTTTTACTCTTCCTCTGGTCTCCGGTGCCGGTGCCCTTTTTTAAATTCTTTCTTTCTGTGGTTCCTTTCCCCGGTAAGCATCCTTTTTCACCCTTCAGCTGACTCTTTCCTATGTGCGTTCCTTTTTCGCTTACATTTGGGTCCTTATTTCTCTGTCCCCCCTCCTGAGATTCATTCGCATCCTCCCTTTTTTGTTTCTTTCCCTACAGGGTTCTGACTTTTTTTTTTAAGGCGACACTCCCTTCAAGACTTGATCCTCCCCTTTTAGACCTGAGTTCCCCCCCTGCCTGAGAGGTCGAGCAACACATCTTTTAACCTTTTGACCTCGCCTTTTTCCTTCTGTGTCCTTAAACCTCTCAATCTACTCCCTTCCAATTGTTTTCTCTTCTTTTTTTTTGTTTTCAACCTACTTCTGGCGATACGTCTTTAGTTTTTTTTTGGAAAACTTTTTGAACTCCTTTTTTTTTTGGAGCTTTCCCCTCAATGTATGGCTGTTCTCTTAAGTATCTCCTCCATCTTGGTTTTCCCTTCAAGAGTACCCCCCCCCCTTTGAAAGATTCCATGGGGTCGTTGCCCTTTGAATACTTGCCACCTTTCTGATTTTTGTTCTTTGTGTCCCCAGCTCTTCTTCTTGCTTTTGACTCGCCCGACTCTTTGATGAGGGCAGATTTCCCCCTTTGAAGAACTCACTTTACCTTCCCTGGTTAGTCCCTCTCCCCCGTAGGCAGGCTGATAGGCCTTCTTATTCCTCCCGTCCTCTTTCTGACTTTTTTCTAGGCAATTCCTGTTCCTTTGCATCCTTTCCCAAATGACCCTTTTTCCCTTCCACGAATCGGTTTTGGTCTCTTCGCCTTTCAAGGCTTGTCTTCTTTTCCCTTCCTCACTCTCTTTGCCTTCCCCTTTTTTTTTTTTTTTTGAATCCTCCCGAATTTCGTGTCCCTTTCCCCCCTTTCGGGCTACGCTTTTCACGTTTCGCTCTATGTCCACATTCACCTTGATCCCTCTTTGGTTCGGTTTTTCTCTTGACTTACAACGTCGTTTCTTTTGGAAGATTCTCGTCCTTTGATGTCTTTTTTTCAAGTATTGCGTCTTTTCCCCCGTCGCTGGTCTGCGTTTTTTCGTCACACCGATACGTTTTGTCCCTCTCTTTTTTCTGGTCCCCCTTCCCCCGTTTTTTTCTGGGGTTCCACCGTTTTCCCTAACTTCCCCACTTTCCTTTTGGAACTCTCGTATCTCTTTTTTAATGTTAGTTCAAGTTGATCTTTTTTTTGTGGAAAGTTTTCCCCTTCCGAGCTTCATTCACTGGCCCTTTTGCTTTCGTCGTTTCACGTGGGTCCCCTTTTTGAATGCCGTTTGTTTTTCGTTCCCCCGTCCCCGTTATTACCCCCATTAAAATCTTTTTCTTTTATTGATCAGGCAGTCTCTTTTTTACGCCTCTCACTTGCAACCTTTCTAGGTGTGTGGCCGTTTTCCTGGTTTTTCAGGTGATCCCCCGCGGTTCCTCCCTTGGTCTTTTTTGTTGTCGGGCCTTTCTTCTTTTTACGAATCGCCCCACTGCGTCCTTTTGTTCCTTGACTTTTTGTATCTATTCTTCTTTGTTTAGATTTGGCTACACCTTGAAGGGTCTCAATCCACTGCGTTCCTTCCCCTTGGATTTTCTTTCCCCCAATTTTTTCTTTGGAGAAGGATTTTTTGCACCCCCTCCCAAGTGTCTTTCTGGCTGGCGCCTTGTGGAACTGTCCTCTTCTCGTTTTTTTTGACGGCTTGAGTTCCCCTTTTGAGACTTATGTCCCGGGCCTCCTTAATAAATTTCCTTTTCCGCTGGTTAGTTACCTCCCCCCCCCCCCCCCCCCCCTCTTTATTGCCGGTCTCCCCCCCCCCACTTTTTTTCCACTTGAAGGTTTTTTATGTGCTTCTTGCGGACGAGTCCCCCCCCCATCAGCCGTCCCTAGATGAACCTCCTTTTGGACCCTCCTCCGCGATTTCCCGCCCTTGGCTGATCTCCCCCCATTGAGCGGGAGAGACTTCGAACCCCATTGGCGGAATGTTATCCTTCGGTTTTCTGCGGTTTGAGCGGTCGCGGGCCCCGAGGATGAACCTCTCGCCTTTTTTTTTTACTGCTGAGGATACTTCGCCAAGGCACTTCATCGCCCTTTCTGACCCAGGTGTTCCCCGCAAACAACTGAACCCCCTTCTTTTTCGTTTGATTTTCTCCCGTTCCTGTCCCCATGATACCCACCCCGATCTTTATTAGGTGAGTTTTTCCTGGACTTGGGTTTTTGTTTCTTCTTCCTTTGTTTCCCCTTTTGAGTTTATGTGTCTGCGCCGCGTTGTTGGCGTTCATTTTTCGTGACTTTTGCCTCCCTCCCCCCCCCTGTGTTTTTTTTTTGAATTTGAATTTTTCCTCCCAGCTTTTTCTCCCACTTTTCCTTTGACAGATTCCATATTTGCCCCAAACTTGACCCCAACGCTTTTTTCCAAAACTTTTACTTTCATTTTCCGAACCTTTTTCTCGTCTTTGAATCGTTCCAGTTGCTCGTTCCACCTGTCCCTTGGTTGGTTTTTTCTCCTGTCCAAAGGGCCCCCACCGCGAATTTCCTTTTGTTCGTTCTTATAGGAAATTCACCCCCCGATTTCACCGTCTTCTTTAGCAACGTATTTTATTATTCTCCCCCCCCCACCTCCCCAGCTTCCCCCCCCCGACAAGCCCTTCAACCCCTGGAGTCCGCACCCTTTTTGAAAAGAAGCTTCTTTTTTCTCTTGAAGCCTTTAACCCCTTTTCAGGATTCGCCCTTCTTCTCCCCCTTCTTTTCCGAAGTTTGTTCGCTAACAACTGAAATTCATGGTCACCCACACGGACGGATTAGCCTGACTCTTTCCCGGCTCTTTCCCAGCACCCCCTTTTTTTGAGGCCACAAAAATTTAACTCCGTGGTTTGCCCACCCCTTTTATTTTTTCCACTCCTGCAGGGTTTTTCTCTCGGTCTCCAGCGGAGATTTCCCTATTGGATTTCCCTTTTCTTCACTTTCCTGACCCCTCCTCGCACACCTTTTTCCCTCCCTAGAGATCGTTCCCCCCTGTCAAGGCTTTAGCTTTTTTTTTCCGACTCTCTCCTTAAATCCCCACTCTTTGGTGGTTTGATTTGTGCTTTTTTCTTATCCTCGCAAAGTTGAAATTTTTTTTTTTCCGATTTTTAGGCCCGGGAAAACGTCCTGCCACGACTTCCCCCCCCAATTGAGGGGAAAATGTCATGCATTTGTTCTATCCTTCCCACCCTTGAGGCACCCCATTTTCAGAGGCATATCTAACCCAATCTGGCGCCCCCACCAAACGCCCCCCCGCGCCAAGGTCATGGCTACCTTTGG
>Ga0179593_1358165_pt1 | contig 16626 bp, 21 predicted proteins | sample CZODoug2_1_08_16_FD_185931 | JGI IMG/M metagenome (GOLD analysis project Ga0179593, IMG submission 185931) | Vadose zone soil fungal communities from Angelo Coast Range Reserve, California, USA - CZODoug2_1_08_16fungal (PacBio error correction) | ecosystem: Environmental > Terrestrial > Soil >... | reverse complement strand
TTTTGGGATATTATTTTTATTGTTTCGCTTTTCTTTTTTTTCTTTTTGGGGTAGTTTTGTTTGCGTTTTTGTGTTTTTAGTGGTCGTCTTCCATAGACTTTTCCGGAGTTCTTTTTTCACTCTCTCTGGACTTGGAGCCGATCTTGGGTTCACGCGTCCTTCCTTGTGTTATCGTCTTTTTTTGTCTCACGTTTTTTAAGCGTTTTATGTGAGGGCATTAGTCGGCCTTTTTGGCCGAGCGTCTTGACTTCATTAGACGGAGTTGTTTTGTTTTTGGGGTTAGATTCCGATTTTCCTCCGGTTTGGATCCTCCCCAACACCGTCCCAATGCGTGCTGCTTGGGTCTTTCATTCGTTCCCTTCGCAGGGAAAAACACCAACTTGGGTGATTTCCCCCCCCCCTCCAGCGATTATGTCAGACTTTTTTTTACAAAACTCGTGTTCGCCCCTTCAATGTGTTCAATCGTCTCTGTTGTGTGGGCGCCTCACCCCTGCAACTTGTATTCCCGGCCGACTTTTCTTTTCCCGCACCTCTTCCCTCGTTTTTCCAGGGACAGCGGGTTCCCCCACCCTATCTTTGGTGAAAACAGCATCGTTTCCCAAAATTTTTTTGGTTTTTTATCCTCTTGTGGAAAGTCCAATTTTCGCATGGGGCCGGCGGTCGTGCTTTTTTCTCAGCCTGCGCACTTTTGTTTTTTCTCAGGACCTTTTTTTTTTCCCCCGGTGTTTACTGGCTGGACTTAGTTACGGAGTTCATAGACGGTGGTCTTCTTTCTCGCGGGGAAAACGCTTGATTTTTCTTTTTTCGTCCTCCCTCGTGCTCTGAGGGCCTTATGACAAGGTTATATTTTAGTCGTAGTGGCGCGCACCACAGGTCGTTCCCCCCTGCCGCGGTTCCTTCACCCCCCTTTGTAACTCTCCCCCCCTGTTGTTGGACCCCCCACTTTGCTCCCATTGATAAGGGCGAGGGTACTTCGGTTTTTCTCCCGCCCGCGAAGGGGATATTTTTGTACAAAGTCCGACCTCTCCATTCTTTACCATTTCTTCGGTTAGCTGCTCTGAACGGTGTGACCGTTTTTTGCTGGCCTGGCCCAACCGGTGGTTCGCCTCGCCTTGACCGGCAGAACGAACTTCTTTGTTTTGTTCATTCCGACTTTCTCTCAGTTCACCTTTCCCCGGCTTGCGACCTACGTGTTTTTTCCTGCATATCCCCATGTGACTTTTTGGGGTCATACCATTTCCCGCTTTCGGTCCCGGTCCCAAGCCCTTCCCCCCTCTCCTGGTGAATTGGGTTTTTTTTTGACCCCCCCCGCATGGTGGTCGCTCATTCACCCCTAATTCGCTCGGGTTTTTTTTCCCATCGTCAAACTCAGTCTGTTGCATTTTAGTAGACGATCATCTTTTTTTTCCTTCGCCCCCAGTCCCGTGACCTCTTTCCGGCCCAGTGATTTTCCTTCCATCGTCTTCCCTCAGCGGCGTCCCCTAGTGCCCGTCAAGAGTGCGCCACTTCGCGGTCGCGTAAGACCCACCGGTCCCTTTTGTGACCCGAAACTCCCATGGCGCGTCCGTCTATTTTCCGGATTTTTGTTTTTTAGGGGGTTTGCCCCTTGGGCTAGTTTCCGGTGCCTGCGATTCCTGCCGGGGCGTCCCTTGGGTGTTCTTTGTTGGACGATTGGGTTGCAGTCCCCGCGACGCCGTCTTTTTTGTTTGACTTTCGAAAAATGTCGAGAAAAGGGGATCGTTTGGGTCGCTTCGTTTTTTTTTGGTTTTGAGCGGCCAGTACTCAGTCACCCGTTTTTTCTCTCCCCGTCCCCTCCGTTCTTCGGCTTTTTTCTTTTTTTTCGTATACGGTACTTGTCGGCCCTTTGGTTTTTCATTAGAGTAGGGCGATGTTCATGGACCGGTCCGCCCGGGGACTTTTTTTGCACGCCCGTAGCGGTTTTTTTCCATTCTTTTAACCTGGTGTCCCCCCCCTGGGAGAGAACCATCGGCAGGAATGTTTTGTTCGTTGGCGGAACGGTCGGGGTTCTTTCTGGTGCCTCACATGTTTCGTTTTCGTTGTTTTTTTTCCCCCGTTCGGTCTTTTCACAGTTTTGCCCAGCGGGGGCCCCTTCTGGGCGGAATTGTTTTTCGACTCCTTTCTTTTATGATTGTCTTGTTTCGTGAAACTTCTCGGCCGACTTGTCCCCCACGTTCGTTTGTGTTTGGGTTCTCGTTCTCGGTGTTGTGACCGCTTTACCGTAACCCCTCTTCCCTCCCGGGAACGTCCCCTTTTTGTGTCCCTCCGTGTGGTCCGGTAGACGGGGCGGGTACCTTTTTTTTTTTTTGACTATAGACTTCGTTGAAACCGTCCTTCTGGGGAGTTTTCCTCACTTTCATTGCAACAACCATATCCGACCCTGTGCCCCTGCCGCTCTTTTCTCTTTACAGTCACGTGGCGGATTTCCTCGTCGTTCTTTTTTGAGAATTCGTCTTTTTGAGTGTATTCTTTTCCCCCTGACGTTCTTTGTTCTTCCCCGTTTGGTCCCGATTCACCCCGGTTAGCAGGTAAAGAACTGAGGTTGGTTTGTCTTCGGTCCGGAACCGACCTCGAAACTATGCCGGATCCAGCGGATCTTCGTCAGTTTTCCCACTTTGTAAGTAATAGAAACGGCCCCAGCCCCGTCCGCCGATCTCAACTGGCCCCCATGTGCGTGCTTCCCAGGTGGGGTGCGTCTGGTGCTCGTTCTGGGGGTTGTTTTCCATCCCCTCCCACCGTCGCTAGAGTTTTTCTGCGTTTTGTTTTTTTGTTTTTTTTTTTTTTTTCCCACCTCCCCTTTTTTTTATCTCTCCTTTTCCTCCTCTTAGTTTGAGCCTCTACAACCATTGGATGGGGGACGGTCACGTCACCTTTTCCGTTTGTGTCTTGATGGGGCCTGGCTTTCCCAACCACAGCACCCCTATCCCCCCGTCCCTCCAATGGTTGAAGCCGAACGATGGGTTTTTTATCGTTCGTTTTGACTCTTTTCTATTACGGCATCGTCCCAACGAGGTTCTTTCTCGGATAGCTACTTCTCTTTCCGGTGGGCGTCTGTGTGTCCCAACTTTTCCCAACCTCTTTCTAACTGTTCCGGTGAATCGTTAGGCTCTTTTCCAGTAGTCCAAGGGACGTACACGCAAAAGCTGCTCTTCCACCCTTCGTCGCGCCGGACGACGTGTGCCTTGAGTTTGATGGTTTGTCCCTCCTCTCTTTCAACAGGTCGAGCTGTTTTTGTTCCCCTTCTTTCCTTACCCCCGCCCGAAGGTAACGTGTTCCCTTTCTTCACCCTTTTTCCGGAAGGCCGCGAAAAGTCCTCCTTCGCTTTTTCTTTTCCGTCGAATCGAACGGGTTCGGGAGCCCCCAAGTTCGGACCTGTACGAAACCCAACCCGCAGAACGTGCAGGTCAGGAGAGAGTTTTTTGGAGCCCCCTCATAGTTTCGGTCACTTGGATTTGGGCATCGGCAGCGGATTTTCTCTATCGCCCAACACGGCTGACCACTAGTTTTGTTTTCCCCCCTGTGCAGTTTTTGGCATTCCCGCCGGGGCTCTTTTTTCCCCCGATAATCAGAAGTGGTCTCTCCCCGGTGTGCCCCCCCTTCAACTCCTTCAACAGGTCGGTTTAAACCGGCGACGGTCATCTTAAAGTACCCTTTCGAATGCACACAAAGTTCACACCCTTCTTTTTCCTTTACACACCTTCTCTGCTGAAGTCATCGAGACCCCCCTTTTATGGATTGCCCATCCTCGACGCCGCCTCAGTTTCCGATGCTTACTTGTTCGGACATTCACCCAACACCTTGCTTCCTCTTCGAACCCCCCAAATAGTTAACAAGGGGACGTTTCTTCCCCTGCTATCTGCAGCCTGCAACCCCCCCCCAACAAAGGGTCCACCTCCTCTGACCTATTCCTTGTCGCATTCTGTTCTTTTTTCCCCAAACTTTTCTTGCCTTTACGGCCGTTGCAAGAGAGTTGGCGGCCCCTTTTCGTTTCGTCGCCAGCGAGGGCGGGACCCCCCGATTTTTTGCATTGCCCACTTTCCATTTCCGAGTTTACGGTGTCCGCAGACGTCCCTGTTAAGTATCTTTTTTTCACTACCCCCCCAAGTCACAGGCCCTTTGGGCGCTTTGAAAACGATCGATTGAATTTCTTGCGACCCACCGACGTTTTTTCTTTTTTTTTTTTTTTTTCCCGCGTAGTTTGTCCTTATCTTTTTGCCCGTTGGTTCCCGACCGGGACACTGTGTGTGTTAGACGAACTCACGTTGATTTAGTTAAGCGTTGGTTTCCGTCCTAAGAGTCTTTTGCGAGGGACGTTAGGATTTCAAGTCTGGAATACACAGAGCTTCATTTCTTTACGGCGATCTTCTTTTTGAGTCCCGGCAGCCCACTCAAAGTTTTTTTGGTCTCCGCTCACGTATGGAATGAAAATCTTGGATCGGTTTTGCCGGGACCTCGGCTGTACGGGAGGATGGCATCCGAGGGTTGATCGTTGATCGGGTGTTTTGCCCGTTGGGGCGGTCCCGTTTTTAGCCTTCGGCCAGGTTGCTGGCGTTTTCTTTTGTGCTTTGGCCAGCCGAAACCGTGTCGTTGTTTCTCACTACTTGGCCGTCTAAATAACTTCCCCCCCCCCGTCCCGCGGGTTTTTCCCGATCAGCTTTCCCTTAAGCCTCGTCCCACAGTCAGGCGCGCAGCCGGTTCGCTTTGACCACGCAATTATTAGGCGGTCATGTCCCTTCTTTTTTGTTTTTTGCGGTTGGCGCATGGACTCTTACGCCCGACAGGCCTTTTTAGATCCATTTCCTTGGACTTTCAACACCGCGAACCCGCCCTTTCCCTCGATGCTGTTTCAACCACCGTCGGGGGTCGCCCCGCTGGTTTTCCTCTGGTAAGGAGGGTGCGGTTTGAATTTTCATATGCTTTCAGATTTACAAGTTGGGTGTCCTTCCTCCCCCCCCCCCACCCCTAGTCATAAGCGTGCTGGGCGCCCCCCTCTTGGTTAACCCAATCTTCAGAACTCTTTTTTGGGTTTGCGCTAAACACTTTCCTTCCCCCGATCGGGACTTTTTTTCTTCAGTCCCCCAGCGAATAGAGGACATTTTTTTCTCCCCGTCCGCCAATGATTTTACGACACCACAAAAAAACCCCCCCCTTTTCCTGACAGTCACGGAAGACGTCTGTCCCAACAGAGTTCAGCGTTCACCCCCACAACTCCGTGTGTTCAAACCTCGATAACCCCGTCATTGCGCTCCGGCGTCCAAGTTTCTTCTTCTCCCCTCCGTTCCCATTGATTTGCTCCGACATCCGTACGTTTTTGTCGGAAGGGATCGAAGAAACACCGCCAGAAAATCACTGTTGACCGACCCCCCATTTTTCGCCCATTGTGTTCGGAACCGACCGAATATTCTCTTTTGTTTTTCACTCTTTCACTCTGGGGTTTTTTTTTTTGATTTGGAAGGATAGGATTCTTTTGTGCGCCCTTATGGGTTTTCCTGGTTTAGGGTCGTTTGCGGGCGGGTGGCGGTTGTCTTTGGTTTGTTTTGGTTTGGCTATTCCCCGGAGACGAACATTTTTTTTTGACTTCAAACGTCTCGGCGCAATCATCGTCTGAGGGTCCCTTTTTCTGCTTGTGACCGACTCTCCATTCTCTCTTTTGGCATCCTCCTGCGTGGGTATTTCGTTTTAGGCCCCCCGTCCTGCGTCGGTCTTGTCATCGAGGACGCGTTTTTTTTTCCGAGCGCGTCTGCCGTATGCGACTTCGTGGTGTTTTTTTCAGTAAAGTCCGATTCAGTGATACCCAGTTTGATCGCCCCGCATACTTCTTTCGTCTGTTCACCGCGCGTGAATTTGCCCCCCTAGGGTTGTTTTTGATTGCGTGCAACAACAAAGACTCATTTGAATGATGGGGTACCAATTCGTGCCACCGGGCCCCCGCGGAGGCTTTCTCTTTTTTGGGACGCCGTTTCCCCCTCCCTTTCCCTTGACAGTGATCAGGTAGTTCAACTTTCCACTCCTCCGTTCTTTACGGCTTTTTTTGGCCTGTAAAAACCCCGAGTTTTGAACCCTGCACTTTTCGCTTCCCCCCCAAATGGCGGTTTCTTTGTGCTTTTTTTGGAAACCCTTTCCCCTTTTCCTTCACTCAGATCTCAATGCCGTGCTCTTGGCGGGTCAGTTTTTTTTTATTTTCCCCGTCACCTTTTCGACCCTCACGCGGACTGGGACCCTTCCGTGCTCTGTAGGAGTAATTTTCTTCCTTTTGCTCGCCGTAACTTTTGCCGTCTGGTTGAAAGCCTGACCTGATTTGCTTTCGCGCCCTTTTGCTTGAAGGTTATTACCCTGGAGCCTCTTTTCGTTCTGGCGAGAAACGGTTAGGTTATTTCTTTTTTTGGGCCAGCCACCTGCGACCCTTTCCCGTGTGGGAACAACAACGCTCCCTCTAAGTTTGTTCTTTCCCCTCTCACCTGACCTCTTCCCCCTCTTTTACCCTTGCCTTTGAATCCACAGCGTTTTTTCCGGATTAGTCCTTTCTCCATTGTGTTTTTTGTGTGCTGCCCGTGTTGAAACCTTTTTTTGGTTTTTTCCCCCTCCTTTTCGCCCCGGACGCTTTTTTACCCTTCCCTTTCTCTTGGGATGAGCCTTTATCATTCCCCTTTTCCCCCCAAAGGGGACCGATTCATCACGGACTTTGCCCATAAATTGCATTGATCCTCAAAGTGAGGTTTTGCCTCCATCCCCCTTTTTTTCCTCTGCCCTTTGGATTCCTTTACAATTTATTTAGACACTTTCTTACGGGTTAAACGACTCGTTTTTTGTTAGATCCTTCTTTTTTTTTTTCCCTCATTCATACTGCATTCCTTTTTTTTTTTCCCTTTTCCGTTCTTTGTGCTTTTTTCCTTTTAATGACGATATCTTAATGGTTAGTTTTTCTTTGACCCTGGTTTCCGGGGACCTCAGTAACTGTGACCCCTTTCTTCATGTCAAATCGTATGTACTTTCATACTTTCTTGTATACGCACTAATGACCCGCTTGCGCCACTCCGCTTTTTGTTCGTCCAACTCCCGCCCATTTGTTTTCCCCCCCCAGAATGCCGGCCTGACCCCCTCCTCCCTTCTCCTTTTTCCTTTTGTTTTTTTTTTAGGGGTGCAGTTTCGCGGCGTTTTTTGTGCTATTTCCTCCTTTTCGACCGGTTTGGTTTCCTCTGGGTGATGTGCCGAATGGGGCACTGCCCCCCGTAGGGGCGGCCCACTCTTTTTTTTGTTTGTTTTTTTTTTTCCCCCCCCCGTGAGAATCTGGTTCCGCGCTTAGTTTGTTCTTTTTTGACGGAGTGGTGTTTTTCGTAGGGCCTTACCTTAAGAAAACTTTTTGTCTCGTGAACTTAGGATAGAATGGTTGTGGGTAGTTTCCCCCTTTCCCGGTGGAGACAACCTGTGTTCTTGAATTCTTAGGCATAATTCACGGATGGAAAGTTACTCAAGTGTTTTTTTTCTGCTTCGAGCCCCATTTTATCGGTTTACTTAGTTTAAGGGTACCCCTGGAGAGTTTTACAATAGGTCAATGGAATCTTTTTTTTCTTTCACCCGGCTTTCGTGGGTGCCTTGATTCACATTTTTTTAGTCCTGCTTCCCTCCCTGTTTGGTAATTCTTTTTTTAGGCAACATAGATGGCCTATTTTTTTTTCCCCCTTTCCTGGTAGAGTTGGTGACCCTTTTTCCTGCGGCCGTTTGCTTGAGGAATTTTTCGTTTTTTGAATTTCTCTTTTACGAACCTTTTGCCCGGTTCGGGGGGGGTGCTTTTCGGTCCTTTTGGTTGTGACTTTTTCCCCCTTTCCCCATTCTACAAAGTTTCCCCTTGTAGGAAGGTCCCTTTCCGTTCTCCTTGGCTTTCCGGTTTCCAAATTACTTGAGTATTTTTTTTTTCCAACGTGACCGGTCTTCGTTTTTCTTTTCCCCCCCTTACCCTTGAAACACCCCCTATTTTTCGACCTGTTGGACTTGGTCCGGTATCCCCTTACAGTCCTCACTTTTTTTTTTTTTTCGTTTTGCCTTGGCTACTGTGAAAGATTTTCTTTGGTCTTTGCGTTTTTCTTTTTCTTGACGTCCGTTTTGTTTATCCGACCCCCCCCCTCTGTATTTTTGAGTATGTAGAACTTTAGAGATTTTTTTGGATTCGGGTCCCCCCTCCCCCTGAGGACTCTCGTCCCTTTCTATCCCTTTTTGTTTTCTTTTGTTTGTCCCCTATTAATAGAAAGTTCCTCCTTCCAACGCTTTCTTTTTCAACCTCAATAGTGATGCTCCCTGGGGGGCGTTGCTAGTTCTGTTGGTGTTTCTTCCTTTCACCCGACCCCTTCTCATTCGTTTTTTTTTTTTTGGCCTTTTTTTATTTTTCTATATTTTCCCCCCACTTACGTTTTTTTGTTTTTTTATATTTTTCTATACCACTTTACTGGCAGGCAGAGTTATCGATTTGTCGGTAGTTCTTTTGGTGCTTCCCCACCACTCCCTCTCTGAAATACCAACCCTTCAGCCGAAAGCTCTTTCTTTTATTGTTTTGTAGCTGGGGCTTTCTATTCCAGTTCATCCTCCCCTTTGCTCTCAGATTTCGTCGGATCGATAATTCTTAGGTGGTCCCTCTTTTCCCCCCACCGTTTTCTCCCTTTCTCCCTGGTAACCCCCCTTCCCTTAGTCTTTTCACATCACACTTCAGAAATTCCCCTGTCACAATCTATCTTCCCCATTCTATAGACGCTTCCCGAAGCTTCGTGATTTTACGCTATTACCCTGTTTTCCAGGTTTCTTTTCCCCCCGTTCTCCGGCAGTTCCCCCCGCAGGGCACTTTTTCTTTTCCTTCTTTTCACTTTCAATCCTCTCAAAACCTTTCTTTTTCGACAGGTGTCTTTTTCGTACCCCAGTTTGTAGGGCTAGTCCCCCCCACCTGAGTAAAGACCCTAGCACCCCCGATCCCAACGTGCCAGGGTCTTTTTTTACGTTCCACGAACGACATCATCCTTGCGCTTGTTCCCCCTCTTTTTTTTTTTTCCTTTTCAGGCAGATCTTTACCTTTTAACCCATTTCAACACCCAATGTGCTGCTCATCGACATTTTCTCCGTTTTTTGAACCGCCGCACCTTTTCCCTCAAGACCAACGCCCGAGTTTGTTCTTCCCCCTTTTCCCCTCAACGTCTTTCCCACCCACGATTACGGGCGTTGTGCTTCCCGGGCTCTTTTTTTCTTTTTGTTCCTTACTCCTTTCCAACCCCCTTTTTTATCCTTACTTATGCACAAAACTTAGCTCTTTTACTTAGGACCCGTTTCGGTTAACTGGGTCGTCCACGTCTTTACCCCGCGACCCTCCCTTTTCCCTATGCCGTTTGTAATGTTCTTCCTTCACCCCCCCCCCTTTCCCGGTTCCTTTCGTCCAGGACGCCCCGGTCGGACAAGGCTTGTTTCGTGCCCCTTTCCCACTCCCCCTGCCCCCCTTTCCCACAAACACAAAGTCACCTGCTCTCCCTTTTCTCTTTTCTCGTCTCTTTTTTCTTCCCCCCTTTGTTCCGTTGTGTCCCCTTTTTGCCGCGTGAGTTGGCTTCCCCTCCAGTGTTCGGTCGGCCGCGTTTTCTCAATCGATGTGAGGGACTTTTCCCTTTCCCAGTCCCCAGGGTTTTTCTTAGTTTTTCCCCGTTTGGAGCAGAAAGGTAAGTCCTATGTCTTTGACCCGCTTCCTCCTTTTCACAAACTTTCGCCCTCGGTATGCTTCCCACCCCGTTTTTCCTTTCCAAAACAATCCCGCTTTCCCGTTTTCTTAGGGGAACCTTCCTCGGCAGTAGGAGGTTTACGTTGCAAACTCCTTTTGCTTTCCGAGGTAATGTAGTTGTCGTTTTCGTCCTCTTTCGTTGTTCTTTTTCTTTCTCGAAATTCGTCCCATAACCTTGCTGCGTTCGGAGTTCCTTTTCTCTTGTACAAAAATTTTGGCGGTTTTCTTTTTCCAGCCCCCCCAACTCTAGCTGCCTCCCCCCCCTCCTAGGCCCCTGGAAACTTTCTTTTGATTTGCCGGTGTCCTTCTCCCTCTTTCTTTTTTTCCTTCCCTCTGGACCCCCTCTTCACCGGATCTTTTTCCCTTTGGTTGGTCCCCTTTTTTCTATTTTTTCCTTTTTTCCTTTTTATGGCTGGACGAGAAGGCCCTCCAAAACCCCCCTTTTGTAGCTTTCTCCTTACTCACCATTTCCCTTCGCTTTTTCATACCATTCCTCATTTTCCTCGTGCTTTCCCCTGTTGTCTCTCTCCTCCCCACGCCGAGGTAAAACTGTTTTTGGCTCTGCACCGTTTTGCCTGACCGTTTCCTCCTTCACTTCCTTTTTTTCGAGTCTTTTTTGAGCCCTTTTTCCCTCTTCTTTCCCCCACCTTTGAATCTTCATTGTCGCTAAGGACTTTGTTTTGGGCGTGTTCAAGTTCACCTTTTCTCCCTTCCTTCCCCTCAGATGATGTTCAAACCTTTTTGTTTTTCCCTGGCACTCTTTCAGTGACCTCTTTTCATGTCGTGTCTGTTTTAACATATCTTCTTTTTTTTTTTTTTGGTTGCTGTAACAAATGGTGTCTTTCGTTTCCCCCAACCCCCCTCTGTCATTCCCCCTTCTTTTTCACCTCCTTTTTACCCAAAATCTTCCCCAGGAAAGGTCGTTGTTGCAACAGTTCCATGTTTTGTCCCTCGCATCATGCTGAATCGTAGACGTTTCTTCTCCCCCCGTCACACTTTTCTTAGTATCCTCCCAAACCCCCACACAATACGTATCATGAAGGGCCGCTAGGGGCACACGCTTTACCGTCCTCCCCTCCCAATGACCCTTTTTTGGGTCCCCCTTTCGTCCCAAACACGTCGTGCCTTTTTTTTCCCTCTAAAAAGATGGCGAAATAACAGAAGTTCCACTTCTCACCCGTTAGTTAGGGTCCCCTTTTCTTTCCTCCCCCCTCCCCCAGTTTTTTTCCCCCCCCCCCGAAAGTACCCAGGCCTCCCCTTCGTAACCAGCTTTAAGAATATTCCTACTCTTTCCCTGTTGTTGGTTTATCTCTTGATATTACTTCTTTCTTCGCCTTCTCCTTTTCTGTATTGGGGCTCCGTTTTTAGTTTTTTTTCTATGCTTTCTTTTTTTTTGGGAGTGTTTTTGATACCTTACCCGCCCAGTGCGAGTTTAAGTCCCATCATTCTCTTCTTCTTTCTCCGATTCCTGAAACATCTCCTGCCTTATTTGTTATCTAAGTTGGAGTCCGTGATCTTATTGATTTACATTTTTTTTCTTTCTTTTTTTTTTTTGATAGACCTGTTTAGATTGTCCGTTTGTTTTTTTTTTCCCCTCCCTGAGTGTTTGGTTTGGGTCTTTCCCTCCCCGTCTCCCCGTTTTGATAATTTTTTAACCCGTTCCTCGCTGTCGCTGTTTTTTGTTTTGCCACCCGTCTTTCGTATCATTTTTAAACCCTGTTTTGCTTCTCCTCCACCTTCCTTTTTCCTTTTTCTTAATTAAGCTGTGGGTACAACAAGGACTGTGCTGAACCGGAGTTGAGCTTTTTTTTGCCTCAGACCCTTTTTTTTTTTTTCCCCCCTTTGTACCTCGACTATTCTCTTTTTTTTAAGAACCCTCCCCTCCCCCCCGCTTGTTTTTTTTGGCACACCGGGTTCTTCACCCCCTTTAGGTTTTTTTTGAAACTGGCCCCTGCCCTAAATGGCTTTCTCTTCTTGTGGTTCAAAGTCACGTCCCCGCTTTTTTTCCTCATTCCGTGGTTTTTTTTTTTTTTACCTGTCATGTTTTCTCCCTCCTAAACGCTAATGCTTCCCATTTTTGACCTCTTCCACTCCCCTGGTGGATTTTTTCCTCCTCCTTATTCGTGAACTTACCAGGGATTTCCGTCGCCGCGGTTCTGCGTTTTTTTTTTGTGTCATTTTTTTATTTGTCGGTTTATTTCGTCGATCTCTCCAAGGTCTTTGCTTTGCGCCCCCTCCCCACCAGGCGGAATCAGAAAAAGTTTTACCCCAAAAACGTCTAGTCCGGTGTGTTTCCTCTTCCATGCCCACGCCGAGGGACCTTGTCACTCCGATGGTAACACTTTTTGTCCCTCCTTCCAATAGGTTTCTTTTGATTAGTTCCCCTCTCTTCTTGTGATGGCTTTGTTTTCTCCCAACGGTTTTGGTTCGATTATCGCCGCACCCGAAAGTATTGTTTCTTTCCGCCTTTTCGATACGGTTCGCACCCCCCTCCCATTTTACGACAACGGCCCCTACCTTTTCGTCGAATTTTTTCCCCAGTGAGTGCGTCCATGACTCATTCTTTCCCGGCCCCGTCTTTTGTCCGATCTGTTTTTCCCTAAAATGTCGGTTTGTCGGCATAAGATGAACCTTTCCTTTCTCTTTTTAGACTACCTTCCCTTCTATGTGTGTTCTTTTTTTTTTCGTATAAAGATCCCTTTCTTTTCTGAGAGTCCGGACCTTCCTTTAAAATTTCTGTCCTTCTCTTTTTCCATCTCTTTTTTCTATAGCGTGTGACGCCTCCTTTTTTTTTTTTCTCCACTGCTTTTGGGTTTCCTCCCTCCCCCACCCCAGAAACTTTGTCTTTTCACAAACCCCTTGGGTCTGTGTTTTGGGGCGTTTCTCTTTTCTTCTCTTGTGTTTAGGGTTTCCTCTTCGTTCCGGTTTTTTTCGCCTTTCCTGTCCGGTTCGTACAGGTAGTCTTTCGCTTTTTTTTTTTTTTTGTCTGTGCAGTTCCACGGGGTTTGACTTCGTTGTTCTTAATCGGATCCGCGGTTGAGCGCTCTGGTTTTTTTGTTCTTTCCGTTCCTTACTCCAGAAAACGCTGACCCCCTTTCCCTTCTCTCGTTTGTAAGATTTTGAGTTTTCTTGGGGTTTGTTCCACATTTCGTTTTTTTTTTCCCTTACCCTAGACGTTGATGGTGATGAAGGTCCCTTCCCCTCCCCACTGCCTTCTCTTTTTTGTCAATTTTTTTCCTTTTTCCCCCTTTGAGAGACCCATTCTCTGAATGTTTGCTGGTTTCCCCCCCCCTTTCTGATTGTAGTCTTAGCTCCCCTTTTTTTCTTTTTTTGCCGCCGGGTCGTATTAGTTTGAGGACCAACCTCCTGATTGAACCAAAGCGATTGACTTCATGCCGGCTTTTGATTTTCTGGCTCCCCCTCCCTCAGCGTCCTTTTGCAAGTTTGAGGGTTTTTTTTCTCGTTCGGTTTTTTTTCGTTGTCCTCCTCCGAAACCGTTACGAATTTTCAGAGCCCACTGTGGTCCCCCTTTTCGTTTTTTGTTTCTTCCTTTTTTTTTTTTACTCATGCGAGATTTTCACCCTTTTCCCCGGCGGCGTTTGTTCTTGGCATTGTGCCCCCCCAGTTTTTTCCCTTTGTTCTTTCACGTTCTTCTCCCCCCATCTTTTCACGGGTTTCTCTCGCTCGCGTCTTTGGAAAGATTTAGTTTTTGTACCGTTCCCGTTGCTGGTGTATAGCACGGTTTTTTCTCTTCTTCCTTTTTTTTGCCCTTCTTTTTTCCACTTCGTGAGGTAGAGTCTTTCCCCCCCCGATCGATCCCTCTTTTTTTTTTGAGCGTCCAGTCTGAATTTATTACTTTTTCCGGCCCCTTACCCTCCCCCCCATCTTTCCTTCTTTGGTTTTAGGTTAGGGTTGTTTTTTTTTTTTTCCGTCTCGACCCAACGTCTTTTTTTGCGTGGGTCTTTCAACCTCAAGGGTTCATCTTTCTATTTTCCGTTTGTTTTTTTTGTGTCTCTCTACCATGGATTGCTTCCTCACACCTTCCTCTCTTCTTTGGTTTTCTTTATGGCAGTCCAATGTCACCTTCTCACACTGGACGCACGGTTCCAGCCCGCAACCGATGTTTTTTTTTCTTTTAATTTTCCTCTTTCTTACCCGCTTGCCCCTGTTCTTTTCGGCACCTCAACTTGTTCTCTTCTAGTGGTATTCGCTTTTCCTTAGTTTGCCTTTGGTTTCCCTCGTTTACCCCCCCCCTTTTTTCTCCAGGGACCTAGGTTAGGGATTCCCCCCTCCCACAAAAAACGTAGTGACCACCCTTTACATTTCCCCCCCCCCCCCCCCCCCCCCAAAAGGAAGATCTCCAACCTTCTCGCGATGGCGCTTCCTTCCTTTTTTCTTATACCTAGTTTTTTTCTTGTCCCCACGGGTCGAGACCGGTTTCTCTTCCCCAAGTTTTGCAGGTACCACCTGAAGAAGGTAAAGTGCTTTCCCTTCTACGTCTTTTACCACTTCCTGCCCGTTCCCTTAAAGATCTTTTTTTCCCTTTTGCATTTTTTGTTTCTTTAGTAGCATTTCTCACGGGTTTTTCTGGAGTTTTTTCCAACCCGTCTGGTTACTCCACCCCCCCTTGCTTCACCACGGTTTGTCCCCTTCTTTTTTCTTCGCGAAGTTTTTTTCCACGTCCCATCCTTACAGCGCCTGTTCTCCCCCACTTCGTCCATGTTGGATTTCCCCCCCCCTTTTTGTTCTCCATATGCCTGAAACATTTTTTCCCCTCCCTACCTCCACTGTGAGAACCCCCCCTCCCTCCTGCGTTCCTGACAATTTAAACCCATCCGGCCGATGTCTCTCCCTTTTTTTTCCCCCGTTAAACCTCCTTACCCCCCCCCTGTCCTGGGAGTGGTCGCGTCCCTTTTCTTTACGGCATATCAATAATCGAATTTACACATTGAGACACCCCGCGTATATCCCCACCCACCTCTCCCTTCCTTTTTAATGAGCGACTTGCTTCGTTTTTGTTTTTCTTTTTTTTTTTTTTTGTACGCCTCACACGTACTCTACCTCCCCCCCCCTCCGACGTGATTCCGACTGCTTCCCTCCTTTGTTAGAACTTCCAACTGTAAGAGGTATTGAACCCATCTCCCAGACCTTCCCCTTCCTCCCCCCCAGGCATTGTGCCTTCTCCTCTTTCAAACTGAGAGCACCAATCACCCCACCCCCCAACCCCCAGTCAAGATCTACAGAGTTTCTTCTTTAGCATTTATGCTCCAAAAGTTTCCTTTTTCTTTTTCCGCTACCTCATAGTTTCCCCTCCCTTCTTAGTTGATTAGACCTTCTGTCGCAGAGATTGTTCCTGTGTTTAAATCGGAAATTACTGCTTTTTTTCCCCTTCCCGTGAGCAGACGTGCCCTTGAAGTTCTTCTCCCCTTACTTTACCACTGAAACATACTTGAGTCAGGCTGAACAAACTCTTGTGGGCAGTTCTGACGCCCTCCCCTCCGTTTCACCTGGCTTATGGGCGATCTTTTTTTTTCCCCCCTCCCTGGTGAACCTTTTGATGCCTGAAACCTCTTTGATCTCGTAATGTTTCGGGTGTTCGTCCGCCGCTTGTCCCCCCGTGTTGTGTCGGTAAGTCGAGACCTTAGGCCTCCCTTTGAGGCAACGTTTCATTTGCGTTTTTTTTGTCGTCGGCGATCTCGTTTTTTTTCCCCTTTTTTTGATTTGAACCATCCGTTTTGCCCCTCCCTTACCGTATCATAGAAAGAATGGCTGCCCACCTCTTTCTTTGTCGGCTGGGTATTAGTGTCGCTTCTTTCCATTCCGAGGCAAAACATACCCTTATTTTTTTTACCCCCCCAGTTAGTTCTCGTTTCCTTTTTCTTTGACCCTCAGAGAAGCAGGGGGAACTTTCGTCCCCCTTTTTTCCCCTACTTGACCCCTGAACTGGATTCCCCTCCTCCGATCCCCGCTTCGCTAATTTTTTATTTTCATCCTTTACAGAAGAGGTTTTTTTTTCCACTTCCTTGAGAAAACGGGTCTCTTTAAACTCCTCTCTACCCAGTACTAATCCTGTTGTCGTTCTCGAGTGTGCAAGCACTATCGCACCCCGACTCCAGGAATGGCGATTCACGATTGCCTTTTACCTTCCCCTAACGAAGTCCAGCCTTCCTGCTTCCTGCCTTTAACCCCACTTGGTTTTCGTGTCCCAGCGGTCATGTGGCACGTTGGGAAGGATGTGCATGCCCCCCTATTCGATAGGAGCACAATTCTTCCTGGCCGCAAAACCGAGTAATCACCCACGTGAGTGTTTCGCCCTCTTGGTACCCATCTTCTCCATATGTCGTTTAGGGTTTTTTTGTTTTCAACCACCTCACCCCCTGCGCCCCGTCCGAACTGTTTACGCAGCAGTCGCTTTGAGGACGGTCGATCCAACCGTGTCACTTCTCGGATCTGGACCCCCCCCACAACAAACCCACTCCTGTTCCGTTAAGACGGTCACTAGTCCTTTCCCCCCGTCGCGTCCCACCTCTATTGCCTCCTGAACGTGGCAAGTGCTCAACGGCGATCCCACTAGGCTTGATCGCGTCCAATCATTCCCCCTCGACGTATGATTTCGTCGCGTCACGGCTGTCGGCGGTGTTGATCGCCTTTGCCACCCACCCTGACTGAACACTCCCCTCCTCCCTCCCCCCCTAGTGCACATTCCCTCTCTTTTTCTCTCTTTTTTCATCCTCCAGTTTTTTTTTTTTTTTTTTTTTCGATTTTGTTTTTGAGTCAATTCATGATTATCGGCCTGGACCTCCCGATTGGCGCTTGAAGGGGGGGATGGGAGGGGTTGGATCAGGACTGTCGTTTGTGGCCTT
>Ga0179593_1793766_pt1 | contig 16627 bp, 25 predicted proteins | sample CZODoug2_1_08_16_FD_185931 | JGI IMG/M metagenome (GOLD analysis project Ga0179593, IMG submission 185931) | Vadose zone soil fungal communities from Angelo Coast Range Reserve, California, USA - CZODoug2_1_08_16fungal (PacBio error correction) | ecosystem: Environmental > Terrestrial > Soil >... | reverse complement strand
TCCAGTGACCCAGCGATTCTCAGTTCCGCTCTTTACCTTGCCCCCATTCGTTGAGGCTTTTTCTTCTTTCTTTCACCGGTTCTCCAGCCGGACATTCCCAATTTTCCTCTGCGCGCTGAGAAAGGTTTTTTCCATGGTTGGCGGTTTTCTTTTTTCCCCTAGCATAAATTTTTTTCCAGAGAGAACTCAAAAGGTGCCCTGGTGGTTCTAGGCGGACCCGGGAAGATGCCTTCTTCGGACATTTTCACCCAACGCAGTCCCCCCCCCTACAGCTTTTTTAAGTAAAAGGCTTGAGCAACCCGACCCCCCCCGACGGACAACCCTTTCCACCCATCGTTATTCCTCAGATGTGGGGACGGCCGCCCAGGCGGGGAAAGTTCTTCCCTGCAAGGGCTCTTAAGTACCTCGCCCCCACTTCCCTTTCCTCCCCCCCCCTGGAACCTGAACCCTCTCCTGCATCGTTAACTCCCGGGCCGGATTTTCTGTTGTTTGTCCCCTTTTTGGCAGGGTATGGCCCTTGGGCTCCCTGGACCCTTGGCCGCGGATTTTTGTTTTTTTTTTTTGAGGTCTCCGTTCATGGTTTGTATGCCCTGGCCCTTCCCCCAATTTCCTTTCTTGATCAGATACGATTCGGCGAAGGGACCGGTTTTGGTTCCCCCCCCCCCAGTGGACCCCAGTTCTTGGACCTAGCTGCTCTTTTTTTCTGAAAAGTTTTTTTCATGCCATTCGAGGTCTCTCGTTGCCCTCCCTTTGTGGCTTTTTTCCTGTGATGGTCTCCCACCCTCTCCTTTTGGAACCTTAGGTTTTGCGCATTTTCCCCCTCGGACCCACACAGCCTCCCCTGAGCGGTTCCTTTTTCGCCTGGTTGAATCTTTCGAAGGCTGGTCTTTTACCCCCCGTACGCGTTGGCTTTTCATTGGGTGGACCCCCCTTTTTTCCTTCCCACAACGTCTTCCTTGCGCATCAGTTTTTGCGAACCCCCCGCACCTCTTTTGATTCGGCCAACACCCTTTTTCTAAATGCTCAGAAGATAGGTTTTTTCTTTTCCCGCAAAGAACAGACAAGTAGACCTGGTTGATCCCCGTTTTTTTTCTGGAACGTTTTGCCGTTTCTCAACTGGCGGTTCGGTTTTTCCTCTTGTAAATTGCTTCTCCCGTTTGGAGGCTCTTTTTTTCTTTTTCGAAAAGTTCCTGCACCTTCTTTTAGAGCGGTTTTTTTTTTGGCCTCCCCCTTATTTTGGCATAGTTCCCCCTTAAGTTTTTAGCTAGTCGTTTTTTTTAGTTCTGGCCCCCGTTGATTTTTTCCTTCCGTTTCAGGGATGCTTTTTTCCGCAGGATGAATTCGCGTTCGTAGGGCGCTTTTTTCTGATTAATTTTCTTAGGGGATGCCTTTTTTGAGCCCGTTTTTTTCTCAAAAGTTCCGGCGTCCCTTTAGGCTCGAGTTTTTTTTTTCCTAAAACCTCCCTCGAATAGCTTTTTTGCCGTTTGAACGGCTAGATTAGCTCAGAGGGACGGTTTTCCCTTTTCTCTCCCCTTTTTTTCCTCTTTCAGTTTCTTCTTAATTACTTTTCGGCTATATTCCCAGAAAAATACGGGATCTCTTCTTAATGTCTTTTTCTGAGTGGGCGGCACCCCCCCCCTCACGATTAAGAGACTTCCAGATAATCGCCTATTTCTTGTTCCCAGATTTTTTTTTTTCCTCAAATAAAATCCTTTGATTCGTTCTTTGATTTCGACCTCCTCAGATTGCCTCTTCGATCCTCCTCATTTGGACTGGCGTGCTTTTTTTTTCCAGCATTTCTGGCCTGTGACGACTTTCCCCCCAGTTCCCCCTGCCCTTTCCTGTAGAGACGGTTTCCTTCCTTTAGTATTGCAGCACCCCCTTCTATGGAACCCATTTTTTTGAATAGCTCCCCCCCATGTTCCTTTTTCCTCAGACCCCCCCTTGTTGGTCTTCCTAGGAGGACCAGCAAAGCCTCTGCGAGCCCTTCTTTCCGTTTGTCCCCGGTCCAATTCCCAACGGTCCCTCAGGCGCCGTTTCTCATATATCTCTCTTCTTGTCCTCCCCCCTTTTTTTTTTTTTCGAGATTTCGAGCTTTTCACCTTTCCGCCCCCCTCCTTTCCGGCTTGATTTATGGGCGAGGAGCACGCTTTTTTCAAACGAGCTCTTTCCTGGGGCTTCTTGGCTTCTAGTTCCCCATGGGGTGCCGTCGAAGAAAAACGTGATTCCTAGGTGCTGATCTTCCAGACTTGTCCCCCTACTTTCGTACTGGATGACCCCTTTTGGAAAAATTCCTCCAGCCGATGCCTTCCCGGGCCCTTTCCCAAATCGTTTTCGTTCTATTCCCCCGTTTTTTTTAGTGCTTTCGTTCTGAAGAGTTTGTTTTAGAGCATCGAGCGTTTTTTCTCCATACTGACGCTGGTATGGCCTGTTTTGACACCCCCCCCCACTGCCCCTAAGACGGAGGGAGTTCCTTAATGACCCTATGAATGTGATTCTTTTTTTCCCCCGAGGCTTACCTGGAATTCAGATCTAGCCCCTTCCCCACTCTTTTTTATTTCCGCGCTACTTCCTGACTACCCCCTCTAGACACTTTCCCCGGTCCTTTCTTATCACATGGCCGTTTCATGTGCGTCTTCCCCCTTAGCAATCTAGCGTGTGAGTGCATCAAACAGTTGCGAATCCCCCGAACCCTGCCAGCATTTTTTTTTTTCGTCCCCCTATCCCCGTGCCCTTCCATACTCCACTCCTGCATGGAAATTCCCTCTCCCCAGTCTCAACTCTTGAACCGTCTGCATTCCTAGATGGAACATGAAGAACAACCCCTCCCCACCAGAACTTCACCGCCTCCACCCTCTTGTCCAAACCTTCTAGGCCCCCCCCTTCGCCAGACTTTTAGTCCCCCTCCTCTCTTCTGAATTGTTTTCCTCCAATTTTTCTGCCTCAACTCTCCTCCCCCTCTCCTCTCCCTCCCTCCCCTAAATGCCCCCCCCCACCTTTTTCGCGAACACGCTTTTTTCTCCCGCCAGTCGTCCGCCCCCCCAAAAAAACTCCCCCTTTTCTCAACCTTTTCCAATTTCTTTTTTCTCCTTGGCTTCCTCTTTTAGCCTTTTTTTTTTTCGCCCTTTCCGAAGAATCTTTTTTCTTCAGTCCGCGTTCCCCCCCCCCCTCCCCACTTTTATGCGCCCCAACGCTTTTTTTTTCCTACACCCCCCCCAAAGCTCTTAATTCGTGATACGTCATCCTTCGCCTTCTCACGAAACTTCTTTTCCTCCCCCCCCCCCCCCAGGACCTTTTTGATCGGTCACCCTTTGTTGTCTGGAAACGAAAATGCGCTCTTCCCCCTCCGGCAGTTCCCCCCTTTTCAAAATATCGGTTCCCTCCCATTTTTTCGATTTCCAGCCGAACTCCTTCCCCCTGCATCTCCCTTTCTTTTTGTATCCGAAACCCTTTTTTTTTTTTTTAGTTTCGGAATCGGGCAGTTGTTTTTAAACCCCTTTTCTTCCTGGAAGAATCTGTAGACTCTTCCTTTTTTCCCTCCATTAGTCCCCTATGTCCGGTCCATACCCCCCCTTTCCCTCGCAAGTTCGTTGATTTTTTTTCCCCCCCCCCCCCCCCCCCTTTTTTCCGCGTTCCCCCTTTTTCCCCAGAATCCCTCCCCCATGTTGCGGAAGTCCTTCTCCTGCGGTCCTTTCATCTTCCCACAATCGTCCCCCCCTCCCCGAAGGCCCCGTACGATGGAATGTCCTCCTCTTTACACGCCTCTTTGTTTCTTATTACTGCATGGTCCCCCTCCCCCCACCCATCCTTTCCCCCCATCCCTCCGTGGGAATCCAAAGCTTTCTCTCCCTCCCCCCCCCCAATCGTCCCCCCCATATCTATGCTCCCGTTTTTGTCTTTCCCCTTTGCCTTTACTTCCCTGGCAAATTCCTTCTTGGGCTGGCGTTTTTTTTCACACCTCTCGTACTGTTCCCCCAGAGTCTCTTGGTTCTTTTTCCCTCAAGTTTCCACATTTTTTCAGTCTTCTCTGCCGCTGAATTGATGGCTATTGACCCTTTCCCCCCACAAGACGTTTACTTTCGGCCCCCCCCGATGTTCCTAATAAAACGATTCACACTTTCTAGTTTTTTCCCGGCAGGAACCCTTTTTCCCTCCCTAGCCTTTTTTAGGCCTTCCCGGACACTTTTTCCCCTCGATTTTTCCTTTACACCCCCTACAGATCTTAGAGGTAATACTTCCCCCCCTTTTTTTTGTGAATTTTTTTTCAAGTGCCCCTCAGGCTGGTCGAGTTGGGTGGGGCGTTCCCCATTTCGTGCGCGCGGGTCCCCGGTTCATGCACTTTCAAAGGGATCTCCCTTATGTGTTTCTTTGTTCCTTCTCCGTCCTCTTTCCCTTCCCCTTTCCCTTCCGGTTTCTTTCCGATCCTTCCACTATCAATGCAGAGTCTCATTACAACAGCGGCTTCTTTTTGTTTTTCGGTTCTCCTGGTTTCCCCCGCTTTCGAATGGAGACGCAACCTCCTAGGGTCCCCAAGACGACCACAACTCCTTGGATCCCATTTTTGGTCCCTTATAAGGTCCCCTTGAGCAAACCGCCCCACCCCAACCGTGTTTTTTCTCTTTTTCCCCTTTTCGTCGTAGCGATGTTTTTAGCGGCCCGAAATTTTTCCTTTCAAACCTTTGTGTTTTGCGTCCTAAATCCCCTTCCCGAACCCCCCCCCCCCCCTTGAAACGAGGAAACTTTTGATCAAGGTCCTTTCTTTAAGGGGAGGTTTATGGGCTCTGTTTTGGTCTCCCCCCTTTTATGAATTTTTCCCTTCAAAGGGGGGGTTGACCTGGGGAAGCTTTTCCGCTTTTTTTTTTTTTTGTTTTTTTTTTTGACACAGGTTCCTCTTCCCGGATGTATTTTTATTTTCCTCGTGATTGCTGATGGTTGTCTGAACTTTGCCTGCACCTCACCGTTCATTAGGCCGAATTTTCTGACCCTTTCCCCTGATTAGGTCAGCCTTTCTTTTTGGGCCGTTTCTTCACCAAGCCTGCCCAATTTGAAGACTCGCTGCGCGATGTTCCCAAGTTTCGGTCCCCAATTCCTAGCAGATCGTGCCCTCTTAGGCCGTTGGCTTCCTTCCCCCAAGAATGCTCCCCAAGTCAGGATTCCTTTGCTTTGGAGGGTCAGAGGTCCCTTCCCGAAATCTTTCTCAACCTTTACCCCGATCATTTTCCCTCGGCGTACCTCTTTCGGTCCGGGTTTTACTATCTTTTATTTTTTGCTTTTCCCCGGACGTCTCCCGGTGGAAATTTTTCAGTAACCCCTTTGTCGTTCCTTTTTCCCAAATCTGCGTTCACCAAAGCCGACGCTTCTGAGCATCTTTTCCCGTGGTTTTTTACGCGACGCAACCCCCTTTTATCGGGGTCCCCCTGGGCCCTATCATTTTCCAAAGAATTCCTCATTCCACCCAGTCCTTGTTTCAAGAAAATTTGTTTTTCTCAAGAAAGTGTTTTTCTGGCAACGTTTGTTTGTTGCTTTCGGACTGGCTTTTTTTTTTTTTTTTCTTTTTTTTTGACCCTCTGGGCGACCCTCTTGGCTATTTCCGCATTGAACGGCGTGTTTCTGAGATGCCCCTCCCCCCCATTAAGAGTCTTCCTAGAAGGATAGTATGTTTTCGGAGATGCCCCCCCACTCTATTCATTTGATTTGTCTTTTTATGCCCCTGGACCTGGACCCCTTCACCGGCCCATTTTTGTTTTCCTCCTGTTTCAAAGCCCTTCTCTTCAGTTACGCCCCCCCCTCTTAATATCGTTGGTGAGTCCCCCTTCCGTGGGAAGTTTCTCTTCAGGGGACGCCTCTCGGGATCCGGCCCCCCCTTCTCCTTTTTTTTGCCTTTTCTGGGGGCGCGTCTTTGGGCAGACAACTCCCCCCCTTAGACTATTCTTGACACATTTTCACAGACGACTAGGAGACCTTCCTGGACTCTATTTTTGTCTAGTTTCTTCTTTCTTACCCCTGGGACGGCGCTCATCGTTGAGAATTTTTCCTTTTCTCATCGTTCCTCCCTCGGCGGTCAGTGGCGGAACCAATGTCCCTTTGGATCACATCTCTTTTCCTTAACCCCTTCGAACAAGCTACTTTTTCCTCTCTCTTCTTGTTTGTTTTTTTTTCCCCTTTTTTTTTTTTTTTTGCACGAAATCCCCCCCCTGTTGATAGTCTTTCTTCCGCCCCTTCCCTTCTCTTCTGTTGAACGCCCTCCCCCCTGTGACCAACTGCAGTGAGCATTCCCTTTTCCTCTCGGAAGATTCCCAACATTCTGTTCCAGCCCCCCCTCGTTCCTCAATTTTTTTCCCCCAGCCCCCTTTTGTCATCCAGTTAGCGACAGGTGAGAATTTCCCTTATTATGGACGCTCCGGAATAGAATCCCCATGTCCTTTGCCTTTCAGACCCCTGTTTCCCTTCGGAAGACCTGCCAAACCTTTTTTTTGAGGAATCTTTTCCTTGCAAACCCCCGCTCTTCCCCCTCGATATTTAGGTTTGCTTCTCGAAATCTAATTACCTTCCCCCTCAGTTACATGCCCCTTCGCCTTTTTTTTCGGATCTATTCCCCTTCTTCTATTTCATAATCCTTTTTGTTGGTTGTTTAGATATCGGCCCGTCCCTTCCTTTTTTTAAGATTTTGTATGGTACTTTTATGGTCTCGTCGAGCTTGCCCCCCCTTCAGTCCTCCTCCGTTGGAGTTTCTCGCTTTTGCCCCCCCCCCCCCGAGTTCTTGACCCCATTGGGCCCCTTTTCTCAAAACCTTTCTTATATGACTTAAACACGCCTCTTTTGATCGAGTTCCGAATTTTTTCGGGGCAACCCTACCATCCCCCTCCCCCCTGTTTATGCCCCCCCTTGAAAAATTTCACTCCCTTGGGACGATGGCGGCCCTCTTTTTCTCTGACCCCCCCCCCTTCAAATCGGAGACTCTCTTGCTGTTTCCTTACAAAATTGTTTTGAGTGCTCTCTTTTAAAAGAGCCTTTCCGGAAACCCCCTCTTTCGTACTTCTTTTCAGTCTCTTTCCCCCCCCTTGGCTTTTTTTTCCGGCCACCCTCATGGAACAAGACAAAACTCTCTATTTTAGTTTCGTTTAGACCCACTTACCATGACGTATTCTCTTCTTGTTTTCAAGCCTGCTTCTCCCTTCCCCCTATTATAGCCCATTTGCTAAATTCTTTTTTGAGTGAGAGACCATGAAGCCTTCCCTCTCGACCTGAGAAAGGACCTTTAATTGCTCTGGTGTTTTGAGTTAACCCCCACCCCCCCCCCCCCCCCCCCCCCCCCCCCCCCCCCCCCCCCCCCCCCCCCCCCCCCCCCCCCCCCCCCCCTTTTCTCGCCTTCTAAGTCCTCCTTTTTTTTTTTTTGTGTGTTGTATTTTTTCTTGGACACATTGAGCGCATTCTTGGCAGCACCCTCCCCTCCCCCTTTGAACTTTTCCCTCTGCTTTTCCTCCCCCCTCAGGCTCTTCCCCTCACTCCACCTCTTCATCTCTTTGATTCCAGACCATTATTTTTCCCCGGCCATCAATCTCCCATCGTTTCCCCCTTGACGCCCCAAAACGCTTTCCGCCCCCCTACTCCCTCAGACCCCTCTATTTCCCCACCCCTCTCTGGCATCGTGTCCAGGAATAGCCTTTTTCTCTTGGGAATTTTTCTTATGCCCCCCTCGCCCCCCACTCTCCCTTTCCGTTTTTCACCTTTGAGGTTTATAAAGCCAAACCCCTCCCCTTCCCCACACTGTTCGTGCCTTCCAAACTTTTTTCACAACCTTTTTTTTATGAAAAATTCCCCTTTCGTTGCCCCTCCTATTTATTTAACACCCCCCTCTTTAATTTTTTCCCGATTTTTCTTTCGATTTTCCACGCCCTAAAAACACTCAGTTCTCCCCCCTTCCAGATCTTCCTCACATTTTTTCCCCACCCCCCCCTCCCGTAAGACCTTTCGTGATTAATTTTCCTTTTAATAACCCCCCCTTTTTATAACTAATTCTTTTCTTTTACAGTCCCTCCCCCCCTTGGAAAGCATTTCCCTTTCTGATAGGTTTCTTTTTTTTTTTTTAAAAATGCTCCATTTCGACTCCCTTTTCAGCTTGCACCCGTTAGCCCTTCTCCTTCAATAGGGGACCTTTCCCCCACTGTTCAAGATTCCCAGATTCTTTACTACTGATGTGTTTCTTTTACCCGACCTTCTTCCCAAGCTAGATGCTCCTCTTTGGCTTTTGTCCACTTTTTGTCAAGCCCCCCCAAAACGGCCTTTCAGCTTAGTACCTTTCCCTCCGTGAAAATCCTCCCTGAGTCTGGATTCTTCCGTTTTCTTTCCACCATTCCACAAGGGGGACGTCTATTCCCCCCGATGGCGTGCCCCTCCCCTTTTCCTCTTCTCACCCACAATGGGACTTCAGAATCCCCCCCCCCCCTTGTTGTCCCAAAACTATCCGGCCTGAGTTAAAGATTGTCCCCCCCAATCCCTATACCTTTTCCTTGGGCTTTAACGTAACCCCGTCCCTTCCCCGGATTTGGCCCCCCCAGCCGGCTTTCACCGAAATCGTGGACTTAACCCCTCCTTTCAGGCCCCCCCAAGCCCCCTATTTCCTGATCCCTGCTCAGGCTTTTCGTTCGGTTTCTGTTTCTTGTCACTTTATTAACCAACTGGCCCTTCCAGCAGTCCTTGGCGGGTTTATGTTTGTTAGGGTCGTACTCGAAGTTCGCCTTTTCCCATTATCCCCAGACCCCGCTGTTGTCATTATCTGGGACACATTGAATCGAACTTTTAATCAAACCCCAGTGTTTTTTTTTTTGTCCCCGGGGGGCGGCTGAAATTTCCTCTTTTACGACCCCTTCTGTTTCCTCTACTTTTTCCTTCCCCCTGCAGGTCCCCTTCTTCCCTTTTTTCCCTACCCTTCCTCAAAGTGCGGTTATTTCTCCCTCCCCCTGCAATGTGCGCTTTTCTTCCCGCCAATCATTCTTTTTTTTTTAGGGGAATAATAGTTGTTGTTTTTGATTTTCGCAGATTTGGCCAGTTTTTTTAGGATTGCGGTGGGCTCGGCTACGAAATTCTTTCCTTATTTTTTCCTGCCGGGGACATTGGAAGTTTCTCCCCCCTTATGTCCTGTTATCTCCCCTCCTTTAGTGGCGAAAGTCCGGTTGCGGGCTTTTTTATCCGAGCATCCCCATGCAGATTTCGACTTTTTTTTCCGAATTGGTTTTGGGCCCATGTGCTTCCCCCCCAGTGCTTTCTGCGAACATTACTTGCTTTGTTCACGACAGTACCAAACTTTCTGGATTGCCCCCTTTTCCTTAAAATGTACCTCAAACCCCCTCAAAAAAAACGAACCTCTCCTTCGATATTTTTCCTGTGGTGGTCCTCAACTGCGGGGCTTCCACGGCTGCTTTTCCCCCCTTCTGGTGTTTCCCCATCCGCCATCCCCGTCCTACCCCCCCCCCCCTTCCCCCTTACGGTACTTTTCTTCCCTGAATCGTTAGATTTCCAGGTGGGGCACTTTTTTTTTTTAGGATACCCTGCCTGAGGCTTCCTTCCTGTGGGGGCGTCCCCCTTTTTGATGAATTACTGGCCGAGGCTTTTTTTTGGGGGTCCTTTCTTGTTTTCTTGCATTCTTCCCCCCAGCTTTTTCCGCTTCACCTCATTTTCTCGCATTTCTGATCTTTCATGACTCCCTCATTCGGCCTCACACACCTGAACAAACCTCAAGATGCCCACTTCCAGAAAAGTTCCTTCCTGCTCTTTCAAAGTTCGGTTTATACACCTTCCCCTTTCGATTTCTCTCCGATTTTTTTTTTTTTTCCGTTTGGCCACGTTGGCTGCAAAACCTTTTCTTCACAGAGATTTCCTGCCCTTTGGTCGAATTCCGTTCATGCCCCCAGGTGTTTCGATAAGGCCTTTTCCCTTTTTTTCTTTACTTCCTTCAGGGCCAACCCCCCTTTTTGAAGTCCTTCCAGGTGGGATATCACACTCCCTTTACATCCGTTGTCCGGGTCCTTCCAATGTTCCCCCTCGACTCTGTCTCGAATCGAAGTTGTTTCCTCCGGGAAACCTTCTCACTCGCCCCCCCCCCAGAATTCTGCCGTTTCCCTGGCCCCTCCAATGACCTGATCGGGAACGTTCGGCACGCCCAAAGCCCCCTTTCAATTTTTTTTTGAGAAGGGCCCCTTGTTTTGTTTTGTGCTTTGGGCGGACGACTTTGTTGAGACCCCTTCCCCAGCGGTTTTCTTTCTGATCTTTTGCATCGCAGTTTTTTAGCTCTTCTCCTGCCTTTTTTCTCTTCCAGACTGAGAAGAGTTTATGGCTTTCCTATTACTAACTTTTTTTTGATCTCTCTTTTTTTTGTTTCGAGGTTTCCTTTTCGCGTTTTTTTTGAGTCATGTTCCCCCCCCCCCTTTGCTCTTGCAGTTTCCGCCCCCCTCTCCCCTCCTCCTTTAGTAGGCTGTGCTCAATGAAGCTTTGCTTAGCTTCTGCCCCCCTCCTCCGGCCTGCGTTCCTTTCCGGCGGCAAATTTTTTTTGCTCGATTTCTCCCTTTTTGGAAGCCCCCCCCCCCCACCGCTCGGCAGAGTCGGTACCTTTTCCCCTTTCCCGGCCTAGCAGAAATTTTTTCCTTCACGTAAGTTTTGGTCTCTTTCCCCTCCTTTTTGCTTTTAGGGCAGTCTATCAGTCGTTGAGATTTTCAAAATGAAACGGGCTTCCTCTTTCCTGTAATTTTCTTTTTCCCTGGGCCTCACCCCCCTTTCCCCCCTTTCCCCAAAGGTAACCTGTCCTGGCGACCCCTTACTTCGCGATATTTTTCCTTCTTTTTTTGGTTGTTTTTTTTAAATAACCCTCCCTCACAAAGTTGTATGATTTTTCCCCCCCGTCTTTCCCCGCTTTTTCCCCCCCTGATTGATCTTCCACTTCCCCACGCAGCACTTTGGACTTTTTTTTCATATTCCCGCCGTTTTCTAACCCTGCCGCCACTCCTTTTCTGAAAGTTTCCAGGTCTAATAAGTAGCGCCCTTTTCCTTCTTTTTTACCACTTTATTCTCAAAGCTCGGACTTCCCTATTTTCTTTCCCCTTGCAAAAGTGTCCCTTCCTTTCAAATTGGTTTTTTCAATAGAGGGCATGAAGGTGGATCGAGACCTCTGTGCTCTCTAGAACCCCTCCCATTTAGTCCTTTTCCTCTGAGATATATCTCTTCTTTTCAATAATAAAGTTTGCGGAGTTGACGAGACTATTCCCCCGAAGTTCCTAGAAGACGACTTTTGAGTGACTGATGGGCTGAGCTCCCCCGGGATTTTCTCCTCTTTTTTTGAGTCCGTGTCTGCCTCCTGCTCCCTTTTCCTTTAGTTTTGCGGCTATTAGCAGCTTGTCGAGTGTTCTGTTCCATACTAAAACCTTGCTCCTTCCTCTTACACTTTTTCTTTTTTTCAGAACCTTGGAAAGTGCCGATGTTCCCGTTTGCCCCGACCCCTTTTTCTGAACTTAGGGAGACCTATGTGTCCTGGATTCTCCCCGTCCCCTCCTTTTCGCACTCACGTCCCCCAGTGTCGTTGCAACGAGCCCACGTCTTTGGGTCTTTCGTAATTTGTCATTTTCACGTGGATTCCGGTTTGTTCCTGCGTTCCCCCCCACCCCAACCCCCGCTTTTAACAAAAGACCCTTGGAAGCTCTTCCCCTCCCCCCAGGAATCTTTTACCCCTTTGATTCCTTTTTTCCGCCCCCCCGAGATTTCCACACGGACCTTTTCCCCCGTCATTTTTTTTCGTTTTCTATCTCCCCCGCCTAACGTACCGCTTCTTTCGAGACACTTCTCCCAACTCCTTTCCTTTTTTTTCCGACATTTCAAGGCGCTTTCCCTTCGTCCCCAATCTAGTCTTTCCCATTTCTTTTTATGCCCACCTTTCGCTCGTCCTTTTTTTGCCCCCTCCGGAAAAAACTTCTTTTCCGCCTGTCTTCCCCCCCCACAACTACCCCCCCCTGAATTGGGCCCACTTTTTCAAGCGCCTGACCCTTCTTGCTTTTTTTCCCCCTTCTCCCCCCGTCTCCCCCCCCCCAATATGATTTTTTTCTCCTGCAAAAACTTCCCCATCCCTTCCCCCTCAAGGAAGCCACCCCTTATCGCCCCCCCCCCATGACCCATACCCCCTCCCCTTTTCCCCTTCTCTATTCTGGGTATGGGCTTTTTTTCCCATCTCGCCCCCAAGCGCCCCCCCCCAACTGTCATTGCCACAGTTCCTTCCCCCCAGGTCTCTTTTTTTTCACGCCCAGTCTTTTTCAAGCAACCCCCCTTCCCAAAACTTTTCCAGTCCCCTTTTTCTTCTTTAACAGGACCTTGGCTTTTCGTTCCTCTTTTTTTTTGGCATTTTTTTTCTTCTTTGTGCCCCTTCCCCTAATCTTTATGTGATTTTTTCCCCCCCTCACCCCCTTTTTTCCCAGCACAGACTTCCATCCCATCCCCCCGGACCCCCCCCTCCCCCCCCCACGCGTACGGAATTTCCCTCCCTTTCCCGTCCTCCAAAAATCTTTTCCACGAATTTATGATTCCCCTTTTTTCCAGGTCCACTTCCCCTGGATGATAGTTCTTTGTCGTTCTGTTCCCCCCCCAATTCTTCCCTCCGTTTCCGCAATGCCCCAATCTCGGTTTTCTCCCCCCCCTTTTTCTGTCCCTCCTTTTCCCCCCCCCCCCGGATCTTCGGCCCTCCTCTATTGTTATCCGACCAGTCTTCTTTCTTCTTATTTCTCTGGTTGGGCTTCAAACCCCCCCCCCAATTTTTCCGCCCTATGTAGCACATCGAATTCCCCCTTTTTTCTTCCCGTAGCTGGATCGTAAGGATGGCCTCCCACCCCCCATGAAGCAGTCAGCCCCTCACCCCCTACCCTTTGCAAATTTGTCCCAGAATCTGTTTCTCCCAACCCCCTGCGGCCCCCTCTTCTACCAGGTTTTTCAGACAAAACACCAATCTGCCCCTTCTTCCCGCTTTCCCTCTTGGAATCGCATTCCAGCGCTTTCCCTAGTATGTGTTTTTTCGTTTTACCATTTTACACCTTATCTTTTCTTCACGTTATGCAACCCCCCCAGAAGGTTTCCTCAGGATCCCGCCCGGAGTCCCCCAGCCCCCCCTTTTTCCCCGAACTTTTCCCACGCATTCCCTCTTCGCTTTCGTTTTTTTTCTGTTGTGTTGTTTTCCACTTGACTTAAACCCCCGGGGCCCCCTCCTTCTTGAGTAACCCTCCCGGTTATTTCCTTAACAGCGTAGTGTGTGTTTTGGAGATTGGCTTCTTTACCAGTTTACCTCCCCCCCCTTCCGGGACATTTCTGGTTTCCCTCATTTCCATTCATGATTTCTTTCTTTTTTTTTTAGGTCCCCCCCCCCCAACCCCCGGACATTTTTCGCCCTTTGGGCCCCCGCGTCTTCTTTTGAAACTCTTTTCCGGTCTTCCCTGAACCCTTTTTTCTTTTTCGTTAGTCCCCCCCCGTGACGGTTGTTGTTTCTTTCTCTTTTTTTCCAAGCAACACCCGCGCTTTTTAACTGCCCCTCCCTCCCTCTTCCTCTCTCCGTTTTTTTTGTTGATTTTTTTTTTTCTATCTTGCCCTTTTTTTTTTTTCTGAGACGGAGATTCTTTTTTTTCGCCCCTCCACATTTGTTTTTTCCCCCCCCCCCGTTTTTCCGGACGGAGAACCTCTTTTTTTAGACAATTTCCCTCCCCTCCCTCCCGGAGTTGTTTTCCCGAAAAGGTCCCCCACGCCGGGTTCCGGGGTTCCTTCCCCTGCCATCTTAGCTTCCCCCTCATCTGAACAATTTCCCCCCACTGGAGTCCACCACCTCTGGTCCGGTCCCTATTGAGGTCCCTTTCCAATACCGACCCCCCGGACCCTTCACCTATTAATCCTGCTCCGAAAAGGATAACACTCCCTCTACCTGCTGTGTCAACCTGGCCAAGTGTCATGACCTTTTCCCAGATTTTCCCCTTGTCTTCTCTTTTTTGAGTCAAACCTCAATTCCCGAGATCCCCCCTTATCCTTTCAGTATGGATTCCGCTGGGATCCCTCTCCAGGGTTTCGGGGATTTTCAACTGCTGTGAACCCTGAGGGTGGCTGCATTCCCCTAGTTAAGCCCCCGAACCCCCCCCCCCAAAGCGACTGTTTTCCTTTTCTTGATTAACGCATCGTTGGCCCCGTGGCCCCTGTTTTTTTTTCAGACCATTGGCGCATTTTTTCAGGAGTCGATCCCCTCTTTGGTGGTTACCCCCCTTTTCTGATTTTTAATTGTACTTGTCCTATGTTGGTCTTGTTAGAAGTCTTTGCTTTTTGTGGATGGCCCAAGCCGGTCCCCTACAGGAATTGTGAATTTTTTTATGTTACTTTCCCCCCAAAAGCATTCGGAGGCCCACCCCACCGGCACTTTTTTGGATTTGAACCCCCGGTTACAGACTTCCCCCCAAGGTCCGAAGATGCTGCCTTTGGTCGCGTCCAAAAACGTCCGTTTGGTCACCACCCCATTCTTACCGGATTTCCAAGATTTCTTGGCTTCTCGTCTTTTTTGCAAAGGTCCTTTTTTTGACCCCTCTTTTGCAATTGTGAATTTCTGTCCAGGCGCCGTTTTTACCGATGAACGCTTTTCCTCCTCCTGGAGCGGTTCCTTCGTTTAAACATCTTTAGACTTCATTTAAGCTGGACTTTTCTCACGACTCCTTACGCCTGGGGCTTCAATAAATGTTTTTGGGAAACAGCAGAACCTGCTGCGTCCTCGCCTTTTTAGCGGGGAAACAGCGCTTCTGACCACCTTGAGGCGGGGCCAAGCCTCCAATCAGCCTCGTTTTTTACTAGGCAAATCAAAGAATTTCCTGATTTTTAGATCCCCCTTTTTCAAGTTGGCAAACGTTTGTTAAATTTTCTTGGAGTCCCTGGAAGCCCGACCAAAGCATGGACGTTCTGTGGAGGAGAAGGCTTTTTTTTTTTTTTTCTTTTCAGAAGGGTCTGGAGAGGGGTGAACGCAGTAAGACCCCAATACCGCGCGGAGACAGGTTCTGGTCGTACTCCATACTCTGATTGGAATTCCTCTAGTATGTTTTTACTCGGGCCGATTTGCTTGGCGGTTGGCGTTTTTTTATGTCTCTTATGCATTTTCCGCCCCATTTTTCGCTTCTCTTTCTTGAGCGGGCGCTCCCTTCATCTTTGCTAGTGGTTCTTTTTCCTCTGCGAGCTTCGACCGGTCAAAAGTCTCGGCGGATTGTTGGTCTCGCTCTCCCCTGCGGTTCAGAAAACCCCACTATTTTTTTCCTGACCGTGAGAACCACATTGTCTTTCCATGGCGAGGATTTTACGAAGGTCTTTTCTTATTATTGTTTCTTCTCTTGCATATACTTTTGTTGAGCCTCCGGTGCACATGTCCTGCTTTTTCCTTCTCGTCCCTTAAGTTTTTTTCACCCCTCAAGTGGGCCTCACATCAATCCCTGCACCCCTGATTCCAAGGGCAGAAACCCACACACTTTGAGTTGTTACATCAGTGGGTTTTGGTTAAACAACACCCCTTGAGAGGAGATTCGATGAAAGCCCCTAGGTCCCTCGTCCCGCAGCACTTTTTGCACTTCTCCGCGCCAGCTCCTATCTGCGTCTCGTTCTAGTTTTTAGGGGGGTTTTTTTTATTTTAAACTTTGTATTTTTTCCTTGCCCTTTTTTTCTGTGTCCTTTTTTGCCTTGCATTTCACCCATGTGTATTTTTTGTCCTTCGTGTGTATTATTTTTTGTCTTTGAACTTTCGGGCTCTTTTCCTCCGATTTATTTTTTTTTTGTTAGTTTATGATTTTTGTATTGTTATATCTTCTTTTCCCGTTTTAAATTGCCTTTTTATTTTTTTTTCCTTGTTTTTTTTGATGTGTACTTGTCTTCTCTGGGCGTCCTCCCCCCCCCCTTTTCCCGGTGCCTCCTTATAAATCAGTACCCTCCCATTTTTTCGGTCGGCCGTTTTCTTCCTCTATCTCTCTTTTGTTTGTTGTTTCCATCGATTTTCCCTTCTTTTTGACGAATGGTCGTTTTACTGATTTATGGTTTTCATCGACGTGACACGTCTCCGGCGGAGTGCTCCTGCCGACGTCTCTGCGAAAAAATGTTTTTTTCGAAATCCCCTTTTCCCGAGAGCTGACTGCGTCCCCCCCCCCCCCCCCCCTCTTGCCATACTTTAACCCACCAAAGCTTCAACCGGGCCGCTTTATGATTGACAGCTTTTTTTTTTCCCCCTTTCAAGACTTTTTTGGAAAAGGCCCGTTCGTTTGCACTTTTCCCCCTCACCCTTGATTCTCTATTTCGTACTATTTTTTCCTCTGCTTGTTAGTAACCTGTCGTTCTCCTGTTAAATGAGCCCCTTCCTCTTGTCGGTTTAGCCTCCTCATCAAACGTGATGTCCTGGTTTTGCGTCCCACCCAAACAAATTTTTTCCCAAAGCCTTCGCCTTTTTGTGGATTCTCTCTTTTACCCCGACCTTTGATTGATTTGGATTCCCTTATTGGTTCTTTCCTCCCTGCCCCGAGCAATCGATTTCTCTCACGTCATTTTCTCTCTCCTTAAGAACCAGACAAATTTGCGGAACTGGATTTTGGACCACTGAAGT